>LLEQ01000056.1_pt1 | contig 12403 bp, 13 predicted proteins | sample 595901 | NCBI WGS metagenome assembly LLEQ01 (sample SAMN02919317, study PRJNA255460) | bioreactor metagenome | biome: chemostat; feature: culture 2012_25.3; material: sediment; isolation source: day86 25degC chemostat 2012 inoculated with Wadden Sea sediment taken from... | place: Germany: Bremen ... | reverse complement strand
GGTCATCGAGATGACAGCGGCTTCGTCGAGCAATAGACCAGCACGAGCGGTTCCCCGCGACGCCCCGCCTGCGAGGCCATGTTGATGATCTTGCCGCCGTGGCCTTGCGCGATCATCTGCGCGGCTGCGGCCTGCAGGGTAAACAAAGTGCCCGCCACATTGACGGCATAGAGTTTGTCGTAGCTGGCGCGGGTGATGCCGACGGTTTCGGCGGCGTCAAACAGGGCGGCATTGTTGATCAGGATATCGAGCTTGCCCGCAGTTGCGACAACCTGCGCAATCGCGGCGTCGATGCTGGATTGATCGCAGACATCAAGCCGCACCGCATAGGCGCCTTCGCCCAGCTCTTTTGCGGTGACCTCAGCCGCCTCCAAGTTAATATCCGCAATCGCGACCGTCGCACCCTCCGCCAGATAGGCCTCGGCAAAGCCGCGCCCGATCCCGCGCGCGGAGCCTGTGATGAGAGCGGATTTTCCCTTCAAACGCATCATGCGATCCGCAGCCCCTGTGCATCGAACCGGTGGATTTTATCGGCTTGCGGCACAAGGTGGATGGTGTCGCCGTGTTTGAGGCCAACCTCACCGCCGGCCCGCACCGTCATCGGCTCGGTCATCTCGGGAATATGGACGTGGAAGAACGTGTCCGAGCCGAGATGTTCGGAGACGCCAACGCGGCCAACATAGGTGCCGCCGGTCTCCACCACATCAAGATGCTCGGGCCGGATGCCAATGGTCGCCGCATTGTGTTTCGCAGCAGCGGCGCCCGTCATCAGGTTCATCTTGGGGCTGCCGATAAAGCCCGCCACGAAGGTGTTGCGCGGCGTATGGTAGAGCTCCAACGGGCTGCCGACTTGCTCGATATGGCCTGCGCGCAGCACCACGATCTTGTCGGCCATGGTCATCGCCTCGACCTGATCATGGGTCACATAGATCATCGTCGTCTCAAGCCGCTTGTGCAGCTCGGAAATTTCCAGCCGCATCCCGACGCGTAGCGCGGCGTCGAGGTTGGAGAGCGGCTCGTCGAACAGGAAGGCCGCAGGTTCGCGCACGATGGCGCGGCCAATTGCGACGCGCTGGCGCTGCCCGCCCGAAAGCTGGCCCGGACGGCGATCGAGATAATCCGTGAGGTTTAGCGCCTCGGCGGCTTTGGTAATCCGGCGTTCTTGCTCGGCAAGGTCCATCCCTGCCATTTTCATCGGAAACGCGATGTTTTTGCGCACCGACATATGCGGGTAGAGCGCATAACTCTGGAACACCATCGCCAGCCCGCGCTTGGCGGGAGGCAGATCTGTGGCAGGGTTGCCGTCAATGCGGATCTCGCCGCCTGACACATCTTCCAAGCCCGCGATCAGGCGCAGAAGCGTGGATTTCCCGCAGCCCGAAGGCCCGACGAAGACAACGAACTCGCCATCCTCAATCGTGAGATCCAGCGGCGGGATGACTTCGACGTCACCGAATTTCTTTTGCACTTTGTCGAGTGTGATGCGTCCCATGGTGGTCTCCTTATTTGACCGCGCCGAAGGTCAGGCCTCGGACGAGTTGTTTTTGGCTGAACCAGCCCATGATGAGGATTGGCGCGATGGCCATGATCGATGCCGCGCTCAGTTTCGCGTAGAACAGCCCTTCTGGGGCCGAGAAAGCTGGCGATAAACTTGGTCAGCGGGGGCGGCGTTGACGGTGGTAAGCAGGATCGTCCAGAACGCCTCGTTCCACGCCAGAATGATGTTCAAGAGGATCGTGGAGGCGATACCGGGTACGGCCATCGGGGTGAGAACATAAATGATCTCGTTCTTCAGGCTCGCCCCATCCATCCGCGCGGCTTCCAGGATCTCGCCCGGAATCTCGCGGAAATAGGTGTAGAGCATCCAGACGATGATCGGCAGGTTGATCAGCATCAGGATCACCACGAGCAAGATCCGGCTATCCATGACATCGAAATATTTCGCAATCAGTACAAGCGGATATAGCACGCCCACCGCAGGCAGCATCTTGGTCGAGAGCATCCAGAGCAGGACATCTTTGGTCTTCTTGCCGGGCACAAAGGCCATGGCCCATGCGGCCGGAACGGCAATGAGAATGCCCAGAATGGTGGAGCCGACTGCGATGATGATAGAGTTTGTCAGCGCCAAAGGATAGTTCGAGCGCGCTAGAACGGCGCTGTAATTCTCGGTCGTCCAATCAAAGAAGAACCAGACCGGCGGATCGGAAATCGCAGTGGCTTCGGATTTGAAGCTGGTCAGGAAGGTCCAAAGGATCGGGAAGAAGATCAGCAGCCCGATGCCCCAAGCGAGGGCCGTCCACATGACCATTTTACGGGATGAAATTGCGCGTGCCATTGTCCGGTCCCTTCAGTTGTCGAGGTTCTTGCCAACGATGCGCATCAGGAAGATGGCAACGATATTGGCAAGGATGACGGCGACGATCCCTCCGGCAGAGCCGAGGCCGATGTTCTGGCTTTCCAACACGCGCTGATAGACGAGATAGGTCAGCGTGCGGGTGCCAAAGGCGCCGTTGGTGGTCACGAAAATCTCTGCGAAAATCGACAGCAGGAAGATCGTCTGGATCAAGATCACGACGGTGATCGCGCGGCTCAAATGCGGCAGGATGATATACCAGAACCGGCTGAGGGCGGGTGCACCGTCCATTTCCGCCGCTTCCAGCTGTTCGCTGGAGAGCGATTGCACCGCCGTCAGCAAAATGAGGGTTGCGAAAGGCAGCCATTGCCACGCCACGATCACAACGATGGAGAGGAGCGGCGCTTGGCTCAGAAAATCATAGGGCTGCGCGCCGAAGAATTTGAAGAGGTAGGAGAATAAGCCATTGTCCACGTTGAAAAACATGTTCTTCCACACCAGCGCGGAAACCGTTGGCATAACAAAGAACGGGGCAATCACGAGGATCCGCACGATGCCTTGGCCGAACATCGGCTGATCCAGCAGCAGCGCCAGAAGTACCCCGCCGCCGATGGTGATGATCAAAATCCCCCCGACCATCCAAAGTGTCGTGCCAACCGACGATAAGAAGGAGGAAGAGGTCAGGAAGGAGGCGTAATTGCTAAAGCCGATCCATGCGTCGAATGTGCCGCGCATCGGGCGGTAATCCGCGAAGGAAAAATAAAGCGTCATGCACAGCGGCACCAACATCCACACCAGCAGCACGAAAACGGCTGGGGCGATCATGAGGCGGGCCGCTGATTTGGAATGTTCCGTCGCCATGGCTGGCTCCTTCCAAAAAGGATCAGGATCTCACAAAGACACCGCTGGATGCGGTCTGTGAAAGAGCCTGAAAAGGGGGGGAAGGGGGGGCCGGGGGCAGGGCTGCTGCCCCCGGCGATCGCGGATCAGTAACCCGCGGCTTCCATTTCTTCGGTCGTCAGCGATTGCGCTGCGGCCAGTGCCTGCTCGGCGGTTTGGTTGCCTGCCAGCGCATCGGAGAACTGCTGGCCAACCTGCGTCGCAAAGCCCGCAAACTCAGGGATCGCGACGAATTGCACGCCGGTGTAAGGCACTTCTTGCACCGTGGGATTCTGCGGATCAGCGGAGTTAATGCTGTCGAGCGTCATCTTGGCGAAGGGTGCCGCGTCGAGATAGGCTTGGTTCTCGTAAAGCGAGGTGCGGGTGCCCGGCGGAACGTTGGCCCAGCCCTCTTTCTCGGCGACCAGCTCGGTGTAGCCTTTGCTTGTCGCCCAGCTCACGAAGTCCTTGGCAATCTCTTGCTTCTTGGAGGAGGACGGGATCGCGAGGGACCATGCCCAGAGCCAGTTGCCGCGCTTGCCCAGACCGGTATCGGGGGCCAATGCGAAGCCGACCTTATCCGCCACGGTGGAATCCGCAGGGTTGGTCACGAAGGAGGCCGCAACCGTGGCGTCGATCCACATGCCGCATTTGCCTTGTTGGAACAGCGTCAGGTTTTCGTTGAACCCGTTGTTCGCCGCACCCTTCGGGCCGGACTCGTTCATCATGTCGAGGTAGAAGGTGAGCGTGTTTTTCCACTCGGGGCTATCAAACTGCGCTTTCCAATCCATATCGAACCAGCGCGCGCCAAACGAATTTGCCATCGCGGTGAGGAAGGCCATGTTCTCGCCCCAGCCCGCTTTGCCGCGCGCACAGATGCCGTTGATCTCCGCATCGCGGTCGGTCATAGCGGCGGCGGCTTCGCGGATGAACTCCCATGTCGGGGCATCCGGCATCTCCAGACCTGCTTTTTCCATCAGGTCTTTGCGGTACATCACCATCGAGCTTTCGCCGTAGAACGGCGCTGCGACGAGCGTATCGTCGACCGTCAGGCCGCCGCGAATGGCTGGGAGCAGATCGTCCGCATCCCAATCGTCCGCCATGCCGTCGTTCAGCGAGACGAGCCAGTTATTCTTGCCCCAGATCGGTGCCTCATAGGTGCCGATGGTCATGACATCATATTGGCCGCCACCGGTGGAGATATCGGTCGTCACGTTCTGGCGCAGGACGTTTTCTTCCAGCACGACCCAGTTGATCGTGTTGCCGGTTTTCTCTTCCCATTGCGAAGAGAGGCCCTGCATGCGGACCATATCGCCGTTGTTCACTGTTGCGATGGTGATTTCGTCTGCCATTGCGGCGGATGCGATGCCGACCATGAGGCCAAGCCCGACAGCGCTGCCGAGCAGCTTGCGTTTCGTGTCCATTGAATCCTCCCAGAAACCTTTACACGTGTAAATACTGGCAGGGGCAGGGCAATGCGTCAATTAAAATTTAAATTTATCCTTGCTGCGCTGCAGAATCTGGCCTTCTCTCAGGCGGACTCGCGAATTTCAAGACGCCATTGATGAGTTTAATCACCTGATTTTCTGTTTTATTTTCCGCGCGCAACTTTTCCATAAGGCGATCAACTGCTGCTTGCCCGATTGCGCCAACGTCTTGCTCAACGGTGGTCAGGCTCGGGGTGGTGAAGGGGCAGAGCGGGTAATCGTCATGCCCCGCGATTCGCAATCCGCCCTTGCGCAGGGCGCCGGGCTCCAGCCCATGCTGTGAGGCTGCGCGCAATGCGCCAATCGCGACCCGATCATTTGCACATAGGATTGTCGCATCCAGCAACTCCCCGCGCGAGAAGTGCTCGGACAGAACCGCGTGGCCATGGGCCTCGAAATGCGAGCGCTCCTGAAGCGCGTTGGTGCCGATCACGCGCGGCTCTAGACCTAGCTCCTCCATCTTGGCGATATAGGCATTTTCACGCTCCATCGCGTTAAAGTTGACTCGTGGCATCGCAAGAAAGACCGGCGGCCCGCCCACGCGGTAAAGATACTCGGTTATCATTCCAGTGCTTTGCACATGATCTGTCCCGATGAAATCGACCTCGGAGAGCGCTTTGGGACGAGAATCCACCATTACAAAAGGAAGCTTAGCATTCAACCTATGGTAGGCGTCCAGATCGCTATCATTTCCCAGCGGAGCAACAATCGCACCGTCAACACTCATTGACAGAAACGTCTCGGTCGCGCGCATCTCGATTTCGGGATCGGAATGCGAGCATTGGGTGATCACCGTATAGCCCGCAGACATTGCGGCCAGCTCGATAGATTCCAATAGGCGGGTGAAGAAAAGGTCATTCAGATAGGGGATGATCACGCCGATCATTCCTGTTTTCTTGCGATTCATCCGCGTCGCGAAGAAATTCGGAGTGTAATCAACCGTTTCCAGTCCACTTTTAATCCGCGCCGCTGAGGACTTACTGACTTTCGTAGGATCCTGAAAATAGCGCGATAGGGTCGGGCGGGAGACGCCGATTGCGGCGGATAGCTCTTCCATCGTGTGAATTTGGGCTTTGGCATGGGGATCTCCTGAGGGCGCTGCGGCGCGCTATAGAAGGCTATGGCAAAGTTTTTGTAAAATCCAGATAATAAATTTACGCATGTAAAAGCGCGAGGCGGCGCGATCTTTTACATGCGCGCGCTTTAAGGGAAAACGATGAAGTCTAAGGCGGCTCAAACGCCAATGCCGTCAATAAGAAAAGGTCGCGCAGAGATCCCCCGCGCTCCCTTTCTTTGATCACCTTCACATCACTGCGCGGCGCGTTGGTTTTTCACATCCTGCGCGCTCACAGCGGGGGGCGGAGTTGCCCCAAGCACTGCGCAGGAACGTTGTGAGCTCGGCAATCTCTTCATCCGAAAGCCGATCCGCATAGCCTTGCATCCGCAAGCTCATCGGGCGCTTGGCGGTGGGCGCGACTTCTGCCCCATTCAGAATGATGGAGATCAGCGGCGTCACCTCGGAGCCTGTCACCAGCGAATTGCCTGCGAGTTCGGGGGGGAAGATTTCCGGCGCGCCTTTGCCGCTGGCAAAATGGCATCCCACGCAGTTGTCGAGATAGAGCCGCGCACCGAGCGGCATATCCGGCATTGCCTCGGTGAGCATCTTCGCGGTCTCTGCGCCTGCCGCATCCGCAGCAAGAGGCGTAATCGCGCCAGCGTCGAGCGGCGCCACTTCAGCCGGAACCTCAACCGCCTCGCCATCGACCCCTTTCAGGAACGCCGCCATCGCGAGAATATCCTCGTCGCTGAGGTATTGCAGAGAGTGTTCGACGACGAGGCCCATCTCGCCATTCGCTGTCGAATGGGCGTTGCGGCCCGTGGCGAGATAGGCCGCCAATTCCGCCGTCGTCCATTTCTGCGCAGCCGAACCAGCCCCGCGCAGGCGGGCGCGTTCCAGTGGTTGATGACGCCACCCGTCAGGAAGCCATCTTCCTGCGCGCGCACACCGTCTTGCATCATCAGCGCCGTGCGCGGGCTATGGCAAGCGGCGCAATGCCCCGCCCCCTCAACGAGATACTGGCCGCGCGCCTGCACTTCTGCGCTTTGCGGATCGGCGGTGGAGAGCGGGATCACGCTTGGCTCTCCTGTGAGGGCCAGCCAATTCCAAGCACGGATGCCAAAGCGCATGTTGAACGGGAAGTTCAACGCCGTTTCCGGCGGCGCGTTTTTCACAGGCGTGACCTCGGTCATCAGGTAGTCATAGAGCGCCCGCAGATCTTCCTCCTTCATCAGGCGATAGTTCTCGTAGGGCATCGCCGGATAAAGATGGGTGCCGTCCTCGGCGATCCCGTCCACCATCGCGGCGCGGAAATCGTCGTAGGACCATGTGCCGATGCCTGTCTCGTCATCTGGGGTGATATTGCTGGACCAGATCGTGCCCATATCACTTTCAATAGCGCGACCGCCGGCGAGGCGCTCGCCATCATCGGCGGTATGACAGGCAACACAATCCGCCGCGTGGAACACATATTCGCCTTGTCCAGCCTCAGCTTGCCAATCAGCGGGCAGAGGTTGGGCGGGCTTGCTGCGCTGCACGGGAATGAAGATGAATGCGGCGAGCGCGATCAACCCGAGAACGGCCAATGCGAGGAGGGTGCGAAGGAATGTTTTCATCGTCTCTCTCCTCAAACCAACGGACGCGGGTTGGACAGATATTGGGTGCGGATCGCGTTGATCGTCCAATAGGCCATGCCGCCGACAAGCCCTGTCGGGTTATATTGCGTGTTCTGCACGAAATTGCCCGCGCCCATCGCGAAGACATTATGCTTATCCCACGCCTGACCAAAGCGGTTCACACCCCCTCGGTCGGGGTTTCCGACATGCTGTGCCCGCCGGTGTTATGGGTCGTCTGATAGGGGCGCACGTCGTATTCCGCGCCGATATCTTTGAACCCCGATTGCATGAGATCAGGATTCATCGATTGGGCGAGGGGCTCCATCTTGCGCTTCATGAACTGGTTCATCTTCAGGTCATTGTCCTGCCAGTTGAACGTCATGCGCATCAAGGGCCGCCCGTGGCGATCCTTGTAGGTTGGATCCAGATCGAGGTGGTTGTTGGTATAGGCCATATGCGAGCCGTGCGAGCCGATCGACATCGAATGGCCGTACCATTCCTTGATGCCTTGCTTCCAGCCCGCGCCCCCAGCTTGGCGTGCCTTTTGGCAGCGACATGCTGCGGATCGGCTGGCCGTTGAACGTCCCCCCGAGCGCCAATAGGAGCCACCAATGAAGCCCTCTGCGCCGAAATCGTTCTGGCTGATACTGAAATCGTCGATCACCGTGCCATTCGCGCCATGCCCGACGAAGGGATTAAACTCCTCATCCTTGAAGAACATCGTGACGCCGCCGTTCATCTGATAGGCGTAATTCTTGCCCGTCACACCCTCGCCCGTCGCCGGATTATAGGGCGTGCCGATGCCGGAAATCAGCATCAGATGCACGTTATTGAGCTGATAGGACGACAGGATCACCAGATCGGCGGGCTGGAACACTTCTTCCTGCGCGGCCTCATCCCAATAGGTGACACCCGTCGCGGTCTTGCCGTCAGCCGCCATCTCCACCCGCAGAACTTCCGAATTGGTGCGATAGGAGAAGTTCGGCATCCGTTTGAGCGCATCAAGGATCGCCGTCTGCGGTGAGCTTTTGGAATATTGGTAACAGCCGAAACGCTCGCAGAACCCACAGAAATTGCACGGGCCCATCTGCATCCCGTAGGGGTTCACATAGGAGGTCGAGGCGATCCCTGCGGGCGCGGGGAACGGGTGGTAGCCCTTCGCGAGACAGGCATCATGGAATTTCTGGCTATCCCATGTGCGCGGCATCGGCGGCATCGGATAATCCTCCGAGCGCCAGCCCTCGAACGGGTTCCCGCCCTCGCGGATCTCACCGTTCAGGTTGCCTGCATAGCCGGAAATCCCCGCAACGCGCTCGAACCGGGTGAAATAGGGCTCCAACTCGTCATAGCTGAACGGATAATCGCTGAGGTTCATGCCCTCGGGAATGATCTCAGCGCCCCAGTTTTCCTCTACATAAGACCGCAGGCGCATTTCTTCGGCCTGCGGGCGCCAGTTCAGCCCGTTCCAATGCGTGCCTGCGCCCCCCAACCCCGTTGCCCGGAAGGAAAGACCGAGTGAGCGATAGGGCAGGGCAATCTCACCATCATTGCGCCGCACGGTCAGGGTTTGTTGGCTCGGCTTTTGCATCATTTTCAGACGGACGCCGTATTTCAACTCGTCGATCTGTTGCGGGTATTTGAAATCGGGGACGGTGTTTTGATCCGGTCCGCGCTCGAGCGCGATGATCTCCAGCCCCTCTTGTGCCAGTTCGATCCCCGCGATGGAGCCTGTCCAGCCGAGGCCGACGATGACGACATCTTTTTTTCTGTTCTTGACGTGCCATGTGCTTATGCCCTCTCGCCGCTGATCGAAACCGGGCCGAGCGGGTATTTCACATTATGCCGCTCCGGCCATTCGCGGTAAGCGGCGCGCGCACCGGGGAAGCAATATAGACCCAGGACTGCATGCCGAAATTGCCGCCGTATTGCGGATCGGCGAAATAGCCTTCTTTGGTGTTGCCCAGCAGGATCGAAAAGAAATCGCGGATCTCCGAGTTTAGCCCCACCTCGCCTTTCTCGAGCGCGGTCAGCGCGGCATCTTGTTGCTCGGGCGTGAGCGATGCGAAGGCGGCACCATGAGTCGTCTCGCACCAGCTGTTGAACGCCGGAATGGCAGAGCGGTAAACCTGCGCGGGGTTCAGCGGTGTCTGCCAGCCGCGCGCGGGAACCGCGTCGGGGTCGTGCGGGCCTTCCATATACCAATCATCCGCAGTGCCATAATCGCCCGCGAGTTGGCGATCAATGAACACCGGCACCCGCGCCTCGATTGCCCCCGGGCCATCGCCGTCCGAGGGGATCAACCGCGCGGTTGCTGCCATGACAAATGCCCATTCCTCGGCGGTCAGATATTCGGGTTTATATCTTCGAGGGCGGCGGGGGGGGCGGGGGGGCCTCTTGTGCGGATGCAGAGGCCGCAAGGCCGGAAAGAGCGAGGCCCGCGGCGGTGGCTTTTAGGAAGCCACGGCGGCTGGGATAGCCTGGAAGATCTGTCATGGGGAACTTTGCCTTTTGGGGTAGTTTACCTATCCTTAATGATGAACCGACCTGCCCAAATGGCAAGGGGCTTTTCAAAGTGATCAGGACAAATTGTCGCTGCGACCTTTTACGCAAAGGCCGGAAGGATAATAAAAATATCTCGGGGAGGCGGATTTTGGGCGCGCGCACCGCGATGTCAACGCGTTAGCGCAGGCTCAAATCCGCGGCGCGGAGGGCAGGGTGAGTCGTGCAGCCTGACCGCGCTTTGAGAGCACTGACATCTCGTGAAACCCGGAAGACCGCCGATCCGTGTCCAAGACCCTGCAACGGATCTTAAACCGCGCTCGGCCAAGAGAGTTTGCGCGCAGCGCCCCCTGAATGAGACGGAATACCTCCCGCTTGCTGAAACATAGGTGGCCAGTGATGCAAGCACGCCAGTCGGGTTCATCGGCCTTTTGGAAAGGCTTCATCGGCGGGCTGTTTGCACATCCCCTAACGATGTCTTTTGTACGTCAGAAAACAATTACATCTCGGACGCTTAAGTGTCACCGACGCGCGCTAGCACCGCGAGGTCAATCAAAGGAGATTTTGATGCGTATCACCCTCGCCCTGCTGGCGGCCTGCACCGCTTTGACCACCCCAGCCTTCGCGGAAGAGATGTTCCCCCCGCGACGCTCGCGGGCCATGCCTATTTGCCGCACTCACGCTGGTCGCGCCGCCGAATGATGCGCCGCGTGATCTGTGGGTGTCGGGCAAATTCACCGGAAAGACCCGCATCGATCAACCGATGAGCGTGATGGGCAATACCGGCAAAAATTACGGCGCGCATGACACGGGCATTGCGCTGCCCTTCATTGGTCAACCGGTTCAAGGGATGTCTGGGTTTGCGATGAACCGCGCCGAGGATGGAAGCTGGTTCGTGCTGACCGATAACGGCTTTGGTTCCAAGGTTAACAGCCCCGATGCGATGCTGTTCTTCCACCGCATGGCGCCCGATTTCGAGACGGGCAAAGTCGCGCGCAATGAGACGATCTTCCTGCACGATCCCGATCACGCTGTCCCGTTCCGCATTGCCAATGAAAGCACCGAGAGCCGCTATCTGACGGGGGCCGATTTTGATCCCGAGAGCATCCAATATCTGGATGGCGAGATCTGGATCGGCGAGGAATTCGGCCCCTATATCCTGCGTGTAGCGCTTGATGGGCGGGTGCTGGATGTGTTCACTACGATGCTCGACGGCGAAGTGATCAACGGCCCTGATACCCCTGGTGTCACGGTGCCTGCACAAGCGGGCAAAGAGTTCCGCGTGCAACGCTCGGGTGGTTACGAGGGGGATGGCGCTGCAGCCGGAGACGGGCCTGCTTTGGGCGATGTTGGAGAAACCGCTGTTGGTTGAGGGCGGCGAGCTCGAGGGCGATTTCCTGCGCGTCATCACCTTTGATACCAAAGCCAAGGATTGGACTGGCGAGAGCTACAAGTTCAAGCTGGCCGAGGGCGCGAAAGCGATTGGCGATTTCAACTTCATCGACAACACCCGCGCGCTGGTGATTGAGCGCGACAATGGCGAGGGCGATCTGTCCAAAGCCTGCGCGGAGGCGCGACCGAGACGAGCACCTGCTATCCGGTGCCCGCGAAGGTCAAGAACATCGTTCTGGTCGACACGGCGGATATCGACACCGATGGTTATATGCGCCGCATCGGCCATATCGACCTGATGAATATTCAAGATCCGGATGGCAAGGCGCTGGCGGGGATGAAACCTGCCGAGGGGGCCTTCACCTTCCCGTTCTTCACGATTGAGGACGTGGCCCGCGTGGACGAGACCCATATCATGGTTGCCAATGACAACAACCTCCCGTTCTCCGGTGGGCGCGAGATCGGGGCTGCGGCGCATAACGAGTTTATCCTGCTTTCGGTGCCGGAACTGCTTCAAGCGAAGTAAGCCCGATTTGCTCCAAAATGCGAACCGGCGGCCGATAGGCCGCCGGTTTTCAATGCGCGGGCATCTGTTGTGCCGATCAGAGCGGCCAGAACAGCAAAAGGGCGGGCACCGAGACCGCGATCACCAGCAGTTCCAGCGGCAAGCCCATCCGCCAGTAATCCGAGAACCGATAGCCCCCCCCGGCCCGAGGATGATCGTGTTATTCTTATGCCCGATGGGCGTGAGGAAGGCGCAAGACGCCGCCACCGCGACGGCCATCAGGAAGGTATCGGGGTTGGCGTCCAGCGCTTTTGCAATCGACAGAGAGATTGGCGCCGCAATCAGCGTTGTGGCCACATTGTTGAGGAAATCCGACATCGTCATCGTGACCGCCATCAGCACGGCGAGGGTGACCCATGGGGCCGCGCCTTGGGTAAGGGTGAGGATCTGGCTGGCGATGAAATCTGCGCCGCCTGTGCGCTCAAACGCTTCGGCCAGCGGGATCAGGCAGGCCAGCAGTACGATGACCTTCCATTCAATCGAATTATAGACCTCGCGCCCGCTAACCAGCCCGAGGCCGACAAAGGCGATGACGGACCGCGCCAAGCGCCACGG
>LLEQ01000055.1_pt1 | contig 12477 bp, 15 predicted proteins | sample 595901 | NCBI WGS metagenome assembly LLEQ01 (sample SAMN02919317, study PRJNA255460) | bioreactor metagenome | biome: chemostat; feature: culture 2012_25.3; material: sediment; isolation source: day86 25degC chemostat 2012 inoculated with Wadden Sea sediment taken from... | place: Germany: Bremen ... | reverse complement strand
AAGTGATCGTACATGGTGCCTCGCCTTGTCCGTATCCGATCCAGATGCGGTTGCCCAACAGCGCCATCGCCCGGCGCAGGTCTGCGACATAAATCGGCGCACCGCCGCAGAACAACAGATCAAGGTTTTCGATGGCCGCCGTGTCAAGCGCAGGACAGGCCGTCAGACGCGTCAGCATCGTGGGTGCGACAAAAAAAAGATGAATGGGGATATTCATGCAGCAACGTCACGATTTCATGCGGATCGAATCCACCGCTTTGCGGCACAACATTCGCCGCGCCCCGCTGCGCAAACGGTAGCATAAACAGCCCTGCCGCATGAGACAGCGGTGCCGGATGCAGCGCCGCCGACATTTCCGTAACCGGACACATATCGGCCAGAAAACTCGTGGTCATGGTCCAGAGGTTGCGGTGGGTCAGTATCGCCCCCTTTCGGGCGGCCCGTCGTGCCGCTGGTATAAAAAAAATCCATGCCGGATCGGTTTGCGCAGCGTGTGCAGGCTGCAAATCCGCTGACGCTTGTAACGCCGCATTATATTCCGGTCCACCGACCGCAATGACTGCTGAAAACCCTTCGACGTCTTCCGGCCGGTCGGTAAAGGCAAGTGCGGCATCACAGTTAGCATGGATATAGGTCACTTCGTTAGGGTGCAGTTTGGCATTCAACGGAACGGCAACACATCCGGCAGTCCAGATGGCAAACAGGATCTCGATATATTCGGGCCGGTTGCCCATGAAGATCAGAACACGGTCACCTTTTACCAGATTGCGCTGTTTCAGCGCAGCGGCCAAGGCCGCGCTGCGTCCTGTAATTGGGTGTAGGTGCTGAACGTCGACAACCCCCAAGCAGACGGCAGGTCGATCGCAATAGGCGCGCGCGGACTGTGTCAAAATGTACGCGATGTTCATAATTCTGCTCCCTAAATTCTGCGCGCTTGCCCCCTGCCAGAACGTATCCCTGATGTCCTTTTTGCGCACTTTCCCAACGGGGCTGCGCGGCAGTTCATCCCAGAAGTCAACCGTTTTGGGGGCCTTTACGCTGCCAAGGTTTTCCTTGCACAATGCAATGATTGCTTCGGGTTCCACCGTTGCATCGGGTTTGAGTTCGATCACCGCCTTGATCGCTTCACCCCATTTTTCGTCAGGCACACCGATCACCGCGCAATCCTGCACGGCAGATGCGACCAGATCACCTGCTCGACTTCCGAGGGATAAACGTTGAAGCCGCCCGAAATGATCATGTCTTTCTTGCGGTCCACGATATAAAGGTAACCCTCGTCATCCAGATACCCGATGTCGCCGGTATGGTGCCAACCGAACTGGGAAACCTCTGCGGTTGCTTCGGGGGTTTTTGTAATACCCCTTCATCACCAGATTTCCGCGCACAACAATTTCACCATGCTCACCACGCGGCATAATGTTACCGTCATCATCCATGATCGCCATCGGTGTCAAAAGTGCGGGCCTGCCGCAACTTGCAAGCCGGTGTTCGCGGGCCGGATCTCCGATAACATTGTGATCCTCTGCCGTCAGCAGCGCGCAGAACATCGGCGATTCTGCTTGTCCGAAACACTGCGCCATGACCGGCCCAAAAATCTTCAGGCATTGGCGCAGCTTGTCAATGGCCATAGGTGCGGCGGCATAAAGAAAGAACCGCAATGACGGAAAGCTACGTTGCGCAACTTCCGGTTGCGACAACAGCATGTAAACGGCGGTCGGCGGCAGGAACAGATGGGTCACTCCCTCGCTTTCAATTGTGTCTAGAACGTTGGCGGCATCAAATCCCGGCAGGATGACGCTGCGCGCACCAGCGGCCATCAACGCAATGGCAAGCACCCCCTGACGCGTGGGTCATAGGCGTGATCAGCAAATGCACAGGGTCAGGTCCGGCATCAAAACTGGCATAATAGTTCGCGATTAGCGTGGTCCAGTTCAACTGCGTCAGCATGATCCCCTTGGGCCGCCCCGTTGTCCCACCAGAGGATAAAATTCCGACAAGATCATCAGGGCCAAGCGGCACATCGGGATCGGTTGAAGGGGGGGCCGCGGCCATCCAGTCTTCCAGCCATGGTGCCGCGCCGTCTTGTTTATCCAGACAGATGAATTTTTGTATCTTTGGGCAAAGTTCACGCAATTGTTCCAGCGCCGGTGCAAGATCGCTGTGATAAAACAGAATCTCCACATCATTATGATCCAGGATATACGCGTTTTCTTCTACGCCGTTCTTGGCATTGACGGGAACCCAGATCGTGCCGGCACGAAACAAGCCCAGCATAACTTCAAGGCCGCTCACGCAGTTGGGGCTGTAAACGCCGGCCATCTTGTCGCGTCCGTACCCTTCGGCAGTGATGGCATTGGCGAAACGATATGTGCGTTCCTGAACTTCGCCGTAACTCCGGCCGATTTTAGCATCTTCCAAAGCGATCACGTTAGGGTTGATTGCGACACCCCTGTCGAAGAAATCGATCACACGCATAACGGTTTCCTATCTTGGTTTCCGGGATTTTCCCGCCTTGCCAGTCTGAACTCATACACTGATGAGCTTTTCGATCTCTTCGCGGTTGGCCAGCAAATCTGCTGTCGTGCCGCTCCACTGGACGGTCCCGTTGTCGACAACGTACTGTCGATGGGCCAATTTCATCGGCACGCGCAGGTTCTGTTCAACCAGCAAAAGCGTCATACCTTCTTCGTTGATCCGCCGCATCGAATCGACCAATTCATCAACGATCAGCGGGGCAAGGCCTTCAGTCGGTTCGTCCAGCAGCAACAGTTCCGGATTAGTCAAAAGCGCGCGCGAAATCGCCAGCATTTGCTGTTCGCCGCCCGAAAGCGTGTTTCCCGCCTGTGACGCGCGATCAAGCAGCACCGGAAACATTTCAAAAATCCGGGTTTCGGTCCATGCGCCAGTGCGTCCCATGACGGTTGCGATGCGCAGGTTTTCATGCACTGTCAGATTGTCAAAAATGCGCCTGTCTTCGGGGACATACCCAATGCCCAGACGGCCCAGTTGGTTCGGGAGTCGCGCGGTAACGTCGTCCCCCCCTTTCCAGACTCTGCGCCCTGAAACCGGTTGCTTTAAACCGATGATCGTCTTGAGAATGGTGCTTTTGCCTGCGCCATTGCGCCCGATCAGCGAAACAACTTCGCCCTGTGCGACTTCGATCGACACGCTATGCAACGCCTGCGCCTTGCCATAAGTGACATTGCAGCTTTCCAACGCAAGCAGCTTCATTCCTCTTCTCCCAGATAAGCCGCTCGCACCTCGGCGTTTGCGCGGATTTCTTCAGGCTGCCAGACGCCAGAATTTGCCCTTGAACCATCACGACCAAAGCACTGGAGACCCGCATTACAACGTCCATGTTGTGTTCGATCAGCAGCACGGTGCGGCCCTTGACGATCCGTTTTATCAGCTCCATCGCAGGCCCGATCTGGTCATGTCCAACACCGGCCAATGGTTCATCGAGCAACAGGACCGATGGGTTGCTCAGCAATGCCAGCCCGACTTCCAATGCGCGTTGATCGCCGTGAGACAAGGTTTCGGCGGGGCGGTGCGCCATCACCGTCAGGCCGATCTCTTCGAGAACGCTTTCGGCCCGTTCCCTGACTGCAGGAAAGCGGCCCGCCGGAAGCCAGAAGGGCTGCAACCTGTACAGATGCGCAAAAGCAGCAAGTTGAAGGTTCTCAAGCACCGACATGCCGGCGAAGATCTTGGTGATCTGGAAACTGCGGCCCAGACCGATGCGGGTCCGTTTATGCACCGACAGGCCCGTTACATCGCGCCCGTCCAGCATCACTTGACCACCGCTTAGCTTGGCATGACCCGAAAGCGCATTCATCAACGTGGTCTTGCCCGCACCGTTAGGTCCGATAATCCCGTAAAGCTGACCCGGCTGGAAGTCGAACGTCACACCGTTGACAGCTTTCAACCCGCTGAAGGAGACCTGAATATCGTTGCAACTCAATGATCCGGCAGTCATTGCATGTCTCCTTCGTCCTGATCACCTTGGAACATTCCGGCAATACCGTTGCGTAGGAAGATGGTGGCAAAAATGAACACCAGACCAAGGATGCCGTACCAATATTGGGTGATTTGGCTCAGTTCTTCTTTCAGTAATTCAAACAAGGCCACGCCAAGAATCGGACCTAGCAATGTGCCTTTGCCGCCCAGCACGGTCATGATCAAAACGTCGCCCGATGTGGACCAATGCAGCATTTGCGGAGAGATGTAGAAGATCAACGATGCCAGCAGGGCTCCTGCAACACCTGCATACGCACCCGAAACGATAAACGCCGATTGGCGCAAGCTATGGACGTTGTATCCGAGTTGCGCGGCGCGCACGTCGTTCGCCTGTACCGCGCGCAATGCCCGCCCGAATGGCGACCCACGCAGCAATGCCATCAGCGCCAGTCCGATCAGGAAAACCGCCACGATAAACCCATAATAGTTGTGGTTGTCGTAGAAATTGATCCCGAACAAGTCAGGCCGCGGCACGCCTGGAATACCGTCCAATCCGCCGGTGATTGCGCGCAGCTTGTTGGACGCAAGGATGTACATCATCTGCGCCAGGGCCAGTGTCAGCAGTGCAAAAAAAAAGCCCCGAAACCCGAAGCGCAAAAAGCCCCATCAGGTAAGCCAGCACCGCTCCGACAATCGCCGCTGCAAAAAGGCCCGGTATAAAACCGACGCCATAGCTGAGGGTGAGGATTGTGAGCGCATAACCCCCTGCCCCGAACAACGCCGCATGGCCGAATGACAGCATACCTGTCACCCCGAAGACCAGATCAAAGCCGATTGCGAACAAGGCCCAGATCAGGATCAGGCTGACAAGGTTCACCCATTGCTCATCCTGCACAAAAAAAACGGAACGATAATCATAACTGCGATAATAATGCCCATCAGGCCTGACCGATAATCCTGCGTGTCATGCCGAACGCCCCTTTGTGCTAAACAAGCCCGCAGGCCGGAACATCAGCGTTCCGATCAACAGGGCAAAGGTAAGTAGTTCGACCCATTCAGTTGCGTAGGTATATCCGGCCGCCCGCGTCATGCCCAACAGCAACGACGCAAGGATTGCGCCGCGAATGTTCCCAAGCCCGCCGATGATCACCACGACAAAACAGTCGATGATAACGCTGAATCCCATGCCCAGTTCGATCGGCACCAACGGTGCGCTAACCACGCCACCAAGAGCCGCAAGATACGCACCAAGCGCAAAGACGCCGGTGCGAACCCGGTTTACATTTACACCGAGTGTCTGAGCCATTTCCGGATCGGAACTGGCGGCGCGAATAATCATGCCCCATTTGCTACGGTCCAGCAGCAAGAACAGTGCCAGAGAAACCGCTGCACCAAAACCGATTACAAAAAGCCGGTATGACGGTATTTGACTGCCAAACATGGAAATCGGTGCCATGAAGATTTCTGGTGTCGGCACTTGCTTATAGTCAAATCCCCAGATCATCTTTGTCGCGTCGTCGATGACCAGAATGAATCCGAAAGTGAGTAAAAGCTGAAAAATGTGGTCGCGGTCATAGACCTGTTTCAGCGCCAAAATTTCGATCAGCGCACCAACACAGGCGACGATCAGCGGCGCAAACAGCAGTCCCAACCAGAACGATCCGGTCATATGAACAATTTGATACCCGACAAACGCGCCAAGCATATAAAGCGCGCCATGGGCAAAGTTGATCACCCCCAACATGCCAAAAATAAGGGTCAAGCCCGCTGCCAGCAGAAACAGCAGAAAGCTGAGACTCAGCCCGATCACGATAATGGACATATTCAGGGTTCCTCAGTTTCACCCCAAAAAAAAGCGGGCGACGCATGTCGCGAGGGAACAGCGCCGCCCAGTTCAGGGAGGATCGATTAACAGTCGCTAAACAGGCTATTTGCCGAAAACTCTTCGGTGATTTTCATGGTGAGGTCCGGCAATGGTGCCTCGCCCTTCACAACTTCACCCCAAAGACCGACCTGTTTGGCCTGATGGTCACAAGCGCGCATTTCCTTGCGCCCTTCGACCGAATTTTCATAGACCGATGTTTCAAATGCATCGACCCAGGTTTCCACATCCCAGCTGTCAGTCGCTTCGATGACATCCATCCACCAGCGAAGACCGTCAAATGCCTCGCCCGCGAAGGCCGAAGGGTAGTCACCGTTTGCGTCACGGTAGGCCGTCACGAATTCGGCGTTTGCCGGATTGTCGAGCGAGAAGTGATAACGCACGCCGGAGTTCACGCCCAATGCGGCCTCGCCTGTCGCGGCTGCAAAGATTTCATCCTGAAGCACGGGGCCGAACAGCACTTTGTTCTGACCCATCCCAACCTGACCTGCCTGCTTGCAGAAGGTGACGCCGTCATTGCCCGTTGCCACAACCAGAATACCATCGGCGTCCGAACGCGCCATCTTGTCGATGATGACCGAAAAGTCGCGGTTGCCAAGCGGGGCAAAGTCATTCCCGACGATCTCGACACCGGCGGCTTTTGCTTTTGCGGCAAAGTCGTCAAAGGCGCTGCGCGTGGCCTGATAATCAGCCGTGACCGCGTATACTCTCTTGATCCCGCGTTTCTTTACGAATTCAACACACATGTTCATTTCCATGGCCAACGTGTTGGACGTACGGAATGAGTAACGCGCACCGTCCATCTTGGTAATGCTGTCGTCTGCGGAAATCGTGACCAGATGCGGCACCTTGCGCTGTGTGGACAGGCTTTGCAGTGCCAGAGTCGACGCTGAGCTGACCGCGCCAAACATCAATTGCGTGCCTTCCGCCAACAGCCGGCTTGCTTTTTGTACGGCGGGCTGGGGTTTGGTTTCATCGTCTTCCCAGCTGAAGCGGACTTTTTTTTGCCCAACAATTCGCCACCCCGCATGGCCACGGCAAGTTCCGCGCCTTTGCGCATGTCATTGCCGATCAAGCCGTATGCGCCCGAGAAAGACAGAATGCCCGCAATGTGATAATCTTCGGGCGTTGCGGCCCGCAGAACCATTGGCGCAGGCAAGGTACTGGCCAAAGTTAGCGCCCCGGCGCTGCGTAGAAAATTCCGACGTTTCATAGTTTTCCTCCCGGTTTCACGCCCCCAAGAAGTTTCTCCTGCAAGGCGAATGATGCGCTGCCCGGGATAAATCGTTCCCGGAAAAGCAGAATACTATCAGCAAGTTTGGCGGGTTTTATCATACGTCGGATCAGCAATCGGGCGGTAACAAATCATGGATTTGCAAATGGCGCAAAAGTGCATCTGATCGCGACCGTGTCCCTAACCCTCCCCCATCTCTTGCATCAAGCATCGCAGGGTTAGGACTGGCAGGGAATGTCCGAAAACGCCACAAATTTGACATTTTCTGCCAAATCGATATTATTTACCCATCAGTAGAATTTTGAGGTCATCGTCATGAAGGTGGGCTTGCTCCAAAACCTGCGTCTTCCCAAACATAGCATCCAGTTCATGTGTGACGTGCTGATCGAACACGGCATTGATCCTGACCCATTGCTCAAAGAAGCAGGTTTGCAGCTCAGCCTTCTCTCGGATCCATGGGGCACGCTGGACGGTATTCAGGAACTCACATTCCTGCGTGCCTTTTGCCGGAGTACAGCGCATATTGAAGGTGTCGCTTTTGTCACCGGTCTGCGTTACAGCCTGATCTCGTATGGCCCTATCGGGCTTGCCACGCTAGTTTCAGAGAATGTGACAGCGGGGCTGAGGGTTTTCACGCAAATGCAGGGGCTGGGATACGCACTGCTGGCATATGACATCACAGAGGACGATGAAGGTTTTGCAACAGGGTTTGTTGCCGACGACCAGTATGTACCGCCCGATCTTCTGGATTTTGTTCATGAACGGCTGCTTGGGTCCGGCCCGACCTTCTTCCGGGACCTGCGTCAAGAAAACCTGCCCATCCGTCTGATCGAATGCCCGTTGGACCGCCCGAAAGGCTGGATGAACCTAGAAGCGCGCTGGCAAACCGAAATCGTGTATCGCGCACCGCGCAGTTGCATTCACTTTCATCCTGGAACAGGCGCGCTGAAACTGCCGCTGGCGAATGCCTTCTTGCGGTAAACTATCGTGTTTTGTGCGAGAATATGCTTGAAACCGGCCCCCCCAAGCATACCGGAACAGCAAATTCGGTTTATCAGGTGTTGATGCAGGTGCGCGGCGTTTTTCCCAATGCGCCGGAAGTGGCCGAAACGCTTCATTTGTCAGAACGCTCTTTACATCGAAAACTTGCCAGTCAGTCGATGAGCTATCGCCAGATTATCGATAGCGTGCGCTTGCGCCGCGCACGGGAGCTTCTTGATACATCCGAGTTACCGCTGGCTGAAGTTGCAGATCGCCTCGGTTTTTCGGAAACTGCCAGCCTGTCGCGATTTTTCCGGCGGGTTTCAGGGGATTCGCCGTCCGCATATCGAAAAACCAGCAAAGGGTTATTCGCCAGTTCACGTTAGGATTAGACGACGAGACGCTAACACGACCATATATCAGAACGGAGTGACGCCATGAACAAGTCCGATGACGAAACGCTCACCTTCAAAGAGATGGTCGGGAAATTCGACGTCACCCCCCCGAACCCTGCGGTATTACGAATATCTCGAACTTCTCAAACCCACGCTACAAGGGCGTGAACGAAGTTATGATCGCAAACAGATCGCGCGGTTCAAGCTGATCTTGCGAGGTCGTCGGTTCGGAATGAAGCTTGAAGATATAAGAGTTTGGTTAGAAATATATAAAAACAGGGCTCAAGAGCGCAGCTTCGCGAATGGGCAAGGATATCAAAAATCCTCGAAAATAAGCTTCGCGCCGAGATAAAAGAAAGAGAGGAAGCTCTGGCAGAATTACGAGAAACCTCAAAGCTCGCCAATGAATTGAATTTCAAAAAGTGATCCCGAAACCCAACGCACCGACCAAATAGATGGCTGGTTGATGCAAACACCCATAATTTGGAAGCGAATGGATGGAGCTAGCTCTAAAACACAATCGACAAAGTGCTGGGACGTAAAATTCGCTTTTACAACATACAGCGGTCCCTGCGCATTATTTGCCATAAGCGCGCTTATGCGTGTTTCTGCCCACATTCCAGGCAAATACTAAGTTGCAATCCGCCACATTCGAAACCGCCCCAGCCCTGTCACCTCACGAACCAAGTCCTTTTCCTCCATCAAGGCAAGGTTTCGCTGCACGGCTGCGCGGCTGGAACCAATCTGGGACTCAGCCATTGGAGCAGACACAAGGGGCCATTCTGCAAAGAGAGCTCGTAAGGCGGGAGGGGGTTTTGCCGGATAGTGGCGCCATTTCAGCCTCTGCCTGAACCGTCCAAGCCTCAGTCTGATCCAGATGCCGCATCGCCGTTAGAACAGCGCTCTCCATCCCCGCCAACCAACGGGCCAATCGTTCGTCCGGAGAACCAGATGCACGCAGCCCCCCTGCTCCACCCATGGCGAGCGGCGCAAATATAGCACCGTTTCCGTTGCTGCTCGCAATCCTGGCCGCCGTGACGGCGGCTTCGATCTGGTCTCCTTGTGTCGCGTTGCCCTTAAATCTGAGACACGACGCGTTCGGGGGATATTTTTTTTGCCCTTAATTATGAGATTCCACTGCCATCGCGCCTATGCTTTTCGCGCGCTGCCGGGCGATGTAATCGACCGCGGCAAGCAGACGTGGCTCCTTATCGAAGGCGCGCAATAGAGCAACCCTTGCATAGTCGTCGATGCCGGAGCTTGAGATGGCCGCTTTGACCAGTGGACGGGATTGGGCTGCATCAATTGCAGCAAGGCAAAACAGCCTTACTTCCAGCCTGTGGCCCTGAAGAGCGTGTAACGGATCTCCGCGGAAGGCCTTTAATGATATGGCAAAGGTGACCGCGCGCATTGCGCGCCGAAGTTGCTTGGAGCTGCGTAATCGCGCGGCGTATTCAAGCCGCGCGGCGCCGTTGCGCGCACGATTTATCAGCTTTTCGGGCATCTGTTCGCCACTGGCCTTGCCGAGCGTCGGCACAAGTCTCGTCCCACAAACCTGGCAGTCGAATGCCCAGGCTCGCCTCCAATGCTTGAGCGAAAGGCCCTCTCTGGAGCATTGCAGGCAATGCTGGAATGGTATCTGGGCCGTCAGCGAGGCTTCTCGTGTCGCCATTGCTGGGAAGGTCAAAGATCGCACAACATCTGGGTCAATCCGTGCGGCGTTGGCAATCTTCGCCGCCGCTGCCGCGTCGATGTTGAAGTCCAAGGACGTGCCATGAGTTGTATCGATTTCGATATGGGCCAGCAGTTCCGCATCATCACAGTAGTTGGCCGCCGCCAGCCGAGACAACCAACCTGACAACAACTCGTCTGGCAGCGGCGCGACAGTCTTGGGCAGCGGGTGCGGCTTCACACCCCGGACTTCTCGAGCCGCCGATGGGGGTTCGCATGGCGCGACCAAACCGGCGTCCATTTTACGATTGCGTCATCGGTGATGCATTCATCACCTGTTACAATGGCGTCGATGGAAAGATCCTTGATCAGGCGAAAATGCGCGAGGTCACCCCACCGGTCAGTGCAAGTATCTGCTTGAGTGACTTGACCTTCAGGTTGGACTTCTTTTCCAGTGGCATGGCAGCAATAAGGGTCTGGATCATGTCCGAGAACTCGGCATCGTCGCGCCAGTTTGGCAAGTGATGTTCGTCCAGCCGTCGGGCAAGCTGGATATCACCACGGATGGCGTCGAGGGCCTCGCTGACCCCAAGACAGACCAGTGACACCTCGAGCTCATTGCTGAGATAACGAAGAACATTGAGAAAGCGTCGCTGTTCGCGGTGGGTCCCGGCCAAGAGGTTGTGGACCTCGTCGATCATGATCATCCGCAGGCCAAGGTCGCGCAAAAGCGCAATAACACGGACTTCGAGGGAGGCCACATTTTGAGCGCGCGCGCCCAGTGCCGTGGCCGGTGCCCCCGATGGACGCCAGGATGTGCAGATAGAACCGCCGTTCGTCGGGAGCTGGCGGTGCTTGTAACAGCAAGAGCGGCGTTCGCGTAATTCCCGATGCTGGGTCATATTCCGGTGCATATCTGCGCGACAGGTTGCGGGCGATCATCGTCTTGCCGATCCCAGACGCGCCATGCACAAGAAGGCCAGGCATACGGGTTTGCCTTGGCGCTTCGATCATACCCTGCAAACGGTCCAGAACTTGTTCGGCCCGCGGAAAGCCAATCCAGATATCCGATTGAATGAGGGCGATCCGACCGTCTTCCTCTGTTGTCCCTGCCCTCAATTCACCATCTCTCCACTTTGAACAATGGGCGCGATGTATCACCCGTGTCGATCGGGCGCAGCCCTTCGGTTTTCGAGACAGCCGAGTTGGTGCCCTCCAATGTCCCTTTTCTTTCACGGGATCGGCGTTCGGCCTTCGTTAGGCCCCGACTTTCAAACTCGATCTGGCGTTGCTGTCGGATCAGCTCAGCCAGGACCAGCTCATTGGACCCGGATTTGCCAAGGGCACGGGCCTTCCTCATGGCTTCGCGATATTCCCAGAGCGGCACGGGCGGAATTTCCAAGTTTCTGTAACGCGCCTCAACATATCGGCCATCGTCCAATTCGACCCAGATCATTGAGATATCGCGAGGGTCGTAGCGAACGACCACCTTCCCATCGCCGCGCCCAATGTGGCCTGCAAGAGCATCCGACCAGTACCGTATCTGGAACAGATGGATGCCGTCACGCCTGACCTTACGCAGTTCGCTTGGCAGGAAGCTCACCCGAAAGGCTTCCATCTCGAAGGGGATGTCTCCCATCATTTCCGCTGAGAGCGCCTCCCATTTGGCGACGGGCGTACAGCCAAGACTTGAATGAATGCTGTTGTTGTAGCGGCAGATTTCCAGAGCAAACCAGCGATCGAAGTCGCTTAAGGTCATCGTGGCCATGCCCTCGGCGTCATAGTCGCCCTTGGCCACGACCGAGGATTGCGTTGTTCCAGGCAACAGGTGCACGGCCCCCCCCATCATCGTGCCGATCAATCGTTCGATGTGCCCTCCGAAATGAGGACTGCCTGGCGGCCGATAGACCAGATCGATCCCCCCATTCCGCACATGCCAACCGAAAGGCATGCGACCGGAAATCGCGCCCGTTATCGACGTGGATGCTATGCGGTTTACCCTGCGCGGGCCAAGGAACATTGCACGCCAATGCCGCCAGAAGTTCCGCCTTGGGGGGCCACCGCCTGTGTCAGGCAAAGCGCCACTGACAGACGCGAAGGTGCCTCGAGAGAGGTGTAATATCCGGTCACCATCCGCGTTGCGACGTCGATCGCCAGCGTGACCCAAGGCCGCCCAATTGGTTGGCGTTCAAAACTGTCGACGAGGATGATGTCTGCAGGCGTATGGTCGATTTGCACGACCTCCAGTGGCTGGTTTGCCTTGTTTTCGCCTACGACTGTCGCAAATTTCTGGCGGGCCGCCTTTGCGCCTTCGCGTGCCTTGGCAATTTCGCGGGCGTCCATTGCATCCAGCCTGC
>LLEQ01000054.1_pt1 | contig 12486 bp, 17 predicted proteins | sample 595901 | NCBI WGS metagenome assembly LLEQ01 (sample SAMN02919317, study PRJNA255460) | bioreactor metagenome | biome: chemostat; feature: culture 2012_25.3; material: sediment; isolation source: day86 25degC chemostat 2012 inoculated with Wadden Sea sediment taken from... | place: Germany: Bremen ... | reverse complement strand
GAATGGGCTAGGAATGATGGGCTTTGTTGTCGGTTGCGTGGATTTGGGCCTGTGCGAAGTGTGTGGGGGTGATGGTGCCGGGAAATGCGAGAAATGGCATGCGCACCCGCATCCCTTCGCTCTGCGGCGCGAAACACCCGGCTTGTGAGAATCTGTGGCGTTGTGTAGGAGATGCGCCATGACACGGGTTTTCGATATGGATGACCGCGCGCGGTTGAAAGAACGCTTCCACAGCGAAGTGCGATCGGTTTTGGTGCGTTCGTAAGCTGTGGCTAATGCCAAACTTTGTCTGAAAACCCCACGACTTCACGAACATGAACGGGAGTGGACCAATGTCCCCCAAGACGATCTATGATAAAATCTGGGATGCCCATGTAGCCCATGAAGCCGAAGATGGCACCTGCTTGCTCTATATTGACCGACACCTCGTCCACGAGGTGACCAGCCCGCAAGCTTTTGAAGGGCTGCGCATGACGGGTCGCACTGTGCGCGCGCCTGACAAGACTATTGCCGTCCCGGATCACAATGTGCCGACAACGCTGGATCGTGCCAACGCCGAAACAATGACCGAAGACAGCCGCATTCAGGTTGAAGCGCTGGACAAAAACGCCCGCGATTTCGGTATTCACTATTATCCGGTTAGCGACGTGCGCCAAGGGATCGTGCATATCGTTGGCCCTGAACAGGGCTGGACGTTGCCCGGCATGACCGTGGTATGTGGTGACAGTCATACTGCGACGCATGGCGCATTTGGCGCGCTGGCGCATGGCATCGGCACGTCCGAGGTGGAGCATGTGCTTGCGACACAGACGCTGATCCAGAAGAAATCGAAGAACATGAAAGTCGAGATCACCGGCAAGTTGCGCCCCGGCGTTACGGCCAAGGATATCACCATGGCGGTGATCGGTGTGACCGGTACAGCGGGCGGCACCGGCTATGTCATCGAATATTGTGGTGAAGCGATCCGCGATCTTTCGATGGAAGGCCGCATGACCGTCTGTAACATGGCTATTGAGGGCGGCGCACGCGCGGGCCTGATTGCGCCGGACGAAACCACATATGAATATGTCAAAGGTCGTCCGCACGCCCCGAAGGGGGCGCAATGGGAGGCTGCGCTGAACTGGTGGAAAACGCTTTATACCGATGAAGGCGCTGTCTTTGACAAGGTGATCACCTTGAAGGGTGAAGAGATCGAGCCGGTGGTGACATGGGGCACTTCGCCCGAGGATGTGCTTCCGATCACGGCCAATGTGCCCAGCCCCGAAGACTTTGCCGGTGGCAAGGTCGAGGCGGTGAAACGTGCGCTTGACTATATGGGGCTGACGCCCGGTCAGAAACTGACCGATATCGCGATTGACACGGTTTTCATTGGTCCTGCACCAACGGGCGGATCGAAGATTTGCGCGCCGCTGCGGCCATTTTGAAAGGCAAGAAAATCAAGCCGGGCATGCGGGCGATGATCGTGCCCGGTTCGGGCTTGTGCGTGCGCAGGCCGAGGAAGAGGGGCTGGCCGATATCTTCAAGGAAGCCGGTTTTGAATGGCGTCTGGCCGGGTGTTCGATGTGTCTGGCGATGAACCCGGATCAGTTGGCCGAAGGTGAACGCTGTGCGTCAACTTCGAACCGCAACTTTGAAGGGCGTCAGGGCTATAAGGGCCGCACCCATCTGGTGAGCCCCGCAATGGCGGCGGCGGCGGCGGTGACCGGGCATCTGACCGATGTACGCGAGATGATGTAACTGCTTGTTTATTGCTGTCTTCAGGCGCGAAAGCGCAGGGAGGCGGCAGAGGTGGGCTAAAAAGGAGAAGCACGATGAAGCCTTCTGCCATTCTGATTCTTGTAGGTGTTTTGCTGTTTATTGGCGGGGTCTTTGCCTTTGCCAATCCGTTGGCGGCGTCCATGGCTGTGACGACGCTTGTCGGGATCGCCTTTCTTGTCGGCGGTGCCTTGCAGGCCTGGGCGGCTTTTCAAAGCGATGCCGCGATGCTACCCGGCGGCGCATCTGGAACGGGCTTTGGGCGTGATGGGAATCGTTGTCGGCGTCTGGCTACTGGCCAACCCGCTGGAGGGCGTCGTTTCGCTGACGCTGCTTCTCGGCATCGTGTTCCTGTTTACCGGGATCATGCGGATCATGTTGGGCTTTGGTATCGCACAGGCGCAGACAAAATGGCTGTTGATCCTGTCGGGAGTCGCCGGTGTGGTGATCGGCGTTCTGATCTTCGGCAACATCGCAGAGGCGGCTACGACGCTTCTGGGGCTTCTGTTGGGGATCGAATTGCTCTCGCAGGGTGTTGCGCTTCTTCTGCTTGGATTTTTGGGCCGCAAGAGCGGGCTTTGACATATACGCGGGGCCAGATCGCCCCGAACGGAGACTGAACTATGGACAAATTTGAAAAACTCTCGGGCATTGCGGCACCCATGCCGTTGGTGAATATCGACACCGATATGATCATCCCAAGGTGTTCCTGAAAACGATCAAGCGCTCGGGGCTGGGTGTGAACCTGTTTGACGAGATGCGATATGATCGGCAAGGCAACGAGATCGCTGATTTCGTGTTGAACAAGCCAGCCTATCGCGAGGCGCAAATCCTGGTGGCCGGTGACAACTTCGGCTGTGGATCGTCGCGCGAACATGCGCCTTGGGCGCTGGCCGATTTTGGCATCAAGGCGGTGATTTCCACCTCTTTCGCAGACATTTTTTTTACAACAACTGTTTCCAGAACGGCATCCTGCCTATCGTCCTGCCGCAAGAGGCCGTGGATGTCTTGATGGCTGATGCGGAAAAGGGCGCCAATGCGCGGCTGGATGTGGATCTGGAAGCGCAGACCGTGACAAGCTCGGATGGCGAAGTATTCGCCTTCGAGGTGGATGCATTCAAGAAGCATTGCCTTCTCAAGGGGCTCGACGATATCGGGCTGACCATGGAGAAGACCGCGTCAATTGACACATTTGAGGCGCAAGCAGCGCAGACGCGTCCCTGGGTCTGAACCTGTTAAAGGCGAGAAAGCCAAGACCGCCCACATGTTGGGCGGTCTTTTTCTTTTGAGTGGAAAATCTTACCTGACGCCATTGCGCGTCAGCTTTCGCAACGTGTAGCGGGCTAACGCAGCGCATCTACTACATCTTGTAGATGCTTGAGTTTGCGCCTTTTTTTTTGCACCAAAAATGATGCAAACGCGCACCACTTCTTCCCTGAAACGGCCCAATAGCTGAAGTCTTGTTAACCGTGACTTGAGCCGGAAAACGAAAGAAGGCAAAAATTGGGCAAGAATGAGGCAAGCCGCGACACGTTGCGGCATCAAGTTGGAACAAAAGGTCGGCATCGTACCGGCTTTGGCCAGTTTGAAGGGAATGGTGCAGTGGTATCCCGACTGACAAGCGCTTTTGTGCGCGCAGCTCTGATGGCATTGCTTATTGCAGTGCCTTCTCTCATGCTGCCGGATGTCAGTTCGGACACGACGCAGATCGTGGTTCTGGTGGCGATCCTGGCCTTCCTGCTGACCTTGACCGAATACTTCAGCCAATACCCCTCTATCGTCGAATTCCGCTTTGCGCCGCCGTTCAACCGGCTGAGGTTTATTGCGCTTTTCGCAACGGTCTTAATGCTGTCGATGATCATGGCGGGCAAGACTGACCCAACCAATATGTCGACGCTGGTCACCAAGTTGGGCACGCTTTTGGCACGGCCATTGATTTCCCCTATTCGCCGGTGCGTCTGGTGGTGTTGATGATGCCCGCCAATAGTCCGCCCGAGCTTTTGTCGTCGGTGCGAACGGCGGCTGGGATTGCTTACATGGTGTCGTTGGTGACACTGTTTATCTTTGTAAGCATGGTGCGTCTGTTCGGCTGGCCAACCCGCAAGGGGGCTTTCAACGTCTGGATCAACCTGCCTTGTTTGACCCGACGGCGGGTGGTGATGTGTTGGCCCGGCTCAAACGCGATGCCGGTCTTAACATTGTATTAGGGATTTTGCTGCCATTCTTGATCCCGGCGGTTGTGAAGGCCGCGGCGGAACTGATTGATCCGATCTCGATGGACAATCCGCAGACACTGATCTGGACGATGAGCGCATGGGCCTTTTTGCCGGCAAGTATGATCATGAGAGGCATCGCGATGAGTCGCGTGGCCGATCTGATTGCGGAAAAGCGGCTGCGGACCTATGCAGAGGCGAAGGCCGACGGCGAGGAATTGCAAATCGTTTGATCTTGTTGGCGCTGCTTTGGGCGGCGTTGATACCTGGGCTTGCGCGGGCCGAGACCCTGCGGATCGCAACTTTCAATACAGAGCTTTCCCGCAAGGGGCCGGGGCTTTTGCTGCGGGATATCCTGAAGGGTGACGAACAGGCCGAAGCGGTGGCCGGGGTGATTGCCCGGGCCGCGCCCGATGTACTGGTTCTCAACGGCATTGACTACGACCATGACGGGCTGACGCTTGCGGCGTTGATCGAGCAGATTGCATCGCGCGGGCACAAGATGCCGTATCGTTTTGCGGCACGGCCCAACAGTGGCTGGGCGACGGATCTCGATCTTGATGCGACGGCAGGCGCGGTGACCCAGGTGATGCGCAGGTTGGGGCCGTTTTGCCGGAGATGGCGGTATGGCGATATTGTCGCGCTATCCTATCGGTGCGGTGCGCGATCTGAGCGGATTGATCTGGGCCGATCAGGACTGGGCCTTGTTGCCCATGCAAGAAGGGGCGGTCTTTCCGTCGCAGGCTGCTATGGAGGTACAGCGCCTGTCGTCGGTGGCGCATTGGGTGGTGCCTGTGGATGTGGCGGGGCGGGTGCTGACCCTGATGGCGTTTCACGCCACACCGCCGGTATTTGACGGCCCCGAGGACCGTAACGGCAAGCGCAATCATGATGAGGTCATGCTGTGGCGGCATTTTCTGGACGGCAGGCTGGGACCGGCGGGTGGGCCTGTGCCGGAAAACGCGTTTGCGGTCATCGGCGACGCCAATCTCGATCCGGTGGATGGCGAGGGGATCAAAGTGGCGATACGTGAATTGCTTGGCGATAAACGGGTGCAGGATGTGCGCCCGGCCAGCGAAGGGGGGGGCAAGGTAGCAGCGGACCCTGGCCACAACGGCGATGCGGCGTTGGATACCGTTGATTGGAAGGGCATCGAAGATGGTGGCGGGCCGGGCAATCTGCGGGTGGATTACGTGTTGCCTTCTGCCGATCTGGACGTGTTGGGCGCGGGCGTTGTCTGGCCCGCGCCCGGGCAGTCAGACGCTGATCTGGTGCGCATGGCCAGCCGACATCGGCTTGTTTGGGTGGATGTCGGCTGGTAGCGCGGCAAGCATAACCTCACGCATCGGGGTGGGCGCGAAATCGGGCAGAAGCGCATTGAAGCGGGCAGGCGACAGAGTGTGCGGCGTATCCCAGAGATAGCGCATCTCGGTCAGCTCGCGCGCCAATTCCCAGACCGGAGAGGCCAGGCGCATGGCCCACCACGGGAAGCGCGCCATTTTCAGCGGGCGATGCAATGCGGTTTCGAGCACGGATTTCATTTGGTTGAGCGTGAAAGCATGGCCGGGGAAGGGGAAATCCTCGAACAGGCTGAGCTGATCGCGTTTGTCGGCCAACATCTGCACCGCGCGGCCCCAATCAGGCATATAGGCATAAGGCTGGATCGTATCGGGATCGCCCGGTGCCGTGATCTTGCCGCGCTTGATCGCCATGAGCACGACGAGGCTGAAGATATCCTGATTATGAAAGGGTCGATCATGTTGCCTGCGCGCAGGATAATGGTTTGCACGCCGCTGTCGCGATAGGCCCGCTCCATGTCGAGGCGGATTTTGCCTTTGCGGGAGCAGGGGGTTGGGTGGCGTGGTTTCGGACCATTCGCCGCCCGTTGCGCCGAAATGATAGACATTGCCGGGAATGATAACGCTGGCACCGGAGGCTTTGGCGGCGGCAATCACTTGTTCAGTGATCGCGGGAATGATCTCGGACCAGTTATGATAGTTGGGCGGGTTGAGCCCATTGACGATGATGTCGGCACCAATGGCAGCTTGGGTCATGTCGTCGGTCTTGCGGTCGTAGCGGTGGATGCTCCAACCGGTAGATTCAAGAGCACGGGCGGCATGCGTGCCGACCTTGCCTGATGCGCCGAGGATGAGAGCGGTTTTGGGCATGTAAGCCTCCTATTGCTGAAATCTGCAATGAAAGTAGGGCGACCAAGAGGGAATGGGAATTGCCAGAAATTTGCTATCTGATATTCATAATTGAATGGATAAAGCATTAGACAAACTCGACTGGGCGTTGATTCAGGCCTTTCTGGCGGTGGCGGAAGAGGGTTCGCTGAGCGCAGCAGCCCGCCGATTAGGAGCCAGCCAGCCGACATTAGGGCGCCAGATCAAGGCCGTTGAGGTAGAGTTGGGGGCTGGATCTGTTCCGGCGGCATCCGAAAGGGTTGGAGTTGAGCGAGGCAGGCGCGGTACTGCTTGCTCCGGCGCGTGCGATGCGTGAGGCGATGCGAGAGATCGCACTTTTTGCGGCGGGGGCAGGAGGCGGGATTGGCAGGTGCCGTGCGGATCACGCGTCGGAAATGGTGTCGCACCATGTGTTGCCACCGATCCTGGCCCGGATCAGACAAGAGAGGCCAGAAATCGAAGTAGAACTGGCGCCAACTGATACCACGGAAAACCTGCTCTATCGCGAAGCCGATATCGCGGTGCGGATGTATCGGCCCGAGCAGTTGGATGTTGTGGCTCGGTACCTAGGCGAGATCGAATTGGGGATTTTTGCATCCAAGGCCTATGTGGCGCGTTGCGGAATCCCGAAAGGACCAGAGGAAATGCAAGAGCACGATCTGGTGGGGTACGACCGTAGCGAACTAATCATTCGGGGGATGCGTGAGGCCGGGTTTGCGATCGGTCGGGAGGATTTCAAGACTCGATGCGACTGTCAGACCACCTATTGGGAGTTGGTGCGGGCGGGATGTGGTATCGGGTTTGGCCAGGCGATGGTGGCACGGGCCGATCCCGACATGGTGGAGATCGATCTCGGGTTTCCGTTGCCAAGCCTGCCCGTCTGGCTGGCCGCGCATCAGGGATTGCGCCATACGCCGAGGGTGCGGCTGGTTGGGGGATGCTTGTCGATGGGCTGAGTGAGGTCGTGAGTTCGAAAAAGGAGACTTCGGGGTGACTGCGGGCCATGGGCGCACGTTGGTTTCTTGACGCTGCGACGCCAGAGGGGTAGGCGGAGAGCGACAGTTTTCAGGAAGGACCACACCCCATGAGCAACCCCTCGCTTCTCATCCTGCCCGGTGACGGGATCGGCCCCCGAAGTCATGGTCGAAGTGCGCAAGATCATCGACTGGTATGGTGCCAAGCGCGACATGCCATTTGACGTAAGCGAAGACCTCGTGGGTGGCTCGGCCTATGACAAACATGGCGTGCCGCTGGCCGATGAAACAATGGCCAAGGCGCAAGAGGTGGACGCGGTATTGCTCGGCGCCGTGGGCGGGCCGAAATACGACAATCTGGATTTCAGCGTAAAGCCCGAGCGCGGGTTGCTCAGGCTGCGCAAGGAGATGGACCTGTTTGCCAATCTGCGCCCCGCCCAGTGTTTCGACGCGCTGGCCGATTTTTCGTCACTCAAGCACCATGTGATTGCCGGGCTCGACATCATGATCGTGCGCGAGCTGACTTCGGGCGTCTATTTTGGAGAACCGCGCGGGATTTTTGAGGAAGGCAACGAGCGCGTAGGGATCAATACCCAGCGGTACACCGAGAGCGAGATCGACCGCGTGGCACGGGCCGCGTTCGAGTTGGCGCGCAAGCGGGGTAACAAGGTCTGCTCGATGGAGAAGGCCAATGTGATGGAAAGCGGCATTCTGTGGCGTGAAGTCGTGCAGAAGGTGCATGATGAGGATTACCCGGATGTCGAGTTGAGCCACATGTATGCCGATGCGGGCGCGATGCAGCTGACCCGCGCGCCCAAGCAATTCGACGTGATCGTGACTGACAATCTTTTCGGCGATATCCTGAGCGACGTGGCGGCGATGCTGACCGGTTCGCTGGGGGGGATGCTGCCTCGGCTTCTCTCGGGGGGGCGCCGATGGCGAATGGCCGGCCCAAGGCGCTTTACGAGCCGGTGCATGGTTCGGCGCCTGATATTGCCGGACAGGGCAAGGCCAATCCGATCGCCTGTATCCTGAGCTTTGCCATGGCTCTGCGCTATTCCTTCGATCAGGGGGGGCAGAGGCCGACCGGCTGGAAAAAGCGGTTGAGGATGTTCTGGCCGATGGGCTGCGCACCGCCGATCTGTTGGGCGAAGAGGGCAAGACACCGGTGTCGACCGCTGAAATGGGCGACGCAATTGTCGCCAAGCTTGAGGCGTCGCTCTGAAGCGGTAGTGCTTTTCGGGCCAGACTAGGTCAGGTCAGGGCGGCGAGGCTGGCATCAGGCGCCTTATTTTCGCGATACGCCGATTGTCAGAGGTAGGAGTGGGGGGGGCCAGCCCCCACACCCCCCCCGGGATATTTCAGGTCAGAGGAAGGCATAAGAGTGCGCTAACGTGTTTCAGGTTTATACTGAAACATGTGAATCGAAATGCGCGTTCGAGCGACACGCGAGAGACAGCACATCTTGATTCCCTTGGACCTTTGACGCTCTAACCCCCCGACGAGTCGGTTGAGCAGCACGACTTCGCTATCGGGGGCGGATCGGGGGTGGCCCAGGTGTCATTGTAGATCTTGCCGTCGATCGAGACGGAGACTCCGCGCGCGAGTTGTGGTCGGAGCGCGGGGTATTTTTCTTCGAGGTGGGCGAGCAGTTCGCGCAGGTTTGTGGCGTCGATCTCGACCTCTGGAGTGCCATCAGCGAGTTCCGCCAGAGCACCCCAGAGACGAACCGCCACCATCCTTATTGCGCCTTCATTGCCGCCAGAACCTTGGGCGGGGACATCGGCAAGGAAGAAAGGCGGACCCCCGCGCCACGCGAGACCGAATTGGCGATGGCCGCCAGCGGCGGCACGATCGAGGTTTCGCCAACGCCGCGCACGCCGTAGGGATGGCCGGGATTGGGGATTTCGAGGATTACTGGTTCGATCATCGGCAGGTCGGAGGCGACCGGGATGCGATAGTCGAGGAAACCCGCGTTTTGCAGTCGGCCATCCTCGCCATAGATGTATTCCTCGTTCAGCGCCCAGCCGATGCCCTGAACGGCGCCACCCTGGAATTGCCCCTCGACATAGGCGGGATGCACCGCCTTTCCTGCATCCTGAAACACGGTATAGCGCAAGACCTTGACCGCGCCGGTTTCGGGATCGACCTCGGTATCGACCATATGGGTGGCAAAGCTGACCCCGGCACCTTCGGCTGTGACCTCGTGATGCCCGGCAATCGGCCCGCCGGTCTTGGAGGCGATGGAGGCGATTTCGGCCACGCTCATCGGGGGGGAATTTACCGGCGTTTGGTCCGGCGGGTTGGGCTGCGCCATCGACCCATTCCACCGCATCGGGGGGGTCAATGCCCCCCAGTTCATCGCCGCGCGCTGTTTCATGATCTCGATGGCGTGGCGCGCAGCCTTGATCGTGGCAAGGCCGACGGCGAAGGTGACGCGGGAACCGTCGGTCACTTCGTTCTGACCCAAGCTACCGGTGTCGGCGATGATGGTGCGGACCTGTTCCAGCGGAATGCCTAATTCTTCGGCGGCCATCATCGACATTGACGCGCGCGACCCGCCGATATCGGGATTGCCTTCGGAGAGCGACACGGTGCCATCGGGGTTGATCATCAACGACACACAGGTATCGCCGCCGAAGTTGAACCAGAAGCCACAAGCCACGCCGCGTCCTTGGTTGGGGCCAAGCGGCGCCGACCAGTGCGGGTGGTTTTGTGCTGCTTTCAATGTCGCTTCGAGCCCGATGGCGGGATAGGTGGGGGCCATAGGCGGCGCGCGTGCCTTCGCGGGCGGCGTTCTTGAGGCGGGTCTCGATCGGGTCGAGATTGAGCTTTTGGCACAACTCGTCAACGACCGACTCGACGGCAAAGGCAGCCATCGGCGCACCGGGAGCGCGATAGGCAGCGGCCTTGGGCCGGTTGGTGACAACCTCCCAGCCTGAAGTGCGCACATGTTCGAGATCATATGGCGCAAATCCGGTCATCGCGCCAAGCATGGCGTTCATGCCGAGAAATGCACCGTTCTGGTAGCGATACTCGCCAGTGGCGGCGGTCATCTTGCCGTCTTTGGTCATGCCGATCTTGATGGTGATCGAGCTTGACGAAGTCGGGCCGGAGGCGCGGAAGCATTCGTCGCGCGTCATCACCATCTTGACCGGGCGCCCCGCCTTACGCGAGAGCGCCAGCGCGGTGGGCTCAAGGAACACGGTGGTCTTGCCGCCAAAGCCACCGCCGATCTCGGAGGCCGTGACGCGCAGTTTGCCCGCTTCAATCCCGAGAATTGCGGCGCAGGTGTTGCGCACCATGTAGTGGCCCTGAGTGCAGACCCAGAGATCGCCTTGACCATCGGCACCCAGTGTGGCGAGGCACGCATGTGGCTCGATATAGCTTGGTGGGTGGCGGCGGTCTTGAAAGTGCGCTCTATCACCAGATCAGCGGATTTGAAGCCGGTCTCAGGCTCGCCATGGCCGTAAGCGGTGCGCGAGAGCACGTTTTCTGAATAGCCTTCGGGCACGTTTTCCTGCTGACGGCCTTTGTGCAAAACCGGCGCTCCGGGTTTCATCGCCTCGTCGACATCAATGACATGTGGCAGCACTTCGTAGTCGACTTTGATCGCATCGAGCGCGGCGCGTGCAATCGAACGGGACGTGGCGGCGACAGCAGCGATGGCATGACCATCGTAGAGCGCCTTTCACCCGCCATGCAATTGTCGAGGATATCGGCAATTGACGGATCATCGGCTGATGGGTGAAATCGGCGCGGGTGACGACGGCTTTCACGCCCTTCATGGCCTCGGCTTCCGAGGTGTCGATGTTTTTGATGCGGGCATGGGCATGGGGGCTGCGCAAGACCGCGCCCCAAAGCATGCCTGGTACGGTCATGTCGGCGCCAAAACGGGCGCGACCCGTGACCTTGTCGATACCATCAGGACGCAGGGGGCGCGTGCCGACAACCTTGAACTCGCGGGTTTGGAATTCGTCTTTGGCCATCAGGCGGCCCCCCTCATGTCAGCGGCGGTGGCAAGCACCGCGCGGATGATCTTGTCATAACCGGTGCAGCGGCAGAGATTGCCAGCCAGCCAGTAACGCACCTCTTCCTCGGTCGGATTGTTGTTCCGCTCAAGAAGGTTCTTGGCAGCTACGAGAATACCGGGCGTGCAGATGCCGCACTGCAGGGCGGCCATTTCGATGAACTTTTGTTGTAGAGGATGCAGCTTGTCGCCGGTTGCCATGCCTTCGATGGTGTCGATTGTGCGGCCTTCGGCCTCGGCGCCCAGCATCAGGCAAGAACAGACCAGGCGGCCATCGACAACCACGGAACAGGCGCCGCAATCGCCCGAGGCACAGCCTTCTTTCGAGCCGGTAAGATCAAGATCGTCGCGAAGCACGTCAAGCAGGGTGTCTTCGGCATTGCAGAGAAATTCGGTCTCGTCGCCGTTGATGGTGGTGGTAACGTGGATGCGGGACATCAGGCCTCTCCTTTGGCACGGGACATGGCGATTTTGGTGGTGCGTTTGCCGAGAACGCCCGAAACGTCCTTGCGAAACTCAATCGTGCCGCGTTTGTCGTCGATCGGTGTGGCGGCGGCGGAGCAGGCAGCGGCAACCGCTTCCAGTGCAGTATCATCGCCCTTGGTGCCAATCAGAACTTTTGCGGCGGCGGGAACGAGCATGACCTTGGGGGGCCGACCGCACCGAGCGAGACGCGCGCGTCGGTGATGGTGTCGGTTTCATCGAGTTGCACAATGACGCCGCAGCCGACCACAGCGATGTCCATTTCGGTGCGTGGGATGAAGCGCAGATAGGCCGATCCAGAGCGCGGCACCCGAGCGGGCAAGTGGACCGATGTGACCAGTTCGCCCGGTTGAAGAGAAGTCTGGCCAGGCCCTGTCGGGATATCTTCTACCGCCACGTCGCGGCTACCGCTTGGCCCCTGCACACGAACCACCGCGCGGGCCGCAACCATGGCCGGCACGCTATCGGCAGCCGGTCCGGCATTGCAGAGATTGCCGACAATCGTGGCGCGGCCCTGAACCTGGGTCGAACCAATCAGATCGGCGGCTTCGACAACGCCCGGCCAGTCGGTCTTGAGCGCCTTATGCTCATTCATTTCCGCGGAAGGTACCGCAGCGCCGATGCGCCAGCCGCCGTTCTCTTCACGGGTGATAGTGGTCATTTCGTCAATGCGTTTCACGTCGATTATGGCGGATGGTGCGATCTGGCCCGCGCGCATGCGAACCAACAGATCGGTGCCACCGGCAAGCACCTTGGCCTCGGGATAGGCGGCAAGAAGGGCGATAGCATCCTCAACGCTCTTAGGTGTTTCGAATCTCATGATTTGGCCTTTCCGGCAGTGTGTC
>LLEQ01000053.1_pt1 | contig 12554 bp, 22 predicted proteins | sample 595901 | NCBI WGS metagenome assembly LLEQ01 (sample SAMN02919317, study PRJNA255460) | bioreactor metagenome | biome: chemostat; feature: culture 2012_25.3; material: sediment; isolation source: day86 25degC chemostat 2012 inoculated with Wadden Sea sediment taken from... | place: Germany: Bremen ... | reverse complement strand
GCAGCGCTCTCACTACATCGCCCTCTGAGATCGACACGCGCAAAACCTGCAAAGAATGCCCCAAAACTTTGGCTGGCATCTTCGGCTAGGGTCAGAAGCTCGTGCGCTTCCCCAGAGAGCGCCTCTGCTAGAACCGGGCGCATTTGCTCCCAATCGTCGCAGCGACGATCATCAAGGCGAAACATGCATTCCGAAATTTCCCGCAACGGCCCAAACCCAGTGTCTGGCCGGTGAAACGCCATGCGTTCCATAGCAAAGTCTTTCGTGAAGGTATCTCGCCCCGAGGCGGCCAGGAACCAGTTGCAAACGAAAAATTCGTGATAATCGTCATGAGTGCTGGTTGCAGGTCCACTTTCCACTGTGAAACAACGGGTGTGTCGTTCCAACCAGCTTTCCCAGATCTGTGGCGGCGTGAAACCACTATACCGCATGGCGATGCAGATTTCTGACAGAAGATCAGCGTTTTGATCAAGAAACGCCAAAGTGCCTGCAAAATCGAGACTCTCACGCACTTTTTCGCCCAGCAAAGGATTTGTGCGGCCATATTCGCTCAGATAAAAGATCGTATGGGTAAGCTCGTAGGCGGCTTTTTTTTGTTGGGCATGGCAAAGGTCGCAGACCGCGAGATAAACTTGCGCAAACGATCATCCAGACCGGTATCATTTCGCAGAGGATCGTGACCGCGGCGTTGCATCAAGCGACGCGCCTCTCCGCGTTGCAAATCAGACAATTCCGCTTCTGCCATTCCCTGCTCGGCCACCCAAGCGACCAGTGACTCGCCCTTGTTGCCCTCCATTCCAAGGTCTTCCAGATCCAGACAGATTGACAAAAGGAACCGATAGTATTGCGGGAAAAAAAACCTAACCTTTTCTCGACCTGCGCATAAAATCCGTCATGCGCGCTCAATGCATCTCGCTCAAGCTGAGTGCCAGTGCTTTCCAGAATGTTGAGTAGCTCGGCGTTCTCCTTCAGCCAGAATACATCATCACCAAACCGGCGATGCTGCGCAAAACTGCGCAGCAAGGCGGTGTGGCGCTCGGCCTCACGTTGATTGCGAGACGGGACATTCAGGTGCACGACATTCGACATTTGGATGGTCCTTCTGGTGATGCGGGCGATCGAATGCCCCGTCTCGTGGTGATATCGCTGCGATCAGGCGCCTGAACTGAACATTTGTGTCGCGTCACCATCCATCGCTTCGCTCTCAGCTTTGGGAGCTGCGCCCGAAGAGAATGCCTCGACCGATTCGCCGGTGATCGAATCGCTACTTGTTGTCGGGGGCGGCACCAGAGCTGAACATCTCGACACCCTCACCCGAGGTAGCGTCGCGTGTCGCCATCGGAGATGCCCCTGACGAGAAGGCTTCAACCGAGTCGCCGATGATTGAATCGCCGGCAACAGTCGGCGCTGCGCCGGATGAAAATGCCTCGACTGCATCTCCCGAAACTGCATCACTGCTTCTGGTGGGGGGCTGCTCCGGACGAGAACGCTTCGACGACATCGCCTGTCGCGATGTTCGTTGTGGCCATCGGCGCTGCGCCGGAACTGAACATCTCGACACCTTCGCCGCTGTTCAACGTTTGCGCGCGGGTCGGTGCTGCGCCCGACGAAAAGAGCCCGGTGGCATCACCTTCGAATGCGGTCCTGCTCATTTCAGGGGCTGCGCCCGAACTGAACATCTCAAGAGCGTCACCATCCATTGCTATGGACGACCCTTGGGGGGCGGCGCCCGAAGAATACATGCAAACCCCGTCGCCGCCATGAATGCTGGTGCTCTTATGGCCTCTCACAGAGGCGTTTTCGGTGAAGCTTTCGATTGTTTTACGAAGTGCAGTCATGATCTTTCTCCCAAGTGGCTAGTTGCCATTTCAGTTTGCACGTTATGCGTGTTTTTCAAACACTAATATTCTCCTTTAACGTGTTTTGGGTGAATCCAAGACTCTCTGTACCGGAATAAGCCATTGATATTATGATATTTACCCTGCGAGTTTTCCGAAAAAAAATCGTGACACTGCACCGAGTTTCCAGAGAAATCGGGCTTAAGTAAGTCCAATTGCTATCCGAAACATCCGAATCGCTTGCTCGAACAGAGTATCGTCGGGCGTTTGATTGGCGCTGTGCGCGATGGCGGCAACTATGTTAGAACCGAAGAAAAGGAGGGGCAGATGAAGATCGCAACATTCAATATCAACGGCATCAAGGCCCGGATTGAAACGCTCACGAAATGGCTGGAAGAGGCCCAGCCCGACGTAGCGTTGCTCCAAGAGATAAAATCAGTCGACGAGAATTTTCCGCGCGGCCATTTCGAAGACATGGGCTATACCGTTGAAACCCACGGGCAAAAATCCTTCAACGGTGTTGCGATACTGTCGAAGTTACCGCTCGAAGATATCAGTCGCGGTCTCCCCGGCGATGAAGACGACCAACAGGCGCGCTGGATCGAGGCGACTGTAGTCGGTGATTGTGCAATTCGACTTTGTGCACTTTATCTGCCAAATGGAAATCCGGCACCCGGGCCGAAATACGACTACAAGCTCAAATGGATGGAGCGACTGCATTCATATGCGCAAACACTCTTAGATAGCGAAATGCCCGTCTTGATCGCAGGCGATTACAACATCATTCCCCAGGATGAAGACGCAGCCCGCCCCGAAGCATGGCAAGATGACGCCCTCGCCCGACCGGAAAGCCGCGCCGCCTTCCGACGTATACTGAACCTCGGATTCACAGAAGCCTTTCGCGCCGAGACCTCCTCGCCAAACCAGTACACGTTCTGGGACTATCAGGCCGGCGCCTGGAACAGGAACGATGGCATCCGGATCGACCACTTCTTACTCAGCCCGCAATGCGCGGACCTATTGGAAGCCTGTCATATCGACAAAGAAGCACGCGCTATGGAGAAGCCCTCCGATCATGTTCCCATCTGGTTCAGCTGGCTGCCTGACCTTCAACCGTCTCGCAAATAGGAGACAAGCGCCAGCGTCGAACCGTCCTTCCCAGTAACAGGGTCGCGCCCTTGCAGCACAGGTTCCAGAGTTGCGGCCAGCTCTTTTCCCAGCTCGACACCCCATTGATCGAAGGAGTTGATTCCAAGGATCACACCCTCAACAAAAACCCTGTGTTCATAGAGCGCCACGATTTGCCCGAGCATTTTGGGTGTCAGAAGAGGATAGGCGAGCGTAACCGAGGGTCGGTTCCCTTCAAACACCCTTTGACGAGCTTGTATTTCCAACTCTGCGCCTGAATAGCCCAGAGCCGCAGCTTTCTTGCGCGCCTCATCGATGTCACGCCCCAACATCAATGCCTCGGACTGTGCAAGGCAGTTTGCCTTTAAAAGAAGATGATGATGCGCAAGCTCGTTTTCGTGACCATCTCTTGCGATGAGAAATTCGCAGGGTACGATCTGCGTTCCTTGATGCAATAGTTGGTAAAATGCATGTTGCCCGTTGGTGCCTGGCTCTCCCCACACAACCGCCGCAGATGCAATCTTCAACGGGTCGCCCTGTTTGGTAACTCGCTTGCCATTGCTCTCCATCTCAAGCTGTTGAAGGTAGGCAGGGAGCCGCGACAAGCGGTGTTCATAAGGCAGAACAGCACGGGTCGGATATCCCAAGCCTGATGATGCCAGATTCCGGTCAACGCCAATAGAACGGGTAAGTTCTCGTTCAATGGGGCCGATTTGAAATGCGTATCCATCTCTGCACCGCCCGCCAGAAACGCCGCAAATTTCGAAGGTCCTATGGCGAGCATGAGGCTCAAACCAATTGGGCCCCAAATAGAATAACGCCCACCGATGTACTCACCAAAACCGAACACACGCTCGGGCGGGATACCAAACGCCGCCGTTCGATCGAGATTTGAAGCCAACGCAACAAATTGCGCCTCAGGGTTCTCAACCGACGTCGCCATCCAAGACCTTACGGTTTCAGCATTTGTCATTGTCTCGACGGTTGAAAAGCTCTTGGACGCAACAATTACCAGCGTGGTCGTTGGATCGAGACCCATGAGGCATCAGCCGCATCAGCCCCGTCAATATTCGAAATGAAATGGCAGCGCGGCCCGTCGCAGTAAGTGGCCAGCGCACGAACCGCCATGACAGGCCCCAAATCGGACCCACCGATACCTATGTTCACGATATCAGTGATCATCCTCCTTGCCCTCTGAAACGCCCCCCTCGAACGTCATCGGCAAAATGCTGCATCCGAGCAAACGTCTGGCGGATTTCGGGCATAACCGGCTCACCATCAACCGAGAGTTCGCCATCGAGATTGCGCAGCGCAGTGTGCAAAACAGCCCGGTTTTCGGAACTGTTGATCTTTTCGCCGGAAAACATCGCACTGCACCAGGATTCGACCTGCGCAGCCTCGGCCAAACCAAGAAGTGCGTTTAACGCGCCTGTATCAATCGCCGTTTTGGAGTAGTCGAACAGCATATCACAAGCACGCAGGGAAAACTCTTGGGCCCGTCTCGGATCGTCGAAGAGATCGAGAATCCGCCGTGATTTGGCCTTTGCTGCTTCGCCCCTTACGGCCTTCCATGCGTCTTTCATCGTCATCATGGTGCCCAATGGATCGTACAGTCGTTTAGAATGGCAACCACCGGCGCCTCCTCGGGAGTCTTGTGCAATGCTTTTTCAAGCGCATTACGTTTCGGCGTGCCTGTGATGACCAAATGCTTGTTCAGTGCCTCATTCAAGACCCGTGCAGAGAACGTGATACGGGGTTCTGGCGCCCCCTCTGCGCGCATAGGCACGAGGATCGGGCGTTTGGATCGAGCGCGCGCTTCAATCCATCACTGCCAGGAAATAACGACGCAGTATGCATATCGCTCCCCATCCCCAGCAGCAGAACAGAGATCGGCAGGCAAGGCACCAACCCGGATTCGATGTCCGCAAGGCTGTCCTCGGGCGTTTCTTTGCCAACATAGAGTGGATGGAACCGCGCCGCAGCTGCACGCCCCACCAGCAGTCGTTTTTTTTGATCAGTCGTGCATTTGAACGCAGATGAACATCTGGCAGGCACCGCTCATCACTAAGCGTTACATCCACCCGCGACCAATCAATATCAGCGGCGCAGAGGTTGTCGAATACAGGCCTCGGCGTCTCCCCGCCCGGCACAACCAACGTCACCCGATCTTCATGAAACAGCATGTTTTCGAGCGCACCCGCCAAGGTCTGCGCCAGATTGAGTGCGAGCATGTCGCGTCGGCGTATTCAATCAGATTCATTTTCGTATTTCCCTCCAACGACGGCCATCGCGGTGCATCAAAGCCAACGCTTCGGTTGGTCCGGCGCTACCCGACTCGTATGGCAGGGGTCTCTCTTCGCGTTCTTCCCACGCGGCAATAATCGGGTCGGTCCAAGCCCAGGCCGCTTCAACTTCGTCGCCACGCATAAAAAGAGTCTGATTGCCACGGATCACATCCGTGATCAGGCGTTCATAGGCATCCGGGGTGAATTCAGCCTCTTCACCCAAGGCCTCGGCAAAGGACATATCAAGCGGAACATCAAGAAGCCTCATGCCGCCCTGCCCCGGCTCCTTGATGGTCACGCCCAACTCGATACCTTCATTCGGTTGCAAGACAATCGATAGAATATTGCGGTGACGTCCTGCCTCTACTCCGAAAATCGAATGGGGCGCGTCCTTGAAGACCACTGCAATTTCACTGGTGCGCGCTTCAATCGTTTGCCTGTGCGCAGGTAAAACGGTGTTCCGGCCCATCGCCAGTTGCTGATATTTGCCTTCAGCGCGACGAAACTCTCGGTGGCTGAATCCGGATTACCAACTTGTTCGAGATACCCGGGGCTGTCCTCGTCCGCAAGATATTGACCGCGCACCACGTCATTGAGCGAAACGGAGTCGAGCGCACGGATCACCTTGAGTTTTTCATCGCGCACGGCATCCGGATCAAACTTGGCCGGCGGTTCCATTGCGATCAGACACAAGAGTTGCATCATGTGGTTTTGCACCATATCGCGCATCGCTCCGGCGCGATCATAATACTCTTCGCGCCCGTCCACGCCCACGGTTTCAGCCACAGTAAACTGAATATGATCAACATACTGGCTGTTCCAAAGGGGTTCGAACAGCATGTTACCAAAGCGAATCGCCATAAGATTCTGAACCGTTTCCTTACCTAGGTAATGTCGATCCGATAAATCTGACTTTCGTCGAAATATTTTGCCAGCGTCCGATTGAGTTCCTTGGCGGTTTGCAAGTCGCGGCCAAAAGGCTTCTCGACAACAATTCGTGTTTCGCCCCCCCGTCATCCCATGCTTTTTAAGGCGCTCTGCAAGGTCACCGAAAAGCGATGGTCCGACTGAAAAATAGAACGCCTGCACACGTTTGGAAGTAGACGACAGGGTTTTCGCCAACTCTTTCCATCCCGTGGTCCCTGTCGCATCCAGAGTTATGTAGAAAACGGTTTGCAGAAAGGCTTCGATCGTACCCGGCGCACATCGACCAACATTAACGAACTCATCGATCGATGCCCTGACAAAGGTGCGATAAGCGGCGTATCCATTTCTGTTCGGGCCGCGCCGATGATCCTTGCACCATTCTCTAGCTGCCCGGCACAATGCCTGCGAAACAACGCTGGAATTATTTTTCGGCGAGCCAAATCACCAGTGCCGCCAAAGATGACAAGGTCAAACGGATCTACCGGGATGACGCGCGCAACCATTTCTGCCTCTTACCTTCTTCAGGCAAAGGCCCGGAATTCACCCATATCCTACCATGCTGACGAGTGTTCACAATGGTGTCAGTGGGCCTGCGTGCGCTTTCGTGCAAGCTTTTCGCGCGTTAGCAAGGCGTTAGCGAACAAGGGCAAGGATATCATGAAAGACCAAGCCGTACATGCGAACCAGGGCAAGTTTCTTGACCCCACCATTACGGCGGACGGTAGCACGCGCGCCAGCGTGGCCCTGACCCATCCCGAAACGCTTTGGTTCAATACCGGAACGCTTTGCAACATCACCTGTGCGAATTGCTATATTGAAAGCTCGCCCAAGAACGATGCGTTGGTTTACATCACCGCTGATGAAGTGTGCGATTATCTCGACCAGATTGATGAGCTTCAATGGCCGATACGTGAAATCGGTTTTACCGGTGGTGAGCCGTTTATGAACCTTTCATCATCACCATGTTGCGCGATGCACTGCAACGCGGGTTCGATGTTCTCGTTCTCACCAATGCGATGCGACCGATGATGCGAGAGCCCAACCGACACGGATTGCGGGATCTCAATCGGGAGTTCCCTGGAAAGCTCACCTTGCGCATTTCCGTTGATCATTTCAGCGAGCGCCTACACGATGCAGAACGTGGGATCGGAAGCTTTGCGATAACCCTGCAGGGTATGGCTTGGCTGCGTGATGAGGGAATCTCCATGGCCGTTGCTGGCCGCACCACTTCCGGCGACACCGACACGCAATCGCGCGCCGAATATAGCGCACTTTTCCACGAGAATGGTTTCAAGATCGATGCGATGGACCTGCTCAGACAGTGCTCTTTCCGGAAATGGATGAAATGGTCGATGTCCCCGAAATCACCACCGATTGTTGGGGTATCCTGAACAAATCACCCGATGACGTGATGTGCGCCTCATCGCGCATGGTAGTGAAACGCAAAGGCGCAAAACACCCCCACCGTCTTGGCATGCACGCTATTGGCCTATGATGCGAAATTCGAGCTGGGCAGAACCCTTAGAGAAGCTGAACGCCCTGTCACACTCAATCATCCTCATTGCTCCAAGTTCTGCGTGATGGGTGGAGCATCCTGTTCCGCATGAAGCGGGTAACACCCGGAAGAAAACGGCTCCGTTCGCAAAACCTGCGAGCGCCAACCTCACCTTGAATCACCGTTAAATCGGATCGCTTGTTGGATAGCTAATCTCGCCTCCGCTGACGGCGGCACGAACGCCCGTCGTTGAAGGGCAGGATGTCGCCATACCACGCGCAACCCGAACGGCAAGAAAACCGAAAGCCTGCGCTTCCAGCATGTCGCCATCAAGGCCGACATCTTCGACCGGCATGACCTCACAATCAAGGCCCACCGCCAGCATTCGCATCAGCACCGGGTTCTTGCGCCCGCCCCCGGTTACAAGCAGCGTTTGTGGCGGCGTGGGGCAGTGTTCCATCGCGCGCACCACGGCAGCCGCAGACATGGCCGTAAGCGTTGCCGACGCGTCGGCATCTGACAATTCACGCACAAGGCCGATCATGTCCGCAAATGCGTCGCGATCCAGAGACTTTGGCGGAATTCGAAAGAAATAGGGATCATCGAGAAATAGCTCCAACGCTCCATCTTCAACCCTGCCTTTGCGCGCAAGGGCCCCATCGCGATCACAATCCAAGTCCAGACGCTCTCTCACCAAATCGTTGATCGGTGCGTTGGCCGGACCGGTATCAAAGGCCAGAAGCGCGCCGGTGTCTTCCGGGCGCGTTTTGCCTGGATCGATCCATGTGATGTTGCCAACGCCGCCGAGGTTTAGAAAAGCCAGCGGTGCATCAGCTCCAATCCAGCGCGCGCAGGCAAAGTGAAAAAAAACGGGGCGAGCGGCGCCCCTTCGCCGCCAAATTGTACATCGGCCGAGCGGAAATCCCAAACCACCGGAAGCCCAAGCGCGCCCGCCAGAACCGCACCACTTCCAATCTGATGCGTTCCACGCCCTTTCGGATCATGGGCAAGGGTTTGACCGTGAAAACCGATCACTCCTATGTCTGTAAACCCCTTCAAGGCTTCGATGTGCGCCTGGTCAACGACCCTGGCTGCTTCGGCCACGCCCTCGCCGCCCGGCCATTGGCCAAGTGCGGCCCTCAAACTGGCGCGCTCCGCATCGGAGTAGGTCGGTAGTGACTGTCACCAAAGTCAAATATCTCGACGCCATCGGTTTCAATTACCGCAGCATCGACCCCGTCTAGCGAGGTGCCGCTCATCGCGCCTAACGCCTTGACCCTGCCCTGCTTCAACATGGTCTTTTCCTTACGTCTTCCGCCCCCCCTATACAGGCGCGCAAACAATACGGGACAAGTCACATGACCTACCACCCCCAAATCGGATTTCATGCGCGTCATGATGGAGCGCGGCTTTCTCGCCGATTGCACCGATTACCAGAGCCTCGACGAGGCGCTGAGCAACGGAGTTGTGCCCGGATATATCGGTTTTGACGCTACCGCCAAATCGCTGCATGTCGGCTCGCTTATCCAGATCATGATGCTGAGATGGCTACAAAAAAAACCGGCCACAAGCCGATCACGCTGATGGGCGGTGGCACCACCAAAGTGGGCGACCCGAGCTTTCGCGCCGATGAACGCCCGCTGCTGACCAATGATCAGATCGACGCCAACATCGCAGGCATCCGTAAGGTTTTCGCGGCCTATATCGACTATGACAGCGGCGCCGAAAATGCGGCCTTGATGCTCAACAATGCGGAATGGCTCGACGACCTTAATTACCTCGAATTCCTGCGCGATATCGGACGCCACTTCAGCGTCAACCGCATGCTCGCGTTTGAGTCGGTCAAATCGCGGATTGATCGCGAGCAATCGCTATCCTTCCTCGAATTCAATTACATGATTCTACAAGCCTATGATTTCATGGAGTTGCACCGCCGTTATGGTTGTCTTTTGCAGATGGGTGGCAGCGATCAATGGGGCAACATCGTCAACGGAATCGACTTGACCCGCCGGGTGCTCGACAAGCAGGTTTTCGGTCTCACCACGCCGCTGCTAACCACCTCTGACGGCAAGAAGATGGGCAAAAGCCAGGACGGTGCCATATGGCTTAACGACGAAATGTTGAGTTCCTATGAATTCTGGCAGTTTTGGCGCAATACGACCGATGCCGATGTCGGCCGATTCCTTAAACTCTATACCGAGTTGCCGTTGGAGGAATGCACGCGACTGGCCGCACTGGGTGGGTCGGAAATCAATGAAGCCAAGATCACTCTCGCCAATGAGGTAACCGCACTTCTGCATGGTCGTAAGGCAGCAGATGCGGCTCATGCCACGCTCGCGAAGTCTTTGAAAAGGGTGGCGTCGGCGATGACCTGCCCACGCTCGAATTGAGCGCGGACGAGGTCGGCGACGGTATCTCGGTGGTGCAATTGATTGTGCGTTCGGGGCTCGCCAAGACGGGCAAAGAAGCCAAACGGCTGATTGCGGAAAACGGCGCCCGGATTGATGATGCGCCGCTCAGTGATGCCGGGATGATGTTAGACGCGAGCACTCTTAGCTCACCAGTTAAGCTCTCTGCTGGCAAGAAGAGGCACGCCTTGGTCAAACTGGTCAGCCAGGAATAGAGGTAGCCCCCTGCTATCCTGACGCCAATGCGTCGGGATAGCGCTTCACAAGGGTTGAATTTTCAGCCTCTGAATCCGATTTCCTACTCGCGCGATTACTTCGAAACGGTAACCGTGAAACGAAAAAAAACCTGCCCGACTGTTGGGATCATCTGGGCCTCGTGCATCACCAGGCCAGCGATCGTATTCGCATGTTCGTCCGGCAGGTTCCAATCCGTCGCCCGGTTCAGATCTCGGATCGTCATCGCACCGTCAACCAAAAGCTGCCCGTCTTCGGTGCGATGTGCCTCCTGCTGTTCATCAAGATCGAATTCGTCAGTAATTTCGCCTACGATTTCCTCGAGGATATCTTCCAGGGTAATCAGACCTTGCAAGGTGCCATACTCATCCACCACAAGCGCAAAATGGGTGCGGCGGCGCAGGAACTGACGCATTTGGTCGTCCAGCGTTGTGGTTTCAGGAACGAAATAAGGCTTCATCGCAACGTCGGCGACCCGAAAACCGGACAATCCTGCGGGCGTAGACTCTGGGCCGAACATTAGCTTGTGCATGCCGCGCAACAGATCTTTGGCATGAACCACACCAATGATATTGTCGGGATCTCCCCGATAGACCGGAAGCCGGGTGTGGCTGCTTTCAAGACACTGAGAAAGGATCGATTCGGGGTCGTTGTCTGCGTCGATCATTTCTATTCCAGAGCGGTGCAGCATTATCTCTTCCACTGCACGCTCTCCCAGATCAAGCGCACCAAGGATTCGATCCCTGTCTTCCTTTTCGACCACCCCTTCCGAATGTCCAAGCTGAAGAGCGCCGGCAATTTCTTCGCGCACCGCAAGGATGTGGCTGTCAGGATCGGTTTTCACACCGAACAATCCCAAGATACCGCGAACAAACCAGCGCACCGCTTCGACGATCGGGGCAAAAACCAGCACCACAATCTGAATCGGGCGTGAGACCAGGCTGGCTGCGGCTTCGGAGTTGGTGATGGCATAGGTTTTTGGCAACACCTCGGCAAAAACCAGGACAAGCACCGTCATTGCCAACGTGGCCAGCGCCACACCGCTTTCACCGAACAACCGCGTGAACAAAGCTGTGGCCAGGGAAGCCGCAAGAATATTGACCAGATTATTTCCCAACAACACCGAACCAATCAGGCGTTCGTTGTCCTCGGTGATTTCCAGCGCCCGCGCTGCGCCGCGCGATCCCTTGTCGCTTGGCTACGCAACTTGCCACGAGACGCCGCAGTCAATGCGGTTTCGCTTCCCGAAAAGAAGCCCGAAAGAATCAGAAGCAAGAAGATCGCGCCGGAGGTGATCCAGAAAGCGCTGTCAAACAGCGCAGGTGAAGGTTCCATAGTTCATCTAAATCCGTTTGCGAGATATACTGGTTATGGGTCCGGGAAGCACAGCAATCAAGGGGCTGTATGTATTACCTGCTGCTTCGATCCTTGCTTGTGGCCAGCGGATGATGATCGAGCACGAGGTCTTTCAGCCGCTCATCCAGCACATGCGTGTAAATCTCGGTAGTCGCCAGATCAGCATGGCCCAACATGACTTGGATCGACCTCAGATCTGCCCCACCCGCCAAAAGATGGGTAGCAAAGGCATGGCGCAGAGTATGAGGGGTCACTTTGGATGGCGAGACACCGGCCTTTCCGGCAAACTGTTTGATCAAAAGGAAAAAAAACCATGCCGCGAAAGGTGACCTGTCTTGCCGCGCGATGGGAAAAGAAACCGAGACGGAGGCTTTCCCGATTTGCGGGCTATTTCATCCGCCTCATCACGCGCAGCAAGCCATTGCGCCAGTGCGTCTCGTGCCGGTGGCGAGAGCGGCACCATGCGCTCCTTGCCACCTTTGCCTTGCACGAAGCAGCATCCGGGGATCCCCCCGCGCCGCCATGACAGGAAGTGAGACAAGCTCACTCACCCGCATGCCTGTGGCATAAAGCAACTGCATGAGGCAACTGTTTCGCAGTCTATCATCTTCTTTGCGGCCATGGCTTCGGGCCGCATCGAGAAGTCGGTCAACCTCCTCATGGCTCAACGTTTTGGGCAGACGCTTGGAGCGACCCGGCCCCTTGATCTCGATCGCAGGGTTATCGCTGCGAAGCCCCTCTTCAAAGGCAAAACGATAGAGTTGCTTGATCGCCGATAACCTGCGCGCCCGCGTCGATAGCGCCATGCCCTGCGTATCACAGTCAATCAGGTAGCTCGACATCGGCGCGACGGGCAGTCTGGGCATCAAGTGATTGTCGCTCA
>LLEQ01000052.1_pt1 | contig 12556 bp, 18 predicted proteins | sample 595901 | NCBI WGS metagenome assembly LLEQ01 (sample SAMN02919317, study PRJNA255460) | bioreactor metagenome | biome: chemostat; feature: culture 2012_25.3; material: sediment; isolation source: day86 25degC chemostat 2012 inoculated with Wadden Sea sediment taken from... | place: Germany: Bremen ... | reverse complement strand
CGGTGGCGGAGACATCGGGGCCAGGGACGGCCCTGCTCTGCGCTGCGGCCTGTTGCTGATCGGCGCGCTGATCGGGTTAAAGATGCCACTGCCGGAATTTGGCACCCTCGACCTTGATCCGCTGAACCGCTTCAAGGAGCCGGATACCCGTTTCGATATCACCTATCGCAGCGGCCCGTGATGATCATGGTCGATTACATCATTGCCTATGACGATATCCCCCCCGCCTTCCTCGCCGCGATGAGCCAGCGGCGGCGCGTGCGAATCCGCGATGGCGCACAGCAATGGGCGCTGCTGCGCGATCTGCATGACCCCGAACACTGGAGCGAGAGCTATCACGTGCCGACATGGGGGGAGTATGTGCGTCATAACGAGCGCCGCACCAATGCCGATGCGGAACTCTCCGATATCATCCGGCAGCTTCACCGCGGGACAGAGCCCCCCTACTGTCCACCGGATGATCGAACGTCAGACGGTTCCTATACGCGATGACATGCTGCTAAAGGATATGTAGCACCCCCGCCCGCCACGCGCGGATATCGGGCGCATATCCTCGCCACCCACTTCAGCCGATATAGGAGCTGGGCACCAAGATGTGCGACAGGAACTGCAGGCCTGACTGCAGGGCGTCGCGGGGGGATCGAGCCGCCGAGGCAGATCCGCACGTGCTCATCTGGCGGCCCTTCGATGGTGAAAGCATCCGATGGCACGATCCGATATGGCGCCCCGCCATCCGCGCGATGATATCCGCGCGGCTCACACCCGCCGGAAGACGAAGCCAGAGATTGAACGCGTTCTCCGCAGTGGAAAACTCGAACCCGTCCAACGCCGCCGCCGCCACTGCCTGACGCGCCGCGCTCTCTTGCCGAATGAAGCGGCGGATCCGGTCTGCCGTGCCGTCCTCAATCCAGCGCGTCACCAGCGCCATCGAGATCGGCGAGGGCATCACCGAGATTGTCCGCAACGCCTGCGCCAACGCATAAGCATGTTTGCCCGACGGCGCGACCGTATAGGCGAGCCGCAGCCCCGCCCCGATACATTTCGCCAAACCGCCAATATGCCACGTCAGATCAGGGCCGAGACCGCCAGCGGTGCCGGCGCTTTCAAAGGAATGAACCCGTAAGCATCATCCTCGATCAACGGCAAACCATAGCGATTGAGCACCTCCGCGATCTCCAGCCGCCGCGCTGTCGGGATCGTCAGGGTCGTCGGGTTCTGCAAGGTCGGGTTCAGATAGAGCGCGCGCGGCGCATGGGCTTTGATCGCGGCCTCCAACGCATCGGGCAGAATCCCCCTCCGCATCCATCGCAATCCCTTTAAGCTGGACCCGCATCTGCGCCGCAATATTGCGAATGCCCGGATAGGTAATATTCTCGCACAGCACCACATCACCGGGCGTCGTCAAGATCGACAGGATCGCCACCATCGTCGGATGCGCGCCGGGCGTGACCGCGATCCGCTCCAGCAAGGGCACCATCCCCCGCATCGATAACCAAGTGGAGGCCGCCATCTTGTCCTGCTCGCTGCCCACCGCCGATTGATACCGCAGCAACGCAATGAGATTGGCAGATACATAGCCCATCCCCTCGCGCATCTTCTCCAGCAAGGCCGCATCGGTCGGCTCTGGCGCCATATTCATCGACAGATCTTCTTCGCCATCGCGCTGCGGATCAGAACAGAAGGCTTCGGGCGCCACGCTTGTGACAAAGGTGCCGCGCCCGACATGGCTCGCCACCAGCCCCCGCGCCTGCGCCTCGGAATAGGCCCGCGACACCGTGGTGAAATCGATGCCCAAGCGCGCCGCCAACCGCCGCTGCGGCGGAAGACGATCCCCCGGCGAGAGCGTTCCCGTGCGAATATCGACGGCAATCGCTTCCGCTATCGCCAAATAGCGCGGCTTCCCGTTTTGCGTGAGGGTCGGAATCCAGTCAATCATCGGCATCTCCATTCCATCCACACATAGCGCGCCCCAATAATGAATTGAAGCGGATTGTATGCATCAACGCGAACCGACCGCCAGAAAACGCGATCCGCCTTGGTAGCAAAGGCTACGAGGCCTCAATGCAGCCCTACCCCTCCCCCAAAAAAAACGTCTCTGCCGAATGGCACGAGCTAAGCGATCGAGCAGTTCTGCTCCCATAAGAGTGTCGATCTGAGTTGGCCAGATGACCGCCCGAGCAACCCCGCCGCGAGCCGTCCCCGAAGCGCAAAACAGGCCCAATTCTGGCAGGGGCAATTTGCCACACATTGATTGCAGTCAAAGTGTATTCAATTCACGCTCAATATTGCATACATTAACCGAGCATAGATTCCTGATGAAAGACCGCACCATGCTGGCGAAGATCTCCGAAGAAGCCCAAGCACCACGCGATATCAAACAATCCGTCAAACGCGGCCTGATGATGAAATGCCCGCGCTGCGGTGACGGGGCAATTTTTTTTCGCGATACCTGAAAGTCGCGCCGGAATGCCCATGCTGCGGCCTCGATCTCACCCCACAGCGAGCCGATGACGGACCGGCCTATGTTGTCATCTTGCTGATGTGCCACCTCGGCGGCTTCCTGATGGCTTTCTTGTGGGAAACCTACCGGATGGAGCCGATGCTGATGGCTTCGCTCACTGGCGGCTTTGTCGTCGCTATGTCAATCTGGATGCTGCCCCGCATCAAAGGGGCCTTTGTCGCTGTGCAATGGGCCAACCGGATGCACGGATTCGCGCACGCTAACGCCTAACGCCACTACAGATTAAGGACAGGCAGCGCGGCACCCTCATTGGATCACGGGCCTTAAACCCCAAAGGCTCGGGCCGCAGCCGATCCCAATGTGAGGGGGTGCCAACCCTCGTCCGACGGCCAATACCGCCAATTATTTGCACAACAGCACACTGCGCACCCTCTCTCGACGCACAAAGACACTGTTGCTTGCCCCTGCCGCGACTGACGGGCGAGTCCCACCCCCCCTGCCGATCCTCCCCAAAACGACCAGCCGCCGCCGTGCTCTGCACTGGCGGGCCTGCCTCCGTCGCGGATCAAGCGCCGCTTAGACCTCGCGCCACAAAAGGGCCATTGGACGAGAATGCGCTCCTGAACTCCTTTGCATACAGAATCCTATTTCTCAGAAAAATCATGCGGCAATCTTGAACGATTAATCATATATCAATGATAAATAACAAATAAATTTGTTTGCACAGCCGTGCAATAATATGCAACGATCACTCAAGGATCGCGGGCATCGCCCTGCGGCACACGGGATGGCCGAGGAGCGACTTCGGTCGGGCCACCCACAGGAGGAAGACTGAATGACGACGGATCGATTCCGCTCGGTCACCCCCATTGCAGGGGGGCGTACCGATGACACCCGAGCATGACCTACCAATACAAAACAATCGCTTGGCGCGGTTGAAATACCGCTATCGCCTCGCGATGCATGAGCCGACAACGGTGATCGGCATCCTGATGGCCTTGCTGTTCACCTATCTCATCCTCGTTCCGATCATTTCTATCCTGATCGACGCAGGGCAGGTGCAATTTGGCGACAATCGTCGCATCGGCTCGGATGTCGGCTCGGGCACGCTTTACTATCTCACGCGGACCTTCCTCTCGCCGATTTCGCGCGATCTGTTCTGGCAGCCGCTGATCAACACGCTCTCGGTCGCTTTCGGCGCGATTGCCCTATCCTTCGTGATCGGCACCCCGCTCGCGTGGCTGTTGAGCCGCACCGATATGTTCGCGCGGCGTTGGTTCGCCACCGCGCTGATCGTGCCATATATGCTGCCTGCATGGACCTTTGCATTGGCGTGGACAACCCTGTTCCGCAATCGCACCATTGGCGGCCAGCAGGGCTGGTTCGAGGCGATGGGCTTTGCGCCGCCCGATTGGCTGGCCTATGGCCAAGTGCCGATCACCATCATCCTCGCGCTGCATTACACGCCGTTCATTATCTTGCTGTTCGGCAACGGGTTGCGCCGCTTTGATAGCCAGTTGGAAGACTCCGCGCGGATTTTGGGCGCATCCGGCTGGACGATTGCACGGCAGGTGGTCTTGCCGCTGATGCGCCCCGCCCTTCTCTCCGCCGTTGTCTTGATCTTCGCGAAATGCCTTGGCGAATTTGGCGTGGCCTATGTGCTTGGCTTGCCCGTGAAATTCGACGTGCTGGCGACTTCGCTGTTTCGCAATATCGCCTCACGCCAAACGGGCGTCGCGGGGGTTCTGGCGGGCGCGATCATGCTGATGGGCGTGCTGACGCTCTTGATCGACACCTATCTGGTGCGCGAAGCGCGGCGGTTCGTGACGGTCGGCTCGAAAGGTTCGATGAACAAAACGGTGAAGCTGCGCCGCTGGCGCATCCCCGCAACCGGCTTTGCAGGCGGCATGTTCCTGTTCAGCGTCGGGCTGCTGTGTGACATTGGCGCTCTCGACGGTGATGAAATCCCGCGCGTTCAATCTTGATAACTTTACCCTGCAATATTGGATCGGCACCGACCTCGATACGGTCGCGCTGCGCACCGGCATCCTGCTCTCGCCGGATCTGTGGTCGGCGGCGTGGAATACGCTGTGGATCGTCGGCTCCGCCTCGATTTGTTCGGGCATTCTGGGGGGGCTGCTGGTGGGTTATGTGGTAGTCCGCACGCCGGTTCCTGCGCTGTCTGGCTTCCTGCGGCAGATCACCTTCCTGCCCTATCTCGTGCCCGGCATCGCCTTTGCCGCCGCCTATCTCTCGCTCTTCGCGGTGCAGCGCGGCCGATCCCCGCCCTTTATGGCACGATCGCGATCCTGATGCTGGCGCTGATGGCCGAACAGATGCCCTATGCCTCTCGCGCTGGGATCTCGGCGATGATGCAGCTTGGCAAAGAACCGGAAGAAGCCGCCCAAATCTCGGGCGCGGGCTGGCTGCGCCGGATGACCCGCGTGGTGATCCCGATCCAGAAAGGATCACTGGTGACGGGCGTTCTCTTACCCTTCATCTCGGGGATCAAAGGGCTCAGCCTCTTCGTCATGCTCGCGGTGCCCAGCACCGATGTGCTGACCACCTTCTCGCTGCGCCTTGTCGATTACCACTACACCCAAGCCGCCAATGCGGTCGTGCTGATCATCGCCGCCATCGCCTATTTCGGGACTTTGGCCGCGCAAAAACTCACCGGAACAAATCTTGCCGAAGGGCTGGGAGGTTAACATGCCGACGATCAATCTGCGCGGGGCGCGCAAAGCCTATCCAGGTGCAAACAGCAATGCGGTTCCCGATCTCGATCTCGAAATTGCCGATGGCGAATTCATGTGTCTGCTCGGGCCTTCGGGCTGCGGCAAGACCACCACTTTGCGGATGATCGCAGGGCTGGAAAATCTGTCAGGCGGATCGCTCGACATCGGCGGGCGGGTTGTCGATTGCCCCGATCAGGCGGTGTTTATCCCGCCGGAGAAGCGCGAGTTGGGTCTGGTGTTCCAAAGCTACGCGCTCTGGCCGCATCTCACCATCGCACGCAATGTCGATTTTGGCCTGCGCCTGCGCAAGATGCCCGCCGCAGAGCGCGATGCCCGCACCGAGGAGGTGATGAAGGCGCTCGGGATCGAGAAATACCGTGATCGCTTCCCGTCACAACTTTCGGGCGGTCAACAACAGCGCGTGGCGCTGGCAAGGATGCTCGCGGTCAGCCCCGGTGTGCTGTTGCTCGACGAGCCGCTCTCTAACCTCGATGCGCGCTTGCGGCTGGAAATGCGCGCCGAACTGAAGCGGATCCATGCGGATTTCGGGACCACGATCCTGTTCGTGACCCATGACCAATGGGAGGCAATGACGCTGGCGACCACTATCGCCGTGATGAACGAGGGCCGCTTGCAGCAGATGGGCACGCCCGACGATATCTATGAGCGCCCCGCCAACCGTTTCGTGGCGGAATTCGTCGGTGCCCCCCCGCCGATCAATATCATGGAAATGTCGGGCGATATGACCCCCCCGCTCGCACGGTTCGCGCGCGGCTTCCTGTCGCAAAGCCTGCCAGAGGTCACGGATGCGGCCTCCATGGGCATCCGCCCCCCCGAGGCGCTGCGGCTGCTCACTGGCACCGCCCCCCCCTGCCCGAAGGCCAGTTCAGCGTGCCCGCGACCGTCTCGGGCGTTCTGCCCACGGGCGGAAGCTGGATCATCGAATTGCAAGCCGCGGGCCAGACCCTGTTCATGACAACCCATGTCGCGCCAAGCCTCAAGCAGGGCGAAATGGTCACCGTCGTGATGCGCCCCGCAGCGCTGCATCTTTTCGATGCCGACGGCCTGCGTCTGCGCGACGCAGATCCGCTTTTGGCGCAACTCGCCGCCTGACAGTTTTGGCCACATGAAATCTTTGGGAGGAGACCTCATGAAAACGACACGGAAATACGCCCCCTTGGCAACCGCCCTACTATTGGGCAGCGCTGGATGGTGGCGGCCCAAGACGCCGCAATGATCGAGGCCGCGAAGGCGGAGCCGCCGATTACCGTCTATGCCGTGACAGGCAAGATCGTGGAGACGGCGGAGGCCTTCACCAAAGCCTACGGCGTGCAGGCCACAGGGCAAGAAAGTGAATGAGGCCGAACAGGCCGAGCTGATGATCCGCGAAGCGCAGGCAGGCAATATCGTCGGCGATCTGGCCGTGGCAGGCGATCTCGCGGTGATCATGGGCAATTGATCCCCGAGGGTATCGCAACGACATGGCTGCCGCCGGATCTCGCTGATAGCATCGCACCACAGTCGCGCGATCCGCTGGTCGTCGTCTCCGATCCGCATGTCTGGGCCTATAACACCGAAGTCCATGATCACTGCCCCGTCGATAATGTTTGGGCGTTCACCGATCCTGACTGGCACGGGAAGGTCGCGATGATGGATCCGCTGGCCAAGCCTGCCTATGCCGATTGGTTCAATCAGCTGGAAACCCATCACGATGCCGAAATGGCCGCCGCCTATGAGGCCCATTATGGCAAACCGCTCGATACCTCCGCACAATCGGCCACCGCCGCATGGGTGCAAGCCTTCGCCGCGAATGCGCCCCCCCTGATCGCCGATAGCTCGGGCGTGTCTGATGCCGTGGGCGCGCTTGGGCAAGCGGAGCCATTCATGGGGATCATGTCCACCGCCAAATTCCGCGACAACACCAAGGGCAAAACCGCGCTCGGGATCTGCTCCGATATCGCGCCATTCGAAGGCTGGCTCTATCCGGGGGTTGCGGCGATGGCGACGGGCTCGAAAAGCCCGAATGCGACAAAGCTCTTCGTACAATACCTGCTCAGTGAAGAGGGCATCGCCCCCGCAGACCATCGACGGCAAGATCTCGTCCAACACCAGCATCGCCGCCAATCCCGAGGAATCGTCGGGTGTCGGCAGCCATATCGAAAAGCTGATGGTCTATGACACCGCCACCGCGATCGAGGACCTCGATAAGCGCCAGGATTGGCAGGACGCATGGCGCATGGCGCTGCGCAACTGAGCTTGTCTGGCCGCGAGAACCGCGGCCAGACCCACGCTATTCAGGAGGATAAAATGAAAACCACAGCAAAGACTGCGGCTCTACTCACACGCACAACGATGCTCTCCGCAGCGGCTATTTCGGCCTTCACCCTCGCCGCCCCCGCCCATTCGGAGACGCCGAACGTCGAAGCGATGATCGCCGCTGCAAAAGCCGAGCCGCCCCTGCAAGTCTATGACAGCACGGGGAAAATCACCGAGATGGCCGACGCCTTCGCCGCCAAATACGGGCTGCAAGCTATCGGGACAAAGGTAAAAGCCACGGCGCAAGTCGAGATGCTGCTGCGCGAAGCGCGGGCGGGCAATGTGCAAGGCGACGTCTCGATCATCTCCGACGCTCCCTCCGTTGTCGGCGAAGTGCTGCCCGTCGGCGCGGCCATCAGCTACCTGCCGCCCGATATGGCCGATAAGATCCCGAGCCAGTATCAAGATCCGCTCGTCGTCGTCACCACGGTCAATGTCTGGGCTTTTAATGCCGAGCAGAACGAGACCTGCCCCGTGAGCAATATCTGGGAGCTGACCGAGCCGAAATGGCGTGGCCATGTCGCGATGCAGGATCCCTTGGGCAAAACGATTTACACCGATTGGTTCAACCAGATGGAAAGCCAAGCCGATGCGGCGGTGGCCAAAGCCTATTCCGATCACTTCGGCAAACCACTGGAAACCGATCAAGCCAGCGCGACCAAAGCATGGGTCAAAGCACTGGCGGAAAACGGCCCGCTGCTGGGTTCCTCCGATAGCAGCGCGGCGGAGGCTGTCGGATCACCTGGTCAAACCGAAGCCTTCATGGGGATGATGAGCTCCGCCAAATTCCGCGACAATGTGGATGGCGGCCTCAAGCTCGGCCTTTGCAGCGATATGCAACCCTTCCTCGGGTTCGCAAACGCCGGCGTGGGCGTGATCGCCTCGGGCACGGATAGCCCGAACGCGGCCAAGCTCTTCATCCGCTACGTTCTCACTGACGAGGGCATCGCGCCGCAGGCCGAAGACGGCAAGCTGTCCTCCAACATCGACGTCGGCCTGCCAGACAGCGAGCCTTCCGGCGTCGGCGCCGTCATGGACCGCGTTTTGCCCTATCAAGTCGCGCACGCGGCCTCCGATTGGGACACCCGTCAGGATTGGCAAGATTTCTGGCGCCTGAATTACAGCAAGTGATTTCGGTCGGGCAGCCCCTGCCCGATCTCCACCGCAACTGGAGTAACCGATGAAACACCCTATCCTATCCGCAACGATGGCGTTTTGCCTTGCCACGCCAATGGGCGCATATGCCCAAGACTCCGAGGCCGAGCTGCTCGCCGCCGCGAAAACCGAGCCGCCTTTGACGGTCTATGACAGCACCGGAAAAATCAAAGACATGGCTGAGAATTTTGCCGCCAAATACGGGCTGGAAGCGATTGGCCAGAAGGTCTCCGCGACGGCGCAGCTTGAAATGATCATCCGCGAGGCACAGGCGAAAACGTCCTCGGCGATGTGCTGATGATCACCGACGCGCCCGCCTCGATCGCCACGCTGATCCCGCAGGCTTCGTGGAAAGCTGGGTGCCTGCCGATCTCGCCGCCGATCTGCCCGCGCAATATCAAAACCCTCTAGCGATCACCACGAATGCCAATCTCTGGGCCTATAATTCAGAGGTCTATGAGAGCTGCCCTGTCACCAATATCTGGCAACTGACGGAGCCGGAATGGCACGGCAAAGTCGCGATGGTCGATCCGCTGGTCAAGAGCAGCTACACCGACTGGTTCAACCAAACCGCGATGCATGATGACGCCAAAGTCGCCGCCGCCTATGAGCGCCTACTACGGCAAGCCGCTCGAGACCGATCACCCCAACGCGACCTCCGCGTGGCTGGCGGGTCTCGCTGCGAATGGTCCGCTGCTCACCGATGGCGATGATCGGATCTCGGAGGCCGTCGGCGCAGCTGCGCAAACCGAGCCGTTCTTCGGGCTGATGAGTTCCGCCAAATTCCGCGATATTGAGGGCAAGGGCTTTCATCTCGCCCCCTGCGCCGATCTCGATCCGTGGGCGGGCTGGACGTATACCAAGCTCGCGCTGATCGCGACGGGCAGCGATAGCCCGAATGCGGCCAAGCTCTTCGTGCGCTACGTGCTCACCGAAGAGGGTATCGGCCCGCAAATGGCGGATGGCAAAATGCCAACCCGCACCAGTTTGAGCCTCCCCCCCGAGGACGAGCCCTCCGGCCTTGCCAATTTCAAAGACAAGCTCGCGGGCTATGACAGCGCCACAGGGCTCGACGATTATGATCTGCGGCAGGATTGGCAAGATTTCTGGCGTCTGAACTACAAAAAAAATGACCAAAGCACCGGAAGGATCCGTAATGGACCAGATCACGACAGCCCAAGACCCCCCCGCGCAAATTGCGCGGGCCGCTCACCTCGCCCAAATCGCGCGGGACGCGGCGCTCTCGGTCGGCCCGGCGCTGCGCGCGGCCTTCCGAAGCGCGATGGAGGTTGATCATAAGGTCGATCTCCACGATCCCGTCACGATCCATGATCGCGCAACAGAAGCTGCTCTGCGCGCCTTCCTGATGGCCGCCACGCCGGACGCTGTGATTGTCGGTGAAGAAGATGGCGCCTCGGGCGAGACAGGCGTCGCAGGGCAAGTGAATTGGTTCGTGGACCCGATCGACGGCACCGCGAATTTCGCAGTCGGGCTCGCCTTCTGGTGCGTCTCGATTGGCGCGGTGATTGATGGCGAGATCGTCGCAGGCGCGGTCTATGATCCGATGAGCGATCAGATGTTTTGGGCCGATGCCGAAGGCGCGTGGTGCAATGATGAACGCCTCACCGCGAAAAGTGCCGTGGAGGAGGCCCGCGCGGTGCTTATCTCGGGCTATCCGGTGGCGCGTGATTTCCGTCTCGACGGGCGCGAAATCTCATTGGAACGGTTCGGGCGTTTGACGGAGGCCTTCGCCACCCTGCGCCGTCCGGGAAGCGCCGCCCTCACGCTCTGCCATGTCGCGGCAGGCTGGGCGGATGCCGCTGTCGGGTTCGGCGTGAACGCTTGGGATGTGACCGCAGCGATCTTGATCCTGCGGCGCGCAGGCGGTGTCTATCATCCGCTGCGGCTCGGGCGTGTCGCCAAAGGCGCACCAGATTACACCTGCCCCGGATATCGCGCGCTTGGGCCACAGGCCCACTACCCCACGCTTGAAACGCTGTGCGACGAAATCGACTCTCAACGCAATAGCGCGACCTGATTGCCTCAACAGACAGTTATAAACGTCATAAAATCGATATTGCATCCAATGCAAACGCGTGCAATAGAGCACTGCGCTGGCCCCCTTGAAGGACGTAGACGATGACCAAACAACCGCTCCCGCTGGCCCCTGATGCGCTCGACCGTCGCGCCGCTTTTTGCAAAGAGGTCGCCGCTAGCGCTGGCAAGCTGGCGCTGGAAGGCTTCGAGCGCCAGAGCCGTCAGGCGCGCCCGTGGGCCGCAAGGGCCCGCAAGATTTCCTGACCGAGACCGATGGCGCGGTGGAAGCGCATCTGCGCGCCCGCCTGAAAGAGGCCTTCCCCCGAGGATGATTTTCTTGGCGAAGAGACCGGCGGCGCCGTCACCTCTGGCCGCGTCTGGGTTGTCGATCCGATTGACGGCACAGCCAATTTCGCCCGCGGCATCCCGCATTTCTGCATCTCGATCGCCTTTGTGGTCGACGGGGTGATCGAGATCGGCGCGATTGCGGCCCCCGCCCTGAACGAACTCTACTTCGCCCGCCATGGGGAGGGGGCAACGCGCAACGAAACTCCGATCCGAACAGCGGAGACCGATAGCTTCGAGGCCGCCTGCGTCGAGCTGGGCTGGTCGAACCGTGTGCCGCAAAGCCAGTATCTCTCCGTGCTCACAGGGATTCTGGATGCGGGCGCGAATGTCCGCCGTGCGGCCTCCGGCGCGCTGGGATTGGCCTATGTCGCCGATGGCCGCTCTGATGGCTATCTGGAATTGCACATGAATTCATGGGATTGCCTTGCGGGGCTTTTGCTCGTGCAAGAGGCAGGCGGCTCTGTGTGTGATTTTCTCGAAACCGACGCCGCTTTGTCGGATGGTGGCTCAGTTCTGGCAGTCACCCCCGCCCTCGCGGCACGGCTGAGCACGATTTCCGATATTCCGCTTGCCCCGATCCGTGCGGGCGACCGCGCGCCCTACGCCAAAGCCGTTTGAAGACACCCAAGCTGTCTAACGTTCAAGGAGAAAACAGATGTCCCCCCCGATACGAGCGCCCGCCGATCAGCCTGATTGAACAGAACGTCACCCCCCCTACGGGATCTCGCTCTATATCGGGGGCCGCGATGGCGCGTCCGATCTGGAGTTGCTGCGCGAACACGGCATCACCACCGTCGTCAATTGCGCGGTCAATCTCGATTTCAACCTCGTGCCGGAAGACGGCCCCGCTCGCGACCTTTCCGGGGGGGCCGCCGAGGGGGGGGCTGTGACCTTCGGCCAAGGCGCGCTGCGTTACTACAAAATCGGCCTCGTCGATGGCCACGGCAATCCCGCAACGATGATGCTCGCGGGCTATTACATCCTGCGCAGTGCGCTTGTGCAGGAACTCCCCCCCGACCGCCCGAGCTACCCGCATCGCAGCAAAGGCAATGTGCTCTTGAATTGCCGTGGCGGCCGGTCGCGGTCTGTCTCGCTCGGGGCGCTGTTCCTGCACCGCGCCATGCCGGAGAAATACCCGACATTGGACGCCGCTATCCGCCACGTTCAACAAAAGCGCGAGCTGCGCCCCGATGAATGGTTCGAAGCGCCAAAGCCTGTACTGGTAGAGGCCGCGCGGCAGGCATCCAAATGGATCGACATGATCGGCCATGACGCGCCACAGATGCGCGCCGCCCAACCCGCTGACGCCGAACAGTGATGTCGCAAGCCCCGTGGGAAGGACGGATCGGTATTCTTGCCGATCCGCATCTGCATGCCACCGGAACCGCACAGGCCTACGGGTATGGCGATACGCCCCTGCTGCGCAGCCTGCCCGAGACGCTGCATTCCACCCGCGTGTTCAACGAGAGCGAGCCCGCCCTGCGCGCCGCACTCAACGGGATGG
>LLEQ01000051.1_pt1 | contig 12794 bp, 16 predicted proteins | sample 595901 | NCBI WGS metagenome assembly LLEQ01 (sample SAMN02919317, study PRJNA255460) | bioreactor metagenome | biome: chemostat; feature: culture 2012_25.3; material: sediment; isolation source: day86 25degC chemostat 2012 inoculated with Wadden Sea sediment taken from... | place: Germany: Bremen ... | reverse complement strand
TTGCGGGCGTTCTCTGTGGTATTGCGGGCGCATATCTGGGAACCTCGCTGCAAGCAGGTTTCGTTAAGGACATGACTGCCGGTCGCGGCTTCATTGCACTTGCCGCGCTCATCTTTGCTAAGTGGCGGCCATGGTATGCGCTTTCTGCAACGCTGCTTTTTGGCCTCCTTCAAGCCATAGGCGTGCGCTTCCAGAACATCGATCTGGGCGGCGTGGTGATTCCCGTCCAGTTCATGGAAGCCTTGCCCTACATCCTGACGGTTGTGATCCTCGCCGGATTCGTCGGCAAAGCCATTCCGCCACGGGCCGGAGGCGAGCCATATGTGAAAGAACGGTAGCCCAAAACCGCGAAAACATTCACGTTTTGCAATGCTTTTAACATCCCGCGCCGAAATACCCGCTCTGTGACTTGAATTACCCAAGCGAGCAGCGCTATTTATTGCCATGCAAATCTATCTCCCCATTGCCGAAGTCTCCGTAAACGCCTTTCTCCTGCTGGGGCTCGGCGGTTTGGTTGGGGTATTGTCCGGCATGTTTGGTGTCGGCGGCGGTTTTCTGATGACGCCGCTCTTGTTTTTTTTATCGGCATTCCGCCTGCCGTCGCGGTGGCCACCGAAGCCAATCAGATCGTTGCTTCATCTTTCTCCGGGGTGCTGGCTCATCTCAGGCGCAAGACGGTGGACCTCAAGATGGGGACGGTGTTGCTGGTCGGCGGTCTTGTTGGCGCAGCGTTTGGCGTCATGCTGTTCAACTATCTGAAATCGGCGGGTCAGGTCGATCTGCTGGTCAAGCTCTGCTATGTCGTCTTCCTCGGCGTCATCGGCGGCTGATGTTCATTGAAAGCCTGAATGCGATCCGCCGGTCGCGCAAGACGGGCGGACATGCGGCCCCAAACGCAGGCAGCGCACCTGGGTTCATACCTTGCCCTTCAAGATGCGGTTTCGCACCTCGGGGCTCTACATATCGGTCATTCCGCCGTTGATTGTCGGGTTATGTGTCGGGGTTCTTGCCGCAATCATGGGCGTTGGTGGCGGATTTATCATGGTGCCGGCGATGATTTATCTGTTGGGAATGCCAACCAAGGTGGTTATTGGAACCTCGCTGTTTCAGATTATCTTCGTCACCGGCTTTACAACTCTTCTGCATGCGACGACCAACTATACGGTCGACATGGCGCTGGCTGTTTTGCTGTTGGTTGGCGGTGTGATCGGCGCTCAGATTGGTACCAGGATCGGCTTGAAGCTCAAGGCAGAGCAATTGCGAATCCTGCTGGCGATGATGGTCTTGCTGGTTTGCGGCAAACTGGCGCTCGATCTCTTGTTGCAACCGGCCGAGCTTTTCTCGCTTGGCACAGGCGGGGGACATTGATGCTGCGCCTTGCCGCACTTTTGTTCGGGTTTTTACTGACGCTCGCGTCTGCTTTGGCCGCCGAAGAGGTCGTGCTTGGCCTCAGCCAGAGCCGCGTCGCGATCACTGCCAATTTTGATGGCTCCGAGATCCTGATTTTCGGTGCAATCAAACGCGATACTCCGGCACCTGAGGATAGCTCTTTGGGTGTCGTTGTAGCCATCGAGGGGCCGTCTCTGCCGCTTACCGTGCGGCGCAAGGAGAAAAAAAATTCGGCATTTGGGTCAACACAGACGCGCTTGAAATTGACGCGGCGCCTGCATTTTATGCGGTTGCCACAAGCGCGCCGTTCGAAGAGGTGATCAGCCGGACCGACGATCTGCGTTTTCATATTTCGATTCCCCAGGCCATCCGTTCGGTTGGAGCGCCTTCCCATATTCTAGATGCTGAGGCCTTCAAAGAGGCGGTGATCCGTATACGCCGAAATAACAATCTCTATCAGGTGCTTGAAAACGAGGTCGAGGTTCAGCAGGAGACTCTGTTCAGGACCTCAATCGCTTTGCCGTCGAACCTGACCGAAGGCACATACAAGACCCGAGTCTTTCTCACTCGCAAGGGCGAGGTCGTCACGCATTTCGAAACTTCGATCGAGGTTCATAAGGTCGGGTTGGAACGTTTCCTGTTCAATCTCTCGCGCGAACAGCCGTTAATCTATGGCCTCTTGTCGCTGGCCATCGCGATCATCGCGGGATGGGGGGCCTCTGCCTTCTTCCAGATGTTTCGCCGCGGCTAACCCCCGTTTAGACGATCTCTTCATTCAGTTCCAAGGGAATAGGCGCCACAGAAAGGTCATCGGTAGAAAGCGCATACGTCGGTTTCGAAAGTCGGTTGCGAACAACCCAGAAAAGCCGCTCTTGAGCCGTGTGATGGCAACATAAGCCAAACGTTTCCAAAGCGGCTGCCCGGCTTCAACCCGCCCATGCGCGCGGCAGCGTAGAGATCAGGGGGCAAAGACCTGAACGTTCTCCCATTGTGACCCCTGGGCCTTGTGGATCGTGACTGCGGCACCGTGCAGGAACGTCGCTCCCATCCGGGCGGCAAAGGGGATGAAAGGTTCTTCTTCGTCCGGCTTTTCGATCTTTACGATCGAGGCTGCCGAAACCTGCGGATCGGGTGCGCCGACGACATGCAGTCTCGAAAAGCCTGGCTTTCTCCCAGGCCCGAGATAGACCACCTGCGCCCCCCCCTTGATCAGCCCTCTCGCCTCGAGATCAAGCCGCCGCTTGCGGTGTTTCAACGGCAACTCAATACCGTCGCAAATCAGCGGCTCGCCAGCCAGCAACGCGTCTTCTGGTGCGCCATGAACCTGTCGAAATGCGTTGATCAGACGGATCCGCGTCACGTTGCGCCACACCAGAACCGGACTGCGCGCCATCAGGTCAACCTCGACACGCTGACCCCAGATTACCCTGTCGTCTTTTTTTTGGCAGCGCTTTCGACAAGGTTTTCGAACTCCTGAAACCCGATCTCGGGTCGGAAAGCGCATGGGCAAGATCGAGGATTGGATTGCTTGCGTCCTGCCGGTGAACGCGACTCAACTCCAGCTTCGCGTCATCTTCCAAACGATCAAACACCATCGCGCCAGATTGATTGACGGGGGCGAGCTGTGCAGGATCCCCGAACAGGAAAAGCGTGGAAAAGATTTCTTTCAGATCGTCGAACTGCTTGTCATCAAGCATCGAGGATTCATCAACGAACCCGATATCGAGCGGCTCGTCTCGGCGCTTCCAGCCAGTGATGAAATCAGACCCACGCAAACCCGCAGTGGCCAGCGCACCGGGGATGGATCGATTCAGCTTGTAAAATGCCGCCGCGCGCGCAAGAGCGACCTCGCTCAGGCCTTCAATTTCGGGCTGTTCCCCTTCGCCTGCCAGCCATTGCGCTATCCGTTCGTACTCCGGGTCGTAAACCGGAGTGTAAAGAATTCGGTGAATCGTGGTCGCAGGTACGCCCTGCATTCGCAACACACTGGCGGCCTTGTTGGTTGGCGCCAGAATTGCAACCGAGCGGCGTTCTTTCCTGCGGCGGCTCTCATAGTCGCCCGAGATGATCTCGACGCCGCACTCCTCCAAGGCTTCAAACACCTTCGAAAGCAGCATGGTCTTACCCGATCCCGCCTTGCCCATCACTCCAAGAACAAGGTCGGCCTGCTCTGTTACCGGGGAAAGAACGCCGTTTTCTATGTCGATGCCCCCGCGACCGCAGTTGCTCGGAAATACGATCATAAGCCTCGGCCTGATCGTGAGAGAATGTAATGGGGTCAGCGTTCATGAAATGACACTATCGGCCCACCAAACCAATCACAACAAAGCGTTTTTAGTCCGGACCGTTCACTTTCAGATCACGATCAATCCGCGCGACAAGGCCCGGGCAACCGCGTGGGTCGTATTCAATGCGCCAAGTTTGAAGCGCGCGGATTCGATATAGACACGCAGCGTATGCTCGGAGATCGAGAGCGTATCGGCCACCTGGGCTCGACTGTATCCCATGGCAAGAAACGTCATGGCATCAACCTCTCTGGGTGAGAGCGTCTGTGCTTGTTCCGGGGCCCGCTCTGGTTCGAATTGCAAGGCCTTGTGATTGAAGAAATGAGCGATCAGGATCAGACGACGCCGGTTACTGTTAGTAAAAGCAGCCCAAGTTTGATCGTCACAGTGATGCGATAAGGTGAACAGGGCGAATTGCCCATTTGGACCGCGTATGGGAACGGAAAACCCCTGATTGCCGACACCATGTTCTACTGCGTCGGCCTGAAAGGCACGCGCCGCTTTACCGGTCCAGTCCAAACGCTTCCAATCGACGGGGTGAAACCGTTGAAAACATCCCTGAACCACCGGATCAACGCGCAAATAGTCCTTCTCGAGATAGCGCTTTAGCCATTCATCGGAATAGGTTCCATAGCAATATTGCCTAGCCGTACGGCTGATCCAGCGATAAATCAGATGATCAACTTCGAAGTTGTCGCGGAGATTTTCTGCGATCCGGCGAAGTTTGACAGGATCAGCAGCCTGTTCCAAGTCCTCTAGTATTGCGTCTAGATTTCTCGTTCTCAGGCTTTGCGTCACTGGGCAGTCCTTCCCCTTCGGACGCAAGCTCGGCGGCGGCCACGATCGCTGTATCCTCGAGCTGTTCGGCCAGAACCGGCAAGCCGTTGGAAAGAGCGAATGTCTTCAAATCCGCGAGAACATCCAGAATCCAGTCATTGTTCATGATGAGTCTCGCTTTCAAATGCTTAACGAAGGGTTAACACAACCTTACCATGTGTCGATTTTAATCGAAATTCCCTCATATTTCCTCCCCCAGAATGGCGAGTGCCAAATTTATAAAGCTTTGATTTCCCATATTTTGCGCCCGAAAGATGAAAACACCCGCGAACCACCTCGGTGATTCGCGGGCGATGCGGCGCTACAACCTTAACTTGTTAGCGCGATTTTCCGGCTTCCAGCACATCCTCTACCGTACGAAGCCCGGTTTTCGGCGCTTGCACCAGCACGGCCATGTTGCCGGGCTTGTGTTGGTTTTTGAACATCTTGACATGAGCCAGCGGGATTTCGGCCCACGGGAATACCTCCGACATACAAGGATCAAGCCGACGATCAACCATAAGACGGTTGGCCGACGCGGCCTGCTTGAGATGCGCGAAATGCGAACCCTGCAAACGCTTCTGGTGCATCCACATATAACGCACATCGAAAGTTGTGTTGAACCCAGAGGTGCCGGCACAGATCACAACCATACCGCCTTTCTTCACCACCAGGGTCGAAACCGGGAATGTCGCCTCGCCGGGGTGTTCGAACACCATGTCGACGCTCACACCCTTGCCAGTGATGTCCCAGATTGCCTTGCCGAACTTGCGCGCCTCTTTCAGCCATTCGTTATATTCCGGTGTATTCACCGTCGGCAGTTGACCCCAGCACTTGAAATCCTTGCGGTTGATCACGCCCTTGGCGCCCATCGCCATGACGAAATCACGCTTGCTCTCGTCCGAGATCACCCCCGATCGCATTGGCCCCCGGCGGTATTTGCGAGCTGGATCGCATACGACCCAGCCCGCCCGACGCGCCCCAGACCAGCACGTTCTGACCCGGTTTCAATTCATGCGGATGGTGACCAAACAGCATCCGATAGGCAGTTGCCAAGGTCAAAGTGTAACATGCGCTTTCTTCCCAGGTCAGATGCTTGGGGCGCGGCATCAACTGCTGCGCTTGCACGCGAGTGAATTGCGCAAACGATCCGTCGTGCGTCTCATAACCCCAGATCCGCTGGGTCGGCGAGAACATGGGGGTCGCCGCCATTGCACTCTTCGTCTTCGCCATCGTCCTGGTTGCAGTGCACGACCACCTCTCGCCGACTTTCCAGGTCTTTACCTTGTCACCTACCTGCCAGACGATCCCGGCCGCATCGGACCCGGCAATGTGATAGGGCTGTTTGTGAACGTCGAAGGGCGAGATCGGCACGCCGAGACCGGCCCAGACACCATTGTAGTTCACCCCAGCCGCCATCACCAGAACAAGCACCTCGTGGCTATCAATTGTCCAGGTGTCGACAACTTCCTGTTGGAAGGATTGGTCCGGTTCGCCATGGCGTTCGCGCCGGATCGCCCAAGCGTACATCTTCTTGGGGACATAGCCGAGCGGCGGCATTTCACCGATTTCATACAAATCTTTTTCAGGTGCGTCGTAAGCCGCGATCCCGGTTTCGGTATCCAAAGCCATGTCTTACTCCCTCGTGGCCGTGCCGCAGCGCAGAATCGCGGCGTCTTATCATGGAAATATCGACGAAGGCGCAATAATGCAATTGCCTGAGCGGTAATTTTTGAAACTTTATAACCGCGCAGTCGCAGAAAAATCAGTCGCCCTCGCTGCGATTGCGAAAAAGATGCGCGATAGAAGCAGCATAATAGGCCATGATCGGCGCGTCCTCAGGTGCAACCGCAAATAGCCCATCCTTCTCGATGGCGATACGGCGGTGGCGTAAGTTGCGCAAGCCCACTTCAACACAGTAGCTCTGATCATCGCGCGGGATATGAACATGAGCGTTGGGCAAGTCTGCCATGAGATCCTTAACAGCCTCCTCAAGCTGCGCGCGCGTCAACGCCCCCCTTGGCTCGGAGCAGAGCAGTGGCCACCAGAGGGACCGGCAAGACAGGCACCTCATCACCGATACGGCGCATCAACTCCTGTGCCAGCGGGGCCACGGTCTCACCTGCCTGCATTGCATGCTCGCTGAGAAAACCTCGCAGCGAGACGGGCGCCCCGAAACTCACAGCCGCATAGCCAAAACGGTGATATTTCCCTCGCAGTCGCAGCCAGAGCTGTTTCAAAAGGAATTTCGCGATCAGCGAGATTTTCGCCTGAAATCGTCGCGCGCCTTCTTGCCCGGCGGCGATGAGTATTCGATCCTCGAACACCCGGTCATAGTTTAGCGCAACCGGCACGAAGACGACGTCGCGCGCGTCGACATCATGGCCTTCGACAATGTATTTCAGGATACCCATACGTGGCTCAGCCAAAGCGCCATCGAGCGACAGCCCGCCTTCGGGAAAAACCGCCTGCATCACACCGCCATCAGTGGCCAGCCGAACATAGCGTGCAAGCACCTTGCGATAGAGATCGTTGCGGGACTTTCGCCGAATGAAATAAGCCCCCCATCGACTTTATCAAGCGGCTCAGAGGCCAAACCCGCGCCCATTCTCCCACAGCATAGCTCAGCGCGCTGCGCTCGGCCGCGAGATAGGTGACGAGCACATAATCCATGTTGGATCGGTGATTCATCACGAAAACAATCGTGGCGTCCTCGTCGATCTCGGCCAGCCTGCGTTCGGCGTAGTGCCCCAATCGCACCCGGTAGAGAGACGTGCTTATCAGCTTGGCAAGCTTGATTGCGAAACCGAAATAGAGTGTGGCGCTGAAGGATGGGACGATCTCGCGGGCATATCTTTGCGCCGTTTCAAACGCGACGTTCTCTGGCACGCCTTCCTCGGCGGCATGCGCGGCGATCGCGCGCGACACCTCGGGATCATAGATCAGCCGCTGAATCATATCGTAGCGACGCGCCAGCTTGAATGGCTGGATTGGACGTTCGAGCCTCTCGTTGAGGCGCGCCACCGCACGCTCCATCCGCCGCCGGAAGAACCAGCGCACCGACGGCAGCATTATCTTTTCCAAAGCCGCATAGGCCGCAAAGGCGAGGATCAACAGAAGGAGCCAAAGCGGCATTTGAACCGTGTTCGTCATTGCGTCAGCGTGGCAGGGATGATCGCACAGGTAAATAGCATGCATTGCCCGTCATGCCGCAACGCAGCGAATTGACAGCGCCACAATATTCCAAGTATCAACATTCAGGCGCAAGAAAATTGCCCACACCGATTCACGAGGCCTACCCATGTCGCATTCACAAAAAGACCCGAAACGAGATCGCCCCCTGGATCATTCGTACCTATTCCGGGCATTCGACCGCTTCTGCCTCAAACGCGCTTTATCGCGCTAACCTGTCCAAAGGGCAGACCGGTCTCTCGGTGGCCTTCGATCTGCCTACGCAGACAGGCTATGACAGCGATCATGTGCTGGCCCGAGGCGAAGTGGGCAAGGTCGGAGTGCCAGTCTGCCATCTGGGCGACATGCGCAGCTTGTTCGATCAGATCCCGCTTGAACAAATGAACACCTCGATGACGATCAACGCGACAGCGCCCTGGCTTCTGGCGCTCTATATTGCGGTGGCCGAGGAACAAGGCGCCGATGTCACGAAACTCCAAGGCACCGTGCAAAACGATATCATCAAGGAATATCTGAGCCGCGGCACCTATGTCTGCCCGCCCAAACCGTCGCTCAAACTGATCGGGGATGTGGCCGAATATTGCTATACACACGTGCCCAAGTGGAACCCGATGAACGTGTGTTCGTATCACCTGCAAGAGGCGGGCGCGACGCCGCAACAAGAGCTTGCCTTTGCGCTGGCGACGGCGATAGCGGTGCTTGACGAGCTGAAAGGCAAGGTTCCGGCCGAAGATTTCCCCGGTGTTGTGGCGCGGATTTCCTTCTTCGTAAATGCTGGCATCCGTTTTGTGACCGAGATGTGCAAGATGCGGGCCTTTGTCGATCTCTGGGATGAAATCTGTCTTGAGCGTTATGGCGTCGAAGACCCGAAATTCCGCCGCTTCCGCTATGGTGTGCAGGTCAACTCTCTGGGCCTGACCGAGCAACAACCGGAAAACAATGTCTATCGTATCCTGATCGAGATGCTGGCCGTGACCCTGTCGAAGAAAGCCCGCGCCCGCGCCGTGCAATTGCCCGCCTGGAACGAGGCGCTTGGCCTGCCTCGTCCATGGGATCAGCAATGGTCGATGCGGATGCAGCAGATCATGGCATATGAGACTGATCTGCTTGAATATGAAGACCTTTTTGACGGTAACCCCGCGGTCGATGCCAAGGTCGAAGCGTTGAAAGAAGGCGCGCGCCACGAGTTGGCCAACCTTGACGCGATGGGCGGGGCGGTGGCCTCGATCGAATACATGAAATCGCGGCTGGTGGAGTCAAATGCCGAGCGGTTGAACCGGATCGAGGCGGGTGAAACCGTTGTTGTCGGAGTGAACCGCTGGACTGAGGGCGAGCCATCGCCGTTGATGACCGGTGATGGCGGGATCATGACCGTCGATCCGGCAGTGGAGCAGGAACAGATTGACCGGCTGAACGCATGGCGCGGTGCGCGTGACGAGGCGGCGGTGCAAGCCGCGCTGAGCGAATTGCGCGAGGCGGCGGCGAGCGGCGCGAATGTCATGGGGGGGCCGTCAATCACGGCCGCCAAGGCCGGGGCCACCACCGGAGAATGGGCGGCGCAAATGCGCGCGGTTTTCGGAGAATATCGAGGCCCTACAGGGGTTTCGCGCGGTGTGTCGAACAAGACCGAAGGGCTTGAAGAGATTCGCACGGGCGGTTGATGCGGTGTCGGATCGGCTGGGCCGACGGCTCAAGTTCGTGATCGGTAAGCCGGGGCTTGATGGCCATTCCAACGGCGCTGAACAGATTGCCTTTCGTGCCCGTGATTGCGGCATGGACATTGAATATGAGGGGATTCGGCTGACCCCGGATGAGATCGTAACCGCCGCGAAAGAGCGCGATGCGCATGTCGTGGGCCTGTCGATTCTGAGTGGTTCGCACATGCCGCTGGTTGAGGAAACACTTGCAAAGATGCGTGCAGAAGGGCTGGGCCATATCCCTGTAATCGTTGGCGGAATCATCCCCGAAGAAGATGCCCAACGGTTGCGCGAACACGGCGTCGCGTTGGTCTATACGCCCAAGGATTTCGAGTTGAACACCATCATGATGGATATTGTGGCGCTGGTTGATCCGAAGGTTGAAGCAGCGGAGTAGGCGCGCCGTTGAAACGATTGCCCTTGTCTGGCGCAGGTGTATTCTGCGCGGGACCAAGGGAGTGCGAGAATGACCATCCATATCGGGGGCCAAACCCGGCGAGATTGCCGAAACCGTGCTGATGCCGGGCGACCCGTTGCGCGCCAAATGGGCCGCTGAGACGTTTCTTAAAGATACGCGATGTGTCAATGAAACCAGGGGTATGCTGGGTTTTACCGGAACCTGGAACGGGCACAGAGTCAGCATTCAGGGCTCGGGGATGGGCATGCCAAGCCTGTCGATCTATGCCAACGAGTTGATCCGCGATTTTGGCGCCAAGACGTTGATCCGCATCGGCTCTTGCGGGGGCGATGCAAGAAAGCGTGGGCATACGCGACGTGATCGTGGCGATGACGGCCAGTTCTCTCTCAACCCCCCCGTCGCGCGGCTTTTTCAAGGAGCTGAATTTCGCCCCCCTGTGCCGATTTCGGATTGCTGCGCCGCGCGGTGGCGGCGGCCGAGGCCAAGGGGGATAACAAGCCATGTTGGCGGGATCTATTCGGCGGATGTGTTTTACGACGAACGTCCTGATTTAACAGAACAAATGACCCGTCACGGCATTCTTGCCGTCGAGATGGAGGCGGCCGAGCTTTACACCGTGGCGGCGCGGCTTGGGCGCGGGCGCTGGCGGTTCTGACCGTTTCGGACCATCTTTTGACCAAAGAGGCGCTGCCGAGTGAAGACCGCGAGCGCAGCTTCGGCGAGATGGTGGAAATTGCACTGGAGGCGGCGTTTGACTGAAAACTTGGCAAAACGCGACTGGGTTCCGGCAATCAGCGAAAACCGGGTGCAAGAGGTCGCAAATCGTGTCGCCGGGCAGGAAACCGGAGCGATCGCAGCGCGGATTGAGGAATTGGCGCGCGATAACAGAACTATCCACGAAAAACATTGCTTTAACCTTAACCCGGCGACCAACGTGATGAATCCGCGCGCCGAAGCCTTGCTGGCAAGCGGTATGGGGACGCGGCCTTCGTTGGGCTATCCGGGCGACAAATACGAAATGGGGCTGGAAGCGATCGAGGAAATCGAGGTGATCTGCGCCGAATTATGCGCTGAGGTGTTTGGCGCGAAATACGCCGAGATTCGCGTGCCGTCGTGGGCAATTGCCAACCTCTACGGCTTCATGGCGCTGAGCAAACCGGGTGATCAAATCATTGTTCCGTCAGCGAAAATTGGCGGGCATGTGACGCATCATACCGCCGGGTGCGCCGGGCTTTACGGGCTTGAGAGCATCGCGGCGCCGGTGGACGGCGATGGCTTTACGCTGGATCTGGCGGGGCTGGCGGAACTGGCCGAGCGGGTGAAACCGACGATCATCACCGTGGGAGGGTCGCTTAACCTGTTTGAGCATCCGGTGCGCGAAGTGCGGGAAATTGCCGATAAAACAGGAGCTTGGGTGCTGTTTGATGCGGCGCATCAATGCGGGATGATCGCCGGAAAGGCCTGGCGCAATCCGCTGGACGAGGGGGCGCATCTGATGACGATGAGCACCTATAAATCGCTTGGCGGGCCGCCGTCTGGTTTGATCGTGACCAATGAGGCGGAGATTGCCAAGCGGTTGGATTCAATCGCTTTTCCCGGCATGACGGCGAATTTTGACGCGGCGAAATCGGCGGCGCTGGCAATGGCGATGCTGGATTGGAAAGACCATGGGGAAGCCTATGCGCGCGCCATGATCGAGACAGCGCAGGCGCTGGCTAAGGCGCTGAAGTCAGAAGGGATTCCGCTGTTTGAGGGCAGGAGGGCGCGATGCAAAGCCATCAATTTGCGGTGTTGGCCGAGGGATTTGGCGGCGGGCAAACGGCCTCGAAAAAGCTGCGCAAGGCGGGCTTTCTGGCCTGTGGGATCGGCCTGCCGGTCGCGGAATTAGCGCATGATCTCAATGGTTTGCGCTTTGGCACACCTGAGCTTGTGCGGTGGGGGGGGATGAGCGCGGCAGACATGCCGGAACTGGGCGCGCGGATCGCGGCGGCTTTGCGGGCGAACGCGCCCGAGGAGATGGCCGAGGAGACCGCAAGGTATCGTGGCTTGTTCAACCGTATCCACTACGTTCACGGCGGTTAATGGCAGAATTTGACGCCGGATGAGGGGGGTGACTCGCGGCTGCCACCCGGCTGACATCCGGCTGCCGATGGATATGGCAGGGGTTAACCGCCGATTAAGTTAATCGAGCGTACCGTGGGTGCCGTCATAGGCGTTGAGCGGCGGTGGGGTCCAGCCGTCGAGCGCGCCGGCGCGGGGGGGCGAAAACTTCGACGAGCAGCGGGAAGCAGGCAGCGGTATCGGAGGTGTGTTCGGTCGAGCAATCGCCACCGGGGGGGCAGGCGGAGAGCGCGCCCAAGAGGTCGATCTCGGCGAAGAACTCGATGTAGTCGCCGGGGCGCACCGGCGAGGCTTTCATGAAATACTGCCCCGTGTTGCGGGTGAAGCCGGTGCACATGAAGACATTGAGAACGTCATGCACGAGCGGTTCCACTTCGGCCAGAGAGAAGCCGGTTTCGGCGGCCAAGGCGCGGGTCAGGTTGGAATGGCAGCAATAGTGATATTGCGTGCCTTTGAGCAGATTGCCGGTATAGGGATCGCAGCGGGTGCCGATCACGTCATGCACCGAGCCGCCGAATTGGTCGATGCCATACCAGGCGAGGGTATCGTCGGTGATCGTGGCCATAGGGCGCAGGGCGGGAAAGCTGCTCCACATGCGTTCGCCTGTGGTGATATGGGTGCCGTGTAGCGCGCGGGTTTTGCCGGAATAGAACCGCTCGGAAAGGTCGTGGGCGTTCCAGAGGTTCAAGTCGCCAACTTGTGAACCCTCAACCGACGTGATGCGGAAGAAATGCCCGGCGGGGACATGGAAGCATTTGGCGTCGCGCGGAGGGATCAGAACTTCGTCAGTCTTGATGGCGGTGTCTCGGGCCGACGCATAGAGCGCGAGATCGGGTTGGGGGGGGAGCGTTTCGTTTGGGTAGCAGATCACCGGCT
>LLEQ01000050.1_pt1 | contig 12938 bp, 17 predicted proteins | sample 595901 | NCBI WGS metagenome assembly LLEQ01 (sample SAMN02919317, study PRJNA255460) | bioreactor metagenome | biome: chemostat; feature: culture 2012_25.3; material: sediment; isolation source: day86 25degC chemostat 2012 inoculated with Wadden Sea sediment taken from... | place: Germany: Bremen ... | reverse complement strand
ATGACATCGTCGCTCCCGGTCCCGGTGAGCGTGTCATCGCCTTCTGTCCCGATGATCGTGTCACCCGACGTCCCGCTCGGGTCACCCGGGTCTACCGGGTCCCCCCCCAGCAGCACGTCAAGGCTGACCGCGCCATCGTCAAACTGGAACTGCTCGACATCAATGTAAATGTCGGTGCCCTCTGCGCTCTCGATCAGAACAGAGCCATCGTCCTGCTCTGTCACCGTGGCACTGGCACGCGTTACGCCCAACACCGCCGTGTCATTGCCAGCTCCACCATCAACAGTGTCATTGCCCAAGCCCGCATTCAGCGTGTCGTTGCCATTTTCACCCATGAGCGAATCATCGCCACCGCCGGCGCGGATTGAGTCGTCACCGTCTTTACCCTCAAAGCGCTCGTTTTCGCCTGAGCCCAAGAATGTGTCGTCGCCTTCTGATCCGCGCAGATATTCCACGCTGGTCAAAGAGCTGTTGAATGTGGTGCCATTATGGATCCCGGTGGCTGTGCCAGCCGCCAGATCCACCGTTACCGTGCTAAAGCCGGATTCGTCAAAACGTACCCGGTCAATACCCGCGCCACCATCGATGGTGTCATTCCCGCCAGCCGCACGGAAACGATCATTATCATCGCCCCCAGAGAAACTATCGCCAAAGTGGGTTCCCGATACTTCGACCTGAACACCCTGACCATCGCCGGTGACATTGATCTGATCGGTGTAGCCAAAACCATCATTCTGGATGGTACCGGTGGACATATCGATGACAGCCCCTTGGGTAGCCGCTTGCGTGCCAGACGAGCCCAGATAGATTCGCGTAAAACCGCCGTCGATGGAACTGTTGATATTGTAGGTGTCGGCACCTTGCCCGCCACCAACCAACGCAAAGGAAGTCCAGTTGTTCATGTTCACGTTGAACGTGTCATTGCCAGTCGTGCCGTAAATGGTAATCCCGTATTCATAGGCGGTGGCGATATTCGCGAAGCTGTCGGTCCAGCCACTGCCGATGACCGAAAGTGTATCACCGCCGGAATCCGCGTTGACCGTGACAGGCCCGGCCACTGCGCTGTATTCGACTGTCAGACTGCCGGTCGCGCCGCCAAAATTGTAGCTATCGTTGCCCGCGCTGCCATGCAGCTGATCATGGCCCTGGCTTGCTCCGGGATTGATCGCATCATTGCCCGGACCACTGTAGAGGTTGTCATTGCCGCTGGTGCCCACAATGTTGCCATTGCCGCTGACGGCCATCATCAGCTCAGACCAGTCGGACATGTCAAACGAGCTGGCGCCGGACGCATCAAGAGTAAAGCTGGCCCCGAACAGATCGCCCAGCGGATTTAGATTGTCGACATCCGCGGCCTGCAAGGCAACGAGCAATTCGGCCACGGTCCAGCTAAAATCAGATGTCTGTGCCTGAAGCACATTGCTGGAATTGCTGAAATCCATGCTGGTGATCGTGCCTGCGATCAACTCGGTGCCGTTATAGGTGAACCCCCGTGCCGTGAAACGTGGTGATCGCCCCGGTCACAGGCTGGGTAAGCACATATTGGGTCGCCGCCATGTTCGAACCGGTAACGTCCAGCTCGTCACCGCCAAAGAAGGCGTCCTCAAAAAAAATTGGAGTTGGTGCCGGTAAAGATGATTTGCATTGAATTTTCCCCTCGTAGATGCCGATCAACCAAATTCGCCAAAATAGGAGACGATATTCAAAAAAAATCGTATTTTCAATTTCAATTCCGCCGATGTAAGCAGATAATTGACGTTAGGAAAAGTCTTTTTTTTGCCAATGGTGTATGGGGCGACGCATCCCGGGATGCGATCATGCAAAACCACCCATTTCACGTTATGATTTGGCGCGTCTCCCCAAGGCCACCTTCGGGAGGTATGCAAAACGCGATTTGCTTATGAACAAACCGCGTTTTTAAATTCTCGCTCAAGCCGGACTGCCTAGCATATCTGAAAGATATGACTTCTAGACGAAGGTGAAATCGTCCAGTCCCAGATCGGCCGCGCTGCGCCTTCCAGCAGGATCGTATGGCCCTCGTAGGATAGCAGCACACCGTCCGCCACGTTCGTGGCATTGAGCGCGGCCAGCTTGCCTGCAAGACCGCTGCCCGGCGCGCCCGTGATCCCGCTCATGCGGAATGTGTCCTCGCCGTTGGTCCAGTCGGTGATCACATCGGCATCGCCTGCATTGAAGCCGTTGAAGATGAATACATCCGCGCCGTCGCCGCCGGTGATGGTGTCATCGCCGTTGCCCGCGTTGATCCTGTCATCACCGCTGCCGCCGTCGATCATATCATGGCGGCCACCCCCCAGCCAGGAAGTCATCACCCGCGCCGCCGTCGATCACATCGTCGCCTTCACCGCCGCCGACCGTGTCGTTGCCATCACCGCCCAGAATGGTGTCAGAACCGGTGCCGCCGCCCATGTCTCATTGCCGGTGCCGCCGTCCAGATTGTTGGCCCCGAAAGAGCCGCCCATGTTGTCGTCGTCGGCCCCGCCAGACAGGGTGTCGTCCCCGGCCCCGCCAAAGACGCCATCATTGCCAACGCCACCATTGGCAATGTCATTGCCAACGCCCGAACCGATCACATCGTTACCGCTGCCGCCAGACAGGGTATCGTTACCTTCGCCGCCACCGATGCTGTCGTTACCGCTGCCGCCATCTACGCTGTCGTTACCAGTCGAAGCCGCGATATTGTCGGCACCGGCGCCACCCAAGAGCACATCGTTGCCGGCACCACCCCCCAGGAAATCATCGCCATCACCGCCGTTCAGCGCATCGTCACCGTCCGCGCCTTGCAGCACATCATCGCCCGTGCCGCCCAGCAGGTTGTCATTGCCTCCTTCGCCGGAAAGGGTGTCATCGCCGCCCAGCCCGACAATCGTGTCGTCGCTGGCATCTCCGGTGATCGAATCCGCGCCTTCCGTGGCAGGTGTGTCGGACACATCCAACACGGCTGCCGCGACCGATGCGAACTGGGTCAAGCCACCGTCATCGTCCACTTCGCTGAAGGACAGGCTTGTGCTGTCAAGATCTTCCACCGCGACACCAAGCGCCGCCAATGTCCCCATCAGGCCCAGGCTGTCGAAATCAATGTTGGTGAGACCACCATCAGACAACACCACATCCAGAGCGCCGTCTTCGGTCGAGCTGCCCAGGATCACCACCTGATCGTCGCTCAGCGCGGGCAGAACAAAGCTGGCATCCCCGCCATCCGAGATCGTGCCCAGATCGACCAAGGACAGGATCGTCAGCCCCTCTTCCTCGCCGCTATCGGTAAAGATCACCGCCAGCGCGTTGTACACGGTCGCAGCACCGCCGCCACCGCTGGTAGACGCCATGGAGAAATTGAAAAAGTTCAGAAACTGATCGAACACGCTTTCCTGGCTGACCAGGATCTGTGCCCCGTCCAGCCCAAGGTTACGCGCCAACTCTTCCTGCGAGTTCTGGTCGCCGCCAATGTTTTCGACAATATGCGTATCCTGGTTGATCTCACCAAACGGCGCACCATGCTGATCGCGGTTCCGGCCCCGGCAAAAGGATACATCAGCGCCGTATTCTCGTTGACATGACGCAGGCCGAAAATATGCCCGGATTCATGCGCAATCACCTGGGTCAACAGGTCAAGCTCGGCAGCGTCCCAGGTCAGACCGTCGCGGATCTCATCCGAGAGTACAAAGGCATCATCGTTCTGGTCCTGATTGCCGTAATCAATGCTGGTTGCCAGCCCGTAGAGGTTCGCAGGCACATTGAGCCAGGCGGGTACATCGGCAACTTCGCCACCGACGTGAACCGTGGAATAATCGCCCGAGGTCGGCATGGTTGAGGTGAATTCGACGTTGTAATCATCATAGATCGTGTTCAGCGAGGCTATGATCCCGGCCTGATCCGTAGCCGTCACACCTGAGCCCGGCAGGTTGAATTCAACCTCGGTTTCCACCGTAAACAGGCCGAGCAGAATATCATACATCGCCGGCCATTTCACCGCGCCGTAATTGAAATCAACAAACACGACCTGGTCCTGATTGAACGAGAAATCGCCGATGAAGGCCGCGCTGTCATAGATGCCATCACCGGCATCCGCGACCTGAAACTGGACAGTGATGGTATCCCCGCCATTCACATCAGTGGCCACCACAAGCGGCGGCGTCTGCCCGTCATAGAACGTGCCCACCGGCGACAGCGTGTCAGAGAAGAAATCGTTGTTTACTGAAATCGGGTTGGCGTTCAAATCCAGCGCAACTTCGGTGCCGTTTACCGTGGCCGAGAAAAAAAATCATTATAAGACGAGCCGACATATTCGGGATATTCCTCGGACAGGAAAGAAAACGAAAACGAAAAGCTGTCTGCATTTTCCGGCGCCGTGACGGTAAAGGCCAGCGTGATGGAATCGTCGGCCACGCCACTAGCGCCCATATCGGTGCCCTGACTGCCGCTGCTATTGGCGTCGGTGGTGTTTCCCGCAATACCGCTGGACAGGATCAAAAAGGAATTCGCCGCCGTGGATGAAAAACCCGCAAGCGAACTGTTTGATAACGCCGCCATGGTGGGATCGCCCGTCAGGGAAAAACTGGTGCCTTCCGGCAGGAGAAGTTCGTCTGCGAGTGTTGATAAATTTACAGAAGTTAATGACATCGTCTTTCCTTCCAAAACATGTTGAAAATTAAACAAGTCTTACTGTTCAGCGCGGTAGAAATAACTTACCAGGCGCCCTTCAGAACCATGCCGACACATCGCGCAATATCGGCGCCCTTGCCTTGGTTCAGGGGGGATTTCTCCTTGCACCATCTGGCGCGGCGCCCAGGAGGTCGTGCTCAGCTCGATCACATGCATGATGTCATAACCCGACAGCCGCCCAAGCGCTGCCTCGCGGTCTGCGTTGGTCACGATCAGAACGCCCGGCGCGGCGGGTTTCCCGGCGGTATCAGTGCAATCAAGAGTGTAAAATGCGCCCGTAAATGCAGCGCGCGCTGCCGGGTTGCGTAATGAAAAGCGAGCCCGTAACGGGGCCTTCAGCACGGTGAATTCGACAACCTCAGGCGCTGCTATGGACATGGTACCGACCACCGGTTGACGGTTTTCTACCCCGCAACCTTTCAGCGTCAGGCCCACCGCAACAATAACCGTGAGGCCTAGTATCTTCCCCCATGAGAACATCACTTCTCGCAAAAAAAATCTTATTAAAATATTGGACGAGAGTAGCGCGAAACCGGCTAAATCACAAGTTTTTTTTGCCTTATTTGCGCCACATTCGCCTTAAGGGATGGCGTACGTCGACAGGCTTTGCAACATGACCGATCGACAACGGGCACCCTAAATCGGGGCGCAATCTACTGAAGGTAACTAAGCCCAACCGCGTGTTTTCAGACAAGAAAAACGGCTGGCTGATCCGCGTCATATCTTAAAGGCCATGCCCCCGCCGAGATGCCTTGAAACCCGATGACGCCGGGCCTTAGACGAAGATGAAATCCTCAAGCCCCAGATCGGCAACGGCCACGTTGAGCACCAAAATCGAGTGGCCGTTGTAGCTGATCAACGCCGCTTCTTCATCTCCCTGGGTGCTGTCCGTTATGCTCAGCGCGCTCAGTCGGCCCGCCTGACCAACGCCTTCAACCCCCGCTCAGGCGCAGCCTGTCCTGGCCATCCTCGAAGTGGGAAATCGTGTCATTTTCCCCGGCATTCAGGTTGTTGAACACAAACAGGTCGGCACCGGCTCCACCATACATGACATCGTCACCGGCACCGCCATTGATGGTGTCATCTCCGGCGTCGCCATAGATCAGATCATCGCGCCCGCCACCGGCCAGAAAATCATCGCCGTCGCCGCCGGAGATGGTGTCGTTCCCTTCGCCGCCCCCCCCGACCGAGTCATTGCCGGCCCCGCCGCTGATCTCGTCGCGACCGGTGCCACCGCCGATGTTGTCATTGCCATCGCCACCATCAATCGTGTCGTTGCCAAACGAGCCTCCGATGTCGTCATCGCCCGCATCACCAAAGAGCGCGTCATTGCCCGCGCCACCATACACGCCGTCATTTCCCGCATTGCCATGGGCCACATCATTGCCCTGCCCCGCGCCGATCGTATCGTTGCCAAGACCGCCGCTGATGACATCATCCTCGGTGCCGCCGCCGATATTGTCATCGCCGTCACCACCATCAATCGTGTCTGCTCCGCTCGACCCGGCCAGCGTATCATTGCCTGCACCGCCCGTCAGATCGTCGTCGCCCAAGCCACCGTAAATACCGTCGTCAGCATCGGTGCCAATCAGGATGTCGTTGCCGTCGGTGCCGACAATCGGGCCACCCGGAGTGTCTTCGCCACTCAGAAGTTCATCCACCGTGAAGGTGCCGTCAGTGAACTCGAAATTTTCCATGTCGGTGAAAAGATCGCTGCCTTCCGATGATACGACCTGCAAGGCGTCCCCCTGCTGGGTCACGGTTGCAGTTGTCCGCGCGACCGAGAAAACCGCCGTATCGATGCCTGCGCCCCCGTTCACCGTGTCGTTGCCTGCCCCCGGCCGCAATACGATTGTCGGCCGCATTGCCAGTGATCGTGTCATTGCCGCCGCCGGTTTTCAGGTTTTCGATCACCGTTCCGCGCGAGATCACGATATTGCCCCCCGCACACCATTGACGTCAGAGACAGCTTCGTCCCGCAGGTCGATGTTCTGCGCCGCGATAGAGGAAGACAGATCGATCAGATCCGTGCCGCCGGTGTCGTGGACCGTAAAGCCGACATTGGCCGTTCCGCCATACAGGTTGGCATTGCCGGTCATGCCGTCAAACAGAATGGCAGACAGATCCCCCATCCATCCCCCGATATTGGTATTCTCGCCCAGACAGTATCGCCATGATAGACTTGGGCGACTCCATACAGGTTCTGCATCGCCACGATATCGGCAGCCATCGGCTGATCGCCGCGACCTCATCGCCCTCGACATACGGGTTATCGAACGCCGTGAAGTAAGACATCACCGTCAGCTGCGAGCTGTCATTATTGTAGAGCGCAGACTCATCAAAATCCGCGACCGACCCGTTATAGGTCCGGAATGCCCCCAGGCCCAGCGCGTGACCGATTTCATGCAGATAGGTCAGGAAAGAATAGCTGTCGATCGTGGTGCCGTTATTCACCAACCATGCGCTGCTGATATTGACTGCGGAGCGGGTAATCTCGCCAGTATTCGGGAAATACTCTTCGGGCCCGGCGAACGCACCGCTCTCTTCGTCATCAATAACGATCTGCGCCAAGGGGTCATCGCTCATAGTAAAGCTGAGCCCGGTGGTGATCGACCAGGATTCTAGCGCCCACTCCGCCAGTTGGCGCCCCTCGTCAGTCAGCCCGCTCAAATTGACGGTGAGGGAGGTGTCGGAAAATGCCAGAGGTGTGCTAACGCCCCAGTCCATCCTGGTCATGTAATCGGCGATCTGGTCCAGCGTGTAAGTGCTCGTCGCCGCCTGCACGGTATAGTTTCCCGCATCGGTCTCGTAACCGTCCACCCCCAGATAATAGGTTCCGGCGGTCGTGGCGGTGAATTTTATGGCGGAAAAGTAATTTCCCTGACTGAAAGAGATGTCATCATTGTCCGCGACACTCAGCCCCGATGAATCGCGCAATGTCAGGATCGTATCGGAAACCCCAAGGTTTCCATCCCTGCCCCAGACAGAGAAAACATAGCTCTGCCCGGCTTGCAGCGAGACACGAAACCAGTCTTCATCCGCTGCCCCCGCTCAATTCCCCCATACAGCTGATCCCCCGATCATCAGCGTGTAAGATGTGCCGGTATCGTTCGCGGCATCTTCGAATTCAGTTTGAACAGCTATGTCAAAAATCCTTCTAATAATGTTCCGGCACCGGGTTCGACCTGCGCTTACAAATGGGTAATAGACTATCCGGTTTCCTGCAAGATTCGCTTGGAGAACAGAAAATCTTCCGCTGGCCGCCGGATGACCATGACATCGGCCAGACAGGTTCAATCATCGACACGCGCCGGGCAACGCGATGAAGCGCTATGTCGCTCTCCAAACCTCCTTAGCGATCAATAGCGGCGCGCCTGACAGGTCATCTCGGTGACCTGCTGGTCCAGCCCGCGATTGACGTAGGTATCGTCGATTTCGCAGTCATATTCGACCCTTTCAGGCAACGGCGGGCTCGGCTCTGCCCCCCTTGCCGCACTTCAGCTTGGCCAGAATAAGCGCCTGATCCCCGCCCAGCTTGCGCACCACACATCCCGACACTTTCTCAATCGCCGCCACGGCTCTTGGCGCCACCGCAGCCATACGCGGCGCCCATTCGCTGTTGAGCCGGATCGCCTCGGCCTGATTGCCGTTCACCCGAACATCAAACGTGCTTTTACCGACGGTGATCCGCGTCGGCGCGACCCCGCGAAACGCCGGGCTGGGCGTGTCACAGCCCATCACAAAGGTGAAAAGAAGCAAGGCAATCCATCGTATCATCGCCCCAGAACACTGCATCAAGGTTAAGAAGCGGTTAACGCTGACCCGGTTCGGAGTAAAAAAAACTGCTATCGCGCGGCCATCCGCGCCGCCATGTCCAGCATCCGGCTGGAAAAGCCCCATTCGTTGTCGTACCAGCCGAACACACGCAGCAAACCACCCACCGAAACGCTGGTTTCGCGTCCGCTCATCACGATCGACTCAGGCCGCTTTCGCAGGTCGGTTGACACAAGCGGCAGTGTAATCCAGCCAAAAATATCGCTGTCCTGCGCCGCCCTCTCCAGAGCCGCATTCACGGCTTCCACCGTCACCGGTCTGGCCGTCTGCACAGTCAGGTCGATGGCCGAAACGCTGGCCGTCGGTACCCGCACCGCGCGCGCCTCGATCCGGCCCTCAAGCGCGGGCAGAACCTCACCGATCAACCGCGCCGCACTGGTCGTTGTCGGCACCATCGAGAGCGCGGCGCGCGGCTGCGCACCAGATCACCACGCGGCTTGTCAATCGTCGGCTGGCTTCCAGTATAACAATGCACCGTGGTCATATGGCCGCTCTCGACGCCCCAATGGGTGTCCAGCAGCTTGAGCAGCGGCGCCAACGCGTTGGTGGTGCAACTGGCATTCGAAACGATCCGGTGATCGCCCAGATCGTCCTCGTTCGCGCCAAGCACAATGGTCACATCCGCGACGTCCGACGGCCCCGAGATCAGAACCGAGCGCGCCCCCGCTTCCAGCTCACGCTCAACATCCGCGCGGTTGCCCGCAGCGCCGGTGCATTCAAGCAGCACATCAACCCCCGTCAGATCCACCTCGCGGATGTCGGAAACGCCATGAAACGGAATGCGCGCACCATTCACCACGAGCGCGCCCGCCTCGTGATGCACATCCCCCGGAAAGGGGCCGAACACGCTGTCATAAGCAAAGAGATAGGCACAGCTTTCCAGCGGCGCGATATCGTTGATCGCCACCAGCTCAAACGGCTCGTCCGCCCGTGTGGTCATCAGCATTCTCAGGATCGAACGCCCAATCCGCCCGAACCCGTTGATCGCGATCCTCACCGGCGCTTGCGACATGCCCCACACTCCTCATAAAGGTCAGAGCCTCTGACGCTAAACCCGAATTCTGCCCATTTCCAGCGGGTATTTCCCAACCGTCGGCGCCGCCCGTAATGCGCGGGCCGGACGGTGGCCCGCCGATAGTCGCAAACCATCCGCGCGTCGGCTTCAATCATCTGCCTCAATCATCGAAAAACGGCGTCATCTGCGCCACGATCACCGCGTTCTCGTCGAGTGCGCGTTGCATCAACCGCGTTCTTCGTCGGAAATCTCGTGGCCCTCTGCTTCGCGCTCGTCCAGCGTGCCATAGCCGGTGACATCCAGCGGCGCGGTATCGGCCTGTTTCAGAATGGCCACCGTCTCGCGCACCGCTTCGGCCTCGTCAACACCGCTGGCAAACACCATCAGCGCCGCCCCCCCCTTGGCCCCCTTGGGCAGCCCGTCACCCGCCTTACGGCCGATCTGGACGACAAGCGTGTAAACCTGCTGGCGGCTGGGCTTGGCCTTGGCCTTGGCTTTCGCCTTGGCCTTGCTTTGATCCTTGTCCGTGCCCTTGTCGTTCTGCGCCATTGCGATCTCCCCTAGCTGCGCACAGCAATGCCCAAATCCATCCCAAAGGTCCAGCGCCGCACACCTCTGGTCAGTTGCACCATACGCATGCTATTTCCCCGCCACGATATTGGGGAAGGTCAAATACATGCCGTTCATACCGCGCCTGATCGCGAGCTTTCTGGTGCTTGCGTTTTGTCTGTTGCTTACACCAGCACGCGCCACGGCCCAAACCCTGACATTCGCCACAGTCGACCGCCCGCCATTTGCCGAACAGACCCCCAGAACGCTTTCGCGGCTTCTCCATTGATCTTATGCAAGCCATCGGCGCCGAAATCGGCCGCCCGGTCACCTTTGTGCGATATGATCGTTTTGCTGACATGTTCGCAGCCATCGCGAAAGGCGAAGCCGACGGCGCTATCGCCAATATCTCGATCACCGCCGAACGGGAAAGGATTCTGGATTTCTCACAACCGATATTCGCGTCAGGGCTTCAGATCATGGTTCCGCCCGATACCGGCAGCAGCGGCAGCATCCTTGGGGCGCTTTTCTCACTCGACATCCTGATCGCACTCATCGCAGCTGGTGCGCTGCTTGTTGTTGGCGGAATGGTGATGTGGCTGTTCGAACGCCGTCGCCAACCCTATTTCGACCGCCCGGCACGCGAGGCGCTTTTCCCATCATTCTGGTGGGCGCTCAACCTCGTGGTCAATGGCGGCTTTGAAGAACGCGTTCCGCAATCGCGCCCGGGGGCGGGTGTTCTCGGTGCTGCTGGTGATATCCTCGCTGTTCATCGTGTCGGTCTTTGTCGGGCGCATCACCGCCGCCATGACGGTCGAGGCGATCACCTCAAACATCGAAACCCTGTCCGATCTCGACAATCGCCACGTTGCCTCCATGGCAGGCTCCACCGCTTCGGTCTTTCTCGATGCGCGTGACATCGCTCATAGCCGCGAAGCCGACCTGACCAACCTGCTTGCAAAATTCGAGAGCGGCGACGTTGACGCCATTGTCTTTGATGGCCCGATCCTTGCCTATTACCTGCGCGGCGCACCCAAGCGCGGACGCCTGTTGCCGCGCGTCTTTCAGCCAGAAAACTACGGCATTGCCCTGCCATCCGGAAGCGTGCTGACCGAAGATATCAACCTCGCCCTGCTCTCGTTGCGCGAATCCGGTCGTTATGACGTGTTGCGCAGCAAATGGTTCGGTGCCGGGCCCTGAACCTGCTGGCTGATCGTTTGACAGCGCAGGCCAGCGGCAAATCCATCTGCCTTGGCCTGCTGCACCACAAGCCCAAGCGCGATCAAGACCGTAAGGACCAAAATACGCATCATCGAAACCTCCATCCCGGTTTGGTTTCGATTATACGCGCCTCGGCTTAACTTCCGTCGCGTAAACTACGGGGCGCCGCACGGTCCTGCGCAGCGCCCTAAAGCGATCAGTCTCTCAACAGTTCGTTGATCGAGGTTTTCGAACGCGTCTGCGCATCGACGCGCTTCACGATCACGGCGCAATAGAGGTTGACCCCGTTCTTCGATGGCATCGACCCGGAAACGACAACCGACCCGCTCGGCACTTCGCCATACATGACCTCGCCGGTTTCACGATCGACAATCTTGGTCGATTGCCCGATGAACACGCCCATACCCAGTACCGAACCCTCGCGCACGATACAGCCTTCCACCACTTCCGAGCGCGCCCCGATAAAGCAATTGTCCTCGATGATGGTCGGCCCGGCCTGCATCGGCTCAAGCACGCCACCGATGCCCACACCCCCCCCGACAAATGCACATTCTTGCCGATCTGCGCACAGCTGCCCACGGTGGCCCAGGTGTCGACCATGGTGCCCTCGCCGACATAGGCGCCGAGATTGACGAAACTGGGCATCAACACCACGCCCGGCGCGATATAGGCACTTTTGCGCACTATGCAGTTTGGAACGGCGCGAAAGCCTGCGGCCTTCCACTGGTTCGCGCCCCATCCCTTGAACTTGCTGTCGACCTTGTCCCACCAACCACTGCCTTGCGGTCCACCGTCCTGCTGTTCCATGTCTTTCAACCGAAAGCCCAGCAGGACAGCCTTCTTGGCCCACTGGTTGACATGCCATTTGCCATCGCTCTGCGGCTCGGCCACGCGCAGCTTGCCGCTGTCGAGGGCTGCCAGCGTATCCTCGATCGCCTCGCGGGTTTCGCCGGTGGTGGCGGGCGTGATCGTATCGCGCGCCTCCCAGGCGGCTTCGATGGCGGTTTCCAAGCTTGCGTTCGACATGATGGCTGTCCCTGTCCTGAATTCAGATGCGTTGCAGCCGCCTATACCGACAAGCCCCGCTCCGATCAATGCAGCCCGTGATGCGAATGCGCACCTCGCGGTGCACAGGTCATGTTGGATTGGGGCGCTGCCCCAAACCCCGGAATATTTTTAGCAAGATGAAAGAGCGGGGTTTCGCCTGTGTCGGCTTGTCACCTGTTTCGGCACCCGATCGGAACGCGGACCGCCAGAACCGGGCGGGTGTTGGCGCGGCTGTCATCATCTGACATGGAACGTGTCTCTGTGTCTGGTAAAGTGGTCGGCAGGAAGGGGAAGTTCATGTCCTACACGCGTTTCGCGCTCTACTATCTGCCGCCCGAGGGCGATCTGGCGGCTTTCGGAGCGGCCTGGCTTGGCTGGGACGTGGCATTGGGCCAGCCGGCAGATCAATTCAGCTTGCCGGAACTTGATGACGTCACGGCCACAGCGCGCAAATATGGCTTCCATGCCACTCTGAAACCACCCTTCCGGCTGAAAGCCGCCACAGCGTCTGCGATCTGGCCGAGGCTGTGGCGCAGATGGCCGCGAGTTGTGCGCCCGCGCGGTGTGAGGGGGGGTTGCAGATCGGCCGTTT
>LLEQ01000049.1_pt1 | contig 12975 bp, 19 predicted proteins | sample 595901 | NCBI WGS metagenome assembly LLEQ01 (sample SAMN02919317, study PRJNA255460) | bioreactor metagenome | biome: chemostat; feature: culture 2012_25.3; material: sediment; isolation source: day86 25degC chemostat 2012 inoculated with Wadden Sea sediment taken from... | place: Germany: Bremen ... | reverse complement strand
AAGGCGTTGACAACGCGCTCAAGTCTATTGGCTTAAGCCACACCCAACTGATGGCCGAAATGCAGACCAATCCGGGCGAAGGATTGGTCAAGTTATTTGAAGCCGTCAACAAATCAGAAAACGGCACCAATGCGCTCAAGGACTTGGTGGGACAAGACTTTGTCGACGATTTTGCAAAATTGGCCAATCGCTCTGATCTTTTGGCGCAAAGCTTAAACCTTGTTGGCGATGCGACGAACTATGCCAGATCGGTTCAAGGTGAATTTGCAACCCGCGCCGCGACCACAGCGAACTCAGTTGAACTCTTACAAAACAACACGCGCGCCCTTGGTGTTGAAGTGGGATCGCAAGTCCTGCCTTATCTCAATACTGGCCTCACCAAAGCAATCGAACTTATGCAAACAGCGAGTGCTGAAGGGTCACAAGTTCGTGCAGCTTTTGAAGCGCTCGTGGCGTTTTTCTCTGAGTTCTTTGAACGTCTAAAAGTATGGGTCGAGCCACTAAGCATCGCAATGAACGACATGTTCGCAGCACTTTCCAAAGTAGGCGATGCCTTCGCCAGCATCATGTCGCGTTTTACAGATGGTGGCGAAGAACTCACTTTTGCACAATCCGTTGCTGATTTTACAGGCGGCGCGATGAAACTGGCGCTTGAAACCGTCAACGGTTTGGCGACGGCCGCCGAATGGGTGCTTACCGCTTTTGACAATGTCATTGCCTTTTTCCAAGGCAGCGAAGTCAATTGGGCAGAACTGTTTCCACCCATCGCCATGCCTTCTTTTGACAGTGAGGCTTTGCAAGCTGCACTAAATGGCGTTGTGCAATTTGTGTCGGACGCATGGTCAAGGTTGCAACCGATCTTTGAGAAGATTTTGGGTGCAGCAGGCAATCTTGGCGAAAAGATCGGCGGCACCATCAATGTCGCCATTGAAGGCGCACAAGCCGCCATGAATGCCATCCAAGGCCCAAAGGGTGTTCACCGTGTTTTTGAAGAACTCAAAGGTTTAGCCGGTCAGGATTTTTCAAGCGAATGGGGCCATCAATCATTCCAACTTGGCGAGGCGCTAACTGAAGGCTTGGCATCTGGCGCGGTCTCAATGCAAAACTATCGTGCTGAACTCACCAAGGTGGTTGAGACAGGCGGGCAATATTCAGCAATCGCCGATCAAATGCTAAAGGCGTCGCAACAGTTGGACGCCTTTAGTATGCCAACGCCAAAACCTGCGATGTCGATGGACGATATTGAAAAGGCAAACGCCAAGGTTTCTGCGTTAAATAAAGCGGCCAAATCCATCCCGACAGCGATCAGCGCCGCAATGGTCAAAGTAAATTCGATCCTGTCAGGCGTGAGCTTAATCGGGCAAGGCGAGCGCATCATGTTGTCCCTCGCGACCGGCATGGAACGCGGCACCTCAAAAGTTGTGGCCGCCGTTGCAAAGGCCACACAAAAGGTGCGCGATCACCTCCCCTCATCACCGGCAAAAACCGGACCGCTTTCAGACATTCACCGGCTAAAGTTTGGTGAAACTATCGCCCAATCCATCAACGCCAAACCAATGGTTGCCGCCATGCGCGCAGCCGCTGGCGCAACAATGGCAGCAGCAGCTCTATCAAGTCCTGTTTTGGCTCAAGCCAAGACAAGCAACGTCGCTAAACAATATGGGGCCCGCGCTTCACAAACCCAAAGCAGTGAAGCGCCGATCACGATCAACTACCAGCCCACAATGCATCTTTCTGGTGGCGCTCAAGACGCACAACAACAATTTGCCGACATGCTCAAACAACATGCAAGCGATATTGAAAAGATCGTTGCCGAACAGCAGCGTCTTCGCAGCCGGAGGAACCACTAATGATCGCGTTTTTTTTCTAGGTTCTATTCCGCTTGGCTCCACGGCATTAACTGGCCCAACTGGCCAATCCAATGAACGCAAAAAAAACGCTGGTTGAATATCCAGTCACGCGCGGCAAACCCGTTTTGCATAAAGTAGGTGAAGAACTCGACACCCAACAAATCGATTTCTTTTTCTCTGAAGAGTTTTGCAATCCAGCTGCCGAGCTCGTACGTCTTCAAATGGCATATAAGTTGGATTTGCCACTACCGCTCAGCCTTGGCAACGGTGCCTTTTTTTTGGCAAGCGTTATGTGGTCGAAGGCATGTCTGAAGTCATCCAGCACACCGACACGCGTGGCAATGTCGTTCGCGTTGAAGCATCCATGTCGCTTAAAGAACGGCCCGTCGCCAGCCTCTTTGGTTTATTGACCTCAATTGCGATTGGCCGCGCGCCCGCAATTTCATCGTCGGCCAATGGCAACCCGAACGCAAAGCGATAGGCGGCAAACATGACAACCCAACCAACATTCTTTGAGCACACAACCAAGCAAGGTGATCGTTGGGATTTGCTCGCCTATAGCTATTATGGTGACGTGCGCCAACAATCTGTCTTATTGGAAGCCAACCGCCGCCTGTTCCTTGATCCACTCGTCGTTCCGCCAATGATTTTGGACAGCGGATTGGTTCTAAAAATCCCAGTTATTGAAGTAGCTGAAGAACTAACGCATGGCTTGCCACCATGGAAAACAAGTCAGCCAACATATGGCGATGGCACATCATGAGTTTGGCCACCGGACCGCGCACCATCTTGATGTACAAGGGCGTTGATATCTCGTCAGAGCTCGCGCCGATGGTCATCTCAATCACCTACACCGACAATTTGCATGGCGAAGCCGACGAAATTCAAGTTCAAGTCCATGACAAAGACGGGCGTTGGAAAGGCTCTTGGAAGCCAGAACCGGGCGATATCATGGACCTAACGATCATTGATGCGAGCGGCGCTAGCCTGCCATGCGGCGAATTTGAAATCGATGAGCCTGAAGCAAGCGGTTCAAGATCAGGCGATTTCATGACCATACGTGGATTGGCCGCACCAATATCCAAAGCGCTGAGAACCGAAAACACCTTTGGTTATGAAAACAAAACCCTCAAAGCAATTGTTGGCGAGGTAACTGGGCGAACTGGTTTAAGCCTTGAAGGTCAGATCAAAGACTTGTTTTTTTTGAAAGGGTCACCCAACGACGCGAACGAGACTTGGAATTTCTAACGCGCTTGGCTGAAGAAACGGGTCACTATTTTACAGTCAAAGGCAAACGAGCGATTTTCACTGAGTTCAAAACCATTGATGGTTTGCCGCCTGCCCTAACGGTCTTTCATGGCGACCGGCAATTGATCAGCTACAGCCTGAAGGCACAAACCGCTGACACTTATTCCAAGGCCAAGGTTTCTTATCTCGATCAAAACAAGAAAACGCCGACCAATGCCGAAATTGAAGACAGCGAGATCAAAACAGGCGACGTCCTCAAAGTGAGTGGTCAGCGCGTCGAAAGCATAGCCCATGCCGACGCCCTGGCTAACTCAAAACTGCATTTCAAAAACCGCCTTGCAAAAACTGGAACAATTGATCTGGTCGGCACATCGAGCATGGTGCTGGCGCCACCGTCAAGATGGCTGGCTTTGGCCAATATTCCGACACCTATCTTGTCAATTCATCAAGCCACAATATTAGCCGTGGCGGTCACACTTGTTCAGGGGCACTGGTAGATGCGCGCGCAAAATGAGTTTAACCAAAACAGCGTCATGAAGCGCGGCATCGTGGTTGAGCGCGATCCGGCAAAAATGAAAGTCAAAGTGCAGTTTGACGACGAGGATGGCGCAAGCTCTATGTGGATTGATGTACTTGGCCTGTCAGCCGGTGCCGTCAAAATGTTCTCTATGCCCGGCGAAGGAAATGAAGTCTGGTGTGGCATGGACGCTAAGGGCGAAGATGGCTGTGTCCTTGGCTCAAAGTCCAACAATGAAGACACGCCGCCAGCCGGATCAAACGACGACATCATACTTGAATGGGGTGGCGGATTGTTTCAGCTCAACACCGGATCAAGCGCAGTAAATCTCGCCACATCTGGTCCGGTAAAAGTTGAGGCGGCCGACATTGAGCTTTTAAGCGCCACCCTCACCCACAATGGCAAGAATATCGGCCATGATCACAAGCACAAAGATGTGACTATCGGGTCAGGCGAAAGTGGCGAACCTGTCTAGCTTTCTATTCAATATGTACCGTTACATTTTGGACAAAGTCGGTTTTCCGCAACACATGATTATGACGCACAACTGTAACAATGCCAGAAACCTTGACGCCATCAATTTTGTCTTCATATTCTAGGTATTCACCGCGCCTTGGAACAACCAGATGTCCAGCTTCACTTGATCCGTAAGCAGTGGACGCAATGTGTTTGCCATTCTTTTCTTGAATAATTGTAATTGTTAGTGCAATTGCATTGCCGGGTACGCGGCCTAAAGGTTTAGTATTTTTCGCCATTTATCATTTCCTAATCTCACCAAAATAATGCAGAGGTACGGACATTGTCCGCCTTATTAGTCTCACGCGCGCGCGTAAATTGGGCGCATGATAGATCGAAACAACATTCCATTTTTGCACTGGTCAATCAAGGTTGGCCGCGTTGATCCTGAAACAGGAACAGCGCTAGAGCACTTTGGACATATTGTGACCGCGCTTGATGATATCCATCAAGCCATTGGCACGTTGATTTTGACGCCTCTTGGTTCTGTACCGACAGAACCCGAAAAGGGTTGTGACACATTCCCTTATATCGACAAACATGAAACCATCGCCATCCCCAACCTCACCCGCGCCGTGTGGGATGCTTTGGAAATGTGGGAACGCCGGATTGTCGTTCAAAACATTGAAGTCGTTCAAGTCGCGTTCGCCCAATTCGCAATCAAGATTTATTGGCGACCAACCCAATCAGTTCTTGATGATCTGTTGATCACCGAGGTTTCGCTGAATGCAAACAATGACAATTCAGATGTGCGGCGGGTAGCATAATGATTGCAACAGCCCACAACGCCACAATTGAACAGCTTCGATCATCGCCGCCGCCTTCATTTTTGGAGCGCGACCCGTTCAGACTCAAACAGTTTTATGTTGAAGAGTTCGAAAGGTTGTCCGGCCGCACCCTTTATCCAGCCCAACCAGAAATGTTCACAATCGAAATCTTGGCCTATGCCGCTTCTATCTTTTCTGAAGCAGGTCAAACCGCGTTCCTTCAGAACCGCGCCATCTGGCTGAAGGTTCGCACCTTGATGAAATCGGAGCCAATGTTTCGACCTATCGTTTGCCCGCGCAACCAGCGACAACGCTTGTTCGTTTCATCCTCAATGGCCCTCTTGCTGAGCCACTAAATATCGTTGCCGGCACAATAATCACGGCGGGCAAAATCCAATTCCTAACCGTTGATGATGTGACCATTGATGCGGGCGAGCTAACTGCAAGTGTGAATGCCGCATCGACAACTGAAGGTCCGACCGGCAACGGATTTCAGCCCGGCCAGATCGATAGCATTGTCACCGCAATTCCGGCCTCAATTGAGGTTGAGAACCTAACGACAAGTTCTGGCGGCATTGAACAAGAAACTGATGACCGGTTCCGGTTGCGCATCACAAATGCATTTGAACGGATTTCAAAAGCAGGGCCACTTGAGGGCTACAAGCAACTTGTCCGTTCTGTCCACCAATCCATCGTGGATGTGCACGTCGAGCGATCACAACCGGGCTACATCGTCATAACGCCTCTAACAACAGTTGGCGTTTCAACCGACGAGCTCGATGCTCAAATTCTAACCGCATGCGATCCAGAAACCGCCATACCGATGGGCGACTATGTCAGCATTGCAAAAGCCACGACGCAAAATTTCGACGTCACAATGACAGTGCGAGTTGAACCCGGCCACGACACCAACTGGACAACAGATGTTGAAGAGACAATCACAAAACTCTTTGGCGATCTGAGCACCAGACTTGGTCGCCAAATTGCACCTTCAGCAATCATTTCAGCCGTAAAATCAATTGATGGTGTGATTGACGTGGATGGACCCGGATTTGGTTTCACAGATATGGACAGCACTACATTTGCGACCCTTGGCACAATCACGCTGACGATTGAGGAGACACCAAATGTCTGATCCAATTGTGACTAATAAGTTGGTGCCAACAAAACTGATCGCGCCCGGTGTGCATGATGATCGTCAGGTTGCCTTCGTTGGCGCAATGGACGCCCATTTTCAGTCGGTGAACATTTCAAAGTTCATTATGGTTGATGCGTGGAAAGTCGACGCTGAACTATTGCCAGCCCTTGCAGTTGAAACCGCAGTTCAAAAATATCTAACGCCTGACATGCCTGAGAAAGTCGTGCGCGGCTTAATCGCCAACAGTTACGAATTACATGCCAAAGAGGGTTATGTCGAAGGCACTCGCCTTGGTTTGTCTTTGCTAGGCGCAAAGGTAAAATGGGTTCAATGGCACCAAATGTCACCTATGGGCGCGCCCAACACCCATACGGTAACGGTCTACGTAAACGAACAAATCTTCGACGATGAACCAACGCTGTTGAACCAGCGGGTTCAACGCGCAGCGCTCAAGATAATTGATGCAACCAAGCGGTGGAGTCAAGAGACAAGTTTTCAGATTGGTGCGGGTTTTGATAGCGAACGCGCTTTGTCTGGCGGCTCAACTGCTATGGGTTTTGCGCAGGATGATTTCGACGCTTCGCCAGACACAGGTTTGTCGACAGATGTTGCGCCAATTGATTGCGCTACTGGTCTCCAATTCGGCCTCAAATCGGTTTCTGCAACGCCTAATCTGGACCTTGCGAGCCATGCTCGTTTGGCAGACGCAAGCACAACAATTCAGTTTCAAACCTTGAGCATGGAGGCCGCGTAAAAACATGGACGCGCTTAAACCCAAACTCACCTCAGTTGGCCTTCGAGCTGTGTTCAATCTCACGAACACAGGCCTCAACGCCGCCATCACTCACATTGCCTTTGGCAATGGCAGCACTGGCGGCGGCTATGCACCAACCGGCAACGAAACCGCCCTCAAAAATGAAATTGCGCGCATACCAGTTGGCGGCGGTCAACGCGTTTCGGATTTCCAAATTCAGGTTCAAGCTTTGCTGCAAGGTGATGATGAATTCTGGATCAAGGAAATGGCGTTCATCCTAGAGGATGGAACCCACCTTGCTATTTGGAGCGATCCTGAGACGGTACTCGCCTACAAAGCGTCCGGTGTTCCTTTGGCCGTGGCTTATGATCTGGCCTTAACAGGCGTACCGGCCAACAGCGTGACGATTGTCACATCTGGGCCAAGCGTAAACATCATCCAGACAGAGAAATGGGCTGCAAACGCCGCAGCATTGGCCGTCAAGGTGCTGCCTTAGCGGACATCATGCATCGCTCCATCACGGATGCAATTCAAACCTCAGAAAGGGTCAACAATGTCTCTTGAAACATCCATTCAGGACTTGATCACAGCGAGCGGTCAACAGACTGAACGCACCAATGCACTCAATGACACGGTGGCAAACAAAATTGCCGCAATTGACGCCCGCCAAGCGGCGAAGGACGCTGAAATCCAAGCCAAGCTCGATAGCGTGGACCCACAACTTCAAAATCATCCGAAGCTACGATTGTCGAGCAACCAATATGGCCAACTAAACGGCTCTGTTTATGACTATTGGAGCAGAAACGGAAATGGCACGGTCAATTTCTCACTGGTGCGCACAATCTCGTCGGGTACACCATTCGCTGATCGGCCAAACGAAGACCAAGCCGTACTTGCTGCTATGGGTCACAGTGGAACGCACTTCTCGCCAAGTATCCGTATCATCCGAATGGATTGGTCGGGCTACGATAGCATTATCGGCCAGTGGTTGTTCTACGATGAGCAACACTTCATGGGTGGGCAAGATATCGCCACTGGCTGCTACGCTCGGCTTTTGAGTGGTAGCGCCGCGGGAAACTATTTCAACGGTATCAATTCCGAGTGGGGACAGTGTGGACAAAACCACGGTGTCAACCCACCCGGCTCTTACTCGGCGCTTCACCCAGTTGCACTAACTGGTTCGGGTTCGATTGAGTTCTTTTGGCCTGCCGTGGTCGCTGGCTTCTTTGAATTTGATCGTGAAAACCCAAAGTGGAGCTTCTTTGCGAGCCCATACGGCAACAACGACACCGACACCAACACTTAGGAGCGGGATATGGAAAATTTACCCGAACAAGACTATTCGAACGCGCAGCCCTCACCGGGTGCAATCAAGAGCGCATTGAGACGCAAAATTGCCTCAGATGTGGGCGATCCGCAAAGCCTACTTGGAACAGTTTCGGACGCATCTGGTGTACTGGTTGCAATGGCATTTGCCGACATCGTAGCATTAGAAAACAACACCACTTTCGCCAACTATCGCACGGCAAAACTAGCGGCCTATGCCGCACTGGCTGGCGATGCAGATATTGCGGGTCTTGCGAATGCGGCATTGGCCAACATTCAAAATGGCGATGCCAAACTTACTGCCTCTTTGAAAGGCATCGAAAACGTCATCAACGAGACATTGGCACGGTCAACCGCCGTGGCCACGATCTTGGCACAAGCAAGCGCATAGGCCGATATCATGAACTATGCCGACGCCCGCAAACATATTAAATCTGGCGACGTTCTCGCCTTTCGCGGGCGTGGGTTAATTGCGTGGATTATTCGCCGCGTGACAGGTGGCAGTCACACCCATGTCGGTATCGCTTGGTGGTTGCATGATCGTCTATTTGTTCTTGAAGCGGTTGAAGGCGCAGGCGTTCAATTGCGAGCCGCATCAGCAGTTGGAAAGTTCGACTGGTTGCCCACTGGACTAGCTTGGACAAATGATGTCGAAATCTTCGCACTCTCGATGCTTGGCAAGCCCTATTCGTATCTAGAAGCTATCGGAGCCGGTTTAGGTTTTGAGGTCTCACAAGACGGGTTTATCTGCTCTGAATATGCCGCTGAAATCTTTCGACTAGCCGGTGTGCTCGATGAGCAATTGGCCAACGCGCCAACGCCAACGGACTTGGTTCAATATTGGCTCGATCAAGGCGCGTCACTCAACACCATTCAAGAGGCAAGATGATGTACGAATACCGCGCGCACGTCACCTCGGTTTATGACGCCGACACGATCACCGTCACCATTGATCTTGGTTTCAAAGCCGAATTGCGTGGCATCAAACTGCGCTTGTTCGGCATCGATGCGCCAGAAGTGCGCGGCAAAGAAAGACCTGAAGGTTTGAAAGCGCGCGATTGGTTGCGCGAGCAAATCTTGGACAAAAATATCCGCATCAAATCCCACGATGGCAAAGCGCTAGGCGTCGGCAAGTATGGTCGATGGTTGGCGGAACTGTTCCCCATAGATGGTGGGCCAGACGCGGAGAGTTTCAATCAGCTTTTGGTCGAGAATGGGTTTGCTGAGTGGGTGGATTATTGATCCGTTATCCCTTGCTTTACAGATTTCAAATACGGTCCATAATGAGCAGCATTCAGGGGACATATCATGGCCGAAACTCAGATCGAATGGACAGACGCAACATGGAACCCAGTTGCTGGGTGTAGCATCCAATCGGCAGGCTGCACGAACTGTTATGCTATGCAAATGGCCAAGCGCCTTGAAGCAATGGGAACGCCAAAGTATGTCGGGTTGACGCGCAAGTCTGGCAAACGCACGGTTTGGAACGGCGTGGTCCGCGAAGATCCCAGCGCGCTTGATATCCCTCTAAAATGGCGCAAACCACGCAAGATTTTCGTCAACTCAATGAGTGATCTTTTTCACTCGGAAGTGAGTGACGAGTTCGTTCTTCAAGTCTGGGAAATCATGCGCCAGACGCCACAGCACCACTACCAGATTTTGACAAAGCGACCAGATAGAATGGCGCAGATTATTGGCAAACACTTTGCAAAGCCCTTGCCTAACGTTTGGCTTGGCACGAGTGTTGAGAATGCCGAAGTCACAAACCGCATTGATGAACTTCGCGAAGTTCCAGCCGCAATCAGGTTTATATCATTCGAGCCTCTGATTGGTTCGGTCGGCGATGTCGACTTAACTGGCATCCATTGGGCCATTGTCGGTGGCGAAAGCGGCCATGCGGCACGACCAATTCGTGAAGAGTGGATTGATGAAATTCACAACCAGTGTTTGGAATTCCGTACTGCGTTCTTTTTCAAGCAATGGGGTACGTGGGGCAAAGACAACAAACGTCGGTCCAAGAAGGCAAATGGCCGGAGCTACAAAGGTCGGCTTTGGGACGAAATGCCACAATCCGCTCATTTTTAGGTATAGTGAAACGCAATACTTCCGAATCATTGCTGTTGGATATTGCGCAATACATGACAAGAAAACCATTTAATTGGGGCGGCGACGGCACAAAGCCGCCCATTGAAACACACACCCTTCGCAAGTTGGATGTCATCAAAAAAAATACTTGGATGACTATTTTGATACTGTCGTTCGAAATCCGCGAATGGACAATCTCAACATTACCTTAGTCGACGCCTTTTGCGGTGGTGGCTACTATACTGATGACAACGGCAAACATCCCGGTAGCGCTTTGTTGATCTTACAGGCTGTATCTGAAGCCAAGGTCAGATTAAACGAAGGCCGCCGCAAACCGTTAGAAGTTTGTGCAAGGTTCGTTTTCAATGACATAGAACAAGACCATGTAACTAGCCTGCAATCAGCAATTGCCGATACACCATTTGGAGAAGAGTTCAAAGACTGCATCCAATACAAAAACCAGCCCTTCGCCGAAGCGTTGCCCTCAATGATTGATGACATCAAATCTAGGCAAACTAAGGGGCGATCAATATTCATTTTGGATCAAAAAGGATACAAAGACGCACCGATGGCCTCCATCAATGCAATCTTTAAAAACCTTGATCGCGCTGAAGTTCTACTGACATTCGCTATCGACCATGTGTTGAACTACTTGCGTGAAGAGTCACTAGATCTAGAGCTATACAAGCAATTTGCCATAGATGAAGAATTCCTCGAATTTTGGCGTGCAAAGAAGGATGATGAGGAGCTCGGCCGCCAAGTCACCCAGAAGCTTCTAATGAGTAACATTCATCGACTGGGCGGTGCAAAGTACTTCACCCCTTCATGCTTTGGTCCAAGACCGAGAACAGATGGATGATGTTGGCCCATCTCTCGAACCATCAAGCCGCTCGGGACGTCATGTTGTCTGTGCACTGGGATACGAAGAACTATTTCAAACACTATGGGAATGGAAGTTTGTTTCAGTTGGGGTTTGACTACAGAAATTTAGAGACTGAAAATTCCATGTTTAGCTTCGCTGACCATGATGCTGAAATCATGAAAACCCAATTACAGGAAGCATTGCCAGCCGAACTCAGACACCTATTTGGTCGAGAAGAACCAATACTTGTCCAAAGCTTACTGGAACACATTGGAAACAGGACTGCGGCAAAGAACACGGACATATTTGCTGTCCTACAAAAACTGGTGAAGGAAAAAGAAATCGGCATCCACACCAAAAACAATAAACTGAAGCGACCTAGTACTAGTGTCCAAGTTTCAGACCAAATCATCCTCCCCAAACAAAGAACGTTTTTTTTCAAAAATCCAGGCAAACTAACAAACAGGATGCCCCCTGCACTGCAAAATAAGGAGGTGAGAAAATTGAGTTTTTTTTCAGAGATCATATTTGCCTGAGTCAGGCCATAAATACTTGGATCACGGCGCATATGGGGTGGTTTATGTAAACCGACAGACTTCGAGAATTATAAAAGTGGCTTATCGAAACTCACAAAAGTCCGATGACCATTGTGCGAAGGTCTTCAATTCCGAATACTCTGCATTGGAACTTGCACAAGCAGACAAAAGTTTAGCGCAGCTAGTGGCAGCCCCCCCGTTCAACCGAACATCGATCAGCAGAGTGCTGAACGAACATGGCGAATGCATTTCAGAACTATTCTATCTCGATTTGGCATTTGAAGCTGAGTATATCGACGGGAAGTTTACCAAATTTGGCAGCGCATTAGATGCAAGCAACCGACAGGAAATTCAAGGCCAGTTTAGTGAGGCAGGAATAAAGCACACGCTCGACGCACAAGTTAAAGTACTAGACAACAAGATAGTAAAGGTTGTGGACTTCGCAACAATTGAAATCGTTCTCGAGCACTGACCGTTAGAAATCCCGTTTTGGTTTCCCAAAGGTAGTTCAAAAGTTTCCCAAAGATCGCGCGCCGCCACACGCGCGCCGCCACACTTAAAAGTGAATTTGCTAATCATCAAATATAAGAAATTTTGGTAGCGGGAGAGGGACTTGAACCCCCGACACGCGGATTATGATTCCGCTGCTCTAACCAGCTGAGCTACCCCGCCACACATTTGCCAGTTGGAACAAAAGGCAAAACATGAACACATCGAACAGCTTGGCTATTGATTTGTTCGAGCGCGATATAAAGCGGGTGAGCAAACCTTGTCAAGCAAAACCACCCAACAGATTTCATCAAATCCCCAACCTTGGCAAAATTATCAATTTTTCAGGGTTTTGATGATCTTTTTCTAGCCGCAAAGTCATGTATCATGACAACAAGATTTTTGGCGGCATTGGAATAAAATCATGAAAAAAAACCAATTCTTATTGTAGCAGCGACAGCACTTGCGCTTTCAGGCTGCACACCAACTTGGCTAAACAACGACGCGGGCGATTTGCGCAACTCTGTTAAGGGCGGCGCTGCGGGCGCAGCAGCAGGTGCGTTTGCCGGTCTGGTTTATGCAACTGTGGCAAATAAAGATGCACGTAGCGCGGCTTTGGTTGGCGCGGGGGCTTGGCGCGCTCACGGGCGCTGGCGTAGGCGCTTATATGGATAAGCAAGAAGCTGAGCTGCGCGCAGGCCTTGCTGATTCTGGCGTAACGGTAACCCGACAGGGCGACAACATTATCCTTAACATGCCATCCAATATTACATTTGGCGTCGATCAGGATCAGGTGCAACCACAATTCCATAAAGTGCTAACGTCGGTTGCCACTGTATTGCAGCGCTATCCTAAAACGTTGGTCGACGTTTACGGCCACACCGATT
>LLEQ01000048.1_pt1 | contig 12980 bp, 24 predicted proteins | sample 595901 | NCBI WGS metagenome assembly LLEQ01 (sample SAMN02919317, study PRJNA255460) | bioreactor metagenome | biome: chemostat; feature: culture 2012_25.3; material: sediment; isolation source: day86 25degC chemostat 2012 inoculated with Wadden Sea sediment taken from... | place: Germany: Bremen ... | reverse complement strand
GGCGCGCCTGCCGACGGATCGTCGGCTGCGCTCGGTCGAATTTGTCGAAACCCTGCCCAAAAGCCACTATGGCAAGATCCTGCGCAAGGATGTCAGGGATACCGCGCGCGAGAAGATGAGCCAGACGAAAGAAGATGTCTGAAAACTCTGTAAAAAAAACAGAGCAATATGAAACCAACGGAGGAGATCAAAATGAAACGTATTATCGGAGTGGCGCTTTCGGCGCTGACAGTCTTTTGGGGGGCCGGAGCCAGCGCACAGGACTACCCCAAGCTGAATTTGCGAATGGGGCATTTCCTGCCCGCGACATTCGCCGAAGCAGATCAGGACCAATGGTTTGCTGAAGAGCTATCGCGGCGCAGCGGCGGCAACATCAACATTGAAATCTTCTGGGCCGGATCGCTGGGCGGACCGACAGAATTGCTCAGCCTTGTTTCGGCGGGCGCGGTTGAAGTGGTGGCCTTTCCGGTCTCCTATTATCCCAACGAATTGCCACTGCACGGCGTGGTCTCCTTGCCGCGTATCTTCAAAGATGCAGAAACCGCCTATGAGACAAGTCAGATCCTGATGCAGTCCGACGCATTGGTGCAAGAGCAGAAAGCCAACAATATTAAGCCGGTTCTGACCCATAACTCCAACCCCTACCGGCTGGCCTGCAACGGTCCTGTCGGTTCGCTCGAGGAAATGGCAGGCTACCGCGTGCGTTCGGTGGGCGAATATATTCCGGTGATGTTCAACGAGGTTGGCCTAGTGCCGGTGAACACACCTGCGGGCGAAGTCTATGAAGGGCTCGACAAGGGCACGATCAACTGCTCGATGCTGTCCTATGACCAAATGGAATCCTCCAAGATTTATGAGGTCGCCAAACACGCAAGCGACATCAACCTCGGCGGTCTCACCACTTGGCAACTGTGGTTCAGCCGCGATCTTTTCGAAGGTTTCCCACAAGAGGTGCAGGATCTGATCGTTGAAGTCGGGAATGAAGCCACCAAACGTGATCTTGCAGCCGTGCAAACAAAGGACGCCGGAGCAACCGACCGTCTGGCCGAGCATGGCGTTGTCCTGACCAAACTGTCGGATATGGACACCTTTGCAACGAACCTGCCGCGGGGTCCCGATATGTGGTCCACGAAGATGGAGTCGCTCGGACTGGGCGAACAAGCCGCCGAAGTGCGCGCCATCCTCGACCCTGTTGAAGCAAACTTTGAGTAAGCTTTTGCGCGGATCTGCAGGCAATCGGTGAAGAAAGGAAACTCCAAATGAAACAAGGTTTGGCAACTGCTGAACGCCTGATTGGCAAAGCTGCGATGGCCTGTGCCGTCGTAGCCTTGTTGGTCATCCTGGTGATCGGCTCTGTGGATGTGTTTGCTCAACTGGCATCGCGTCCCCTGCCCTTCAAATTGGAGCTTTCCGAAACGCTCTTCGCCGTTTCGATATTTCTTGGCTGGCCGGCGGTGCAAAGCCGCCGGCAGCACATAACGGTGGATGTGTTCTCCAAGAACTACTCAATTATTCAACAACGGATCGTCACTGTGATCTCAGATCTTCTGGGGCTGGCTGTCTTCGGGCTGATCTCCTTCACAATTTGGCGCTTGGCCCTGAAAAGTGTTGCCATGGGAGAGACCTCACTTGGGTATCTGAGCTTTCCGGTCTACCCATTCAAACTGTTCTGTGCAGTGGGTGTGACGCTAAGCGTCGTTGTTATTTTGATCCAACTCACAAGTCTCGGCAAAACGTCCTCTGACAATGAAGGTGGCCTCAATGTCGGGAATTGAGAGCGCCGGTATTGCGATTGCCTGCTTGCTGGCATTGCTGGCAATCGGAATTCCGATCGGCTTCGCGATGTCTACAGTGGCCATCGTCGGCATGTATCTCGTTGTTGGATCAACCTTTATGATCTCGACGCTGCAATCGCTGCCCTACAGCATTGCCAGCCAGTATACGTTCGTCGTTATCCCGATGTTTGTGCTGATGGGAGCGGTCAGTTCGCGGGCGGGGATCATCTCGGATCTCTACACAGCAGCGAATCGCGTCACGAGCGGCTTCAAGGGCGGGCTGTTCACTGCAACGCTCTTTGCCTCGGCAGGGTTCGCTGCAGTGTCTGGCTCAACGCTGGTTTCGGCCTCTGTCTTCAGCAAGATGGTGCTGCCCGAGATGAAGCGCTACGGCTATAATGTCGGCGTTTCGGCGGGCTGCGTCGCGGCGGCGGGAACGTTGGCGGCGATGATCCCGCCTTCGATCAGCATGGTGCTTTACGCCATCCTCACCGACCAATCGATCGGCGCGCTGCTGATCGCAGGGGGTTTTGCCGGGGCTCTTCACGCTGGCGGCGTTTACCATCGGTCTGCGCATACTGCTGATTTTCCGCCCCCCGAATGGGCACCGACCAGCCCGGTTACCTATACGCTAAAGGAAAAATTCAAATCTCTGGGGCTGATTTGGAGTTCGGCACTGCTGGCCTTTATAATAATCGGCGGCATCTATTCCGGCCTGTTTCCGCCTTCGGCGGCAGGAGCAATCGGTGCTGCGGGTGCGATTGGTATCGCACTGGCGCGGCGGCGCCTGACGGCAAAAGGCTTTAGCTCCTCGCTGGTGGAAGCAGCGCAAATTTCCTCTATGATCTTCATCATCATTATCGCCGGTCTTTTGTTGTCGCGCTTCCTGCTGGTCAGCGGGGCGATTTCGGAGATCAACAATTACGTCATCGCGGCGTCGGTTGGCAAAACCGAATTCCTGATCTTCTTCATCATCGTTTGTTTTGTTCTCGGAATGTTTGTCGATGGCGTGTCGGTTCTGGTGATCACGCTACCGTTCCTATTCCCGATCGCGCAGAAACTGGGGATTCATCCGATTTGGTTCGGGGTGATCGTGACCAAGATGATCGAGATCGCGGCGATCACGCCACCGGTGGGCTGAATCTCTACGCGGTTCTGGGGTCCGTCGGGCGAGATGTCTCTTCGGCACAGCTGTTCCGCGGCGTCATTCCGTTCATCCTGATCGAGATTGTGGTGTTGGGATTTCTGATTGTGTTCCCCGAGATATCACTTTGGCTTCCCCAACAAATGCTTAACAGGTGACGGGTATGGCTGCGTCAGTTTTCAACAAGGAAAATCAGCGTTTGATGAAGCGGCGCGAGATCGTCCGCGTATCAGGACGCCTGTTTTGCAAACAAGGGGTTCAAATCAACATCTCTTAACGACATCGCAGGTGAGATGGGCGTTACCAAGACGGTGATCTACTATTATTTTCGCAACAAGGAAGAGATTTTTACTCTCTGTCACAATCAGGCAGTCGACGCGATGGAAGCCGCGATGACCGAGGCGCAAAACGATGATCCTATTGCCCAGATTCACGATTTATCCGCATCTACGTGTTGGAACTGATCGGTGAGAAAAACCCGGGCGCGGTGCTGCTTGATGACGATCTTTTGCCACAGGAAGAAGGCGATCTGATCCGCGCACGCAAAATCAAGATCCAGAAGACGCTGGAAAACCTGATTGTCGAAGGCAAGGCGCGCGGCCAGATCGGTGCCTGCAATCCCAAGGCCTCGACAATGGCAATGATGAGTGCGATCAACATCCTGCCGCGCTGGTTCAATGAGAATGGAACGCTGGCGCCAGAGACACTTGCCGATTCCTACTCCAACGTTTTCACCTATGGATTGGCGGCAAGATGAAACAAAGCGATACCAACACGCTGATCCGCGAAATTCTGGCTTCGGTGCAAAGCATTGCCGTGATCGGGTTCAGCGATGATCCACAACGCGAAAGCAACGAGGTTGCTCAGTTTCTGCAAACCCGTGGCTATCGTGTCTTCGGTGTGAACCCCAAACTCGCCGGGCGCGTTGTCGATGGAATAGCGGTCTATGCGAGTATCGCCGATATCCCTGGTTCTGTTGACATGGTCGATATCTTTCGCCGCGAGGATTTCCTCGAAGACGAGATTCACCGGGCCGTAAAGCAAGGCGCGCAAAAGGGCATCAGCGTGATTTGGCTGCAACTCGGGCTGACCCATCCCGAAGCGGAATCCTTTGCGCGTGCGCAGGGCATACGCGTTGTCTCCAATCGTTGCCCCAAGATCGAACTTGAAAAGGTGCAGATTCCGTCATGACTGAGAAAGTTCTAGGTGAACAAACTGGGGCAGGAGATGTCCATGTTCTCGGTGTTTCGATGACGCCCTTTGGGCGGCTCACCGACATGTCTGTAAAACAGATAACGGCGCAGGCCGTCTCTGAGGTGCTGGCCGATGCCGACTGCTGCCATGAGGATATCCAAACCGTCTATTTCTCCAACGCCACCCAGGGTGCGTTGGAGGGCCAACATATGATCCGTGGGCAAATTGCACTCCGCCCGCTCGGTTTTGAAGGTGTGCCGATCATCAACGTAGAGAATGCCTGCGCCAGCGGTGCGTCTGCCTTCATACTTGCGGCTCAGGCCATCCAGTCTGGCGCCGCTGACATTGCGCTCGCCATTGGTGTGGAAAAGATGGTGATGCCCGACCGCGCCGCCACGATGGCCGCGTTCGGCGGGGCGCTTGATGTATCCAAGGGCGAAACCGCGTTGGGCGAGCTTTTGGCGATGTCTGACGGGTTCGATCTTCCGCCCGAGGCGCTTGTGGATACCGGACTGCGTTCGCCCTTTATGGATGTCTACGCTGCGATGGCCCGCGCTCACATGATGCGCTTTGGCACCACGCCCCCGTCAGATCGCTGCCGTTGCTGCAAAGAACCATCAGCATTCGGTCGAGAATGAAAAGGCCCAGTTCCGCAGGCCCTTCACCATCGAGGAAGTGCTCGCGGCCCGCCTCGTCTCATGGCCGCTGACCCTGCCGATGTGCTCACCGGTCAGTGATGGTGGCGCGGCGGCTGTGCTGTGCTCAGAGCGGATGCTGCGCAAGCTGGGCCGGTCTGGCACGGTGCGGGTGAAAGCCTCGGTTCTTGCCACCGGCTCAAACCGGCGGGCGGATGATTTCGAACATCATATCGGGCGGGTGGCCTCGCAAAAAGCCTACGCGCAAGCAGGCATCGGGCCAGACGACATCTCGGTGGTCGAATTGCACGACGCGACCGCTTTCGGAGAGGTCATCCAGACCGAGGTTCTGGGCTTCTGCCCCCATCGGCGAGGGCGGCCCGCTCGCCGAAAGCGGTGCAACGCAGATTGGCGGGCGCATCCCGGTGAACCCCTCTGGTGGGCTTGAAAGCAAAGGCCATCCTGTGGGAGCCACGGGGCTAGGTCAGATTTACGAGTTGGTGCAGCAACTTCGCGGACGCGCCGGAGCGCGCCAGGTCGAGGGCGCACGCTTTGCCTTGGCAGAGAATGGCGGCGGCATGCTCGGTGTCGAAGAGGCGGTGGCTAGTGTGATCATTCTGGGGCGATCGACCTAGAACAATCTCTGAAAATAGAGGGTTAGAATTGGCCGCAACCGTGGAACGGGTCAGAGACAATTGAATGTAAGAGGATGGGACAAATGTCTGTCGATTATTCGGAAATCTACACTGAAACCACTTTTGGCGAGACGTTTCTTCTCGCCCTGACACGTCGTCCTGACAATATTGCAATGGTCTATGGGGACGAGAGCATTACCTATCAAGCATTGCAAGAATTGATCAACCGCAGTGTAAGGGCGATGCAGAGCTTGGGCTAAAGCGCGGCGATACGGTTGCCCATCTCAGCGGCAACTCCCCTGCCCCCGTGGTGACATGGGTAAGCTGCGCCATCCTCGGCTTGCGCTATACCCCGTTGCATCCGATGGGAACGTCCGATGCGGACGCTTTCATCTTCCGCAAGGCCAAGGTGCGCGCGGTGGTGGCCGATGCAAAGAGCTACCCTGAACGCTCCAAAGCGGCGCTGGATGATGACAATGGCGTGGAATTTCTGCTCGATATCAGCGGCGCGGGAATAGGCACGGATTTCAGCGCACTCAGTGCTAAGCAAAATTCCGGGCGCGTAGAGGTGCTTGCCGATCCGGAAGACGTGATCGCCATTTTCTTTACCGGCGGCACCACGGGCGAACCCAAGGGCGTAATGCACGCCAGCCGGTCATTGGTGGCCTGCGGCACGATGGGGGCGGCGGATTACGACTGGCCGAGAGACATCCAATTCTATGCCGCCACACCGATTAGCCATGCGCTCGGCTATCTCGTTTTGCCGATCATGATGCGCGGCGGCACGCTGCACCTCAGGGCAGGCTTCTCTGCGCGTGATTTCTGCGACAGCGTGCAGGCCGGTGTCGTGAACACCGCCTTCATGGTGCCGACGATGATCTATTCGATCCTCGACATGCCCAAGGTCGAGGAGGTTGATTTCTCAAACCTCTCCGCGATCCTCTATGGCGCCGCACCGATCACCGAACAGCGGCTTCAAGAGGCGCTTGACCGGTTCGGACCCGTGCTGATGCAGGGCTATGCCCAGACCGAGGCGCCGGTGACGCTGGTCGTCAATAACCGCGAGGCCCACAAGGGCAGCACGTTAACATCTTGTGGCCTGCCGCTGGTGGGCAACACGGTCAAGATTCTCGATGAACAGTGCAAGCCGGTTCCCGCCGGAGAACGCGGTGAGATCTGCATCCGTGGCCCACTGGTGATGAAAGGGTATCTCGACAATCCCGAAGAAACGGCCAAGGCATTTCAAGGCGGCTGGTTGCACACGGGCGACGTCGGCTATCAGGATGAGAATGGCTATCTCTTCGTAGTCGATCGGCTAAAAGACATGATCATTTCTGGCGGATTCAATGTTTATCCAAAAGAAGTAGAGGACGTAATTGCCCGCCATCCAGCAGTCTCGGAAGTCGCCGTTTTCGGCATGCCTGATCCGCGCTGGGGCGAAGCGGTAACGGCCGCGATAACGCTGCGCGAAGGGTTTGAAGCAACAGCAGAGGAAATTATCGCTGCCGCCAAAGCCGAGACCGGCACCGTGAACGCGCCGAAAACGGTGCATTTTTTTTCAGCGAACCTCTGCCGCAAACGCCACTGGGCAAGCCTGACAAGAAGGCGCTGCGGCTCATGTTTTAGACGACCTTGTAAAAATCGCCACGTGGTCTGTTACATTGTTAAGGCATTGTTGTACTGACTTCCCGCCGGAACGCCACTCCTTGCGATACGCCTACATGGCCGGACTTTTCCGGAACGCCATTGCCTTGATGTACAAGCGTTGGAACTGTCGTGGACAAACGGCATTTCCGATGAAATAGGTCACGTGATCATGAAATCCGCAGCGTCGCCCGTCATGCTTCTTAACTTCGAGCGAAACATCACCCTATTCGGCTATCCGGAAGATAGTTGGGTTTAGTTTGATAGAAAGGCCTTAACTGTGCAGCTTAAATTTCCTTTTGACATTGCACCCTCAAGAGCTCCGTAACTGAGGTGGCTCCCGGTGTACTTTGGGCGCGCTACCCCTGCCTTTCCGGTTGGATCATGTGAATGTGTATTTCATCGAAGATGGTGATGGCTGGGCAGTTGTAGATTGCGGCATTGGAAACCTGGAAAGCCGACAGATATGGACCGAACTTTTGGATGGACCATTGCGGGGGTCGGCCAATCACACGGTTGATCGTAACCCACAATCACCCCGATCACATTGGCATGGCCGGTTGGTTATGTGACAGGCTGGATATCGATCTGTGGTGCGGACGAGAGACATTTCTGCTCACGACCAGTCTGGCCAACGCCCCTGCCCTTCTTGAATCGACGCCCTACGCTCAGTTTTATCTGGAAAACGGCATGAGACCTGAAATTGCCGAAATTATTTCGCGCGTGGCCACGACTATCAACGTATGATCACGAAGCCGCCTCTCATGTTCACCCGGATCAAACAAGGTCAAGATCTCGTCATTGGCGGTCGAAAGTTTAAAGTCTTGACCGGTGACGGACACGCCATTGAGCAGGTCATGCTGTATCTTCCGGAAGAAGACCTGTTTTTTTTGCCGCTGACCAGGTCATCGAAAAGATCAGCCCGAATGTATCAATCGATCCATTTGAACAAAGCGGCAATCCGCTTGCTGATTTCCTGACTTCTCTCAACCAGATCAAGGCCGGAATTTCTGAAAACGCTTTGGTCTTGCCGGGGCACCGTCTTCCGTTCATCGGGCTTCATACTCGCTGCGACGATCTGGTCTCACACCATACCGATCGGTGCCAGATCATTCTATCCGCCTGTGCTGAGGTGCCTTTATCCGCGAACGACCTTTTACCGATCATGTTTCCGCGCGAACTTACTCCACATGAGACAAGTTTTGCTTTTTCCGAAACACTGGCCCACGTGCATTATCTGGTGGATCGAGGTGATCTGGAATGGACGGTTGACGACAAGGCGCACAGGGCAGTGCGCTTGGCCGACAAGTGATTGTGCTCGCCTGACTTTGCTGGCTGATTTCCCAGCCCGCAAAGAAATAATGCGATGGTCGCTAGGCCAAATTTCTAAATCCATCGACGGATCGTTTCATAAGCGACGTCGATGCCACATTTGGCAAGCATTTCTCAACACCGGCTGTGTTGCACAAATAGGTTGATGGGATTCACTGTATGAATCCAGCGTGATAGCTGAAGGCATGAGCAGTTGGGCCCCTACAAAGTATAAGATCACGAATTGGTCGTCTTACAATGACAGCCTGAAGCGCCGCGGATCGTTGTCGATCTGGTTTGATCCGGACATGGTTTGGACTCCGCCGCCAAGCGGTAAGCGAGGTCGGCACCAACAATTCAGCGACGCCGCCATTCAGACGTGTCTGACGCTGAAAGTCCTGTTTGGCATGCCTCTTCGCCAGACGAACTGGGTTCGTCCAGAGCCTGCTGCGGCTGGTCGGATTGGATTGGGCCACGCCGGATTTCAGCACCCTATGCCAACGTCGGCAAACACTGAACGTGAGCTTGCCGTATCGTGGCTCCACGGGGGCCATTGAACCTCCTAATCGATAGCACAGGCATCAAGGCCGAAGGTGAAGGAGAGTGGAATGCCCGAAAGCATGGCGGCTCCAAACGCCGCATCTGGCGTAAGATACACATAGGTATAGACGAGGATACGCTGGAAGTTCGGGCAATCGAAGTTACCAGCTGCAACATCGGGGATGCTCCTATGCTACCCGAACTCCTGAACCAAATCCCGCCCGATCAAGGCATCGGCAGTGTCACCGCTGATGGTGCTTATGACACCCGTAAATGCCACGAGGCAATTGCGGCCCAAAATGCCCATGCGGTGATCCCGCCGCGTAAGACTGCAAAACCCTGGAAACCGACGAGCGCCGGAGCAATCGAACGCACCGATGCGGTCAATGCGCAACGATATCTGGGCCGCACCGTATGGCGACGCTGGAGTGGATACCACCGCCGAAGCCGCGTCGAAACGAAGATGCATTGTATGAAACTACTTGGCCACTCGTTGAGGGCGAGGGACTTTGAACGGCAGGTTGCTGAGATCCAAATCCGTATCGCCGTGCTGAACCGCTACACGGCTCTTGGCATGCCTGTCACTGAGCCCGTAGGATAAGTCCGGCCGGGGAGAGGGGGAGGCACGACCTTCAACCGATTTGTGTAACAAAGCCATCCTGCTGGTTCGTGCCTTTAAAGGTCACGTCAAGAGCTTCCTCTGGCAAGTCCATTGGTACGGTAAACCAAAATGTAGTTCCCCGTTCGGGAGAGCTTTCAAAGTCGATCGCACCGCCAGAATCCTCAACGATGCGTTTCACGATACTTAGTCCCAAACCGGTGCCTCCTCTACTGCGCGTCGCCGAGTTTTCTGCTTGCAAGAATGGCTCAAAAAGTTGGTCTCGAAATCTCTCAGGAATACTAGGGCCCCCGATTTTTTTTATCGACACCTTTATGTGCCTGTGGGTTTCCTCAACTTTTATTTCGATCATACTCCCTGGATCGGAAAACTTCGCGGCATTTGACAACAGGTTCGTCATCACTTGATTGAAGCGTTTGGGTTCGGTGACTCCAGTAAGGGTTCGATCCTTACACTCAATACTGCACTGCACATCAAATTTCTCTGCATAGGTCTCATTGACCATGACTGCTTGCTCGACCAGCTGAAGAATTTGAACCTTTCTTAAATCGAATTGAATCGCCCCCGAAGAAAATTTCTCGAAATCCAAAATGTCGCTAATGAGTTCATTAAGTTGGCGACCGTTTTGCTGTGCAATATCAATAAGGCGCAACGCCATATCCGAAAAGTTGTCAGACTTACTCGCACCCAGCAGGCCGAGCGCCCCAAGGATCGATGTCAAGGGTGTTCGCAATTCGTGGCTAATTGTGGCCACGAATTCACTCTTCAGCTCCGCTAGTCGGTGCTGCTCGGTAACATCAACGATTTGTGATATGGCATGGTCTGGCTGCCGTCGGCCTTGTAGATGAGTGAGACACTTAACAGCCCCCAAACGATCGTACCATCTTTCCGGATATATCGTTTTTCCATTGAGTAGGATGGGATCCTGCCGCCAACCAATTCATTGAGCAACTCGAGATCTGCATTTAGGTCATCGGGATGCGTTAGAGACTGAAAATCACTCTTGAGAAGTTGCGATTGCGGGTACCCCAGAAATTCACAAAGTGCTGAATTGACTCTTAAAAATGAACCGTCCAGACCAACGAGCGCCATACCGATCGAGGCATTCTCAAATGCTGACTGGAACTGTCCGTGGAAGCGCTGATTGTTGATTTCAACATTCTTGCTGTCGGTCACATCAGTCGCCGCCCCCCCTGTAACTTTTATCACCTCTCCCAAGTGGTCTCTTTCAGCGATAGAAATCGTAAAGCGCATCCAACGCCATTTCTTGCTGCCCTTACTCAAATACCGAAAATCGTAGTTTGCCAGCCTACTTTCATTTGTTTGGAAACTGTAGAACGACGCGAGCGCAGCTTCGAGATCGTCGGGATGGACACGGGAACGCCACTCTTGCAGGAGTTCAGCTGAGTGATCTTCACCTATTTCCATCAACTCGCGCCACATACGCGAAACTCTTACTTCACTGGTTTTAAGGTGAAACTCGAATGTGCCTATCCGGCACCTTGCAGTGAACTTTCGGACAAATGCAAGTCTGCCAGTAGTTTCTTCTCAATCTCCAATTCATCAGAAATATCTCTGAAGACCACTGAGACAATTTGCTGGTTTTCGTCATCGTTTGACAGGGTGATGTGAAGGGAGAGCGTAATCGAACGGCCCGATATATGCCTGCCCATGATGCTCCGTACGGAACCATCTTTCGCTGGCGACTCCACGAGGCCGAGCAAACTGGAGATGGGTGTATCAGGCAAGAGGCCTTCAATATCCCTCCCTGTAATTTGCGCAGGCTCCAATCCAAAAATTCGTGCTGCTGCATCTGTGCTGAATGCGACCTTTCCATCTTGCTGGAGTATCATCATAGCGACGCCGCTATTGAGGAAGATTTGCGCGAAACGAATATCCCCTAACTGGAGAGGGTGCTCGTGCTCGGTCATAATCAGTGTCTGCTCCATCCTTGGTTTGGGGCGAGTTTGAAAGCCCCATGCAACTTATACTTTAGGGCATTTCCTCCTAAAAGTCTCTGGATTGTGTAGTCGGCTAGGAAAAAAAACGATATCGTAGGTGCGACAGACACCCGCCATCAGACAGAAACACCTCCAATTTGCGACAGATGCCCCAACACCTCAGAAAGTCCCTCACCGGACTTCAGAGAGCAGAAAAGGGTTGGCAGCGCAGGCCTCATTCGGGCGCTATCGCGGACCATCACATCAAGCGATGCACCCACATGGGGCGCCAAATCGATCTTGTTGATCACCAGGATATCGGACTTTGTAATCGCAGGGCCGCCTTTGCGCGGGATTTCCTCGCCCGCCGCGACGTCGATCACGTAGAGGGTCACATCTGCCAGTTCCGGCTGAAGGTCGCGGACAGATTGTCGCCGCCACTTTCAATAAACACGATGTCGAGTTCCGGATGCCGCGACACCATTTCCGCCACTGCAGCCAGATTAATCGATGCGTCTTCGCGGATAGCGGTATGGGGGCAGCCGCCGGTCTCAACGCCGATGATGCGGTCCTGCGGCAGCACCTGCATGCGCATCAGGGCCTCGGCGTCTTCCTGTGTGTAGATGTCGTTGGTGATCACCGCGATCGACAGCTTGTCGCGCAAGGCTTTGCACAGGCCGCGGTAAGCGTTGTTTTGCCCGCCCCGACAGGCCACCGATGCCCACTCGGAGTGGGCCGTTTCTACCTGTCATGTGCGAAAAATCCTCGAATACTGGGTTTCGTGTTTCATGGATGCGATGTCGCTTAGGAAAGCGGTGGAGGAGAGGTCCTCCAATGAACCATCCATGGCCCTGTCAGCAACGTCGATGCATGTCGCGGCGAGGGTCTTGATCACGATCTGCCCGTCGGTCTGGCCCAAGGGGATAAGCCGCATTCCCGCCGCAGCCAGATTTGAAATGAAGGCATGCAGGAAGACCTGCAACGTCTGATCAAGGGGCAAGCCGTGCACCCGCGCGGCGTGTCCGACGGCGACCGGATAGGTCATCGCGGGCATATCGACACCCCAGACATCACGGGTGGCGCGACAGAAGGCCTCGCCTTGCAAGACCGTTTCTCGCAAACGTTCTGCGGAGGGAGCAAAGGCGCGGGCGATAGCATCAACCTCGGTGGCATCATCAACCCCATACGCGGCACAGAGGAACAAGGCGTCGGACTGGCCCGCGCCGTGCTGCAGGACGGTTTCCAACCATGCCTTCAGCGTTTCGCGGTCCGTGACCTGCCGCGCATCGACAGCCCATTCCAACCCGTGACTATAGGAAAATGCCCCAACCGGATAGGAGGGGGGGGAGAGCCATTGGACCAGTGTGAGAAGCTGGTCAGTGTGCATGATCGTGAACGTGGCCATGGTCATGGCCATGCGTGCGCCCATGACCATAAGCACCGCCCTCGGGCCGGAAGGGTGCTTTGATTTCGCAAACCTCGGCGCCGATCAGTTTGAGCATGTTGCAGATCACATGATCGCGCTGGATCAACAGCCGGTCGG
>LLEQ01000047.1_pt1 | contig 12988 bp, 19 predicted proteins | sample 595901 | NCBI WGS metagenome assembly LLEQ01 (sample SAMN02919317, study PRJNA255460) | bioreactor metagenome | biome: chemostat; feature: culture 2012_25.3; material: sediment; isolation source: day86 25degC chemostat 2012 inoculated with Wadden Sea sediment taken from... | place: Germany: Bremen ... | reverse complement strand
ACAGGGTCACACGCTGGTGGCGTGCTGCAAGGGTATGGATCTGACCACGCATCTTGGCCCGGTGCAAACCATCCGCGACCATGTTCCGGGGGGGGCGACGGCGGCCATCCTGACCGGGCCCAGCTTTGCCGCCGACATTGCGCGCGGCTTGCCGACCGCTCTGACCCTGGCCTGCGCGGATGACGCCACCGGGTTAACGCTACAACAGGCTCTAACAACGCCTAACTTGCGTATTTACCGCACCAGCGACACCACCGGAGCCGAGCTTGGTGGGGGGGCGCTGAAAAACGTGATCGCGATTGCATGTGGCGTGGTGATGGGGGGGGCCAAATTGGGCGAGAGCGCGCGCGCCGCCTGATGACGCGCGGTTATGCGAGATGCAGCGCATGGCGCTGGCCTTGGGCGCGCAGGGCGAAACATTGGCCGGGCTGTCAGGGTTTGGTGATCTGGCGCTGACCTGCACCTCGGAAGGGTCGCGCAATTTCCGCTATGGCCTAAGCCTCGGGCGCAGTGAAAGTTTTGACAAGACCGTGACCGTCGAAGGCGCCGCGACCGCCCATGCCGCCAAGGATCGCGCCCGCACGCTTGGCCTTGAAATGCCAATTACCGCCGCCGTGACCGATTTGATCGACGCAAAGCTTGACGTGCGCCAAGCGATGGAGATGCTCTTGGCGCGACCATTAAAGGAAGAATAGATGTTGATTGCCCTGATTGCGCGCGACAAACCCGGCGCGCTTGAAATTCGTAAGGAAAACCGCGCCGCCCATCTGGCCTATCTCAACGCCTCTGGCGCGGCGGTGTTTCAGGCCGGACCTCTGCTCGACGATGCCGGCGGAATGGCCGGATCGCTGATCGTGCTCGATATGCCCGACATGGCAACGGCAGAAAGCTGGGCGGCCAATGATCCTTATGCCAAGGCCGGGCTGTTTGCGTCGGTCGAGCTGATCCAGTGGAACAAGGTGATCGGGTAATGCGCTATTGGCTGTTCAAATCCGAACCCAGCACATGGGGTTGGGATGATCAGGTGAAAAAGGGCGACGCGGGCGAAGAATGGGACGGCGTGCGCAACTATCAGGCGCGCAATTTCATGCGCGAGATGAAGATTGGCGATCTCGGCTTTTTCTATCACTCGATGAAGGAAAAATCGGTGGTCGGGATTGTCGAAGTGATCGCCGAGGTCCACCCTGACAGCACCACTGACGATCCCCGTTGGGACTGTGTGGACATCAAGGCGGTTCGCCCTGTGAAACGCCCGGTAACGCTGGATCAGATCAAGGCCGATCCGCGGCTTGCCGATATGGTTCTGGTGAAAAATTCGCGCCTGTCGGTGCAGCCGGTAAGCAGTGAGGAATGGCGCATCGTCTGTGATTTGGCCGGGATTTCGCCATGAGCGGTCCGAGCCGTTCACTGGATTCGGAAAAATAAACGGAGGGCCGGGCAGCCAGCCTGAACCCTCCGTTTCCCCACGTGCTCCCTACTCACCACACGCGATCGTAAAACTGGGTCCGGCCATCCTGGCGCGGTGATCTGAAGCTAGCGCAAAGCCCGCCTTCGGGCAAATTCCAAGTATTTCGAATATGCTTCAAATGAAAAAACGCCCGGGGCAATGCCACCGGGCGCCTAATTTTTTTTGACCTGCCGGTTCGATCAGCTATAGACCGATTCTTTGCCGAAATGCTTGACCAGCATGTAATAGACAACGGCGCGATACTTGTTGCGCTCTGAGCGGCCATAGGTTTCAAGCACCGAATTGATCGCTTCCATCAGATTGGGACCGTCGGCGAGACCCAACTTCTTGATCAGGAAATTGTTCTTGACCGTTTCCAGCTCGCTTTCTTGCCCCGCCGCCACGGTCGAAGCGTCACTGTTATAAATCGCCGGACCACAACCGATGGTCACTTTCGTCAGAAGCGCCATGTCCGGCGTCATGCCGCACTTGCTCTTCAGATCTTCTGCATATCTTGCGATCAACTCGTCGCGCTTACCCATGAATATTCTCCCACCTGTCTGGCGTTTCCGCCTGTTAAAATAGCTCCCGTTGGCGCTTAGCGAAGACTAACGCCAGTTTTAGCGGTCACAAAGGGAAAACTTGGGCGTCTTTCCCCGCAGCGTCAATAGGCCCTGCGGGACGAAATATCGCCCCTTTAATTTGCAGAAATCGCCACGCCCGAACAGCAAAACGCCGCCCAGAAGGGACGGCGTTTCGTATTCGCGGTATTTCCACGTCTCAGTAGCGGTAATGCTCGGGCTTGAACGGGCCGTCCGGGCTGACGCCGATATAGTCGGCCTGCTCCTGGCTCAGCTTGCTCAGCTTCACCCCGATCCGATCAAGATGCAGCCGCGCGACCTTCTCATCGAGATGCTTGGCAGAACGAAAACCTCGTTCTTATAGGCGTCGCCTTGGTCCAGAGTTCGATCTGGGCCAGCACCTGGTTGGTAAAGCTGGCCGACATCACGAAACTGGGGTGACCCGTGGCATTGCGAGGTTCAACAGGCGGCCTTCGGACAGAAGAATGATGCGATTGCCCGAGGGCATTTCGATCATGTCCACCTGGTCCTTGATGTTGGTCCATTTGTGGTTCTTCAGGGCGGCAACCTGAATTTCGTTGTCGAAATGGCCGATATTACCGACAATCGCCATATCCTTCATCTCGCGCATATGCTCGATGCGGATGATGTCCTTGTTGCCAGTGGTGGTGATAAAGATATCCGCCGACGAGACCGCATCTTCCAGCGGCAAAACCTCGAACCCGTCCATCGCCGCCTGCAGCGCACAGATCGGGTCGACCTCGGTCACTTTCACCCGGGCGCCAGCACCCAGCAGCGAAGCAGCACAGCCCTTGCCCACGTCACCATAACCGCAGACAACGGCAACCTTACCGGCCATCATCGTATCGGTGGCGCGGCGGATGCCATCAACCAGAGACTCCTTGCAGCCGTATTTATTATCGAACTTCGATTTAGTCACACTGTCGTTCACGTTGATCGCCGGGAAGGGCAGATGGCCCTTTTCCATCAACTGATAGAGACGATGCACGCCGGTGGTGGTTTCTTCCGAAACACCCTTGATCAAGTGGCGCTGTTTGGTGAACCAACCGGGAGTTTCGGCCATACGTTTCTTGATCTGCTTGAAGAAGAAGATCTCTTCTTCGCTCTGCGGATTTTCGATCAGGTCGGTTTCGCCCTCTTCGACGCGCGCGCCTATCAGGATATACATCGTCGCGTCGCCGCCATCGTCAAGGATCAGGTTACAGCCGCCCTCTTTGAACATGAAGATACGGTCGGCATAGTCCCAGTATTCTTCCAGGGTTTCGCCCTTGATGGCAAATACCGGCGTGCCGCCAGCAGCAATCGCGGCGGCTGCGTGATCCTGGGTCGAAAAGATGTTGCAGCTGGCCCAGCGAACATCAGCGCCCAGCGCGACAAGCGTTTCGATCAAAACGGCGGTCTGGATCGTCATGTGCAGCGATCCGGCAATCCGCGCACCCTTGAGCGGTTGGCTTGTGCCGTATTCCTCGCGCAGGGCCATCAGACCCGGCATTTCGGTCTCGGCGATGGCGATTTCCTTGCGGCCAAATTCGGCGAGGGAAATATCTCTTACAATAAAGTCTGCGGACATGTTGCGGCTTCCATGGGTTTTCTTGTTTCACGGAGGCCGTAACATCTTAGCTGCGGGTCCACAATATTTCTGAACCCGATTGCCCAAGAGCGTTTCGAGATAAACTTGAATCACGAGTTTGTTTTGAAACGCCCACAAGATGGATGTGTTGCGCTGCGTTTCCACTTAACCCTGTCTCAGGTTTAAGTAGAAACGCTTTAGCTTGCGGTATCCTTGCGCAGGGCGTCGTTGGTCTGGGCATACCAATCGGTGCCGGTCGCCACGATACAACTCACGCCTTGGGCATTGGTCAACATGACGGTAAACGTGCCGGTCTCGGGCGATGCCCAGACCTCGACAAGTGTCGTCTTGTTGGCGCTGCTGTTAAGCCCGCCCGCGGTCAGTTGCTCAGAATAGCTTTCTTGCAGGCGCGTCACCACTTGGTCACGCGACGCGCAGTTTTCGGCGGCATGCGCCGGAATGGCCGTTGCCACGGCCCCGATAGCCAGCCCAAGGGCGATTAAACGCTTTAACATTGTCTTCCCCTTCCTTCTTCTCGTTAGAGGTGGAAGGGACGCCGTTGGAGGAACAAAAGACCGGCGCCCCCTCTATTATAAAGGATCGGGATTGATGCGTCGGCCTCTCATTTCGGGTCGATCACATCACCCTTGGCAGCTGGTGATCCGAACTCGATCATCTTGAACCGCCAATGTGGTGATGGCGTGCCTTAATTGTGTCGGAAATGCGGCACGACAGGGGCGGGGCCAAAAAGCAACACATTTTCGCCTGCCATGTGACGTGCCGGGGCATGTGGGAAGCATCGGCAAATTTTGCGAATTCAAAACCACCGCGAAACGTTTTAAGCGTTTCTGCCTAGATCTGAGACAGGGTCAGGTGGAAACGCAGCGCAATCCATCAATGTTGTGGGCGTGTCGAGACAAACTCGCAATTCAAGTTTGTCTCGAAACGCTTTAGGCAGAGGGTGAACCGATTGGGAGAGGATTGATGAAACAACCCCGCGCCTGGCAACGCATGCTTTCGGGGCGCCGCCTTGATTTGCTCGATCCCACCCCGATGGATATCGAGATTGAAGACATCGCTCACGGGCTTGCCTTTGTGGCACGCTGGAACGGGCAGACGCATGGCGATTGGCCCTATTCCGTAGCCGAGCACTCGCTGCTGGTAGAGACGATTTTTGCAAGGTTAGAGCCGAATTCGCCCGCGAGATGGCGGCTGGCGGCGCTGCTTCATGATGCGCCCGAATATGTGATCGGTGACATGATCTCGCCGGTCAAGGCAGCGGTCGGGCCGGCCTATGGCGCGCTTGATGATCGCCTGACGGCGGCGATTCATATCCGTTTTGGCCTGCCCGCCGCCGTGCCGATCAAGATCAAACGCCAGATAAAGCGAGCCGACCGCGTCTCGGCCTGGATGGAGGCGGTACAGATAGCAGGATTTACCGTGGCCGAGGCCGACAGGTTCTTTGGCGCGCCCGATCCGGCACTGACCGAAGGCTGGATATTCACCTGCGCCCGCCGGTGGAGGTGCGCAGCGATTTCACCGCGCGCCACAATGCGCTTCTGGCCGGGATGACCCCTTGAGATGATCCACATTCGACGCGCCGGGCCGCTTGATGCACGCGCCATGGCGGATCTGCTTAATACCATCATCGCGCAAGGCGACACGACCGCGATAACAGAGCCTGTTACGGCCCAGACGCTTCAAGATTGGATGCAATCACAGGCCGACAAAAGCGCCTGGCACCTGGCGGAGGACGCGGCCGGTTTGCTGCTCGGGTTTCAGTTTTTCGCGCCCCCCCGCGACGGCCTGCCGCCCGAGGCCTGCAATATCGCCACATTCGTGCGCGTTGGCCAAACCGGGCTCGGCATCGGCTCGCGGCTGTTTGAGGCATCGCGCACCACCGCGCGGGCGCTGGGATATGCGTGGATCAACGCCACGATCCGCGCCGACAATTCCGGCGGGCTGGCCTATTATCAAAGTCGTGGATTCGAAGACTGGGCGCGCGACGATCACGTGCGTCTCGCCAATGGTCTGATCGTGTCGAAAATCTCAAAACGCTACGATCTGCGCTGACTCTGCGCGCGGTGCGTTAAGATTCGCGGGCCGCGTGCATTTGTAATCCGACGGCAGCCGAGAGTCAGACAGGATGGCAGCCGGAAGTCATACGGCTAAAAACTTGGGTGATTCGAGTGTTAACGCGGGCTGCGCTTGGCCAGAATGCGCTGCAAGGTTCGCCGGTGCATGTTCAGCCGCCGCGCAGTTTCGCTGACGTTGCGATCACACAATTCATAGACCCGCTGGATATGTTCCCAGCGCACCCGATCCGCGCTCATCGGGTTGTCGGGTGGGGGCGGCAACTCACCCTCAACCGCCAAAAGCGCGTTGGTGATGTCACGCGCGTCTGCCGGTTTTGACAGATAATCCGTGGCGCCGATCTTGACCGCCGCAACCGCTGTGGCAATGGCACCATAGCCCGTAAGCACAACGATCCGGCTGTCGGGTCGTTTTTCTCGTAGGATTTCAACCACATCCAGCCCGTTGCCGTCTTCGAGCCTGAGATCGCAGACCGCATAGGCGGGCGGGGTTGCTGTGACAATCGCCTTGCCGGCCGTCACGGAAGACGCTGGAATTACATCGAAACCGCGCTTTTCCATGGCCTTGGTCAGGCGACGCAGAAACGGCTCATCGTCATCCATGATGAGAAGCGTTTTATCCTCACCGATATCGGTGCTTTCATCGGCCAAGCTCGGGCCCTCCCCATGCGCGCGAATGTCATCTTGCGCTTTTAGCCCGGAGGTAGGCCAGCGTCAAACAATGCTGTCATTGAGCCAGTAAGTTAGCGAGCGTCAAGAAAACATCCGATCTGATCGGCCATAGCATCCGGGGTGACATCGCGGCGGAAAAATTCGATCAAACCTTCGCCGGGAAACATCAGATAGGACATGGTTGTATGGTCGACGAGATAGAATTCCTCGTTACCTTCCTCGGGCTCATGGCGTTTGAAATAGGTGCGATATGCCTTGCTGGCCGCGCTAACCTGTTCTTCGCTGCCGGTAAGACCCAGCATGCGGGGATGCAGATTGTCGGTAAAATCGCGCATCACTTCGGGCGTGTCGCGGGCGGGATCAATCGAGATGAATACCGGCTTCACCATCTTGCCACGCTCTTCCAAAATCTCGATCGCCTCGGCGTTGCGCGCATTATCCAGCGGGCAAACATCGGGACAGAAGGTGTAGCCAAAGTAGATCAGGGCCGGTTCGTCAATCACCTGTTCGTCTGTCACCGTTTCGCCGTTTTCATCGACCAACGTGAAAGGGCCACCGATTGCGGGGCCGCCAGCAACCTGACTTGTGCGGCATTGCGCGTATTTTTCGCCGCTGTCGACGCCAAAGACCGTGTAGCCGACCAACCCGAGAGTCGCCATCACAAGCACCACGACAGCACCCCACGCATAAAACTTGGTCATCCACCTACTCCTTCAATCGAATCCAACCCGCCATTGATCGACGCCTGCGACACATCTAACAATCAACACCAGCGATGCAACCAGAGACAGGCGCGTATATGACTGATACCTATCTTGGCCTGATCGACCGACGTCAACGCGGCAATTGGATCCGGCTTCGCACGCTGATCTGGTTACGCTGGACGGCCATCGCGGGGCAAATCACCGCGCTTTTGATTGCGCAAACCTATTATCGGCTCAATCTTGAAATCGGATATTGCTATCTGGTGATTGGCCTTGCGGTCATTGCCAACCTTGTGGCGATGTTCATCTTTCCCAAGAACAGGCGCCTGACCGAGCGGGAAAACCTGCTGATGGTTCTGTTTGACCTCATTCAGCTTTGCGCCTTGCTGTTTCTCACCGGGGGGGCTGCACAACCCGTTTTCGCTGCTGATCGTGGGGCCGGTCACGGTGTCAGCGTCGGCCCTCACGCTGCGCAGCACGGTGTTTCTGGGGGCAAGCGCAATCTTGTTCGTGTCGCTGTTGGCGGTATTTCACCTGCCGTTGCGCACGCAAGAAGGCTTTATTCTTCGGATTGCGGATTTGTTCGTGTTCGGCAATTGGATTGCCATTGTTATCGCAGTTGTGTTTCTGGCGGTTTATGCCCGCTGGATCGCATCGGAAGTGCATTCGATGTCGGACGCGCTGCAAGCCACGCAGATGGCGTTGGCGCGCGAACAGAAGCTGACGGATCTTGGCGGCGTGGTCGCGGCAGCCGCACACGAGTTGGGCACACCGCTGGCAACGATCAAGCTGGCCTCGTCCGAATTGATCGATGATCTGGCCGACAGGCCCGAATTGCTCGAAGATGTGACTCTGATCAATCAGGAGGTGGATCGTTGCCGCGATATCCTGCGCTCGATGGGCCGAGCGGGAAAGGAAGACCTCTATATGCGGCAGGCGCCGCTGACGACGGTGGTCGAGGAGGCGGCAAGCCCGCATCTTGATCGCGGCAAAACCCTGCATTTTGAAACGATGTCGGATCTGGGTGGCGAACTTGCTCAACCGTTAATCCTGCGCCGTCCCGAGATCGTACATGGGCTGCGCAACCTGATCCAGAATGCCGTGGATTTTGCCTGTGCCAATGTCTGGATCGAATCCAGTTGGACCGCAGAGCGTATCACCGTGCGGGTACAGGACGACGGACCGGGATTTCCGTCGCATTTGATCGGTCGTATCGGCGATCCCTTCATGCGCGACCGGCGCAGCGCTTCAGAGCGCGCAATTCGGCCAGCCTATGAAGGCATGGGGCTGGGTTTGTTCATTGCCAAGACGCTGCTTGAACGCAGCGGTGCAGAGTTGAGTTTTGTTAACACAACGATTTCATTGCGTGCTGATGTCCCCCCACCCCGAGCGTTGCGGCGCGCTTGTCGTGGTGAGCTGGCCGATGAGCAAGATCGACGCACGCTTTGGTGAAAACAGGATTCCGCACGGTAAGAACCCGACAATTCAGACCTAGGCCGGTTTATCTCACCAACCCAACCTTTTGTTTACCTTCTGTTAAGAGTTTCACGGCAGATTAAAACCGGGGGGGGTTGAGCAGTTCTTCGCTTGCGGGATGGTTTGGTTGGATCTGATTTATTACTTCGCACTTGCCGGGGTTTGCGTTGGGCTTGCGGTTCTGGCGCTCTGGCTGGTTGGCAGACCTAACCGGCGCGACAGCGTCAGGTCTGCGCCTGTCGACAGCGTGCATTTCCTGCTCGTGGGCAATAACATCGTGCAGACGACCGAACTGGCGCAGCGCGTTCTGATCGAGGCCGGATCGCTCCATGGTCGGAACTGGCGCCATCTCTATCGCGCATTCAACACCCGGTTTCGTGATCTGCCAAAGACCGCAGAAGCGGCCTGTGCCCTGGCCCCCGGCCAAAATTCCGGCGCACGCGGAAAATGACGAGGCTTATCTGACGCTTGAGATGGTTCGCGGCCATCTGCGCCTGGGCTTGGAGGATAGTGCCCGCGCCACGCTGGCCGACCGGCATCTGCGCATTCATCATGGCTTTTCGCTCGACAGATTTGGTTCAGCCGCACATCTTTATCCCTACCCTGTCTGGCTGACCTCGAATAGCGGCACGCTCGACTGGGCCAATGCCGCCTATCATGCCTTGCGCCCCCCGCCGGCCCGGCCGAACCGGGCGAAACGCCCCCCCTGCCGGAATTGGAATTGCAGATGCGGGACGGTGCGATGTCGCGCACCGAGCGGTTGATGATTGCCGATGGGGGCGAAGGCAAGCCACGCTGGTTCAATGTCACCAAAACGCTTTCGTCTGATGGCGGCAGCCTCAACTATGCCAGCGATATCGACAAGGTAATCGAGGCCGAGATCGCCCAGCGCAAATTCGTTCAGACACTGACAAAGACCTTTGCCCAACTCTCTACCGGGCTAGCGATTTTCGACCGCGAACGGCAACTGGCGCTGTTCAACCCGGCATTGATCGATCTTCTGGCGCTGCCGGCAGATTTTCTATCGTCGCGCCCCACGTTGGTCTCGTTTTTCGATCGTTTGCGCGAAACCAGGATGATGCCTGAGCCCAAGAATTACTCCAATTGGCGTCAGCAAATTGCTGAATTGGTCATTGCCTCGGTTGACGGGCGGTTTCAGGAAACATGGACCCTGCCATCGGGTCTGACCTATCGCGTGACCGGGCGGCCACACCCCGATGGCGCCATTGCACTTCTGTTCGAGGATATCAGCGCCGAAATATCACTGACCCGCCGGTTCCGCGCACAGCTCAATCTCGGACAAGCTGTAATCGATACGCTGGACGAAGCGATCGCCGTGTTTTCGACCACGGGCATTCTGACCAATTCGAACAGAGCTTACCGTCACCTCTGGAAGTCCGACCCCCGACACCAGTTTTGCCGAGGTTTCCATGCGCGATACACTACGCCAATGGCAAAGCATGGCATGCTCCAGCCTTTTTGGGTACGACTGCGCGACTATATGATCGATCACGGCGACCGAACGGAATGGTTCGGCGATGTCCCCATGAAGGACGGCACCACATTGGAATGCCGGGTCTCGCCGTTGACTGGCGGTGCCACACTGGTGGGTTTTCGACCATACCGGGCGCTGGAAGCGAACAGGCCGCTTGTCAGCGAAGGCAGCGAAACCGGCTGAAGCCGACGAATGCCGCTTGCAGGGCGTGTCAGGCAGGTAATCTCGCGCTATGCCGGTTCACCAATCTCAGATTTCCCTGTCGTCGCCCGAAATGACTGCCGCTCTTGCGCGGCGGATGGGCACTATCTTGCGCCCCGGCGACGTAGTGCTGCTGTCTGGCGGAATCGGCGCCGGTAAAACCCACTTCGCCCGCGCGTTGATCCAATCGCTTCAAATCGAGCCCGAGGATGTGCCCTCACCCACCTTCACGCTGGTGCAGATCTATGAAACAAGCGCGGGCGAGCTTTGGCACAGCGATCTCTATCGGCTGGGCCATCCCGACGAGGTGGTTGAACTTGGCCTGACCGAAGCGTTTGATAATGCCATCTGCCTTGTGGAATGGCCCGACCGACTAGGTGATCTGACGCCGAAGAATGCGCTTTGCCTGGACTTTTCGATGACCAAAGACGCGGGCATGCGTCTGCTTGATCTGCGATGGGAAGCGGGCCCATGGGAAACCCGGCTGAAAGGGCTTGTCGATGTCTGAGCGCGCCACTCTCATCACTGCGTTTCTGGTGCAAAATGGCTGGGGCGACGCCGCGCGCGCGCCTCTGGCGGGTGATGCCTCGAACCGTCGGTATGAACGGTTGAGGCACCCCCCCACGCTGGGCGACGCCGTTTTGATGGATGCGCCGCCCGCGCGGGGGGGCGAGGACGTGCGCCCTTTCGTTGCCATAGCCAAACATCTCTCGGGGCTGGGCCTGTCGGCACCACAGCTTTACGCACAAGACGCAGAAAATGGGTTCCTTCTGCTCGAAGACCTTGGCGATGCGCTTTTCAAGAGGGTGGTTCAGGCCAGCCCCGAACTCGAACGCCCGCTCTATGAAGCCGCCACCGATGTTCTTTTGAAGCTCCATCGCGCCACACTCCCCAAAGAGCTTTTGCCGTATGATGTTCAGGTCATGGCCGAATTGGCGGCTTTGGCATTTGATTGGTATCTCGCCTATGGTGCCGCCCCCGATCCTCAATCGCGATCCCACTTCAAGGCATCGTTTCAATCCTTGCTGGCACAACATCTTGAAGACTCCCCTGTTCTGATCCAACGCGATTATCACGCCGAGAACCTGCTCTGGCTACCCGAGCGTCAGAGCGTCGCGCGCGTTGGTCTGCTGGATTTTCAAGACGCGATGGCGGGTCATGCGGCCTATGATCTTGTGTCGCTGCTTCAGGATGCGCGCCGCGATGTCCCGCCCGCGATCGAGACCGCGATGATTGCGCGTTACCTTGACGGTTCAGGCAAGGATAGAGCCACATTCGAAATCGCCTATCGTCTTCTCGGAGCCCAGCGAAACCTGCGCATTCTCGGCGTGTTCGCCCGGCTCTGCCTGCGCGACGGCAAGGCGCATTACGTCGATCTTATCCCGCGCGTCTGGGGGGGGTTGTTGCAACGCGACCTCGACCATCACGCTCTGGCGCCCCCTGGCCCAGATGTTGCGCGATACCCTGCCCACGCCCGATGCGGCCCTTCTCAACAGATTGAAAGACAAATGCGGTCAAATCCCGAAGCCATAATGCTCTTTGCTGCCGGCTTTGGCACGCGGATGGGCGCGCTGACAGCGGCCCAGCCCAAGCCGATGATTGCCGTAGCGGGGCGGCCTCTGATAGATCATGCGCTGGCGTTGGTCACGCCGTTGGCATTGCCGCGCGTGGTGGTCAATCTGCACTACAAACCTGCGCCGCTGATCGCCCACCTCAAGGGGCGCGGCATAGCGTTTTCGCATGAAACCCCCGATATTCTCGATACCGGCGGGGGGTTGCGGCAGGCATTGCCGATGCTGGGCGGCGGCCCCGTTTTCACCATGAACACCGATGCTGTCTGGCGTGGGCCAAACCCGCTTGCGTTGCTGTCCAAGGCCTGGGATCCTGAACGGATGGATGCGCTTTTGATTTGTGTTCCGCCCGGCAATGCCGTGGGTCACAAGGGCAAGGGCGACTTTCTGATCGCCCCCGACGGTCAGATCACGCGTGGTCCGGGGGCATGTTTATGGCGGGGGTGCAAATCATAAAACCGGACGGGCTTGCCGCGTTCGAGGAAAGGTCGTTTTCCCTGAACCTGCTGTGGAATAAAATGGCGCAAGACAAGCGTCTCTTTGGCCTGGAATACCCCGGAACATGGTGCGATGTCGGCCATCCCGAGGGCATTACCTTGGCCGAAACCATGCTTGAGGGCGGCCATGTTTGAGCCGCACGACAAACCGCGTGTATTTGCCATTGCGCCCGGCGTGGACTTCCCCCGCGCGCTGGTCTCTGGCCTTTTGGCGCGCCACACCGGCAAGCCGCCCGAAGCGCTTGCGCGGGTCGAGCTGATCGTCAACACCCGACGGATGGCGCGGCGCATTCATGCGCTTTTTGACGACGGCCCGGCGCTGCTTTTACCGCGTATCCGTCTGATAACCGATCTGGGTGACGACACTTCGCTCGACGATATTCCGCCCGCCGTTGCCCCGCTGCGCCGCCGCTTGGAATTGGTCCAACTGGTCTCTGGCTTTCTTGAGGCCGCACCTGATTTCGCGCCGCGATCCGCGCTTTTTGATCTGGCTGACAGCCTGGCAGATCTGATGGCTGAAATGCAGGGTGAAGGGGTCACCCCCGGAGGATATTGCCGCGCTCGATATCGAGGATCAATCAGGACATTGGGGCCGCACGCAAACATTTCTCGGCATCGTGCAGAGCTATTTTGACCAGGCCCATGCCGCCCCAGACGGCG
>LLEQ01000046.1_pt1 | contig 13075 bp, 10 predicted proteins | sample 595901 | NCBI WGS metagenome assembly LLEQ01 (sample SAMN02919317, study PRJNA255460) | bioreactor metagenome | biome: chemostat; feature: culture 2012_25.3; material: sediment; isolation source: day86 25degC chemostat 2012 inoculated with Wadden Sea sediment taken from... | place: Germany: Bremen ... | reverse complement strand
ATGTCAAAGGACGGAAAATAGTCCACAGCCGCGTTCTCTTCTGCAAATTCACCAGCGATCGCTCGAAGCACCGATTTTGTGTAGTTGCTGGCTGCAAGCACATGATGACGTGAAACTGTTGCGGTTATTGGCACTGGGGAAACCGTCAGCAATAACTTTATCGCTGGATTATATTTTTGCATCATTGCAAAGGCTTGGGACAAAGCAGCCTTACCTGCTTGAAATCCAAAGTTCACGCAGCGGTGATGTTCTTGATCAAACACCCCTTGGACGGTGCCCGGACACGCCGGGTAAATCGATTTGGACTTGGTATTTACCCATGTTTCGGTTAGTCCCGGGGTAAAAAGGAAAACGTCGCAATCCAATATCGCACGCTTTACAGCCTCTGCGGTTTGGTTGCGCGATGCCAACACATCATCCGATGTTTCAAACCCGTTTGGATTAACCGAAGGACGAAATGGATCAAAATAGCGCCCGTCTGTTTCCCACACTTCATGATCCATTGTTGAGCGATCGAAGGCCCAACGAATCCATTGCTCTAGAAGCACAGGCGAATATATATTTCCTGTTCTAAAGCTGAACAAACCATAGCCATGGCCCGATTGAAGAGACTTAGGCAAAGTCTTGGGCGCTTTTTCAGTTACCAACCAATTCATGCCACGGCTTTTAAGAGCCCGACCGATATTCTGCGCAAAACATGAACCGGCCGTCGCAATGGCGTCGGACTTTTCAACCTTGAACTTTGGGAACCAGAGTTGTTCGACCTCACCGGAGGTTGGCTCAGCAACACCAAGTTTCCAGAAGGCACGGGCTTCTAAATCCTCATACGGGTTCATGTTGCACTCCGTTGTTTGTTACTTGTCTGCTTTTCAGCAAGTGCGACATATCCAATCAGGGCAAGTGGAATGCAAAAAAAACAGTGGCAGCAAAGAACAAAACGCTACCGCCGAATGCAACAATTATCTGCGCCGCAAGCAGCGGGGCCAGCGCCCCACCGATATTTGACAGCATATAAATTCCAAAAAAAACGAGTTTCGTTGATCCTTTGGCGATATTCTATCGACAATGGTCAAAAACATGGGCATTGCAATGATCTCGCCTAGTGTAGAAATTCCGATTGCAAACATCCAAAGCCAAACATACTGGCCCTGATTTAGCGCTATGATGAGCAAACAAATCCCCAAGCTCACAATAGCTATGATGAACGCCAAACGCTCTCCTAGGGCCATTACTTGCTTCATGAACAGGCCATGGATGACCAATACAACCACCGTATTTGTCACAGTCAATAGCGCAATAATCGTGGCAAGACCTGAAACACCCATGTCAATCATATGGAATGTTAGGGGTTCGTCGGTTTGCGCATAGATGAAAACCAGCAAAAAGTTTGATATAAACAAAGCGACAAAGAGCTTGTTCTTCATCACTTCGCGGATGACCGACAAAGTGGAGCCTCGGCTAGAGGTCGTCGACTCCATCTTCGGCTCTCGCTGTTTGAAATGAATAGCATAAGCAAGCAAAACTTGGCTGGCAGCGGCGAGGAGGAATATCAAATTACTGCCGTTCTCAATGAACCAAAGGCCGATTAAGGGGCCAATAGCTCCGGCAATATTGACTATATAGTATCGTACATGGAACAAAGCTGGGCGCTGCGCATCAGTTTCTGCGAACTCACCTAGCGAGGATCGCAACAAAGGTTCTAGTACACCGCCGGCCGCTGAAAAAAAAGAGTTATTGCAACAAAATAAACATACAAGTTTGGCAGAAATGCCAACGCTAGATAACAAAGAACTGTCAAAAGATTAGCTGCTTGCATCAGCGCCTTCTTGCTCATTCCATCTGCCACGAACCCGGCGATTGGAGATGCGGCGAGTCCAACAAAGGCGCCAACCGTAAACAGAAGACCAATTTGCGAGATGCTTGCGCCAAGTTGCTGATTAAGGATCACAGCTAAAAACGGGAAAACCATAAAGCTGGTCAATCGCGTCAGTGACATCGAAAAAAAATATGAAACCTAGCGTCTGGCGATAGGCTGCGCAACACTGCAAGTACACCAAATTCTGTTGTTTTTGAACTCGACAATAGAAGCGACAACCTTGTGTGTTTGATGTTCCAATACCTTTTAGGAACACATCTTTTAAGTTTGGCAGAAAACACACTGCTCGGCGATTCTCTGCAAATTTTGGCTAGCTTTGCGCTTGCACACGTTACTTCCTTTTAAACTGGATATCCATTGCAAGGGCTGCATAGCCCATGCAGATTAAACATTGGATACAATCTTGTATCGACGGTAGTTTTTCTGAACTCTTGATTGCAGATTAGTTGAGGGCAGCCATTTTTTTTGGAGGACGACTCATCAGCGCAAAAGACTTCTGGGCGGAGTATTTTTCTTTTCACGAAGATGCAGATCTCTTTGCAGAACAAATAAAATCAACAGCAACAGGCAGCAAATTTATTCGGCCGAGTTGGCCGCTTCAGCTTACCCCCTATGCTATTGATGAAAACTCCTTGCAAACTCAAGCATCCAAGCTTGATCGCTTGGCCGTAATTATTCAGCAATTGCCAGATCTTTTGTTTGAAGGTGATATTTGTCGATTTGCAGGGGCGGTTGGCTATGACCAACCAGCGTTCTAGAGTTGCTGCGTCAGAACCCAGCTTCTATTGGGCTGCTGCCCTGCAGATGGGACATCATCTCCAAGAACGGTCAATGGAAGGCCATCGAAGCCAATTTTGGCGGTGCACTTGGCGGCATGCCTTTTGACGATGTTCAAAAATTGTACGATGACGTCCAGAAGCAGGCGAGCCAGCAAACTGATAGCTGGCGTTCTGTGGGGAAACAACTTGCTCTGTCTTTGCAAACTATCCACCAGATGTTTCTAACGCGCAAATTATTGTCGTTGATGATGCTGATCAGCTTAAAAAGAGTCCCCTCACCGCAAACAGTGTCGCGGCGCTACTCACTGAACATATGCAAACTGAGATTGATGTATTCAGTCACTCCGAATTGCCAGATTTTGTGTCCAAAACAGAACGGCCAATCGTAACTTTCGAGCTGTTCACATTGCGCGATATGGCTTCAAATCCTGATGACGCATATGATCGATACTTGAACTTATGTGACAGTGGCAGAATACGCAGAAGCGTCAGTCTGCATTGTGATTTGTTTATGAGCAAAGCTGTTTTAGCATTGCTCAGATGCGTTGCGCAAAAAAAAGTCTTGTTAGCCCAACCGACAAAGACTTAATCCTTGAATTTATCCCGCCTACGAACATTTTAAATGACGGCAATTTGGCAGATTTTTGTGCGCAGCCCCGCGAGAATCTTGTCCTGAAATCGGCGATTGGCCACGGCGGGAAGCGGTGTTTTGTGGAAGCGAGTACTCGCAAGCAGACTGGGTGGAACTGTTGCAAAAAGCTTCGTCACAAAAAAGCGCGCTTCAGATGTGCATAATCCAAGAGTGGGTTGAAGGTGATAGCGATGAATCCTGTATTTTGATGCCAGAAGGCCTCTGGCTTGAAAATGAAACCCCGCAGATTTTAGGCATTTTTCAAGTTGATGGAGATTTCTGTGGCGGCATTGTTCGAAAATCACTAGATGGCGGCGGTGTCGTAAATGCGGCGAAAACGGCCGCGGTTGGCATTATACGCGCGCACAGAGGCTGACCAATGCCGAAATTGCATACAACATGTTAAATGAGAATTGGAACATGTCGGTGACTGGATTTATGCTTCCCCCTGCTCTCAATCGCGCGCCACAAACGCGGCAAATTCGATGAGTTCAAGTTCAAATCAAATTGGTTGACCGACCTTAACCCGATCAAATTGATTTTAAGCAATTTTGACAAATTTACCAACCCTGAGTTCATAAGATGACTAGTTCGCGATTATTGAATCCTATTTCATTTTGTTCACCGAACAACCTGCAACACGGAGCTTGCGACTCCCGCGACAATGCGATCTCTTTTGAAAATCAGGTTGTGAGCTATGAAGTGCTGGAGCAACGATCTGATTTAATTGCATCCGCCCTTTTGGGCTTAAGGCTTACAAAAAAATCGAGAACTAAACAAGCCAACAATTGCCGTCTGCTTGAACCGAGGGGCCGATGTCTATGTAACCATTCTTGGTGTTCTAAAAGCCGGCTGTGTTTGTGTACCTGTCGACCCTATGCACCATGCAACTTACAAAGAAAGTCTTATATCCGCAGCGGATTGTGCACTTGTAGTCAGCGAAGAGCAGAATGGTGAGCATGCTTGCCCGCACATCTCGTTAGAGGTGTTGGAGAATATGCAGCAATCGTCAGATACAATTGAACCATCCGAAGTGAAAAATGACATTGGTTTTGTGTTGTTCACTTCTGGGTCAACCGGTACACCAAAAGGCGTCAAACTAGGTCTGTCCGGGATGGTTTGTGCGGCGTCAGATTTTTCGGCACGAACAAATATTACATCTCGATCGGTCGTGGCGCAGTTTTCAGGATTGTCGTTCGACTCTGCGGTTTTTGAATTTTTTTTCAGGCCTATTTGAACGGCGCTGAGTTGGCCATTGTTCCCGAAACCGCTCGGGTGGAACCCCATAAGCTCGCAGAGTTTTTAATTGAGAACAAAGTCACTCACCTTTCGTTGCCGGCGGCGTTAGCGCCTTATCTTCCAGCGCGCAATGACTATGCGTTAAAAGCGCTTATTTGCGTTGGCGATCGGGTCGAGGATCAGGTCCTTTGGGATTGGTCTAAGATCTATCCAACATTTAACGGCTATGGTCCCACGGAAGCGTCTGTTTGCGCGAGCCTTTGTCAAATCAAAGACGGAGTCCCTGCAACAATTGGTTCACCACTAAAGCACGTTTCATTTTCCGTCGGCGGAAAAACTGGTTCTGAGCTTTTGATAATTGGCAGTGGATTAGCGCACGGATATCTGAACGATACCGAACAAACGTCGCGGCAATTTGTAAGCAGTGAAGATAATAAGATCTACTATCACACTGGTGACCAAGTTGAGCTCGATAAAAGTGGTGAGTATAGATTTGTAGGACGTATTGACTTCCAAACGAAAATTCGCGGCGCTCGCGTTGAGACCAGTGCAATTGAGACGATCCTGAAATCAATACCAGGTGTTGATGATGCGGTTGTCATTACAAGCGGCAGTACAAGCAACGATCGTTTCCTAGTTGCATTTTTGGCAACAAAACACGATGCGCAGGCTGCAATCGCGGCATCAAAAGCATTGATTAATGCAAAACTCCCCAGCTCGCACCAGCCGAAATTGTTCAAAGCACTTGGTCAATTACCGTACACTTTAAACCACAAAGTTGATCGCAAGGCCCTAAAATCCCTTGTTCCCAAGGTTGAAGAAAATGGGAGTGCGGAAACGACACTAGAGCACGTGCGTGCTGGGTTTCAGCAAGAACTGAACACCGAAGTTGTGGATGATCACCAAAACTTCTTCCATCTTGGCGGCGATTCCATTGGTGCAATGAGATTGCTTGCGAAACTGACCAAAGCAACCGGTAAGAGGGCCGCTGTTGGCGATTTTAGGCAAAATCCAACAATTGCCGGGATGGTTGCCTTGTTGGAAAACGGGGGCACTGAAATTATCGAAGTTGCACGCAATCAGCGACAATCCGATATTCTACCCCTTTCCTACCAGCAAAACGCTGCGTGGTACATGTTCTCACAAGATTCGCGTAGCAAGGCCTATCTGGCTGAAGCAACACACCATTTCGAAGGAACATTTGACGCCGGAGCCATGGGCAAGGCCCTCCAGCGAATATTTGATCGGCATGAAATCTATCGCACTGTATTTGTCGATGTCGATGGTGAACCCATGCAAAAAAAATTCTGCCGGAACACAAAGTGGATCTTCCGTTCGTGGACGGCTATCACGTCAAACCCGAAGGTCGCCAACAGTTCTTGAACGACATTTTCGCGCAAAAAAATGCCAGGCATCTTTGACTTGGGCGCGCTTCCATTGGCGAACTTTGCGTTGGTTAAATTTTCTGACCACGAATTCGCGCTGCTCCACCAAGAGCACCACATTGTTCACGATGGATGGGGTGGATCTGAATTCACAGCGGAATTGATGAATTGGTATCATAGTTTTGTGTCACCTGAATTCAAATTTCAGCCAAGCCCGGTTCCACAATATGCGGACTTTGTGATTACACAGAAAAACTGGATGAAGTCAGATTTGGCAGCCCAACAAAGAAACTATTGGGTAGAACAGCTCAAAGACGCACCACAGTCTGTTTCAATATTTGGGAAAAAAAATCAAAGCATCTGGGGTTTGAGGGCGGACATGAGCGCATCGACTTCACGCGCGCTCAGTGGACAAAATGTGAGCAAGTTTGTCGCGAAATGGGCGTTACGCCTTTTGGCTTTACAACGGCCGTTCTCAATTTGATGCTTTGGCAATATTCTGGTCAAAGAGATATCATTCTTGGTGCCCCATTTGCCAACCGCAATTGGCAGGATAGCCAAAGCATTCTTGGCATGCTGGTTAACACGCTGGTTTTGCGTACAAAAATAGACCCTGCGCTCAGTACAACAGCCTTCATTCACGAAACGCAACGCGTTATCAGCGAGGCCCATGCAAATCAAGAACTTCCGTTCGGCGCGGTAGTTGAAAGTCTCAACCCAGAGCGATTTGGGGGCCAAAACCCATTATTCAATGTTCTACTCGGATTTCACGACGCACCAATTGATGTGGAGAACATTGATGGTCTGAACTGGCTCAAAGACGAAACGGTTATCTCAAGCACAACGAAGTTTGACCTTGATTGCCTTGTTGTGAACCGAGACAGCCACTTTAGCGAAGACGGCATGGTCTCTTTCTTGTGGGAGTATCGAAGTGACGTCTATGAGAAAGCAGAGATCAAGCGCTTCGTGGAGAGCTTCAAGTTTGCATTTTTAGCCCTTTGTAATCAGCAATTTGATGCCATAAGCGATGTCCCTTCTGTCACGCCAAAGCAAGCAGATACACTGCTGCTTGACTGGGGGTAAGGGGTACGAAGTTTCTTCAGAACTGGGCGCGATCTTTCGTGGCAACTCCTTTGATAGCACCTTGAAGAAGCAACTGAAGGAGTACGGTGAGCGAGTGGCTCTTCACACCAATGGTGCATCGTTGACTTACCAAGAGTTGGATGCGCTTTCTGACGCAGTTGCTGCTACAATTGCAAATGCAGTTCGGCCAAATGACCGTGTGGCAATTTATGCGCAAAGAAGTTTGTCCCATGTAGTTGCAATGGTCGCAGTTCTAAAGCTTCGTGCAACAATTATTTGCCTGGACCCCGCCCAACCAGAAGTCCGATTGAACCAAATCTTGGACGATAGCAAGCCGTGCGTCGTTCTGTGCGACGACATTGAAACGAGCATACTCGACCATCAAAATTGCGTCCTTATTTCAAAAGCGAGTGCAACCGATGACGCGCTTTCGAAAAGGGAAGAACCGCAACAAGAGCATGTGGCCTACGTGACCTACACATCTGGTTCAACAGGGCGACCTAAGGGCGTAGAATTACTTGCCAGCGGATTGCAAGATGAGTGTTTGCATTTGATGTCGATAATGTCGCTTAATTCCAGTTCTGTTGGTCTGAGCCTGTCCTATACTGGCTTTGATGCTTACCACGGTGAGATCTGGCCCCTACTGCTTTCCGGCAGCACTATTTGCCTTGTCTCTGATGCAGAGCGCGACGATTTCAGCCAGCTAAGCCAACTCATGCACGAATTTGAGGTGACATGCGCTTGCTTACCCACTGGCTTGTTAGAAGCGGCCTGCAACGTTGATTTTGATTGGCCAAAGAGCTTAAAGACTTTAGCGGTTGGTGGAGATAGGCTCTCGAACGTTTCATTCCCAGCCGACTTTTCCGCAAAACTCTTAAACCTTTACGGCCCAACCGAAACAACGATCGATGCCACATTCTTTGACGCAACCGCTGGGACAGACACGGCACCACCAATTGGTCGTCCGGCAGCCTTCACTTCCGCTCTGGTTTTAGATGGATCCCGATTGTGCCCAATCGGTGGTCCAGGCGAGCTTGTTATCGGCGGCACAGGCGTTGCCAAAGGCTATCTGAACTTACCGGACGAAACTGCCAAGTCATTTGTCACGGTTGATCAGTTCCCTGGCGATCGGTTCTACAGAACTGGCGATAAAGTTCGCTGGCGCTTCGACGGTCAATTGGAGTTCTTGGGGCGCATCGATGACGAAATCAAACTACGCGGCTACCGTATCGCCCGGCAGAGATTTTAACAGCAATCCAAGCGCACGAAGATGTGTCCCAAGCAGCCGTTGCGGTGAAGCAGGACGCGCTTTTTGCATATGTGACAGTGCAGCCACAAACCGCTAAAAAAAATGGGCGGACATATCCCGTGGACGAAACCTGCTCTCGCGGCAGTTGAAGGGGCAACTTAAGAAGAAACTGCCCAAATACATGTGTCCTAATGCCATTTTAGTTTTGGATCGCTTGCCTCTAACTGCTCAGGGCAAAATCGACATAACGCACTGCCCTCGCCCCTTGAACAACCGACTGGTTTCAAGCGGCCAGTACCGCTACTGAACTGATAATTCACAAGCTTTGGGCAAACGCATTGGACGTTGAGAAACTAAGCGTAAACGACAACTTCTTTTCGGTCGGTGGTCACTCATTACTTGCAATTCGCTTGATCAACACGATCCGCCAAGAACTGAATACGGAGCTGAAAATAAACGACTTCTTTGATCGTGGCACAATCCGAGAACTATCCGAATATATCGATTTGATCGCCCAAACGAGCAGAACCATCGACGACTACCAAATTGAAGGTGAGCTTTGATGGTTCTTGATATTTTACGCATGGCGCAGTCCGAGGGCATTGTGCTCTTTTCAGAAGAAGGACGTCTCAAATTTCGCGCCAAAACGGCTGGCCCGTCTGATGACTTACGCGCAGCAATTGCCAATCACAAGCAAGATTTAATAGCAGTCTTGGCTCAAAATGACACCGACGACGCGGCACAGTTACCTGAAGTCGCGGAAATTGGTGCACCTGCCCCCTTGTCGCAAACTCAATCAAGAATATTCTTTCAAGAGAATGCCTACGAGCTAAAAAAAACACCTATGTATTGCAGTCGGCCTATCGCTTTGAGGGGCATTTAGACGTTGATCGTTTGAGCCATGCGCTCGATTCAATTGTTGAGCGTCACTCCATTTTGCGTAGCCGGTTCTACTTAAATGATGCGGGTGACGCGACCCAAGACTGCCTAGGTGGCGCAACTGTTGAGTTGGACGTTACTATTGATAACAGAGCGTCCCCCGAAACCTGGTTGAATGCCCACGCAGTGCCCGAGTTTGATCTTGCCGCGGGTAAATTATTTCGCGCTGCGTACTTGCAGCTAAACAATGAAAGCTACTTACATTTCGCCTTCCACCACATCGCTTTTGACGGCTGGTCGTATGGCTGCTTCTTTGAGGAGCTATTGGCTCTATTCAATAAGGGCGACGCCGCAAAACTGCCCTCACTTCCTTTCCAATACTCGGATTTTGCTCGCTGGCAACAGGAACAGGACTGGCCAAAGGCTAGCAAGGATTTCTGGAAAGAATACCTAGCAGACGCGTCCATTCTAAATACTCTGAATTCGGACTTTGCTCGACCCTCGAAGGCAACATTTTCAGGAAAATTGCACACGCGGCCCGTCGATCATGAGATTCTACAGCAGCTAAGAGCGCTCGCCAAGCAGTGCGGAACAAGCTTGTACTCTGTCATGCTCGCCGCATTTAATGTGGTAATTTCTCGCTATTCGGATTCTCAAGATTGCGTCATCGGCACTCCAAACGCAGCCCGCGACGGCTCTGGCCTCGAGCGACTGATTGGCTTTTTTTGCGAACATGATTCCAATCCGGTTGCAGGTTGATCAACAACTCAGTTTTCGCGACCTGATAAAACTGACCCATCAGGCAAATGCCAAAGTGCAGCAGCACAAGGATTTGCATTTTGAACAAATAATTGAGGAACTTGGCTTTTCTGGTGAGAGTAGCTTCACTCCCCTCACACAAATCATATTCTCGCTTACAGAAGAAGCAGATCAACCGCTAGTTTTGGACAACCTTCTCGGCCAACCAATTCCGATTGAAGTTAAAAACATTGGTTTTGAACTCGAGTTGCATTTATTCGGTCTCCCCCGATGGTGGGCTCGCTGCAAATTGGATCCACTCCGACAAACTATTTCACGAGCAAACCATACATTCCATTGCCGATACATTTGACGTAGTCCTCTCAACACTGGTTGCGGCACCCGACACCACTATTTCAGAACACGAACTCATATCACCAGAACAGGTGCAAGTTTGGGAAACCCAGAACAATGTCGTGGCGCCGTACCCACTCGAAACTAGTTTTGCTGATCTATTTGAGCGCAACGCGGAACAAAACCCAACAGCAATTGCCTGCGAATGGCATGATGAGAGCGGAAAAGTCGCTGGGCACAACTATAGCGATTTAAACGAGCTCGCAAACGGGATGGCGCACCAGCTTCAAGACAATGGTATTGGCGTGGGCTCGGTCGTCGCCGTGATGATCGGCGCAGCTGCGGATTCCTTGATCAGCCTCCTGGCTGTGCAAAAACTTGGCGCAACTTATGTCATTGTCGACCCTTCCAACCCAGTTTCTCGTAATCGTACAATTCTGCTTGAAACAAAAAGCGAAATCCTAATATCGCAGGAACCGCAACACGACTTTTTTTTGAACTGAGATGCGTTTCCACTGCGGGAAAGCGCTCACCGCAAAACCCAAACAGACAGGAAAGCGGATGGAAATCTGATCAGCCGGCGCTTATCATTTATACCTCGGGTTCAACTGGAACTCCCAAAGGTGCTGTCTTGCCACACATGCGCGTTGACCAACCTCATTTTTGCGAGCAAAGACCGACTGAACTTTCGAGCGGGACAATGCTTTGCTGTCACATCAACACTAACATTTGATGCTCATCTGTTTGAGATTTATGTCGCGCTGGCGTTCGGGGGCCGTGTTGCCCTGTTCGAGCGACGCGTTTTAGAGATGCTGCAAGGCTTCAGTCGGACCAAATCGAATTGGATGTAGACTTCTTGTTTTCGACGCCAACCAGTTGGCAAATGCTGCTCGACGACGGATGGGTCCCCCGTGAAAATCAAACCATTGTTAGCGGGGGTGAGCCGCTTTCTGAAGCGTTGAAAAATAGACTGTTAGTTGCCACACCAAATTCCAAGCTTGTCAACATCTACGGTCCTTGCGAGTGCACTGGTTATACGCTTGCAGACCATATGACTTTAGACGAACCGGTACATGTGGGCATTCCGCTGCCAAATACTGGTGCCCAGGTTCTTGATCGCTTTGGCAATAGATGCCCAGCCCTTTGCGAAGGCGAACTTTTTCTTTCAGGTGCCCAAGTTGGGCTTGAATATGTCGGACGAAGTGATCTGAGTGCTGAACGATTTGATTTCGATCCATTCGCTACGGGAAATGTGCGCCGGTATGCAACGGGTGATCTAGCCCGGCGCTGGCCCGACGGGCACATAGAGATCGTTGGCAGGCGAGATTTTCAATTCAAAATCAACGGTGTTCGAATTGAGCCAGGTGAGATTGAAACAGCGCTTCTGACTCATGCCGATATAATTCAAGCAGTTGTCGTTTCGCTACCAAATAACAAAAGTGGAGCGCAGCTTGTTGCCTATGTGCAGGGATCGCTGAACAAAAGCACCATCGCCAAAGAGCTCAGCCAGTTTTTAGCTGCGCTTTTGCCTCCGAGCCATTTGCCTTCGCAATATGTGGTACTAGACACGTTTCCACTTACAAGCAGCGGCAAAATAAACCGAACAGCGTTGCCGCAAACAACTGACGGGGCCATTTCGGATCAAGCTGTCCCGCCAAGGAACGATGTTGATGTTTCACTGTGTGAAATTTGGTCGGCACTTGTTGGTCGCGAAGTTTTGGACATAAGTGCCAACTTTTTTTTGCGGTGGGTGGCACCTCACTCTTGGCCATTAAAATGCTTAACAAGCTCAATCAAGAATTCAGCTGCAACTTGGCGCTACGCGATGTCATTCGTGAACTGACTATTGAGCAATTAGGCTCGATCATCGTCGCACACAGAGGTAAAGATCCATCGTCGACGCCATCAGTTATTGGCCGAGTTGGCCCTGGACCTTCCGTCCTGTCGTTTTCCCAAGAACGCATGTGGGCGATCGACCAAATTGACGCTTTCGGCCGATTTTATACCGTTCCCGTTATTTTTGACATTGATGGTCCATTTGATGGCAAGAGACTTGTTGCATTCATGGACCATTTTGTTGAGCAGAACCCAATTCTGGGCACGGGATATGTTCAAGCGAGCGATGGAGCATTGCAGTTTGCTACTCCATTCACCCCGGGCGTATTGAAACAAATCGACGCCACAGATATCTCAGACCCGTTGCATATTCTTAGCGACGTTGAAGAGCAAATTATCAACCAGCCATTTGATCTTGCCAAGGGTGAGGTCTTGCGTACTGCCTTAGTCAAACTAAGCGAAACTAAACATCGCTGGTATTTGGCTGTTCATCACATCGCATTTGATGGTGCATCATTGGCCGTCATGCTCGACGAGCTTCGCGCATACTTTGAAACGGGTTCATTCGGAGCAAAGAAAACCTTCACGTTCGCTGATTATGCCAAATGGCAAATTGAGCACTACTCGTCAGAGAATGACCTGAATTATTGGAAGCACCGTTTAGAAACCGCGCCCACGACGCACAGCCTGCCCGTTGACAAGCCGCGTCCTTCGAAGCCGAGCTACAAAGGTGAAACGGTCATTACCGGATTGTCTGAAGGCACAACCAAGAAATTAAGGGAACTGGCAAGCAGTTGCAGTGCAACAGAATTCGCCTCCATATTTGCCGCTTTTTCCGCCTACCTCACCCTTTGGCAGGGTGAACGTGAGATTGTCGTTGGCACCGCTGTTGCCAACGCGAGCGAGAGGAACTCAATGATATCATAGGCAACTTTGTAAATTCGATCGCCCTTCACGCAAATGTTGATCCGAGCCTATCATTTAAAACCCATCTCAATCAGGTACGGGAGAATATGCAGTCTGACA
>LLEQ01000045.1_pt1 | contig 13075 bp, 24 predicted proteins | sample 595901 | NCBI WGS metagenome assembly LLEQ01 (sample SAMN02919317, study PRJNA255460) | bioreactor metagenome | biome: chemostat; feature: culture 2012_25.3; material: sediment; isolation source: day86 25degC chemostat 2012 inoculated with Wadden Sea sediment taken from... | place: Germany: Bremen ... | reverse complement strand
TTCTCGGGTCATCAGGTCTTACGGCTGCGTCCAGTCACGAGCGCCTACAAAGCCGGCAGCTTTGAGTTTGCCGATATAAGCCGCAAGAATCTCTGTTCCCTGTTCGCCATTGGCGTTCAGTGTCTCAGCCCATTCTTGCGCGATGTTTGGCATCGCGTTAGCCCATGCCTTGCGGTCGGCATCAGAGACATTGATAATCGTACCACCTGCTGCAACATACGCCTTTTCCGCTGCATCCGCGCGATCCATTGCCATGCCTGCAAGGTGATCACGATAGTCAATTGCCACGGCTTTCAACACGCCTTTGACCTCTTCGGGCAACTTGTCCCAATAGTCTTTATTAACGGTTACAGTCTTTGAGTTCGCAGCCCCAATATCGGCGCGCAGCATGTAAGGGGGCGACCTCTGAAATCTTGAAGGTCGCAGCCGCTTCAGGCCACAGCAACGCAGCCTCTACGAGGCCGGTTTGCACCATATTGTAAAAGTCGGTTAGGCCGCCGCTCACGCCAGCCGCATTGTTGATACCTTCCAGATACCGCAAATCCATACCCGCGCCAGCAACTTTCATACCTTCAAGATCAGCCAAACTGGAAACTTCACGGCTGGAGAAGACCTGATAGCTGTTCAACACGACTCCCGTTGCCAGATAGATCTGGTTCTGGGCGGAGAATTCGTTTTGCATCGCCGGAAATTCACGTGCAATTTCGTCAACTGCTTTGGCTACAGCGCGCGCATCGCTGGACACAAAAGGTGTTACTGATGCAAGCCCCTGGCTAGGCAATTTGGACGAATGGAAAATCGTGGTCACGATACCAATGTCGCCGAGCCCGAGCTGAATGCCTTCAAGAACGCCTTTTGGCTTTACGATCGAACCGCCATAGTTTTCCTGCCAGTTCATGACATAGTTGCCGGTTTCGGCCAAACGGCGGTCAACCTCGGGGATAAAGAAGTTGCTGAATTCTTTGACCCACATCGAGCGGTCTGGGTAACCATCAATCACCACCGCTGATATCTTTTCCTGCGCCACAGCAGGCAAGGCCGTCATGGTCGCAATTGCTGCGCCAATAAGGCTGCGTCGTGTCCAATTAAACATGTAGATCTCCTCCTAGAAATTCAGGCATGTTGCCCTGTTGGTGTTAGGTTTTTGCCAGCCTTGACACGTGGCCGGATGTGCCTGCGTCGCGTAGGATCGGCATCTTTTCGTGCCCGTTCACACATGCTGAGCTCCTCCTCTCAGGCCATGCTGCACACCTGATCAAATGCAAAACGCGGCAGTTTCTGAAACAAAGCCGTCTCATCGGCGTAACCGATGTTGCACAAGAAATTTGATCTCAGGCTCGTGCCCGCAAAGAACTCCTCATCAACGATCGCGTTTGAAAAGCCCGACATTGCGCCCACATCCAAACCGACAGAACGCGCCGCGATCATGAAATAGGCGCCCTGCAAGGTGGCGTTGCGAAAGGCCGTCTCTTCGCAATAGGCTTCCTTGCCGTCGAACAAATGCCGGCGATCCTCATGCGGAAACAGAAACGGCAATTCCTGCCAAAAGTCCGTATCCTGCGCGATAATCGCGGTGACAGGTGCGCTCATCATTTTCACGACGTTCTGCGGCTTGAGCGATTTTGCCAGCCGCGCCTTTCCCTCGGGCGACCTTACGAACACAAACCGCGCAGGCAGTGTGTTCATCGACGTCGGCCCATTGATGGCAATCTGGAAAATCTCTTCCAGTAGCGCGTCAGGAACGGGCTTGTCCGTCCAGGCATAATGCGACCGCGCCTTGCGCAGGATCAGATCAATCGCATCGTCCGACAAACGGCCGATGCGACTGCGCAGCTCGCGGTGATCCGCCTGCGCCTCGGCACGCAATGCCTCCAGCTCTACACCGGAGAGAGAAGTACCCGGCGCGTTCATTTCGCCGCCGCCGCGCCCGGCATGTCCTTTTCATCGACAATCGGGCTTGAGCAAATGCCAATGCCTTCGATCTCGATTTCCACAATTTCTCCCGGAACCAACCAACGCGGATTTGGCTTTTTGGCGTGCCCGACACCCGGCGGTGTTCCCATGGCAATCAGATCGCCCGGCTCAAGCGTGGTATATTCCGAAATCGTGGCAATCGTCTGCGCGACCGACCAGATCATGTTGGCTGTATTTGACGACTGCAAAATCTCGCTGCCAACGCGGCTTTCGATCTTGAGACCAGAGGCACCCGCCGGAATCTCGTCAGGCGTCACAACAAAGGGACCAATGGCGCCCGTGTCGTCAAAATTCTTGCCCGGCGTCCACTGGTGCGTCTTGCGTTGATAGTCACGCACCGACCCGTCGTTAAAAACGGTATAACCAAACACGTGATCCAGAGCGTCTGCCTCGGAAATGTGGCGCCCACCCTTCCCCATGATCAGCATCAATTCGGCTTCATAGTCGAGCTTTTCAGAGCAAGTCGGCCTCACCATAGGTGCGCCAGCAGCCATGATCGAGTTCTTGCCACGCATGAACAACGCCGGGTAATCGGGGATGTCGTAACCCCCTTCCTTGATGTGATCGGTGTAGTTCAATCCGAGGCAAATGATCGTGCCGGGCCTTGCCACCGGCAAGGCTGGCGTGATGGAGGCAACCGAGATTCTCGGGGCGCCGTCAATCTTGGCCGCGACTGAGGCTGCCAACGCAGGTCGGCTATCAACGCCGTAAGATCCTGACCAACAGCAGCGTCCAAAGCCGTAAGGCTAACGGCTTCCGCACCCATTACTGCAAATACAGCAGTGCCGCCTGTCGTCTCACCCACCAGATATTTCATATTTAATTCCCTCGTTAGCTTCTTGAGTTTTTGTCTATTATCTGTCTACATGTCAATAGATATCGATATTTTTAATTTGGAGGACAAAATAGTGATAGCTTGGGAAGACTATAAAGAGGTGGCAAAGGCACGCGGATGTTTGGCGCTTGAACTCTATGCGGCGATATCCACACCCGCCAAAGAACCGCAAGATCCCGAGGCCTCGCTCGCTGAACACCTCGCTTATCAAACGGAACTCGAACGCAGGAGGCTTTGGCTTTCGCAGGGCCGATGTCTGATGAAACGGGCACATTCATGCAGGGAATTGGCCTCATCATCTACCGCGCGGAAAGCCTGGCAGCGGCCCGCGCTCTCGCCGATGCTGATCCGATGCACAAATCGGGCGAGCGCACTTATGTCTTGCGGCGCTGGCTCATCAACGAAGGCTCGTTCACCCTGTCTGTGGGGGCTTTCCACCAACCATGTAACGCTGCGCTGACGAAGGTCGGATAGCCAGCCCCCCATAGATGGCACCTAACGCGTCACGCCCAAAATCTGGTTCACAGGTTTTGGGCAAGGCGCGCACAACCTTCATATGTTGCGTGACACCGCGCCGCCTTCCCGCCTCAAGCAAACGCGACGCGGCTTAGGGGAACACGTATCTCTTCACCTAAAACGGCGTTGTTACCCGACAAATCATTCTTACCGGGTAACGACGAGGGACGGACCCCTCTTGGTCGTCCTGAACCCTGGCAGGGCAAACCCCACTCAGGTTTCTTGATCACCAAAATGGGCGCGTCGGCGGGTGTTTCATTAGCCAACGCGCCCGTTTCTAAGCAGTCTTTAGGTGTCGATATAGGCCACCGCATCCATCTCCACCAAGATATCCGATCTCATGACCTCGGCCCGGAAACAGGTGCTGATCGGCGGCGAGTTTTTGAAGTATTCGGCACGAACACGGTTCATTGCCTTATAATCTTCCGGGTTTTTGACCATGATGACGACCTTGAAGATATCATCCATGGTCCCACCAGCTTCCTCGACACACATCTTGATATTTTCCAATGTGAGCCTGGTCTGCTCTTCAATCCCTTCCGGAACAAAGCGTTCGTAGTAATCGCCGCTCACATGGCTCAATGCTGTCGTTCCCGCGATATGCAAGTATTTGTCGATGAGAACGGCTCTCGCAAACGGGCCTACAGCTTCTGCCATTCCCGCAGGTTGAATGTACTTTCTATTTTTCATTTTCATGATCCTTTTTTTTCGGTTGGTTTACTAGACGATCTGAGATTTCAGAACGATGCGAGTTTGGAGGGGTTTCGGGCAGCGATCATGCTTGACCTTCTGGCACCCTGAAGCCGGGTATTTGTTCTTTCCTGTCCCTAAACGCCTTTCCATCTGAGTGCTGCTCAGACGATTGCTGAGGCGTCTTGCCTGCGACGTCTCAAAACCAGATTTGCGGCGATCACCGTGATCAGGGCGATGACCCCCAATCAAACTGGTGAGTAGCTCCGGCAGGATAACCAGAATGCCGCCGACAGCGAAAACGATGCGACTAGCGAAACCTATCTTGCCGACTTTGTATATCCAGCTCTCAAAGGCCGATGTAATCGCCCAGATTGCCACCAACGTCAGGCCGATCCGCTCCATAATCTCAATAGCGCTGCCCTCCATGATCAACGCAGGGTCATAGACGAAGATAAACGGCAGGACAAAAAGCGGCATCCCCCAGCCTCATGGCCCGAAATCCCGTCTCCATCGGCTTCGCCCCCGCAATATTGGCCGCAGTAATCGCAGCCAGCGCGACAGGCGGCGTGATAAAGGAGAGCATCCCCCCAGTAAAGGATGAACAGGTGGCTTGCGATAGGGTTGAACCCCGCCTGCACCAGCGCCGGCGCCAACAGAATTGAAAGAAAGATATAGCAGGCGGTAACCGTCATCCCCCATACCAAGGATAAAGCTCGTCACCGCCCCCGGCGAGCAGCATCAGCGCCGTATTGCCCCCTGCATAAAGCAGAAGTTCGCGCGAAAATGATCCCGCCACACCGGTATAGGCCAGCCCCCCGACTAACCAAGCCAATGCCCGCCAACACCGCGACCAGATTTGCAACGTTGACCGAAATGTCCAACAACAACCGCTTTGCACGCGATAACGTCAAACGTGTTTCTTTATTGAAAGCCGTCGCAATAAGCATGACCGCAGAAGCATAATACGGCGAGCGCGCTTCCAGCCGCAGCCCCATCAACACGAAGATCAGCACGGCAAGACTGAGAAGATACGGCCAACCCGATTTAAGCACAGGCCAGAGCGGCGGGATATCGCTGCGCGGCAACCCCTTCAGCCCTGTACGCGCTGCATACATATCAACCTGAAACAACAGCGCCGCGTAAAACAAGAGCGCAGGAATGACAGCCGCGATAACGATAGCTGAATATTGAACGCCCAAGAAAGACGCCATGACAAAGGCCACGGTGCCCATCACCGGCGGCATAAGCGTGGCCCCGGTTGAGGCGCAGGCCTCGATGGCGGCGGCATAGCTGGCCGGGTAGCCGACTTTACGCATAGTCGGAATGCTGAACGGAGCCGAGGTCAGGATGTTGGAAATCACACTCCCCGACAATGATCCAAGAATGCCCGACCCCCCCATAACGGCCACCTTTGCAGGCCCACCTCGGCTACGACCAAGAAGCGCTGACGCCAGGTTCATGAAGAAATCACTGCCTTTGGTAATAACGAGAACCGACCCGAAAATGACAAACCCTATCACCAGCTCGGCGACAACTTGCATCGGGATACCGATGATCGCTTCGACCCCCAGAACATGCGCCCGGATCGTGCCAATCGGGGTAAACTGATTCCCCCAAAGAAAGCCCGGCATGTGATCGGCATAAAGAGGGAAAGTGCCAAACAGCAGTGCTGTGAAAAGCAAGATTGGACCGCCCGCTCGACGGACACCCTCCAGGACGAGAACAATCAAGATCGTCGCCATAACGTCGACAATCAGCGGCGCGTCGTGCTCCCACCCCCTCTCGAATGATATCCAGCCCGTGCAGCCCCAGCCATCCCCCACTCACAATGGCTGCCGCTGCAAGAACAAGGTTCACCCAAAAGAGTTTCTCGCCCTGGTTTCTTCGCGCCGGCAGCGTCACGAATGTAACAGCAAGAAAAATCCCGATCAGGTAGTAGAGATAAGCATTCCCAAGCGGCTGAAATCCAACATGTTCAGCAAGAACTGTTGGTTGATGGCCATCGCCACCCCAAAAGCTCCCAAAATCATCACGAGAACGCGCAGACCTTTTTGCCTGCGCGCAGTGCGACTATCCGTGTTATTTTCGGAAAACATCATTCGGTCCTGAAGCTAGGATGAAATACCTTCCTCGGCACAAACGATACCGAGGAAGGCTTTAGGTCGGTAACTACGTTCAGTTCAGCCCATCCAGAACTTCGGCGCGCCGGCTCATCCAGGCGTTCGCGAAATCCTCTTCAGGCATATCGGCATGCTTGGGATTGAAATCTTTCCAAGCGTCCCGCAACGCGTTCAGCCTTTCGATGCGTTTCTGGTTCCAGGCTTCATTTTCATCAGTCCAGATGCCCTTTTCCGTCAGATAACGAACGACACCCTCATGAATGGGAAGATCGATCGGAGGCTTGGCAGAGATATCCAAGGACCAGCGCGGCATCACCGCCGTGCTGTCCTTATAAAGGTCAAAGGTTTCGTCCATTGCCTTGACGAACGTATACACATCGTCGGCGGATTTATCTGCGGTCGTGGTGATCACCGGATAGCGATACGCCGCCATCTTCGCGACTTCACCTTCGGCAAGCCCAGCTGCAATGGTCTCCTGCGACGGCGCCATGATCGGCAGAACCTTCAGGAGACGCTCCCAACCGGCTGTATTGTCAGGCTCAAGCGGAACATAAAAGATCCCGCGCGGCTCTCGGCAAGTTCATAAAGCTGGCTGGTGGTCGGCTGTGTACAGGTCGCATCAGACTCGTTGCGCGCCATCGATGACATTGCGGCCGAATACGTCGGAAAGGTGATCGCTTCGACATCATCCAAAGTCAGACCGCCGAACGCAAGAATGGCTTCACATTTCGCGTTGATCGAAGGGTTGCCCGCAATAAATGCAATGCGCTTTCCCTTCGCATCCGCGACGGTCGCAATTCCCGCATCACCCGCAGCAACCAGTGTCGTACTCGCAGGCCTACCCGCCACAGCGCGCAGATCCAGCGGCCCCCAGTCTGTCGCCGCGAAGTCAAAGGTGCCTTCGGAAACAAAGAAAGCCTCGGTTCCGAGGAATGCATAATCGGCCCGGCCTTGCAGCAAGGGCTGCAAACGCCCAATTCCACTGCCCGAAGGTTGGATGCGCACGCGCGTTCCGAACTTCTTACCCAAGGCATCCGCAATTGCCGAAGCCTCAGAATAGCCCGTCGAACCGACGCCGTAGGCTGTCCAAACCATGGTACCCGGCAACTCTTGCGATGCAGCAGGCAATGCGCTCATCGCCGCAAATGCAGCAACAACCGCTCCTGTGTACAATTTCTTCTTCATCGTATCCTCCCAAAATTTTCGACGTTCACTGACGATCCAAGTCCGCCACTGGTCCGAGCAAAACGTTGTCTAGTGACAAAAGCCGGGTAACCCTGTCTCCTCGCACACTACAAGAAGCGCCCTGCCGCGACAACGTATTGTCGACAAAACCACCAAAGAGATCGATAATTTTTAGTATTAATTGCAATACCCACTCAATTACGACACCTTCAGTTCCATCCTTGTTAAATCTATATTTTATAAAAAAAACAACAAAAATATCGAGATAATTTTGTTGTGACGATTTGTGGGGGGTGAACGCCCCTCGATAGACGCTGTCAGGGTAACGCAAAGACGTCGCCGTCAATTCCAGCGCAATATCCGCCTCTTGATACGTGGGCATTGAGTAAGGCCGCAAAAATACCGGAGACACGACCGCTGCTTGCCTCAACAAGGAGACATCGAATCGATCGTCGCGAAGACAGAGCGCATCGAGCGCGATCGTTACAAAAGGAACGGCCTTACCTGTTCAGAGACTGCCGCAAATGCGCACAAATGTGGTGTTGTCAGTGACACATTGACACGACCCCGTAGAATTCACTTCCATTCGGCATCATAATATCGATATTATGCCAACATGCAGTCATACCCACCAATTAACCCCGTCAATCGACCGGTGTCTGAAGCGTCCGCGACGCACAAGACCTATCTCGCCATTCAACACCTCATTGTGACAGGTGCTCTAAAGCCAGGCGAGAAACTCAAGATCGAAGGGCTGCGAACCCGGCTCGACACAGGAGCCTCACCCATTCGTGAAGCGCTGAGCCTGCTGACCTCGGATAATCTGGTCGAGCGCATTGATCAGCGCGGGTTCCGGGTTGCACCGACCAGCTGAGTAACTTTGAAGAAATCCTTGAGCTGCGCTGCGACCTTGAGGATAGGGCATTGCGCAAAAGCATCGCAAACCGCACCGAACAATGGGAAGAACACGTCGTTCTGTGCCAACATCGGATGACACGAGCCAAGCAGAACGCCGATCCCGACTTCGAGGCTCTGCACAAGGCGTTTCACATGGCCCTTCTAAGCCGCTGCGATGCGCCAATCCTGCTAAAGTTTTGCTCGCAGCTTTATGATCTGAACATCCGTTACAGATATCTCGCAGGCAATGCGTTGGACTATACCCTACGCGATGTAGCATCAGAACATGAGGCAATCATGCAATCGTCAATCATTGGCGATGCTGACAAGGCCTCAGAACTCCTATTGGCGCATTATCGCCAAACCGGCGCGTTTCTTGTCGATGCTCTGAGTGCAGCAGAGAACGCCTAGGCGTCTCTGCCTGCCAGCGTCAGATCTGACCTGCAACATTTAGTCAGCCTTAAAGCGCTTCGACAAAATCCATCGTCATTCTCGGCTTGCTCGAAACTGGGCATAGATACCTATTCTCCGCCTCAAATTTGAAAAGCACGTATATCTCCGGGTTGAACTTGCCCATTTTTATCGATATTATTGATCAATATGTAGTAAACTCGAAATTACGACCACAGGTAGAGCACAACAACGGCCACCTGCCCGCACCTTAGGGATATCCACACGCCCCCAGGCAGAGCAGTCGAACAAGGAAATAATCAATGGTTCAGAATACTATGCTGGGAGACATGTTGGCCTCGCTATTCGAGCGTCGCCGCGCCAGCGGCACCGCCAATGACCCGCGCCCAATCGAAAAGATGTGCCAGACACTTCTGACCTCGGAAGGAGAGGTTTTCGGCATCCATCTGGCCAAGGCTATTCTCACTCGTTACTCCGAGTTGGACCAAGACGCGAAACTCGCGTTTTTTTTCGGTTTCTGAACGACGCTCTGGAAATGGACGCAGGCAAACTGCGGGATCTTGCGCAAACCTATCTCGATACGGGCCTCGTCGCCGATTATCACGCGATCACAGTGGCGGCCGAACCGCGCAGACAAGAGCTGTTCCGCCGATTGAACCAACCGCGGGCGCCACCGCCAAGCTCGTGGCCATGCGGGTTGATTTGCTGGGTTTTCTCAAGGATCACCCGGAACTCAAACGCACCGATTTCGATTTCGTCCACTTATTGCGAAGCTGGTTCAACCGCGGATTCCTGATGCTGAAACAAATATCCTGGGATACGCCCGCCAGCATCCTTGAGAAAATTGTCGAATACGAAGCCGTTCATGCCATCAACGATTGGGAAGACCTACGCCGCAGGCTCTATCCGTCAGACCGACGTTGCTTTGCCTACTTTCACCCCCACGATGCCGGATGAGCCCCTTATTTTTGTCGAGGTCGCGTTAACAAAATCTGTTCCCGACTCCATCCATCATGTGCTTGCCGAAAATCGCACCCCCTATCCGGCATCCGACACCAATGTCGCCGTATTCTATTCCATCTCAAACTGTCAGGATGGGTTGCAAGGCGTGTCTTTTGGCAACCTGCTGATCAAGCAGGTCGTAGAGGAACTCAGACAGCAACTGCCACAGCTCGATACCTTCATAACGCTTTCGCCTGTTCCGGGCTTCAACAAATGGCTCGCGACCAAAACCGACAGCACTGTTGCCAGCCAGATTCTTGCTGGCGAGGGCACAGAAACCGAGGTCGAGGCGGCGGTCGCCCATTATCTGCTCAATGAAAAAGGCACCGGCGGCAAGCCTCGCGACCCGGTGGCGCGGTTTCACCTGGCAACGGGGCCGTCCTCCACGAGATTCACGCCAATGCAGATCTGACTGCGAAAGGGCGCGAACAATCGAGCGGTGCAATGGTGAACTATCTGTACGATCTCAAGAAGATTGAAAAAAAACCACGAACAGTTTGTTCTCGGAAAATCCGTTCCAGCTTCAAAATCCGTCGCGTCCAAAGCAACTGCTTTCGGCGCATTGCAAAAGGCAGAGCCCGCGAAATGACAAATCATCTCTACGACGCACTCTTGGCGCACCACGTTGGCAACACCCGGTGTTTCCTGATGCTGAACGCCACAGGAACCGACCCGCAAGAAATTAGCTTTGACGCCTTCGTTTCGCGCGCAGGTCAGCTGGCAACAGTACTCATCGACAACGGAGTCTGCCCCGGTGACAGGGTCGTCGTGCAAGCCCCCAAAAGCGCCGAAATGCTGGCCCTCTACGCGGCAACCCTACAGGTAGGAGCCGTGTTCCTGCCGCTGAACACCGGCTACACCAAGGACGAGCTAACCTATTTCATCACTGACTCAACGCCGCGTCTGCTTGTCTGTGAGGGCGAAAAACAAGACGCATTGCGACCGGTTTCCAAGGCCGCAGGTGCTTCGCTTCTGACCTTGAACAAGGACGGCACCGGCACATTGTGTGACGCCATGAACGCCGCTGCGGTTCTTGAAAAAGTAACCCCGCGTGGCCCCGATGATCTTGCAGCATTGCTATATACCTCGGGCACAACAGGCCGATCCAAGGGCGCCATGCTGACCCACAACAACTTGCTGTCAAACGCCCGTGCCCTGACCAAAGTCTGGGAAATTACCGAGCATGACACTCTGATCCACGCCTTGCCGATCTTTCATACACATGGGCTGTTCGTTGCCATGAACACCGCTCTGCTTGCGGGCGTGCGCGTCAATTTCATGGATACGTTCGATCTCGACGCAATACTCGACGCCATGCCGTCCTCGACCCTGATGATGGGCGTGCCCACATTCTACACACGCCTTTTGGCAAGCGACAGGCTGACCAAAGCACAAGCCGCTCACATGCGCCTCTTTATCTCGGGAAGCGCGCCGCTGTTGGCGGAAACACACGAGGCCTTTACCGCGCGCACGGGCCATTACATCCTTGAACGCTACGGGATGACCGAAACCAACATGAGTACCAGCAACCCTTACGACGGCGCACGAAAACCCGGAACCGTCGGAACGCCCCTGCCCGGGGTCGAAGTGCGACTGAGCGATGCAACAGGCGCCGCTCTGTCCCAAGGCGAAGTTGGCATGATCGAAATACGCGGCCCGAATGTATTCAAAGGGTATTGGAACATGCCGGAAAAAACCGCCGAAGAAATACGCGACGATGGTTTCTTTATCACTGGCGATCTGGGACAGTTCGATGCGGATGGATACCTGTCAATTGTCGGCCGCCAGAAAGACCTGATCATCACGGGCGGCTACAACGTCTACCCCAAAGAGATCGAGGACGTGATCAACGATATTGCGGGCGTTGTGGAATCTGCCGTTGTCGGCGTGCCTCACGCCGACTTCGGCGAAATGATCATCGCCGCTGTTGTGCTGGATACGCACCATCACGTCACCGAGGCGGACATCAAGGCCGAGGTCGAAAGCAAACTCGCCCGCTTCAAGCACCCCCGTAGCTACCGGATGCTAGAAGGCCTTCCGCGCAACACGATGGGAAAGGTTCAAAAAAAATGTTCTGCGCGACAGTTTCACCAGCCACGATTGAACCAACCGTGGTGCTTGCAGACGATTGCGAACACCTCTCGGTCTGCCCAACCCATCCGATGTCACGCGGGTGGTTCCCGAACCCGACACCAGTGCAACGCTGCAAAAGCGTTCCACTCAATCCTGAAACGGCAGCGCACGACCCAGAGTGATTTCTTGCGGCGTTATCGTGCAATCCATCGCCATCACCTCAACCCCCCAAAGCCCGGGCCCGTCTGAGGCCCGCGCCATACGCCGGATCGATATCACCGGCAATCGTCACCCGCTCGCAATCGGTGCGTTGCACAAGATAAAACATCACCGCTCGCGCACCGTTTTGCGCGACAAGGGACAATTCCTGAAGATGTTTCAATCCCCGTGCCGTCACCGAATCAGGAAACTCCGCCAGCCCACTCCTGCGTGAGAGGGTTACGGATTTCACCTCGACAAAGGTCTCCCTCCCCGCCCCCGAGAGCAGGAAATCAATACGGCTGCCCGTGCCATATTTCACCTCGGCGCGCACCACTGGCGCCTCCAGACCCGGCACCTCACCCACCATAAGAGCCTCTTTCAAAGCCCGGTTCGGCACACTCGTGTCCACGCCCGTAAAATGGCCATTTTCATGATCGACCAGCCGCCAGCCATAGTTCAGCTTCTTTTTGGCATCGTCATTGGGCTCGACCCAAATCCGCATACCCTCCTCGGCCAGCCCCCCATCATGCTGCCCGGATTGGCGCAATGCGCCGTCACCTCGCGGCCATCGGCTCCAATCGGATATCGGCCAGAAACCGTTTATAGCGGCGGATCAGGCGGGCGGGTTCAAGTGGGGGGGTTTGAAAGCGCATGATCAAAGGCTTATAGAGACCATGCGCATCCTGCAAGGAGCCTAAAAGACATGCCTAACCCAACCGCCGCCATGCTGGTCATCGGTGACGAAATCCTCTCTGGCCGCACCCGCGATGCCAACACGCACCACCTCGCCCAGGAACTGACAAAGGCCGGGATCGACCTGAAAGAAGTGCGCGTGGTGTCCGACGAGCCCGAGGCAATCACAGCCGCCGTTCAGGCGCTCTCGCATGACTATATCCATGTCTTCACCTCCGGCGGCATCGGGCCCACCCATGACGATATCACCGCCGATTGCATCGCCGCCGCTTCCAGCGTCCGATTGATATTCGCGACGATGCCCGTGCTATCCTTGAGGCACATTACAAACCATCGGGAACCGAGTTAAACGAGGCCCGCCTGCGCATGGCCCGCATCCCCCAAGGTGCCACGCTGATCGACAACCCGGTCTCGGCCGCGCCGGGATTCATCGTCGAAAACGTCTATGTCATGGCCGGCGTGCCGCAGATCTTTC
>LLEQ01000044.1_pt1 | contig 13177 bp, 16 predicted proteins | sample 595901 | NCBI WGS metagenome assembly LLEQ01 (sample SAMN02919317, study PRJNA255460) | bioreactor metagenome | biome: chemostat; feature: culture 2012_25.3; material: sediment; isolation source: day86 25degC chemostat 2012 inoculated with Wadden Sea sediment taken from... | place: Germany: Bremen ... | reverse complement strand
CATGCGTCTCCGGTCTGGGCCGATTTTGGCGAGGCTCTGTATCTGAGCGCCGCAAACCAGCCCGACAAGTCGACTTGGCTGGTGGGCTGTCTCATTCCGGTGCCGTGCGGTTTGCCCTGCCGATCCCGGGGGGGCGCGGGCATGCCGCCGCCGTGCATCCCGAGCGCGCCGTGGCAGTTGCATTCGCCCGCCGTCCGGGTGATTTCGCCTTGATCCTCGATTGTGCCAGCGGGCAGGAACTGGCCCGGCTGACAACACCTGAAGGCGCGCATTTCTACGGTCACGGCGCCTTTACCGCTGATGGGCGTTACCTGCTGACCACGGAAAATGCCTATGACATCCCTGATGGGCGGATCGGGGGTGTGGGATGCGGCAAACGGCTATGCCGTGTGGGGGATTTTGCCAGTGGTGGTATTGGTCCGCATGAGATCATACGCTTGGGCAACGGAGATTTCGCGGTGGCCAATGGCGGCATCCAGACACATCCTGATTTTGCCCGCGCCAAGCTTAACATTCCGACGATGCAGACCAATCTAAGCTTCGTCTCGGCGACTGGCACGCTGTTGGAAACCCAGCCGCTTGTCGGGGATATGGCGAAGAACTCGGTTCGCCATATCGACGTGGACGGGGCGGGCCGGGTCGTTGCTGCGCTGCAATGGCAGGGGGTGCCGACACAAACTGTGCCGCTGGTGGCGCGGTTCACCCGAGGCGGTGTGCCCGAGTTGTTGTCACACCCGGCGCAGGCCCGCCTGAAAAACTATGCAGGCTCTATCGCCGTGTCGCCCGATGGCGGTGAGATTGCCGTGACCGGTCCGAAAGGCGATCATGTGATCTTTCTGGATACTGCAGGGCAACCGCTAGACGGCGCTGAATTGCCGGTCGCCAGCGGCGTGGCGCAGACCCGCAGCGGTTTGGTCATCACCTGCAAGGGCGGACTGGCCCTGCGCCAGGACGGTGGAATTGCAACCGTGCCGGTCACTGGTGGCTGGTCCTGGGATAATCATTTGGTGCGGGTCGGCTAGGGTCAGGGCCGATTAGTCTTCCAAAAGATGCTCGTAGCGCGCATCGGTCAAAGTTTTCATGAACGCCACCAGCGCATCTATCCGCTGGTCATCAAGCGCCGGGCCGTGGGTCAACTCCTCGACCGACAAGGTGCCGGCGATTTCGGGCATCCGGAACGGCGCGCCGGTTTCCGGGTTGATCCGGCGTTCGGGCGACAAGGTGTTGTATTGGTTGTAAAACAGCACCACGGTGCGCAGATCGGCGAACACGCCGTTGTGCATATAGGGTCCGGTCACGGCAACGTTGCGCAGGGTTGGCGTGCGAAACTTGCCGCGTTCGCTCATGGCGCCCTTTACAGACGGGTTCAGAGCCAGGCCGTCATCATTGGTGCCGATTGCAACGCCGTTCATCTCGCGCAGGCGCAGGTTTTCGGGCACACCAATATTGTGATAGCTGTAATCGGTGAAGGTTTCGCGACGGTCGATCAGGCTTTCGCCGACCTGGTGGCACTGGTTGCAGTTGGTGAATTGTTCGGAAAAGAACAGAAGTCGCCCGAGTTCCTCTTCGTCACTCAACTGTACCTCGCCCCGCAGGAAGCGATCGTATTTCGAGGTGAAGGGGCTGAACTGTTCGGTGCTTTCAAAGGTGGCAATCGCTTTGGTCATCGCGTCATAGGCGCCGTCGGTATCGTCTAGAATGCCCATGCCGAACAGGGCGGGAAAGGCATGAACATAGGCCGGATCGTCCTTCAGTCGGGCCACGATCGAGGCCTCGTCAGGCATCCCCATTTCGATCGGGTTGAGCGGCGGGCCACCGGCCTGATCGGCCAGAGTCGCGGCGCGCCCGTCATGGAACTGTCCACCGAACCATTGCCCCTCTTCGCCCTTGTGGAATTCAGGTGTCAGGGCCGCATACATTGCCGTCGGCGCGTTGCGATCCCCAAGCGACACCCCGTCATCCCCCGGGCGAAGCATGCCGCGTGGGTCTGCAAAGGCATTTTCCGGTCATGGCACGATGCACAGGATTGGGTCCGGTTGGCGGATAGATTGGTGTCGAAGAACAACCGTTCGCCAAGCTCTTCTAGCGTTGTCGGCACCCCGCTTTCAGCGTGAGCCAAAAAGCCAAGGCAGGCCAGAATGGCCAGTGAGAATGCCAGGCTCCTAGTGAACATCGGTTTCTCCGCGAATAGTCGAGTCATTTTGTCAGAATATCTGAATCTGAGTATTGATCCAAGTCAATTGGATGCTGATGAAAGGCGGCGGCCCAGAAGCCGCTTGATCAGGCGCTCCTTGATATAAGTCATTACCCGACTGAAAAGATAGGATTAAGAAGGCTCAAGCTGCACCGCAACGTCTAGTATGGAATGATCTCGACGATGGCGATTGCAATCAGTAATCAGCCGGCCCGATTTGCCCAGCTTTTATCTGCGTTTCTGCGTCGCGCCAGTTATGGGTCCAAGGCCGCTGAGCTGATTCTCTATATTCTGGCGGTCAGCGGTCTGATGCTTTGGACCGAGTTTGATTTACCTTGGCATATGCAGCGCACGACGCTGGCAGCTCACATAGTGATCTCATTGGTCGTGTTCCCAGTGATCGTTCTGCCGTTCTGGCTGGGCCATCGTGAAATCCTGGCTCGCTCGAACAAGACTTTCTTGCGCCGAACCGGAGTAATAATCGAATACAGCTTGCTGCTGATCACCCTTAGCGGGGTCTATCTGGTGTTTTTTTTGGCAATCGAGGCAATCTGGCTGGGCAGTTTGCGTATTGGGCGCATTTGCTGTCGGCGCTGCCGATGCCCCTGCTTATCCTGCGCCACGCGTTGCGCTGGTCGCTGCTCAAAAGCCTCAAATGGGCAACGGCTTGATGTTGGCTTGATCGCGCTGACAGGTGCGGGACTGGCTGCTGAGGAAAGCGGATCTTTGGCGGGACACGAGGGGGTCTTGTTCAGTGCAAACAACGTAGCGGGTTCGGTGTCATGGGTTGATCAAAAGACGGGCACGCGGTTGGGCGAGGTGCAGATTGGGGGGCGATCTGCGGCGTCTGGCTTTGGGCAAAGATGGGCTGCTGGCCGTGACTGATTTCGCAGGTGGGCGTGTCGTCTTTGTCGATTGGAAAAAGCAGGAAATCGGCAAGGAAATCGCGGTTGGCTTGCGCCCTGTTGGTATCGTCTATGACCGGCGCAACGATCTGTTCTGGATAGCCTTGTTCGAAGCCCATGAGCTTGTCGCTGTGCATCCTGACAATGGTGTTCTTTACCGGATTCCAAGTGAAGAAACACCTCGGGGGTTGGCGCTTTTGTCTGATGGGCGACTGCTGAGTTCGACGCTTTGGAAAAAGGTGTGCCTGATCTTGATGAGGGCACCGGGTGTTTATTCTGTCATCGTATTACAAAGCTTGAAAATGCCTTGGGCAAGACCGCTGGAGCAAACGCCAGTTTTACCGTGAACATCAAGGATCGTGAAACTTATGTGTTCGAGAACAGCCAGAAAGAAATTCTGAACTGGCTCGGCAATCACGGCATCAATGCCAAACCTGAGGCCCATGCGACCTCGTATAGTCAGGATTTCTATTCAGACAGCAACCTTTGCAGTTCATGCCACAACGAATTTGCACCGGGCACGGGGGCCTTGATCGTCGACACCTACGGCGACTGGGAACGTTCCAGCTATAATGCACCTGAGAAGCCCGACCAGCACCGTTCATGCATTGACTGTCATATGCATGCGGATATCTCGCGGATCGGTGAGGATATTCCGGGGATGTCAACGGATGGCGGCCGGGTGAAAAAGAACGTGGTCACACATCAATTTACCGGTGCAAACTACCATCTGGTCGGCCTGCGCGACCCCGAATTGGAACGCATGACCATCGAGCTTTTGCGCAAAGCGGCAAAGCTGGACATCAGCCTGACAGAGGCAGGCAAGCTTAACGTGCGCGTTCGCAATACTGGGGCTGGCCATGCGCTTCCTACAGGGGTGGCGGATTTCCGTCAGGTCTGGCTAGATGTTACGCCTGAAGATGTCTATCGGTTTTCGCCCAGCTATTTGTGGATCGAACCGGGCGACAGTATCAAATTCTTGAACTCGACCGGAGACCACACCGTGACAGCGATTGAAGCATGTGGCCAGATGGTGCAGCTCTTGTGAATATCGAACACAGACCTGTCGCGGAGGTCACATTCGAAACACCCGGGATCTATGTTTTTAGATGCAAAGTACATGGGCGCCATGGGATGTACGCGCTGATTGTGGTGGGGTCACCTGAGCCAAATATCGACAGTTTGGACATGACCGGTATCGGTGGTTTGGGTCAGCGTGTTTTCGCAGAACTCCTGGAGAAAATGAATGAGGATGCTAAAAGCAAGGGGCAATAGAAACGCTGCATTGAGCAGCTCCCCCCGCCGCCTACGACCTTTTGCGCTAAGCGCCCTGCGATAGGCCCACACGACGGCTAAGCTCGATGATGCGGTCTTCGCCACGAAAGCCATCCAAAACGATCCGGATCTTAGCGTCGGACAAATACTGCTTCCGCGTGGCGCACTTGATGTCTTTGACGATTTTCTCGCCAGGGCGTCAGTGTCGCGATGCGCTGGGCAGCGCAATGCGCTCCGCGTCTGTGAATATTGATCTGCTCGCGTTGGTTCAGGAGGAGATCATTTATGGTTAAGCACTTGGTCCTAAGGTCACCCCACCAAACTGCGATTTGTTCAATCTCGTGGCGCTGATAAGTTAGGCCGAGAAGGAATGAGCGGTCTTTAACGACCAATTCGGCCTTTCTTGAAGCAACATTTCTGGTAATTCAATTCTATGGACATCATTCTGATCACGACGATTATTGCCTCATTGTTCCTGCTTATCGGAGCAGCTGAGCCGCTGGCGAACCGTCTGCGTTTGCCTTATGCCGTGATTATTGCCTGCCTTGGAATTATCGTCGGTGTGGCGGCAACCTTTTTCCTGCGCACTGAACTTACCGATGCGCTCAATCCGGTGGCCGAGGCGATTCTGGCGCTGCCGATACGCTCAAATGTATTCCTCTACGTCTTTTTGCCGACATTGGTGTTTCAGGTCACGCTTGGGCTGAACTTGCGGCGCATGGTGGATGATTGGGTTCCGATCTTGGTGCTGGCAGTTGTGGCCGTTTTCGTGGCGACATTCGTAATTGGCTATGCGTTGGCGGTGTTCAGTCCGTTGTCGCTGGCGGCTGCGCTGCTGGTTGGGGCCATTGTTTCGACCACCGACCATCGGCCGTTGTCAGCATCTTTCGCTCGATCTCGGCACCACGGCGGTTGGCGCGCATCATCGAGGGTGAAAGCCTGCTAAATGATGCCGCAGCTATCGCCTTGGCGGCGCTGTTCATGGAATTCGTCAAGGCGGGGGTTCCCGACCCTTCGGTACAGGGCGCCTTGGCGCGGTTTCCTGTGCTGCTCGCGGGCGGTGTATTTGTCGGCTGGTTTGCAGCGCGAATTGCAATCTGGATCATGGCGCTGTTCAGCCGTTACGAACAGGCGGTCATCTCGGTGTCGATCGCCTTGCCTTATCTCGCCTATATTATCGCGGAACAGATCGTGGGCGCATCAGGGGGTCATTGCCGTGGTTGTGGCGGCGATGACGTTGCAATTGGTCGGGCCGGGGCGTTTGCCGCCGACGACCTGGCAAAACCTGCGTGAGGTCTGGGATCTTCTAGCGCATTGGTCGGGGGCGCTGATCTTTATCTTGGCGGCGTTGTTGATCCCACGGATGCTGGAAACGGTGCAATTGACCGACCTGGGGTTGATCATGGTGGTGGTTGTCGCTGCGATTGTGGCGCGGGCGATTATTCTCTATGGGTTGTTGCCGTTGCTCACGCTGCTGCGTCTTTCGCCGGTGGTTGAACAGCCATACCGCGTGGCGATCATGTGGGGCGGGCTGCGCGGAGCGGTTACGCTATCGCTGGCGCTGGCGGTCACCGAAAGCTATCTCATCCCGCCTGATGTGAAACGGTTGGTGGGGATCCTTGCCACCGGGTTTACCTTGTTCACGCTGTTGGTACAGGGAACGACGCTGCGCTGGATCATCGGTAGGTTGGGGCTTGATAAACTCTCGCCGCTTGATAACGCGCTCTACAATCAGGTGATCGCAGTCGCGCTGCAAACGGTGCGCGAAGATCTGGCGACGGTGACCGAGAACTATGAACTTACCAAGGAGACCGTACGCGCAGAGGCAAAACGATTTGGTGAGCGCCTGGAACTTGCGGTCAAATCTGCCGAGGCCAACACCGAAATCCTTGATCGTGACCGCGTTACGCTTGGGCTGATCGCGCTGGCCAGTGCCGAGCGCGACGCCATTCTCGCCCGGTTTCTTGACAGAACCATTTCATCGACCCTGTCCGAGCGGATGCTGTCAGAGGCAGATGGGTTGATCGAAGGAGCGCGGTTTGACGGGCGCAGCGGCTATAAGAATGCGGCCAAACGCAGCATCGGTTTCAGCTATTGGCTCAGACCCGCAATTTTTCTGCACAACAGGTTACGGTTTTCGATCCCGCTGGCGCGGATCACTGCGACACGTTTTGGATTGTTGTTGGCGCAGCGGTTGATCCTGCGGGATTTGCACGGGTTTATTGATGGACGTATCCGACGCATCCACGGGCGGCGGGTTGCCGAATTGCTGCATTCTATGTTGGATCGGCGTATTGAGCGGGTCGAGCAGGCACTCGAGGGGCTCAGACTGCAATATCCGGGCTATGCCGAGGAAATGGAGCGCCGCTTCATTTATCGCACGGGGTTGCGACTGGAAGAGCGAGAGTATGATGCATTGCTGGAGGACGGTTTGATCGGCGAAGAGGTCCACAGCGCGCTAATGCTTGATATCGTGGCGCGCAGAGATCGCGCGGAGAAGGCGCCGTTGCTGGATCTAATGCTGCAAAAAGTTGAACTGGTGCGCCAGTTCCCGTTGTTTGCCGACATGGACGAGGCGGTCTTGAACAGGCTGTCGCGTTCGCTGGTGACTCGCTACGTTAATCCCGGCGAACGGATCCTGCGCCGCGATAGCATCTCACATAACGTCTATTTCGTAGCGTCCGGTGCTGTCGAGCTTGAGGTGGCCGGGCAGACATGGCGGTTGGGTCGCGGCGAGATGTTTGGTCAGATGGGTGTGCTGATGCGCCGCCCGCAACGCACTGACGTACACGCCATTGCGCCGTCGACCTTGCTTGTGCTTGACGAAGAACGGTTCTTTCGGCTTCTCAGGCGGAGTGAAACCCTTCAATCCGCCGTGCGCGACAGCGCGGTCCGGCGTGGTATCCCGACAGAGCAGCTTTTTGCCAACATCCAGGCACCCGGCAGCTAACGCGATTTGATCAACGTCAGGTGTGTCAGGATCGAGCAATCCGGTGGCACCGGCGGTGGTTGACCCAAGCACGGCCGCCGCGCGCGAAGCGGATGAGCGACCACGCGAGGCGTAGAGCAGGGAAACAGGGCATCTGACCTGCCGAGTGTGGGGGCCTAAGGTCTTTGGTTTACTCTGGGGGGGTGCAGGAATTGAGGAATGTCAGTACTGGCCATTCATCCTGACGCAGAGCCGTCTTTCGCACCCAGCCGTTTCGTTCGCCAAATCGTGCCCGGCACCAGATTCCATCGGATGTCGAAGTGCAGAAGTTCACCTTGAGACAGGCGCCGATCGGTAGCGTGCCGACGACAGCGGCATTCGACCTGGGCTGATCTCGGACGTTGAGGTTGACGATGATACCCACCGATCCGTAAGTGCCACCTTCTTCGGTCATGGCGGGCTGGCGCAGTTCGGCCGGGTCGGCGCATTTCTGTGACATCCCAACATAGATACAACGGTGGCGTCCGATTGCAGCAGCGATCTTTTGCGTGCTCTCGTCGCCTTGCGCGCGTTCGAGGACCAGACCCCGTTCAGTCGCGTCAAGTTCGCCGGTTATACGGTTCTGGCTTCCGCCAAGGGTCGCAACCCGCGTACCGGCAGAATCATAAAATCCCAACTGGCCCTGTTGGATATCCCAGCCTTTGACGCCGGCCAGCGGTGTGGAACAGTTCTTCGTCGTGATGGCGAGTTTGCCACCGCTTTCCGGCGCGTCACTTTCCAGCGACATGGCACAGGTCATGCCGTCGGCACCATATTGTGGATCAAAGGCGAACCACTGACCCGAAAATGCCTTGATGAATGCCGCCTGGTCCTGGGCATGAACAACAGAGCCCAAGACCAGAGTCACAATCGTTGATACCAACAATCTGAATTGCCGCATTATGGTCTTCCTCTCAAAATTTGGAATCAGTCCTGTGGGCCGAGAGCGGTTCGGGCGCGCCCGATAACCGTTCCATCCGCCGTAAGGGTCATTTCTATGGTAATCCGCGCCTCGGGCCCGGCCGAAAAACCGGTCTTGGCAACAACATCGCGACTGTTCTGCGAGACCGTGATTTCGCGCGATTGGCGGGTGGTTATAGAACCAGACGTATCGTGTTTATCAATTTTCATCTCCGCCACGACGGTTCCCGGAGCCAAGCCCGTGACAACTCCGGTTACGGTCATGCCACCTTCGTTGGGCGTCAGTTCAATCAAAGGAACAGCCATCTGCGCGGTTGCCATGGACGGCAACAAGGCGGCTAAGGCAGCGGCCCGGAGTATCGGAGGTCTCATCGCGAATCTCCTCCCCCGATGCGGCCTATCGCGAAATCTGGGTGATGGTAACGCTGCCAGCGTTCGAGAAAACCTGCGCCGGCGCTACTGACGTGGCGCCTAGGTTGTTGCCGATCTGATTCCATTGCACTGTCGTGTCCTGACCGGAGACTTGCAAAGTGTATTCATTGCCGTTTCCTTCCTGATAGAGCGTGCCGGAATTGTTCGACCCGGTGACTTTGACAGATCCCTCGTTGCGCTCACCAATTTGGAACAGAGCTCCGCTATTGCCGCCCTCGGCGACATCCAACGTGCCGATATTACCGAATCCTTGCTGATCGAGAATGATTGAGGCCGAGCTTCCCCCCATGATCGACGCGAAATTGGTCGGGTTGGTTAGCCCAAGGTCTGAATTGAATTGGTTCAGCTGAACTCTGGCACCATTTCCCTGGAGCGTGATCCTAGCCTCGTTGTCACCGCCGATCTGTGTGCAGGGGAGAGGCCCAAGGACGTGTCGCCAGCGACGATTGAATCGTTGGCCCCGGACTGATCGACGAACAGGGTATTGCCCAGCCCGGCGCTTGTAGATTGTTGTTCGATGAAAACGATATTCCCATCTCCGGCACTTGCGGGAACAACGCAGGCCAAGGAAATACACATACCAGCAGCTACGAGCCCGGAAATGCGGTTAATGCTACATGACATGACAATCTCCCTGATTACAATTGTCGTTTCAGATAAACTCTTACCATGAAGTTTGAGAAATGGCCAAAGCATTTCCGGTGCCGTTCTGCGTGAAACTTGCCCGATTGCCATAACCGACCTGCGCGACGGCTGCGGTGTTCCCAAAACCGGTAATTGCACCGCTCAAAAAGTTGCCCTGTCCGGACTGTAACGCCGAGAACAGGTTGGAATTTCCGGCTATGTTTAACACGATTTCGTTGTCGAGACCGGTTTGCGAGACGATTCCGGGGCGCGCGAACCCGGAAAACATGGCTGAGTTGTCCCACAGGTCACCCAGGCCACCGTTGTGATCGCCCAGAATTCTCAGTTGCAGAGAGTTTCCATACGAAGCCGACGACCCGTTTAATGCCGGTGTTTCGATAAGAATATTGTTTTCTATTCCCGAATTCACGAGCTGTAAATCATTGCTGAATTCCGGATTGGCGTGAGCCGATGTTGCGCCAACGAGTATAAACGCAGCCAACCCTTTGGCGGTTAAACGATGAAATCCACTAACATGCCTGTTTGCCATTCTTCTGCCCTTTTTGATTTGGCGGAAGCAATTGAGCTTCCGCGCCAATCAAGGTGAGGGAAAGGAATGGCGAAAGTGTGAACTGGAAAAGATAATTCCGGGCCGCTTTCTTGACGCGGCCCAGGCAGGTAGCGAATTAACCCAGCGTCTCTCCGGTCTCTGCCGATGGCGGTGGCGATGCAGCCGCCGGAGCCTGCTGTTGGTTACCCGAGGGTGACAGCCGCCGTTCGCGGGTTTGGGGACGTGAACGCACGCGCGGCCGGGTTACGACCACTGCGGCGGCGCTTTTTGTGTCAGGGCGTGCCACGCGTGTCGCGTTGGCTGGAATGACCCCCGTCGTATTTTTCCGCCCGGTAGTGGGCAATCAGAGAGTTGCCTGCGGCCTTGTCCGCAAACGACCAGACGCCCAGTTCGCTGCCTTCGATCACCAATGCCAGAACGGCCTTTTCGATGGCTTGCTGAACGGCAATATATTTGCCCTCATTGGCGCTATACCCGGCTTCCATCTCAAGCAGTTTGTCCAGTTCGATATACCGGAAGATGCTGCCTTGCAGAACCGATGAGGCGATGGATTTCTGGGTCGTTACGCTGGTCAGCACTTCGCCGGTTTCCGTTGACACCGCACGCAAGGAGACGGTGACTGTATCCAGCTTCCATTCGGTATTGCTGCCGATGCCCAAAAACCGCGCGCCAAAGCCGCCCGTCTGCTGGTTTGAATCGTATCCGACGATACCACCCTGAAGGACGATTCCGGAATGGCTGAGCGGGCCAAGGGCGTTGGGATTGATCTGGTTTTCGCCACGATAAAGACGGCGCATTTCTGTGACGATTTGCCGTTCGCGGATCAGATCCTCAAGGCCGGAACGGTCCAAAACTGAGAACCAACGCCTCTCACCGGCGTCCTGCAACGCCTTGATAAGCATAGACGATCCGCCTTGAGTGACGGCGCGCGAAAGGGATTGCACAGTATCGCGTTCCTTGAACTGGCCTGTCAGGTCCGGAAAGTCATAGACTGCAACCTTGATGCGGGTGGAGGGCGGTGGCAGATCGCGCAGCGCCCTGTTCTGGGTTGTCATGTCGATGACGGTCGGATTGGCCGTTTCGAGGAACTTTACTCCCATGTCGCACAGCCAACCAGAAATAGGGTCGCCATGACCGGTAGGATACGGCGAAATACGCCAGACTTTGCCCTGAATCTATTGCCCATACTGCCTGTCTACCTCTGCCCGTTTTCGCGCCTGTTATGCGTCGAGTAATTTCTGTCAGCTACCACTTGTCACCAATTGCGGAACGACAATTTCGGTTACCGTTCCGTCCAGCGCATCAACGATGACGAGTCGGATGGTATCGAGCGTGCGCTCAAACGAAACCGTTGTGGTGCCGAAGGTCACATTGCCTGATTCTTGTGGATTGGTGCCGAAGATCGCCTCAGTCACCTGGCCTGCGAGAGCCGACAGAAGTCGCCCTTCAAGCTGGCGGACGAACAATTCGGCGTCGGAACTGCCGGTATCGCCGCCCGAGTCGCCGCCGGTCGAGCCAAAGCCTTGGTTGGCATCTCTGGCGGTTGCGTCGCGCTGCGCGTTTGCCAGCCCCAACAGATGCGACGAGTTCAGGGGATTGCCGCCAAAGGACGGGTTGGTCGGCGTGTAGACAAGATCACGCGCGTACACCGGCGCTGAAAGCACCCCGAACAATAGCGTAGCGGCTATGTATCTGACCATCATTTTGTCCTCCTGCCGAATTGTTATGCGGCTGAATAGTGTCGAAACAATACGTTTAACGCCCAGTATCGCAATTGGAAAAGGAAAGAATAGGGCAACTATGAAGAAAACACCCGACAGAAGCGCTTTTTTTTCTGAACCTGTTGTCTTGACACAACTGATAGCGATCGTTCGCGGCATTCGGGCTACCAAGGTGGACCCGTTTAAAAAAAACCATTTTTAGTTCGGTTGTTGCGCGTTATTGCGCGCGGCCTTGTCTTTGATTCGGCTGCCCCCCGAAATCAAAGCAAACCCGCTTTTGATGATTTATGAGATGAAAACTACCGGATAACGGGAGTTGTTTCCGGGAGTTTTGGAGTCTGGTTTCTGCTGGGCCGAAGCACAATAGGTTGAAAATATTAATGAATAGTTACTGTTTGCTGTCGCGAAACAGTCCATTTTGTGTCCTGAATGTGATGTTCATTGCAAATTGCGTTCATTTGGTGGAAAATTTGCGAGATCGTAGTCTGCTGCTTTGATGTCTCGCGAAGGGGCGTGGCTGTAAGTCCAAGATCGTTTGTTGATTTCCGGGGGAGTGAGCGACCCAGGAGCTTGTCTTGATTTGCTGCTCGGGTCTTTGAGAGAGGGAAGTGATTTCATGAAGAATGTCTATTCAGCGCTGATCGCCACCACGGCGCTTGGTCTTTCGATGTCGATGGCTCAGGCCGGAGACGACAATGCGGCCTATCTGGACCAGGACGGCGGCAATCACAGCGCTTCGATCAGTCAGTCGGGTGACCGCAACGATGCGGGCGACGCCGCTCAGAACCTGTTACAAGGCGGCATGTGGAACACGCTGACGGTCGACCAGTCGGGTAGCGACAACGATATCGGTCTCGGCGCGAATGCTGACTCGGCCACCAATGGCGTGTCGCAGTGGCGCGGCAACGGCAGCACGACCCAGCCAATAAGCAGTCGAACAACATGACGATCACCCAGACATCGGATTTCAACGCTGTCGGTTCGGCGGTGCAAACATCGAGCGGCCAAGGGTATAACACTTTGACCATCAGCCAAGGCGGCACCGGCAGCAACACCCTTGGCAGCGTCTATCAGCGGCAATCATCCAGCGTGACCAACATCGCCACGATTACGCAGGACGGCAACAACAACACGCTGGCTCGCGTTTCCCAGGACGCCCGCACGGGTGGTTCTTACGCCCCCGAACGAAATTACCGTTGTGATGACCGGCGACAACAATGGTGGCGACGTGTTCTCGCTGACCGGTCCGGCACTGGCCTCAGGGGCTCAAAGTTCGACCTTAATCCAAGGTACCGATCTTGGCACCAAGGGAAACAAAATCGACATTTCTGTCGGCGGCACCTCGAACGAGTTCGGCATCAGCCAGTATGGCAGCTTTAACTCGGCTCAAAGCATCACGATGTCGGGCGCCAATAACGAGCTGGGCATCTATCAGAATGGCACATTGAACATGGTTACGCTCGGGTCGATCTCGGGTACTGACAACCAGTTCGGTATTCGTCAAAACGGCTCCAGCAACCAAGCCAGCCTGACGGCCACGGGCAACGAGAACGGCGGCTACTACGG
>LLEQ01000043.1_pt1 | contig 13201 bp, 16 predicted proteins | sample 595901 | NCBI WGS metagenome assembly LLEQ01 (sample SAMN02919317, study PRJNA255460) | bioreactor metagenome | biome: chemostat; feature: culture 2012_25.3; material: sediment; isolation source: day86 25degC chemostat 2012 inoculated with Wadden Sea sediment taken from... | place: Germany: Bremen ... | reverse complement strand
CTGATCAATCTCAGCATCAACGGAGGTTATCTCACAATGAACGCCTCCAGCTTCTATCTAAGTTCCTCAGGAGATGTTCTCGGCATTCTCGATGAGGGATCATCTGCGCCTCCACCGGCAATGGAGATATGAATCTTGGTGTGGCGGGGGTTCCTCAACAAGTCGAGAATCTACTGATCTTCCTTTATGGTACAGAGTTTGTGCCCGGCCCCCCTGCAGGGCCAGGGCGGAGTATCCCCTGTGGGCGAAGATCAGCAAGTTGCTTACACCGGAGATATGTCGGGCGGCGACCTTCAAATTCCGACGGGATTTTCCCTCGATACTGCCGCCGGTATCATGAATTTTGCACAGATCGACCCCCAGAATATCGTGACCATTGCCCACCTTGATCTCAACACCCTGAATTACAACGAGACCATCGAGGCCACATCAGAGGCCGCGAACGCCGCCACATCTCTTCAGGAGCCCGATCTCTATATGCAAATCCATGCGCAGATGATGCAGCAATAGTTTCATACAGAGTCCCGACCTGCATTCCCGTGATGCTCCGCAAGAACCCATTTCCAATCTGGAAATGGAGAAGTCAGCAATATGATCACCTCGACCTATGTCCCGCTTCGCGTTCACAGCCCCTATTCCCTGGCCGAAGGCGCCATATTTCTTGACGATCTTGCCGATCGCCTCAAGGAATGGGGTGTGCCGGCCGCCGGCATTGCTGATACGAACAGTATTTCGGGCGCCTATTCCCTCGCCGGCGCATTGACGAAATCAGGAATTCAGCCATTGCAGGCTGTCCAGATCAAAATATCCCATCCCGGCATCGCTCAGGCAGTATGGAGGATTCCGAGGTGATTCTGATTGCCATAACTGAAGATGGCTATAATCAAATCTGCCGCTTCCTGAGCAAAGCCAGACGAGTCACTCCGCCCTGCCTATCTCCGACCTGATCAGGCCAGATCATTCCGAGGACTTTATTGTCCTGACCGGAGGGCCACGCGGCCGATCGACAAAGCTCTGACAAGCGGCGCACCCGATCGTGCAAGGCAGCGCCTCAAATCCCTGAAATCCGCTCTCGGTGACAGGCTTTACTGTGAAATTCAACGCCAGGCTGGAGCGGAAACCTACCATGTTGAGCTTGTCGAAATAGCTCAGTCCCTCAAGATACCCTGCGTGGCGACTTCTGAGGCCTGGTTTCTGGATCGTGATTATGTGGAGGCTCATGACGCCCTGCTCTGCATCGCTGATGGCGTCACCCTCAACCACGACACCCGACGACACTCCGACCCCAATGGATACCTGAAATCTCCCGAAGAAATGTCGGCACTCTTTGCTGACTTGCCTGATGCGCTGGCCAATACCGTCGAACTTGCCCGGCGCTGCAATTTTATCATTGAGAAAAAGACACCCATGCTTCCGGCTTTCCCCACACGAGAGGCAGAAACGAGGCGCAAGAGCTTCGGGCACAGGCGGGCGAAGGGCTTGATCACAGGCTGGAGACCGTCACCTTTGGCAAGAACGGCCTGACCGAGCACGGCTATCAGCGACAGGATTACATTGATCGACTCGCCTTTGAACTCGACGTAATCGAGGGTATGGGTTTTCCGGGCTACTTTCTGATTGTCGCCGATTTCATCAAATGGTCCAATGAGAATGATATCCCCGTAGGACCCGGCCGAGGCTCCGGGGCTGGCTCACTTGTTGCCTGGCTCTCACCATCACGGATCTCGATCCTCTGCGCTACGGCCTTTTCTTTGAGCGATTCCTGAATCCTGAACGCGTCTCCATGCCTGACTTTGATATTGATTTCTGCCAGGAGCGCCGGATGAAGTCATTGACTATGTACGCCGGAAATACGGCGATGAACGCGTCGCCAGATCGGAACACTTGGAAAACTTCAGGCTAAGGCCGTAATCCGCGACGTGGGACGCGTCATGCAGATCCCCTACCCTGTCGTCGATCGCTATTCCAAGCTGATTCCGAATACACCCGGGGTGCATGTCAGCCTCAAGGAAATCATGACAACCGAACCGCTCTCATCAGAGCTTGCGCGCGCGGACGACGATATCCGTCAGATGTTCAATGTCGGAGTCAAGCTTGAAGGTCTCTATCGCCACCAATCTACCCATGCTGCCGGCGTGGTTATCGGCGACCGCCCTATCCATGAGACTGTGCCCACCTATAAGGATGCACATGGAACTGTCGTCACCGCATTCGACATGAAATCTGTCGAGAATGCCGGCCTTGTCAAATTCGACTTCCTTGGCCTCAAGACCCTCGACATCATCAAGGGTACACAGGAAATTTCTGCGCGCGCCGGCGCACCTGTCGCGCTCAGCACATCCAATACGGAAGATGCAGCCACCTATGAGATGCTTTGCAAGGGAGATGCATTCGGTGTCTTTCAACTTGAGAGTCCCGGCATGCGCAAAGCCATGCTGCAGATTCAGCCCACCTGCATCGAAGATATCGTGGCGCTCGTCTCCCTCTATCGTCCCGGTCCGATGGAGAATATCCCCACCTATGCCCGTGTCAAATCCGGAGAAGAAGACCCACACTACCTTCACCCTGATATGGAAGGACCACTCAAGGAAACCTACGGCATCATTGTCTACCAGGAGCAGGTAATGCAGCTCGCTCGCGATCTGGCCGGTTACAGTCTTGGCGGCGCTGATATGCTTCGCCGGGCCATGGGCAAGAAGATCGCATCGGAGATGGAGGCCCAGCGCGAGGTATTTCAAACCGGCGCCAGGAAGCGCGGCATCACCCCGGAGATCGCCAGTGAAATTTTTGACCTGATTGCGCGCTTCGCCAACTATGGCTTCAACAAATCCCATGCCGCAGCCTATGCTGTGATTTCATATCAGACAGCCTTCCTGAGATGTCACCACCCACAGGCGTTCCTCGCCGCCTCGATGAACTACGACATCAATGAAGTTGAAAAAAAATCGCCGAGGCTCTCGAAAACGCGCGCCGCAGCGGCGTTGAATGCCTTCCCCCGGACATCAATGCCTCCCCTGCCTATTTTGATGTCGAACATGTCGGCGACACCCTTTCTGTTCGCCATGGTCTCTGCGCACTCCGCGGTGTCGGCGTCACCATGGCCAAGGAAATCGTGGCGGAGCGAGACCGATCCGGCCCATTCAAAAATATTTTCGACTTCGTCAAACGAACAAAGGCCAATATCAACAAGAAGCTCGTGGAGTCGCTGATCGCAGCCGGCGCCATGGACACCCTGCACCTGAATCGAAATGCAATGATGACAGCCTTGCCAGACCTTCTCTCCGACGCCGGACATCGCCAGGCGGAACAGGAGCGTGGTCAGATCACGATGTTTGACCTGATGCCCTCATCCCAGTCGGAGAACCTTCCTGCTGTTGCAGACTGGAGCGAGTCGGAAAAACTTCAACGGCAATACAAGGTTGTCGGATTTTATATCGACGGTCACCCGATCTCCCAGGTCCGCCCCATTCTTGACCGGCTGCACAATAGCCACACAATCGCCGACATATATGAACGCCCGGAGGAACTTGAGAGGGAAATTGTTATCGGTGCGGTGATTTCCGAGACAATCTTCAAGCGAACAGCCAACAAGGACCCCCTTCTTATTCTCAAAGTATCGGATGAGACCGGGCTTACCGAGATCATCGCCTTCAAGGAAACTGCCGAGCATGTGCGAGACCAGCTCAAGCAGGCCGAGGGGCCTGCCGCGAAATTCACCTTGAGTGTCTCGATGCGCAACGCAGAGGTGTCTCTCTTCATTCGTGATATCGAGCCACTGAAACTGGAGTTTTTCTAACTATGCGAACCCTTCTTCAAACCGATCTTCCAGGCTACGGTATATTCTCGACAGAGGGGGGCTGCGCTCATCCTGACGTGCTGGATGATCCTCTCTATCATTCACCCATTCTGCCTTTCTGCGGGTCGGATTGCTGATGCGGTCTCATCTCCATTTATCCGCCTTCGGCAACTCCGGGTGACCGGGCTGCGTGGGCTTGACACCAGTTCCGCCAACACTCTCGGGTCAGGTTTTCTTTTACGCGGCGAGGCTCTCGCCCCCGGGTATATGCTGTTTGCAATTGCAGTTCTTCATCAGATGGCCGGCACAGCGCCCGGACCTCTTCAGGCCCTGCAGGTCAATGATGAAATTGCCCGCCTCGCCATCCTTTCATCCTGCCTTCTGTTTGCATTGACCGCCGTTATCGACAATCTCGCCGTGGCCTGGCTGAAACCTGCAGGAACCTATCTTGCCTCTACAGTCAATATTGCCGCACTGGCCAGTCTTCCGATAGTCTTTTTTTTCTTTCGGGATATTCCCTGAGCATCACCCTCTCGTGCTTTGCTGTCGGCATGGCCGGACGGGTTATCATTCTCATTGTCTTGCGTGGTATCGCTCAATTCAAGGTAGGGGCTGTCGCCTGGATTCCCCTCATGCTTGCAGCTTGGAGCGCCATGACTTGTGTAGCCATCCTGCTTGGGCCGTTTTTGCGCCTGGTGGCAAAAATATCTGAGGATCCGGGATTCGCCTCCATCCGACTTGGTGAGCCGCGCGAAACCGAAATCAATCGCACCGAGGTTGCCCTCGCACGTTGCTATGCGATCGATTCCATACCCGGAATGATCACCCCCAGATAATTCTGGCAATTTGCTTCTCAAAAATAAAAAAAACAGCCAATTTCCTTACTGACAGAGGTTGCAACTAAATGCACCCGTGCCCGCACCGATCCCCCCGGACATCTTCACTATGAGATGTCCGGAAGATCGGTTCCGACACAGAAGAAAAGGAAAATCAAGATGGTCAATATCACTATCACCAAAAATGGTCTTCGCATGACGGATGCAGACTGGTCGGATATTCGCAAGAATACGATTGCTGCACATGAAACACCCGCTCTTTTTCAAAGCGTGGCCGAAATTGCCGAAACTTCGGAAGATCACGAGGATTTCGAAACAGACGAGGGCATTGCCATTTCTGCTTATGCCTCTCCCTTATCTCTTTGGGAAATGAAATCTGGTCTCTACAACGGCGCCGGCTCCGGCAAGAGGGGACTCTGGTCACGCATCAAATGGGGCGTCATCGAGGCAGCCTGCGAGGAGCGTTCGATCGAAACCCGGCGCACCGAAGGTGTTTATCTTCATCCCGAAATCGACTTCATGTCCTCACGCATTGATCGCGAAGCTACTGACGATGGTGGAGAGACCTGGGTGCCGTCGCCTCCTACAATGTTGCCGGAACCATGACCGATTCCTGGAGAAATGCGGTTGGTGAATGGTTACTCCAGAATATGTCGAAATTGAAGCCCATCACCATATGGCCGTCACCGGAGCAGATCGCTGTTTCGTGGTGGCATTATTCGGAGGTGTATCAATCCGCTTCTTTGTTGTCGAACGCGACAATGATTTGATCGATGAAATCGTCGACGCAATTCGTGAATTCTGGGCATTTGTCCAGGACGGCACCCGTCCGACTGACACCGGCGTCCGTGATGCCAAGGTCATCACTCGCCTGAATTCGAAAATCGACCCGAAAACCGAGGTTGTCGATATGCGCGGCGACACCGAGTTTCTGGCCCTTGTCGAGAAGAAGGACGCCTTGAGCAAGAAGGCCAACAGCCTCAAAAAGGAAATCGATGAGATCAAGACCGAGATCTCACAGCGCATGGATGGCGTTGGCTCCGCCGTGATCTCCGACACCAAGCAATACACATGGATCACCGTAGCGGACAAGGAGCAGCCCGCGATGATCAAGAAGGGCTACACCTATCTTGGCGCGCGCAAGATCAGCGAAAAAAAAGTGCAGGAACAAAGCTCCTCGAAATGGTCGGGTCGTAACGGTGTTCGCACCACCCCTTCATATGAGGGGTGGTGCGACGCCGCCCGCCTCAAAGACACTCAAATCACGGAAAACAACCATGAATGCACGAGCACAAACCCCCGAAAGCGCAACCCAGACAGAATTTCTCAAACACATGAATTTCGAACCCGTCTTCGACGAGGAAGGGCGAATCGTTGATATTCGAGAGCTCAAGATCTCGACAGACCGGCGCGCGGCATGGCCGCGATGCGCGAGCTCATGGAAACTCAGGTTGCAGGAGATACTGTTCTTGGCGCAGATGGCTGGACCGGAAAACAGCGCCGGATACTCTCAACTCCAGCCCCATTGGCAGCACATTATTTGCGCTACTCGCAGAAATGGGATGCCCGCACCGGCATGATGCGCGACGCTGCCCTCATCCAACTTCCGTCCGAAGTTGTCTGGTCCCTGTTCGAGCAGCTCTTTGAAGGGCAATACTCCTTCGAGGTTGTCGATATCTTCAATGAAGATGAAGAGGTCGTTCCGGTCGGAAACGATCACCGCGGCGAACAGGCTGATGACGCACCCGGTCGGCGCTTCTTTGCCCGCGCGACGGTTGCACTCAAGCTGCACCTTCCCGGACAGGTCTGTCCGCGTCAGTATCATGGTGTCGGCGTTTCCTACGGGCAACTGCGCACTGACAAGACTGGCAACATCTTTGCGATCAACTCCGAGCGCCGAACTGTCGACAAGGGCGCAATTGCAGATGCAAGACGAGAAGCTCTTTACAGTGTCGGTCGCGTTTTCCGTCGCGCATTCGAGGATGGAGATGACATGGTCGATCATGTCGAACATCTTCTGCTCGGCAAGATCCACGAGATGAACAGACCTGCCATCCATCAAAAAAAACCAAACGCAGCGATGCCATTCCGGCACCGGCGCGCCGGGCACAGGCACCTCAAGTCTCTCATCAGGACGACACGCCCTCCACCAAAGTCGACCCCAAGACAAAAACCGGGTCGAAAAAGGTCGGGACCACCGCGAATACAAAAACCGGGTCGAAAGAGGTCAAATCCACTCCGAAAGAGCAAATATCCAAACAGGTCTCGATCACGGTGCCTGGAGCGCCGGACCGCATGGTCGAACGCGCACAGATCGCAGATGCCATTCTCGATATCATGTTCGAGACCTGCGTTACCGGCGGGGAAGCTGACGCCCTGATTTCGGCCAACCAGACTCTTCTGGATGAATCTGGTCAGGATCGCTCCGAAATCGACGCAGCGATCAAATCCATGCGCGAACAGCCCGAAGATGAGATTCCGGACTTTGCCCTGCCCGTCTCCCCCGGAGGACGATGCTCAGGATCCGACATCTGCTGTGGATGGGGTTGATCAGGATACCGATTCCGAAGGCGCTGACCTGCGGATCAATATCGATGGGAAAAGTGGCAAGGCCGTCCTCGAAGACCTCGAAAAGACCTGTAAGGCCGCCAAGAGTATTGCGCAGATCAACGCCATCATCAAAGCCAATCCGGCCGCGCTGCGCAAACTCACCCCCAAGCAGATGGGACGGTTCGTGGATATCCGCTCCGCGATTGAGGCCGAATTCTCCCACTAACCTTCCGGCAATCGGCTCGGGCGCGTATCGCCCGGGCCGATATTACGCGTCTTGGCGATGGGTATTTCACCCCAAAACGCAACAGAGAAACCAAATCCCCAAGTAAGGCCCTGCTCCTTTCATGAGAGCAGGAACAACTCATGGATTTCCCGGGTGACAAAATGACAAAAAAAAGCAACCTTTGCCGATATTGCCAAGATGCTGAGAGGAGATCCGGAGCGATTTGCCTCCGCACTCCTTGGTGAAGAACCAACCATGAGGGCCGGCACCAATGTGCGCTATCTGGAAAACCAGTCTCTGGTCGTGAATGTTGCAGGGCCGTCCCAGGGGCGGTTCTACTCTTTTACCGATTCCGAGACCAAGGGTGACATGATCGATCTCGTGCGCTGGCATCATGGTCTGGCTGACGACAAGGCCGGACGGCACGAAGCCCTCGAGATCGCCAAGCATCACCTTGGAATCTCCGACAACCGGATTGATCCGGCAAAGCTCCCGCCGGAAAAATCCGACGAAGAGCGGCGCAAGGAAATCGAGGCAGATGAAGCCAAGCGAATCCGTACTGCAAACTGGATATGGAAGAAGGGCTCCGTGACACAGGGGCGCGAAGAGGGCATGGCCTACCTCAAGGGCAGAGGGATCACCTGCAATATTCCTGGCAACACCCTTCGCTTTCGCAAGCTCACTCCCGCAGATCTCAAGAAGATGGGTGTTGCTGAAGCCGACATCCCGAAAACCCCGGTCACATCGCTGATTTTTGCTGCCCGCAACAAGGATGGTCAAATCACCGCAGTTCAGCAAATCTTGACGACACAGGGTAAGAAGGTCACCTTCGACAATCCCAAGCGCACCAACGGCCACATGCCGGGCGCCAGCGTCATGCTTGGTGATCCGACGTCATCCCATCGCATGACCCTCGTGGAAGGGCCAGAAACTGCCCTGTCGGTCTTTCAGGCAACAGGTATCCCCACCCAGATCACACTTGGGTCCAGCAACTTCACCAGGGTCACCATTCCCGGGAATGTTCAGAAGCTGATCACCGTATCCGACATGGAACCCACCGGCGTCGGCCTGTCATCGGCACTCAATGCGGCCCAACACTGGAAAAGAAACGGGATTGAGAAATCGGGAATCGCCATCCCTCCGCGCCTCAATGATGGAGATTACAACGACGTTCACACCAATTACGGCGAAGACCTCGTCAGAATGGGAATTGATGGAGCATATTTCCCTCCCGAACATTCTCAGGATGGTACAATCCTCATCACTCCTGATGCACGCACAGCCTTTCACGTATGGGCCAAAACGGGAATTGAGGTCGCCTCCAGAATTCCTCCACGGGACAAGGAAAGCGGTCAATATCGCCCCCTGCATCTCGAGGGACTCGTCGAACAGCGTCACAATCGCGTCCTTGTTGTCGGCAACCCTGCATTCGAGATTCGCGACGAGGCTCTTCGCAAGATGCGTCCCGGCATTGAAATCGTCACCCTGCACGAAGACTCGCGTGAATTCCGTAAACTTGCCAAGATACCCGGAGGAATGCAGAGCGCCCTTCAGGCAGTGGATATGTATGCCCCCGAGGGGCTCGGCAAGCAGGAGCCTGTTTTCTTCTCCCTTCGACGCGCCGATGCTGACGCCCTCAAGCTTGAAGGATACAAAACAGTTGCCATTCGCTCAAGCGCCATGGATCGTATCGATTTCAGCTTCATGAAAGGACGCAATGCAATTGTGGCTCCCCCCCTCGGAAGCGGGACCGATCAAGATATCAAGCTTACGGATCTTCTCGAACAGGCTAACGCAAAAACAATGCGCCTGACCTGGCAGATTTTTCGGGGCGATGAAACCTTGCCCAAAATCATTCGCCGTGAAATTCCTGACGGATTCGGAGCCTCCGATGCAGCACGTGAGGGGGTGGAGCGGCAATGCCCTGCGCGATCTCGTCGATATCTCACGCGCCAATCACAAGCAAATTGACGCAAAGCAAAAAAAACTGTCGCCAAGCGTCGCAACAGGGCGGACGAGGCACGCTGAGGTGTGTTTCGTCATCACTCCCAAGAGCCCCCCCATATTCAGGCTATGACAAAAATATCATCGCCAGGTCCCATTGCAAGATTGGATGACGAACTGGCCACCCTCTATCTCGGCCATCTCGCTGCCCAAGCCGAAATCGCCCTCCCCGGCATCAAGCCGGATGCAAGGATTGCCTTGACCTGGCTTGCCGCTCACATAGCATCTCAAAAAGTTCGCCTCTGGACCGCTCACCTTGCTGACATTTCCATTGCCGGAGAGCAAATCGGAACATGGCGAATTCGGGCACGCACCTCACAAATAATTCCTGAAATCATTACCCTTGAGCGGCGAAAAACTCTCCAGGAAGATGGACGTCAAATCGCCACTCTTGCGCACTCATTTATGGCAAATACAGATGACCTGGAACAAGCACTCGACTCAATCGCTGATTTTTCTTCCATGATGCTTGCTTCAGTGGCTCATCCGGATCGTCTGAATATCCAGATCGTGGACCTGAACGGGCTTGAAATCCAAATCAACGTGTCGAAGGCCGGCAATTTTCAAAAATTATTCAACATTCTTTTCGTGCGTTTTCCGATAGTTAACAGACTTTTCGTGACTTAGATAATTTTTCTTCTTCTGATATTTGTCGAAAAGCCTATCTCCTTTTCATCAACGGCGGACATGATCCGCACCCAACGCAACCCACAGCCTGAGAGGCCAGACATGCACAAGGAATCGACACAGTTCGTAACCACCATGCCATTGGCATCACCAGGTTGCGCATGGCGCCATCAGGATATTGGCGCCAAGCGGAGTGAATCCCTCGCCGGGAATTATTTCGCTGCCGGCAGTTGCGTTGGAGGTCTTGTCTAACCAGACATATCTCGAAAAATCGCAGACTGCCGAGCCGGACCGGGACCAACCCCACTCCGGCAAGAAGTGTTTCAGCCCCCTGGCCAGATACTTCCACGACATTCGGTTCTGCGACCCACGAAAAGAGCGTGATCGCGGAGCTGGCAGAGCCTCCGGGCTCACGCTCTTTGAAATTTCAGGAAACCCATCCGTGGACCGGTAGGCACATGCCGATAATCCGGAACCACTCCACGGAGAACCGACGAGATCTGCCGCCCCAGCATCGTTCTCCAAAGCGATGCTCTGGGCATGCATATCTCCGTCCGCCGGTGCCCCGGCCGGCCACGAACCGGGGCAGAAATTTCGCGGGATATGGCACAGTCTGGTTAGCGCGTCCGTCTGGGGGACGGAAGGACACAGGTTCAAATCCTGTTATCCCGACCATTATCTGGATGTAGCTCAGTCTGGTAGAGTACCGCACTCGGAATGCGGGGGCCATGGGTTCGAATCCCGTCATCCAGACCAGATGATAATTCGATGGCAGCACATTACAGCAGGCTTCGGACCGCCCTTATCGGGCAAAAGAATCTACCCGGCGCTGGCCTCCGCAATTCTTGCGTAGAAGGCCGGCGCCGGAAGGCAGGAGACATGCACAGGTAGCTCAGTCCGGTAGAGCACTCGGTTGAAGCCCGGGGTGCCGGCGGTTCAACTCCGTCCCTGTGCACCATTCTTTGCAGGGGTGTAACTCAGTGGTAGAGTAGCGGACTCCAAACCCGCCTGCGGGGGGTTCGATTCCCTCCACCCTTGCCAGTTTTACCCATCGACAAGCTCGATCCTCACTCCTGCACGGTGGGATCTCCCCGCGGGTGAAAAAGGTAAACCGTTCGAAAATATATCGGGGCAGACACTTCTTTTAAGTGCAAAACAAGCCACATCTTTCCCAGATGCACCAGACGCAATGCCTGGTGCATGCTCAAGTTGTTGGAACGTAGCCAAGTGGTAAGGCAACAGTTTTTGGTACTGTGTATCGAAGGTTCGAATCCTTCCGTTCCAGCCAACAGCAAAATTCCACACTGTCACGGAGATCATTGCCCCCGGGGCCGGCCCTTCCGCATACCTCGCGACTGGCCGACCGCTGACGGATACCTGCAAGATGCAGGTGAGGCTCCTTCAGTCAATCGGGCTCCCGGCCCCGGGCGCATGACCTCCAGATATGCCATTGTTCGTAAACAAGACCGCGGGCACAGAACGGTGGAGAAAATTTCATGGAATGGTTTTTTTTCCGAATGATATCGCCCCACATTCTCCTTGTGTGAGGCCAATGGTCCGACGATGCGGGTGTGGCGGAATGGTAGACGCACCAGATTAAGGTTCTGGCGAGGTTACACTCGTGGAGGTTCAAGTCCTCTCACCCGCACCAAAATTCCAGGAAAGAGATTTCCTGATGCCCATCTGGCGAAATGGTAGACGCGCCAGATTCAGGTTCTGGTATCCGAAAGGATGTTCGAGTTCGACTCTCGAGGTGGGCACCAACTTTCCGCCGGGCCATCGGCGCCGTGGAAAGAAATATCAACAAGATACATACGAGTTTCGGGCACCCCTCTTCATGAGGCGTCCGACGATCTCGTATATGCTTCCATAGCTCAGCTGGATTAGAGTGCCTGGCTACGAACCAGGAGGTCGCAGGTTCAACTCCTGCTGGAAGCTCCATTTCAACAACAAGCCGTCAAGGGTTTATCTATTCCGAGAAACTGACATGAAAGGAGATGCATCATGACCTCGGCCTACCCCCGCACTGGTCCTGAATGCGGATTTTTCTCCGATTAGCACCTATCCGCTGTCGATCTGGGATTTTGCGCGCACTATGCGCAAAGTTCTCAAGGAGCGCGTCATCGTTCTCGAAACCTACGATGCTGTCCTGCGCTCGCCGAGCATCACCTACAACCCACCCTCGGTGGTCGCCCTGAAGGATTACATCAAGCAGCCTGATCGGGTTCCATTCACCCGGATGAATCTCTTTTTGCGCGATGATTTTCGTTGCCAATATTGCGGCAACCAACACCCTCCCGAGGATCTCACCTTCGACCATGTCATTCCGCGCGCCGATGGCGGTCAGGTCAGCTGGTTCAATATCGTCTCGGCTTGCGTGCCATGCAACTCCCGCAAGGGGCATCGGCGCGACATCCAGCCCATTCGGGAACCACAACGGCCCACCTCCCGAGAACTTCGGAAAAAAAACGCCGGATCAGCGAGGACAATCTGCACAGGTCCTGGCTGGATTACCTTTATTGGAGCGGTGTTCTCGAAACCGGATAACCTGTCAGCCCGCAAGGGCTCACATCACCCAACTAACGAAAGGAGGTCTTCCATGTAGGTAACAACCTATCAAGGAGGCCAATATGGCTCACTACAAGCGCAAGCGCTCCCGCATCCAGCCTTCAGGCTACTATTCCGGGAACGCTCTCAAGCACCGGCTCGGCGAACGCCATCACGATTCCGCATGGCTCTCGAATTGGCCGCGACACTGGGACAAGGTTTATCATACCCGTCCCGCCCGTGCCCGGACACATCATCTCGAGCAAGCAATCATTCTCGGGGCAGATCCAGACAACATGATCTGGCCTGATGGGCGCAGACCCCACATCTACTACTGGTGAGGGAAATTTTCCAACAAACGAAAAAAAAGGGTGTGGCGCCATCAGATGTAGCGCCGCACCCGGCAGGTGTCTTCTCATCCTGTCTATGCTGCCTTAGCTCAATGGAAAGAGTGCCCGGTTGTGGACCAGGAGGCCCGGGTTCAATCCCCGGAGGCAGTACCAATATCGCAAGAAAAGCTGACCATCGACATCAAGGGTGGTATGGAACAAGGTGTTCCACCGGACTGTAACTCCGACGCGGGCTTCCGCATGTCAGGTTCGATTCCTGAATCAC
>LLEQ01000042.1_pt1 | contig 13209 bp, 18 predicted proteins | sample 595901 | NCBI WGS metagenome assembly LLEQ01 (sample SAMN02919317, study PRJNA255460) | bioreactor metagenome | biome: chemostat; feature: culture 2012_25.3; material: sediment; isolation source: day86 25degC chemostat 2012 inoculated with Wadden Sea sediment taken from... | place: Germany: Bremen ... | reverse complement strand
CCTTCAGCGGCCTTGAACAGCGACGTACTCATCCCGCCAAGTGTCGCAAACTGTCCCATCAGCAGAAACATCGGAACAATGGTCAGCGAATAGGAGGAAAAAGTCGTATAAGTTTCACTCTTGAGGCGCGCCATGGCCATGCCTGGCTTCCGGTGATGATCCACATTGCGGCAAACCCGACAAGAAACATGGCAAGCCCAATCGGCACCCGCACAAAGATCAGAAGCATCAGGCAGGGAATGACAGAATTCCAATTTCAAGCGGGCTCATTCCACAGTCTCCCAATCATCGCGGATGAGATCACGGTGGTACAAGAACTCGAATACCCGCACGCCTGCCATGTAGATTCCGGCAATCGCAGCGAAGACGGCTCCAAACAGGCTGGCGGCATACCCCCACCAGATTGGAAACTGCAAAAGAAACGTGGTTTCTCCATAGCTCTTCTTGGACAGCATGCCCTCGAATAATCGCCAGGCGATCAATATCAGGACAGCGGCGAACAGGATCTCAGTGATCATCTGGAGGAACCTTCTGGTTTTGACCGGTAGCGTGCTGGTAAAAATGTCAACTGAAGCGTGGCTGGAAGATATCTGGCAAAGCGGCAGCGAGGCGAAGATGGCAAAAGCAACCCCGGCTTCAACAATCTCGAAATCCCCAAGGATCGGCCCGACGCCAAGCTCAAGGAACCATTGCGACATTCCCGGTAGGACCGTTCCGACCCACCCATGAAAGACAGTATTCAGTGCGCGACCAAAAACCGATAAGCAGGTGATAATGATAAGAACTATCAAAACCAAACCACCGAGTATCGCCATTGCGCGGGCAAGCCTTTCCATTAGTGCGTGCACGGCACCAGACCTCCTTGTTCATGTAGAGAGGGGAGAAACGCTGCGCCGAACTTCGACGCAGCGATCAGGTTACTTGTAGGCGGCCATCAGCTCTCGCGCGCGGTCTATCAAAGCTTGCCCGTCAATGCCCTTGTCTGCCATTTCGGCAACCCAAGCTGCATAAACAGGTTCCGCAGCAGCGGCCCACTCAGCAGATTGCGCAGCGTCCAGCGAGATGATGTTATTCCCGCGATCTACTGCCAATTGCCTTCCGGGGGTCATCGTAATCCTGTTGGGTGCCACCCGCGAAGACTGAAAACTTCATCCCCGAAGCTTCATCCATCACCGCCTTCAGATCATCCGGAAGACTGTTATATTTGTCGTGGTTCATCACCAAAACAAATGCCACCGTATAAAGCATCGGACCCGTAAACTCGGTGTGGTTGGTCACGAGTTCGGGCACTTTCAGCGCCTTTGTGACTTCCCAGGCATCGTCGCGCCATCAATCACGTGTTTGGATAGCGCCTCAGGAACCGAAGGAATCGGCATACCCACCGGCGTCGCACCCAGCTCCTTCAAAAGTGCGTTGACCTGGCGCGATGCGCCCCGAATTTTCATGCCGTTGAAATCAGACGGAGAGGTAACCGGTTCCGCCGAATGGATAACGCCGGGGCCGTGCACCCATCCGCCCAGCATCTTGACGTCTTGGAATTCAGCCTCATAGAACTGTTCGCCCATCATCTGCCAAAAGGCTGAAGACGCTGCGCGAGCATCTGTCACGATATAGGGAAGCTCAAACACCTCGGTCATCGGGAATCGACCTGGCGTATAGCCCAACACGTTCCATGTGATATCAAGCGACCCATCAATCACCTGATCAATCAACTCAGGCGGCTTGCCCCCAAGCTGCATCGACGCAAAGCGATCAATCTTGATGCGCCCGTTCGAGGCCGCTTCGACCTCATCAGCCCAGACATCAATGATCTTGCTGGGGATCGTTGCTTGCGCTGGCAGAAAGCTCTGCAAGGTAAATGTAAAATCCGCAGCCATCGTTAGGGTCGGCGTGCAAACCGCAAGGGCTGCCCCCCCCGACAAGGCCTAGTAGCGTCTTGTGAATGGTCATGATTCCTCCTTTGACCTCCGTGTTGGAGTATCGCGTCTATTCGCGCGTTCTGATGACACCGCATCCACGCACAGTCTTCTTCGCGTGAATCCAGCCCCTCGTTGTGCGTCCAGTTGAGCCGCGTTTCGGCATCTTTCCTCCTCCAAGACAAATCTCCGATTGCAAATTCGACTAAATACGCATAGCAGTACTACAATACCTTTTATGAAAAAGGAAGAAGTTTTGAAAGGCCACTCAATGATAACGGCAACCGTCTACAACGCCGCAACCGTGATGGTGGACAGGAATATCTCAAGCGGGTTTGGGAAAAAGGTCGCTTTTATCGACCCCAACAGATCTCTGACATACCACGAGCTTCAAACGGCCACCAACAAAGTGGCCAATATGCTGACCGATTTACGAATCAGGCGCGAAACGCGCATCGCGCTGCTGTTGCACGACACTGTCGACTATCCTTGTGTTTTCTGGGGGGCGGTGAGGGCTGGAATCGTTCCGGTCTGCCTCAACACTTTGCTGCCTGCCTCCCAGTATCTATACATCCTCAACGATTGCCGCGCCGAAGTACTGCTCATATCCGCACCCTTGCTTGAGGTCATCGAGCCACTGCTAGATCAGCTTCCCTTCCTGCAACATGTGATTGTTGAAGGTGGTGCGAATACCGGCCACTCCGACCTGCACGCAATGATGGACAAGGCTGCCGATACGTTTGAAACCACGAAAACCTGCCCGGATGAAACGGCTTTCTGGCTCTACTCTTCTGGTTCTACCGGCGCTCCAAAGGGTGTGCGACACATTCATACCAGCCCCGCCTATGTCGCCGATAATTATGGCAAACACGTGCTTGGCATCCGTCATGACGACGTTTGTTTCAGCGCGGCCAAACTCTTTTTTTTGCCTACGGTTTCGGCGCAGGGATGGCAATTCCTATGTCAGTTGGCGCCACCACGGTCTTGCTCCCCCCCGACCGCCCCCCCACGCCGCAGTCAGTTCTCAACATGCTGCACAAGTTCAACCCGACCCTGTTCTTTGGCGTGCCGACGCTCTATTCCGCGATGCTGGCCGATCCCGCCTGCACACCTGAAAACAGCTCCAACCGCCTGCGCCTTTGCATCTCGCAGGCGAAGGCCTGCCTGAAGATGTCGGGCGCAGCTGGGACAAGCGGATGGGCGTGAGTACACTCGACGGCATCGGGTCCACCGAGATGTTGCATGTATTCCTGTCCAACTGGCCCGATGACATCCGCTATGGCACCTCCGGGCGTGCAATTCCGGGCTACAAGTTGCGCCTCGTTGATGACGAGGGCAATGATGTCGCCAATGGCGAATTGGGCGAGTTGCTGGTCTCTGGCGGGTCAGCCGGAGACGGCTATTGGAATCAACGCGCCAAATCTCGCGCCACATTCGCTGGCGAATGGACCCACACTGGCGACAAATACTTCCGCGATGACGAAGGCTACTACACCTACTGCGGACGTACCGACGACATGTTCAAGGTCGGCGGGCGTTGGGTCTCTCCCTTTGAAGTGGAGCAAGCGCTGGCCTCACACCCCGAGGTGATCGAAGCCGCCGTGGTCGCTCGCGAGGACGACGAGGGGGGGCACATCAAGCCCATGGCCTTTATCACCCTCAAGACATCAGGCCTCGCAGATGAGTTGCGTGAAGACCTCAAAACCCACGTCAAAACCGCCATCGGTGTGTGGAAATACCCCAGATGGATCGAGGTTGTCGATGAGTTGCCCAAAACTGCGACCGGAAAAATTCAACGCTTCAAGCTGAGAGACTTAAACCACGGCGCTCTCTCAAAGAAACCGGAGTACGATATGCTCGAAATACTGATCCTGGGGCGCGGCGGACAAGGGGCGCAGACCGCTGGCAATCAGCTGGCGGAGGCGATGTTTGCAAAAGGCCTGCATGTGCAAACCTTCGCAACATATGGCGGTGCGCGACGCGGCACCCCGGTCACATCCTCCCTCAGTAGATTCACAACCGATCCTTAAACGCTGCAACATCACCCAAGCCGACGCGCTGTTGTGCTTTGACGATAGCCTGCTGGACGAGGCGTTTCTCTCCCAATCGGCGGATAACGCTTTGGTTGTGGTCAACTCTGCCCGATCTTCTGAATCGCTACCCAAGTTAGGGAACCGCCGGATCTTCGCAATCGACGGCAAAGCAATCGCGCGACGCAACAACATGGGTAAAGTGGTAAACTCGGCCCTTCTGGCGCGCTCGCCGCTGTGCTCAATACCCCCGATCTTGAAACGCTGTGCAGCACGATCGAAGCCACCGCGCCCGCCAAGAAGCAAGAAAACGTGGCTGCCTGCCGCGAGGCTTACAGCCTGCTCGCCCAGAGCGCCAAAATCGCCGAGGAGGCCTGATCCATGAACACACAGCTTTCCCCGCTCTGGACACATCTGACCAGCGAAAACCGCAAGACTGGCACTTGGCGCAGCGCCCTGCCCAACTACCAAAACCAGCCTTCGCCCTGTCTGGGTGCCTGCCCGGTCAACGGGCGAATTGCCGAATGGGTCAAACAGGTCAAGGACGGCGATCACTATGGCGCGTTCGTCACTCTGGCAGACAACAATCCATTCCCGGCCATTGCCGGGCGCATCTGTCATCACCCCTGTGAAACAGCCTGTAATCGCCGAGATCTGGATGAAACCGTCGGCATTTGCAGCCTTGAGCGTTTCGTCGGTGACAAGGCCCTTGCTGAAGGCTGGAAATTCCCGGCTGCCAAGTCGCAAACTGATCAATCAGTCGCGGTGATTGGCGGTGGGCCCGCCGGATTGTCGGCTGCTTATCAGCTGCGGCGCTATGGCATTCAGGTCTCACTCTATGAGACCAAGGAGCAGCTTGGTGGCTGATGCGCTACGGCATTCCCTCCTACCGACTGAGCCGCGATATTCTCGATGGCGAGATCAACCGTATTACCGCCATGGGCATTGATCTGCACCTTGGGACGGAAGTGATGGATGAAGCGGCCCTGGCCAAGCTGCGCGATGTCCATGACGCGGTCTTTCTGGCAACCGGAGCAAGCCTGCCCAAACCGCTGCCCGGCATTGATTATGCGCAACCTTGGGTCATCGACAGCGCCGAGTTTCTGGCCGCACCGACAACCGAGCAACGCAATAAAACCGGAGAGCACGTCGTCGTCATCGGCGGTGGCAGTGCAGCGTTGGATGTTGCCCGTTCCGCCCGGCGTCTTGGGCGCGACGTCACCGTCCTGTCCCTGGAACCAGAAGGCAAGTTGCCCGCACAACAGGTCGAAATCAACGAGGCCACCGAGGAAGGTGTTGTCTTTGTTTCCGGCACAATGATGCAATCTGCCCAGGCCGATGGAGAGCGGGTGACAATGCGCTGCATCCGCGTGAAATTCACACCGGGTCAGGCGCCCGGAAAATTCAGCATCGACCCTGTCGGCGAAAGTGAATTCGAGTTCTCCACAAACACCATCATTCCCGCCATCGGACAAGATGCCGATCTGGAACGATGGGCTGGTTTGCTGCCCGCAAAAGGCCCGGTCGTCGGTGTTAACGACACATGGCAAACAGGCGCCCCCGGTGTGTTTGCCGGTGGTGATGTCGCCAGCATGAGCCGATTTGTGACCCAGGCCGTCGGCATGGGAAAGGAAGCTGCACACGCAGTCGCCGCCCGGCTTTTGCCAGAGGCGGCCCAGTCGGCTGCTGGGAATGCCGAAGAGGTCGGTTATGACCGGATCAACATCGCCTATCAGGACGACCACGCCCGCCTGATCCAAGACACAACAGACGTTGAAACACGGCTCAAGAGTTTTGACGAGGTGCAACAGCCGCTCTCGGCAGAAGACGCCGTATCCGAGGCAGGAAGATGCTTCAGCTGCGGCACCTGCATCTATTGTGACAACTGCTATTTCTATTGCCCCGACATGGCGATCACCAAGGTCGATGGCGGATATCTCGTGGACCCCCGATTTCTGCAAAGGTTGCGGTCTGTGCGTCGCGGAATGTCCGACAGGATCCATCCACATGCAAGAGGACACGACATCATGAACGCCCCGGCTTTCAACGACACCATGCAGCTCTTGAACGGCAACCATGCAGTGGCCTGGGGCGTACGTCTGGCGACGCCGGATGTTGCACCGCTCTATCCGATTACACCGCAGACGCCGATTCTGGAAAAGCTGATCGACTTTCAAAGCAACGATCTCTTTGATGCCGAGCTTCTGACGCCAGAATCGGAACACTCTGCCATGGCCGCCGCAATCGCCGCCTCGGCGACGGGCGCGCGGGTGTTCACGGCAACATCCTCACAAGGGTTGTTGTTGATGCACGAACTGCTACATTTTGCAGCTGGCGCGCGTACCCCGATCGTGATGTTCAACGTCAATCGCACTCCGGCATCCCCATGGGCTTCTGGCCCGATCAGATCGACAGCCTGTCTCAGCGCGACACAGGCTGGATTCAGCTCTACAGCGAATGCCCTCAGGATTCGCTCGACACGGTGATCCAAGCGTTTCGCATCGCCGAGGCGGTTAATCTGCCCGTCATGGTGAATCACGACGCTTCTACGTCTCCCATTCGGTCGAGCCGGTCAGTCTGCCTTCCAAGGAAGCCGTAGCCAAATACCTTCCGCGCACCAAGCGCGATATCCAGTTGGGCGATGGTTCAAACCGCTCACTCGGCGCGCCTATTGATCAAGCTCCTGGAACCTCACCCGTCGGGAGATGGCCAAGGCCATGGCACAAGTCGAAACGGCTACCGAACAGGCCGGGCGCGATTGGTCTGATATGACCGGCCGTCTGACTGCGCCACTTGAGTATTATCGTGCTGAAGACGCAGAGATTCTGTTTGTCACCATGGGCAGCATGTGTGGCACGGCGCGCCAGGCGGTGGACCGCTTGCGTGAAAACGGCGTTGCCGCCGGATTGCTGAAGGTGCGGCTGTTTCGTCCCCTTCCAATCGAGACTTTGCGCGACGCGCTTGCCGGTGTGCCTTGCGCCATCGTTCTGGATCGCAACTATTCTCCCGGCATGGGCGGCGTGTTGCATCAGGAAATTCAAGCCGCGCTCTTTGGCGTGCAAAACCCGCCGCGGCTGCACGGGCTTCTGGCAGGCGTCGGCGGTGTCAACGTGTCCGTCGAGGATATCGAAAAACTGGCGCACGACTACCGCAACGCGGCGCAATCAATGCAACCAATCTGGGTGACTAGGCGCATGGAAAAGATCGAGTACAAAGACGAAGGCAAGTTCTGTTCGGGCCATGTCGCCTGCGCCGGGTGTGCCGAAGCACTGTCCATGCGGGTAATTCTCAATGAGGTGGGTGACGATGCCGTGGGCGTCGTAGCGCCCTCTTGCTCCGCCGTGATTCTTGGTGGTCACCCGATGAGCGCGGCCAAAATTCCGGTATTGCATGGCACCCTTGAGTCCGCCGCAGCATCGGCCAGTGGAATCAAACGGGCATTGAAGGCGCAAGGACGCGATGACACCACTGTTCTTTGTCTCGCGGGCGATGGCGGCACTTATGACATTGGCTTGCAAGCCTTGTCTTCGGCCGCCGAGCGCAACGAGGATATCCTCTATATCTGCTTTGACAACGAAGGCTACATGAACACCGGCGGCCAGAAAAGTTCGTCAACACCCAGCAAGGCGGTCACTGGCAGCACCCCCTTGGGCAAGACCACCCGCAAAAAGAACATGATCGAGATTCTGGCGGCGCATCGTATTCCCTACATCGCAACCACCAGCCCCTCACATCTGAGCGATATGGCGGCCAAGATCAAAAAGGCCAAAACCATTCGCGGCACCAAGGTCATCTTTGTGCTGATCCCCTGCTTGCCCGGCTGGGGTGTGGCAGACAATGCCGCGGTCAAGACAGCGCGCCTGGGCGTTGAGTCCGGTGTATTCCCCCTGTTTGAAGTTGAGAATGGCGTGGATTACACAATGACCGTGGCGCAAAAGACCAAGCCGATCGATGGCTATCTCGCCCTACAAAAGCGCTACCGCTCTCTTGATGATACGGGCCGTGCAGAGCTGCAGGCCGAAGTCGATGACACCTGGGCGCGCTTGATAGAACGGGCCGGGCAGGCAGGGTAGCACCAATCAGACAAGCTGATTGGTGCCGTAGGTCTTACTTGTCACGCTCACGTCACCGGCAAGTCACCAGCTTCCGGGGCATTTTCCTTGGCCCGGGTCCTCGCTGACTGACGACGCTCTACCTGTTTCAACAAAGTTGGATCGTAATCGAACTATAGGTCGAGCGCGCGATATCGTTGATCTCGTTGGAGACATCAAACAAAACCCATTCCTCATCAGTCGCCTCGGAAGGATCGGCCAATTTGCAACTGGTTGTTGTATCCTGAAACAGGCTGATGATCTCATCGAGGTTCAAGCGTTTGGCGTTTCCGGTAAAGGTATAACCGCCTCCGACACCACGCACAGATTGAACCAAACCGGCACGGCCCAGTGTCATCAGCACCTTTGCCAGATGATGCGCAGATACGCGGTACTTCGCGCCGATTTCCGCCGCAGAAATCTGTGAATCAGGATTAGACGCCAATTCGATCAGGGCGTAGATGGCAAGACGACTGGATTGCTGCACGTTAACTACCTCACATCCGTGGCGAAAACCGGGACGCCATTACCCGTCAATTAACTTCTTTTCAAGCTGTATGAATGGGCCAGCCATCATACCTTCCCCGCGAAAAAAAAGGACATATGTAGCGTGTTCTGGCGCCGCACCATTGTGCGAACCTTTTTGATACCGACCTGTCGAAACTCATCGCACATCGCCTTGAACAAGGCTTCTCCGATACCCTGCTGGCGCCGATCCGGATCGACCGAAATCGCGAAGATCCAGCCACAGGGTTCCGACCCGAACTCCCAACCCCGAACTTCTCCAACGATCAGACCAAAGATTCCCGCATCACCTCCCTCTGGCCCTTCCGCGATCAGAAAGAACCGCTGATCAATTCGCCGTGCAGCATAACGCTCGAATATATCCTGCCAGTAGTCGAGTTTCGACTTGCCCGTGATGCGGGCATCAAGGTCGACAACCTGTTCCAAATGATCCGAGGTCGCCCTGCGGATACGCAGCACGTTCTCCGGTGACTTCTCTTCACTATTCTTAGACATGCAGGCTCCTCAACGGTCTGAGTGTACTCAAGGCAAAGACACTAGGATGAACTGGAACAGACATGCAACCACCTGCGCTCACTGTCGCCCTCAAACGATCACTGCATCCTTCCAAATTTCGCCCACACCCCAAGTTTGCTGTATCCCATAGTCATTTATGGTATTATAGTACTTATTTATTGATTTGCAAACTCCAAGCGACAGGAAGGCCGTAAACATGAAGCGAATAGTCAGTCTGAAACTCAACGGCAGACCAGTTGAGGATGTCATACCAGACAACCTCCTGTTGCTGGACTACCTTCGCGAGAGACAGGCACTGACCAGCGTGAAGAAAGGCTGCGACAGCGGCGAATGCGGCGCCTGTACCGTCCTGATAGATGGTCGCCCCAGATTGGCATGTATCACTCTGGCTGCCAGCTGTGAAAATTCCGAAATCGAAACCGTCGATGCGCAGGCGAAAAATGGGGGTTCTCTCCCCCGCTGCAACGTGCGTTTCATGAAAACCTCGGCACGCAATGCGGTTCTGCACCCCAGGCATGATCATGGCCGCCGAGGGCCTGTTGCGCGACAATCCGAACCCCCGACGAGACCGAGATCAAGACAGCACTGGGCGGAAACCTGTGCCGCTGTACCGGCTATGTAAAGATCATCAAATCCGTACAAATTGCCGCAGCGGAGAGCAGACAATGAACGTCAAGACGAAGAACTCCATTGTCGGCACACCCGTCCCGCTTGTGGACGGAATCGAAAAAGTCACTGGTAAAGCGCTCTACACCGCGGATCTCGACACCCGCGACGCGCTGGTCGGGCGCATACTCCGCGCACCGGTAAGTCATGGGCGCATCATACGGTAGACACGTCCAAGGCCGAGGCACTCGACGGGGTCATATCCGTGATAACCGGACAAGATTGCTACAAGACTTATGGCGTAATCCCGATCGCAATGAACGAATACCCCCCCATGGCGCGCGACAAGATCCGCTACCGCGGCGAACCGATCGCTGCGGTCGCCGCAGTAGACGCCGCAACGGCCGCGCGCGCACTCGATCTGATCGAACTCGAAATCGAAGAACTGCCCGCCTGCTATTCACCTGCACAATCGCGCGCGCAAATGCGCCACTGTTGCATGAAAACAAACCGGGCAATCTCGAACGCGAGGTGCATCACAGCTTTGGCGACATGGCCGAAGGCTTTGCCAGCGCCGATCTCGTGCGCGAAGAAACCTTCAACTGCGCCGAAATCAACCATGCCCAGATGGAACCCCACGCGGCGCTTGCCGAATACGACAGCACCCGCGAACGGCTGACCCTGCATTCCGTGACGCAGGTGCCGTTTTATCTGCATCTGATGCTGGCGCAATGTCTCGACCTCGACAGCTCGCGCATCCGGGTGATCAAACCCTTTGTCGGCGGTGGATTTGGCGCCCGCACAGAAGCGCTGAACTTCGAGATCATCGTCGCATTGCTAGCGCGCAAGGTCGGCGGCAAGGTGATGATGCAGCTCACCCGCGAAGAGACCTTCTTGACCCACCGCGGCCGCCCCAACACCCAAGTGAAGCTCAAGATGGGCCTGACCAAGGCGGGCAAGATCACCGCGGTCGATTGCGAAGTGGTGATGAGTGGTGGCGCTTACGCCGGCTACGGTATTGTCACGATCCTCTATGCCGGAGCTCTGCTCCAGGGCATCTACGACATCTCCAACATCAAGTATGACGGCTATCGCGTCTATACCAATCAACCGCCCTGCGGCGCGATGCGCGGGCATGGAACGGTCGATGTGCGCCACGCCTTCGAATGCTTACTCGATCGCATGGCCCGCGATCTGGGCCTTGATCCTTTCGCGGTGCGTCGCGCCAATCTGCTCAAAGCTCCGATGTTCACCAGCAACGGCTTGATGGTGAATTCCTATGGTTTGGACGAATGTCTCGACAAGGTGGAAAAGGCCAGCAACTGGCTGAGCGAAAAGGCAAGCTGGCCAAGGGCCGAGGCCTCGGTATGGCATGCTCGCACTATGTTTCCGGTGCCGCGAAACCGGTCCATTGGACAGGTGAGCCGCACGCGGTCGTCTCGATGAAACTCGACTTCGATGGCAGCGTTACGGTTCTGACCGGTGCTTCGGACATCGGCCAAGGCTCAACCACCATCGTCGCGCTCGCTGCGGCCGAAGTGATGAGCATCGATCTTGGTCGGATCCGCGTCGTCACCAATGACAGCGCGATCACGCCCAAGGACAATGGCTCATATTCCAGCCGGGTTACCTTCATGGTCGGCAACGCCGCGATCGAGGCCGCCAAGGCACTGCGCGAGAAGTTGGTCGCGGCGGCGGCCGAGCTTCTGGATGCGTCGCCCGAAGATGTGGAATGCGAAGGCGAGACGTTCTTCGTCAAGGGCAGCTCGCAATCCGAATTGCCATGGCAGGACGTGGTTTTTGCCGCCCTCGCCAAGGAAGGCACGATCACGGTAAAGGCACGTTTACCACACCCATCGAGGCCCAGGGCGGCAAGCATCGCGGTGGCGCCGTCGGCTCGACCATGGGCTTCTCCTATGCCGCGCAGGTGGTCGAGGTCAGCATCGATGACGCCACAGGCCAGATCACGGTCGAACAGGTCTGGGCAGCGCTCGACTGCGGATATGCGATAAACCCGCTGGCGGTAGAGGGACAGATCGAGGGATCGGTCTGGATGGGCTTGGGCCAGGGGCTTTGCGAGGAAACGCATTATATCGAAGGCCTGCCCGCGCATGGCAATCTCACTGACTACCGGTTTCCGACAATCGTCGAATCTCCCCAATCGATGTGCAGATCGTCGAAAGCATCGATCCTCTGGGGCCGTTTGGCGCTAAGGAAGCAGGCGAAGGCGCGCTCTCTGGCTTTCCGCCCGCGCTGGTCAATGCCGTGGCTGATGCTATCGGCATGGACGTGAATTTCCTCCCCGTCACCCCCGACCGGGTGCTCGAAGCCCTGATTAAATTCCGCCGCGCAAAGAACCGCGCAAAGAAACAGGAGGCCGTCACATGACCGAGGCCCTGCCCCAATTTCAATACCTCGAACCCAGCACAGTGGCTGATGCCGTCAAAGCACTGCAATCCGATCCAACCGCCGTTCTCTGCGCAGGTGGCACCGATCTTGTAGTGCGGCTGCGCAAGGGCTTGTCCGAGGCCGGTTCTGTAATCCATTTGGGCAAGATCGACATCCTCAACACCATTGAGGTTTCCGAGTCTGGAATGCGGATCGGCGCCGGCGTGACGCTTGCCGAAGTGGCGAGAAACAGCAGCATCGGCGCAAATTACCCCGCCATCGCCAAGGCGCCCAACGCGTCGCCGGGCCGAGCCACCGCGAAGTCGCAACCTTGGGTGGCAATCTCTGCCTCGACACTCGCTGCGTCTACTACAATCAAAGTCACTGGTGGCGAAAATCCAATGACTTCTGCCTCAAATACCGGGGGCGATACCTGCCATGTTGCGCCCCCCCAAGGCAATCGCTGCCGCGCCGCCTATAGCGGCGACATGGCCCCCCCGCGCTGATGGTTCACGGCGCAACTCTCGAAATCGCCGGGCCAAACGGCTCCCGCCGCATCGCGCTGTCGGATTTCTTTGAAGAGGACGGCGCGGCCCATCTCAAACTCGATCCCGGTGAGATCGTCGTTGCCGCGCATCTCCCGACGGCCGCCCTGGCCTCGGACTATGAAAAGATCGCAGTGCGCGGTTCGGTCGATTTTCCGCTCGCCGGCGTCGCGGTGTCCTGCGCAAAAGAGTCCGACGGAACCGCTCGATTCACCATCGCCATTACCGGCACGAATTCCATGCCGCTGATGGTAGATTTCGACCAGACTTTGGCGCCAAACGACGACGCCGAAAGCTTCTTTGCCGCCCTCGAAAAGCAGGTCCAGAAATCTGTCTCGCCCCCCAGCGCACGACAACCATCGCACCGCATTACCGGCGACTGTCGGCCGCCGCCCTCACCGTCCGGCTCGCCAAATCGCTGCTATGAAGGTCTGCGGCGCACCTGGCAAATCGTGCAGGCAAGCGACGGCCTGCATATCGACACCCGCGGATTGGCACCGCCCGATCCATGGTGGCAATTCTTTGGCATATCGAACAGCCGAATCAGCGCGGCCCGATCACCGCTTATTTTGATCGCGACCCGGTTCATCTC
>LLEQ01000041.1_pt1 | contig 13210 bp, 21 predicted proteins | sample 595901 | NCBI WGS metagenome assembly LLEQ01 (sample SAMN02919317, study PRJNA255460) | bioreactor metagenome | biome: chemostat; feature: culture 2012_25.3; material: sediment; isolation source: day86 25degC chemostat 2012 inoculated with Wadden Sea sediment taken from... | place: Germany: Bremen ... | reverse complement strand
GGTGACAAGACTTTTGTCTACGCCCATCTTCCTGATAACCCTGTTATCAACATCCTCGGCGGCGACCCTACCAAGATTATTCTCTCGATATTTCTTGCTCATCATATGAAAGGAAGCAATGTCATCAAGCTTGCCTATCCTGCTAAGCTTGTCCTGATGGTCCGGCTTTCCCGCGATGAGAGCGGCCGCGTGCTCCATCACCGCAAAGCTGGCAGCGGCTCTCGGATCCCCCCCGGCATCAAACTCCATCCCAAATCGCGCGCGAGCCACCACAAAGGCCGAGGCTGGACCCCCGTTGTCTCGAATAAAGCTCTTCTCCTTGCGTGACAGTGACTTTCCATAATCCTGCCACATGCTTTCGCCGAACCGGACATTATCGAGAGCAGATACCCCTCTTTCAAACGAAACCCCGCCATCAGGGTAATGTTCCGCAAAGCCCACAATCGCAGCCTGATTGTGTCGAATATTCAATCCGACCTCTCGCATTTTCTGAAAATTCGCAACCTTATCCGCGGTTGATTGTTGCGGGGCAGCACATTTTTCAACCTCTTCACAAAACACTTCTGCCTGTGACTTGCTACGCGCCGCAGTGACTGCAGTGATATTTTCCCCAAGAAGGTCCTTCCTGTCAAAGTCGACAAGAAGCTCATCCATCAACTTTCCCGTGTGTCTTGATACACCGATAATGAAACGAGGATCGTCAAAATGCTCAAGGCAGCCTCTTTTCGGAGATCAATCAGGTCATACTGAAGATCGACATGCAGTTCTTCCGCAATCATCTTCTGCGCCTTGCCAGCAACAGCAGCATAATCCTCTGCATCCAGAACTGACTTTCCACCGAAAATCTTGTCCCGAAGCTTGGCCCGGCGCTCCATGAAATCGCTATAGTCCGGCGACGATGCATCCGATCTTGAAATATAGTTCAGGTCTGCCTGCAGATATTTCGCATCTGCGCCAAGCTCCTGTGAACGATCTGCTCTGGCTTCTGGGAAATTCCCGAGCGTATCTCAGCCGTTCTTCACGCAACTCATCAATGGCGTTGCCGTCATTGACAAACTCCCTCTTGCGCTGCTCTTGCGATTGTCCCGGCCTGCCTCCCTCACCCTTCCATCTCGCAATTTTCTCAAGGTAAATCTTCAACTCTGTAGGCACATCCGTATCGACAGGGCCTGCATCACCGATCTCGGCGTCCAGAATATCGTCGTCGTAATTCCGAGAGCCCGATCGAGGAGTTCCACTCAGGTCGAACTCCTGACCACCATCAGAGAAATCACTTCTGAAAGTCTCTGCGCGGCCATGAAAATCGTCATCACTGTCGGCCTCGAAGTTGAAATCCGAAAATTCAAGATGAGATGCGGCAAGCGCGTTGCCTTGCTCATTATCATGTGCAAAATCCGACATTTACGCTCTCCCTTAATCCCTCTCTCCGCCCGATCGAGTCCTGCGACGGGGCTTTTGCCCTTCGAAAATTCGGTCCTCACTCAGGAATTCAATTTCCCGTCCCTGCGCGGCTCGGGATGCTGCATCGATAATCACCGACGAAATTTCCATTTGGTGGGCGCGCCAGGATTTCCAGGCCCTCAACGCATCAGAAGAGGCAAACGACCCGACCTCTGGCGGCAACCCATCCATTGACGTAACAAACCTCAACCCATAGGTTTCACTTGAACGATCCCAATCCACACCATGAGAGACTCCGGACTTGTCGAGACGTTCGGCAAGATCATCTGCTGAAAATTGATCACCTTCATCCTGCGGCCTTGCGTAGAGATATATCCTGTCAGACTGGGGGATATCCACATCAAGCGGGTGTGCCCGTCCCGATACGTCACATGCCGCGATTGCGATGGCCTCACGGCCGCTCATCAAATTCTCAGTCATATTTTTTTTCCAATGACATTCGTTTTCCTTAGCTTGGATATAGGCGTCGACGACGCAGACCGCACAAAGGAAATTCCGACACCATGGGACAGAACACAGTATATCTCTGCGAAAAGCCAGATCAGGGTAGAATTATCGCCAAGGCCCTGGGTGGCGGCCAGAAGACTCAAGGCGGAATTATCGGACCGGGGTGGGGTATCACCTGGGGCTTTGGTCACTTGCTGACGCCATACATGCCACATGACTACAATGCAGACTTCAAAAGATGGGAGTGGGATCACCTCCCCATCGTTCCTGAGAAATTCCTTTTCAAGGCCAAGGACGGCATGGCCAACAAACAATTGTCGTCCATTCGTAAGTTCTTCAAGGATGCGACTGAAATCATCATCTCGACCGATGCTGATCGCGAGGGAGAGCTTATCGCCTATGAAATTCTCAACGAGATGAAGTGGAAGGGCGTCACGAAACGTCTCTGGCTTTCCGACCTCACTATTCCAGCTGTTCAGAAGGCACTTGCAAGTCTTCGTGATGCCAAGGAAACCAAGCCGCTCTACTGGGCGGCCGCAGCCAGAACCTACGCAGACTGGATCGTTGGACTTAATCTGTCTCGCGCCGCCACCTTGAAGCTTGCTGCACGGGGCGGTAAGCCAATGAGCGTCGGTCGGGTGCAAACTCCTGTTCTCGCAATGATTGTCGACCTCGAACGCAAGATCAAGAATTTCAAGCCGGAAGATTACTTCGAAATCAAAGCCAGTGTTTCCGCCGTCTCCGGCTCCTTGATTATGCGTTATGCCCCCATCACCCGAAAATCGCCTCAAGGATGCGACACGAGCGCAGCAATTGCGAGACAAGGCGCAGGGCGCAAAGGGTCCACTCCAGGTAAAGACAGAAGCTAAAAAAAACAGACTCCCTCACCCCTGCTTGATCTCAATAAGCTTCAGCAGGAATGCAATGGTCGCTTTGGCTGGAGTGCCGACAAGGCCCTTAAGGTCATGCAGGCTCTATATGAACAACACCATATCCTGACCTATCCGCGCACCGATTCCACCGCACTTCCAGAAGAGCACAAGGGCAATATTCCCACCATTGCGGGAAATATGGTCGGTCTATCCGAATTTTCTCACCTTAAGACCGCGCTCGGAGCTCCTGTTGAGAGATCGTCGGTTTACAACGACAAGAAAGTTACAGCCCACCATGCAATCATTCCCACCAACAAGGCTGCATCCCCATCGCAACTGAGCGCCGATGAGATGCGACTTTACCTGCTTGTCTGCCGGTTTTGGATTGCTGCCCACATGCCGGACATGGAATACCTCCAGACCACTGTGACACTTGACGCCAACGGTGTGCCACTGCGCGCCTCCGGTCGCCAGATCACCAAGGAGGGGTGGAGGGAAGCCTTCAAGTCAGCAGCAGGTAGCGAAGTCGACGAAAACCCCGACGACAAGGAAGACGAAGGGGAGACTTCCACATTGCCGCCTCTCGAACATGGTGAAACAGGGACTGTCGACAAGGCCGAGCTTGAGGCCAAGAAAACCAAGGCACCGAGCCGTTTCACTGAAAAGACGCTGCTTCAGGCAATGAAGAACGTCGCCGCCTTTGTTGATGATCCGCAAGCCAAGAAGACTCTCAAGGCAACCTCCGGAATTGGTACGCCGGCAACACGTGCCAATGTAATCGAGACACTCAAGAAGCGCAGCTACATCACGATCAATAAGCGCCAGCTTGTTCCGGCAGAGCCCGGATTTGTCCTGATTGATGCAATTCGAGCCACCGCTCCGTCCTACGCCAACCCGGCAATGACGGCCCGCTGGAGGATGTTCTCGAAACAATTGCCCAAGGCCATGATGCCAGCATGACAAAGCGATTTGTTGATGGTATCGCGGGAACCGTGCGCAAGGATGTGGCCGAACTGAAGGCTTCCTCTGTCAGTCGGATGGAGGGTGATGCTCCAAAAGGAAAGACCGGAAAATCCTATGAGGCAGGTCGAATAGAAGGGGACTGGAAAGCCGCAATTGAAAACGGCACCCCCCTGAAGGTTTCCTTTGACAAGCGCGAGAAGGCCAAGGAGCTGGGAGCGCGATGGAATGCGGACAAGAAATCCTGGGTTGTTCCGGCAGGAAAGGATCCAGAGCCTTTCCGCAAGGCGGGATTTCTTTAAGGAGGACAGAAGGTGCAATATTTTTCCATCATTGCCAGAAAGGGGGGTGATGCCCCCAGAACCTGTGCCATGCTGCAGGACTCCACAATCGATGCGGCCGCCAAAAAGGCGAGGCTTCTGGTTCGTTCGGATCACCTACCACATGTCGAGCGGCACTCTACATTTTCCATCCGCAAGTCCTCCCGCCGGGAGACCTCGCTTCTTCAATCCTACCTCGCGGTCGGGACTGGCGACAAGATGTCGACATATCTCCAGGAGGATCTTGACAGCCTCCTGGCGCGCCGAAACACGTTGCTTCTATCCTTTTTCATGGCTCTCTATCTTGACCCTGTCGGTCTGAAACGGCGCTTTGATACATCCGCGCCCGGGCGAAAGACGGACTCAGGCAGCACCGGGAGCGGAGGGATCACTATGGATCCAGAGACCGCAGCAAAAGCCAGTGAGGCCGATCACTCGAATTCGCTCGACGCCGTCGATGCTCATGCCGAAATCGCAGAGTCTGCCACAAGTGCGGAAGTCGGAGATACTGTTAGCGACGACAGTCAGATCAGCGCCCTGGCAGATATCGTGAATGGCGGCGATCAACATGGAGATGACGAACTCGATCTGTTCTGATCAACTCGCCGCTCTTACGGTAATCTTCATTTCTTCGTGATATCTGGCACCAGGCGCCTTGATTGGCTGCAGAAGAATCTTGCCCCCCAGTAGTCCTTCAAGGCGACCGGACGATCTCCTTACACGCTCCGACACTCTTTGAAAGGATACTTGCTCATCGAGGCCGGCAGCACGTCCAAGATCGAGCACATCCAGGTTCACAGACCGTTTATTCATCTTCCATACCCTGCGCACCTGCAGATACAGGAAGAAGTCGAGTCCGCTCTTCAGATGCACAATCTCTGAAATCGAAACAATGGCGTAGATCCGCGGAGACACGAAAAGATCGCTGAAATCCGGCGTAAACACCCACTCAAGCATCCGACTCTCCCGATCCATGATCTCCACCCGATCAAAGACCGGTATCCTCATGTCTTCATCAATCTCCAGAATCTCCCCGGCAAGCTGCCTGAGGCATTCACAACAGGAATGTCCTTGCCATAGCCTTCAAATCCGGCCGCAATCCTTATTTCTGCCAGCGATGCCCTGAAGCAAACCTGCGCTCCACTTCTCATGACTTCGGAGGATAGCCAGATCAGTGCAAAAAAAACACGCGCAGGGCGGCACCATTGTCACTCGACATGTGTAGGCCCGGGACACATAGCGGGGCCGGGACGAGAAATGTCTCTCCCGCCGCAGAAGTATTGATCATCTTTGCCAGTCTCGGGCGCGAAGCCCTCTCTCTGCACATGCGGCCGTCCCTTTCTGCCAAGTCAAGGAAATAGGATGACATCAGGCAATACGGGAGCTTTTTTTTACCCCGCGCCATATGCCTATGTCCAAGCAGAAGCCACGAGAGAATGCAAGATGATTACCTCAGAGAAAACAGCACGAAAATTCACCCGACTCTTCGGCAAAAGCTTTCGGGGCTTGTCTTTGCTCGAGGCAATACTCGCCCTGGGAATCGGCGGCATTGTCATCACCCAGAGTATTCTGGGGCTGTCGAACTACACCAGTGGCGTCCAGGTCCAGGCTACAGCCAGCAAGCTCTCCATCCTCACCCGGCTACTGACCGGTTTGCCGAGGATAACTATTCCACCCTTCTCGCAGCCGCACCGCAGGAACTCGATATTTCCGTTCTGGAGCCGTATATTGGTGAAAATATCGGCCAGGATGCCTTTGGAAATACCTATAAGTTGACCACAAGAACATATCAGATCACAATTCCGGATCCGACCAATCCAATCCCCGGTAGCACCAAGCAGGAAAATGCACTCCAGGTTCTTGTGGTTGGTGGATATACCAATGCAGCCGAAACCGCACTCACTGAAAAGATAACGCTCCGTGCCGAGATCGCCAATACTGCTGGTGCATCGGCTGGCTTCATTGCCCTTGATCAAGTCAACTGTCCAGACGGAGCTGGCGGAGTGCGTCCCGACGGTGGAATTTGCGGAGCCTTTGGCTCCTACTCGATTGATTCAAGTGAATTTTCGGCCACGAATTTCAACAATGCGGCGGTTGTCAGCCTGATCACCAAGGGTGACAGTTCCGTCTATGGCGACCAGCTCTATCGCTACGATTACGGTGATCCTGAGCTGAATACGATGCACACGGCCATCCTCATGAATAACAACGACATTGTAGATCCCTCGGAAATCACCGGGGTCGATCGTATCACCATGGATGGTGGCCCCCGGAGTCGATCCGGCACTCATCGAATCAACTGACGGAAAGGACCTGAGACTCCAGGCCGCCGGAACGGCTACCCTTCAAGCCAATAATGGCGAGGTGGTTCTCGATTCCTCCAATAGCAGTGTTTCAATCCAGTCAAATTCAGGCCCGGGACCTTGCGCAGGAAACCTCCCTTGCACCAGTCATTTTGCAAGCTTGAGAGCCTCCAACGGCTACTTGCGCCTTTCAAATTTGGAAACCGTTTTTGGAGACAAGGTTGCTGTCGATCACAATGGAACCTCTATGAGGACCGGGTCTGGACACATCTGGGCTGGCGTCGCTCGCGTCAGGGCCGTGCAGGCACAGGAAATCAACTCTCTCTTCCAAGCAAGTTCGGACGCCCTGCGATTGCAACGCAACCGACCCGGTGGAGAGGTTATCATCGGGAGACGTGCACAATACGACGCTGATGGTAGCGGCAGTATTTACGAACTGGCGGACGGCGAACTCACAGCCCGACATGTCCAGGTCCAGGATATCACCTGCGCAGATTGTGGCGGGTCTCTCGCATCCATTCTTCCCAAGTGGCGCCATATGGGAACCTACTTTATTCCTGACAGCACCATACGCACAGTTCCCAAGCCAGAGTGTGTTGACAACCGCACCCGCTCAAAAAAAACCGTGCTGCCGTCGGCAATAATCCAGCCTATGCAGAGAGCGCGACAGATTCGCGCTATGAGGCAAAAATCATTCTGGTTCCACGTCAGATGGCATTCGCGGATAACGGCGGCAATGGCGCCGGAGTGGTCGACTTTCAATTTCTGGCCACCGATGCTGGCACAAGCTGGCTGACCCAGGCCGCCACCGCAAGTGGCATGGCATCAGCAATGGCGAAAACCTACTGCGTTTTTGTCGGAGGTAATGTCGATCCGACCGCACCAGGGACAAAATTGCCGCATGGTGACCCAAATCTCAGCTATCTGGAGTAGTGGTAGCGTTCATGAACTGAAATCTCATGACCTCGTTCCGGCGGACACCTCCTCTTCGCAAAGAAGAAAAGGAGTATCTTACTTTGCAGAAATTTGCCCAAAGACAAAAAAAACTTTCTTCGTCCCCAGCTAAACTGGCCAATATCAGTCATGCAACAAAACAGAGGACTCTCTCATGAAAACGACAAAAATGCTTCGTCTTGGCCTTATTGCGCCCCTCGCGCTGATCCTCGCCGCCTGCGGCGGTGGTGCTGGCGGTGGTGACGATGACATCGATCCGCCAAATACCGCAGGCTTTGCCGACGCAGACCTGGCACCCAAGGTGGGATTGACGCTCGGCACCCCTCAGAATCCGGACGCTGCAGTCGGAACTTTCAGCCCGAAGAGTACTGCAAGGGTAAGAGGGGATATGCAGGATATTACCCGCATCACCTTTGCTGAAGGCGAGACCGACAGCCCTTGTCCAGATGGCGGAGCAGGCTTCTGCCTCCAAGTCGATGGAGACCGCGACGGTCAATATGGTGGCATCGATTCAGGCGACCTTCAGCACTACTCAACCTTCAACTCCCTGACGGAGCAACAGGGGGAATATCACGTAACCATCTCAAATGCCGGGGAGGGCATGAGTAGAGCTATCAACCAGGAAGGCAGTAAACTGAATCAGACAATCGCCTACATCCCGGCTGACGAAGCATCAAAAATGGCTGGCGGCATGTATGTCATGTCCAAGGCTACAGGAGCATCGCTCCCCGGAGCACAGGCCAACGGTGCCGTGGTCATTTTCGGTCAAAAAAAACCAGCCAGAACAAGCTCGATGAATTCAAGGAAAACGGCGTGATCAACGCCCAAGTCGGTAGTGCAACATACACCGGCGCCGCCGAAGCTATCGTCGATCGGGTTGCCGGACAGCAAAGCGGGCGCTATCAATCGAACTCAGTCACCGGAACAGTCGACTTCGTGAACAGCACAGTCACAACCGATCCTGCAGTACTGCAAAGTATCCACACTCAGGACTCCGCTGGAAAACTAACGGTCTCTACTTCATTTAACTACGCAAATGATTCAGGGACTTCCAGTATCACCCTTGGCGACGGAACAGTAATGGGAGGCAATGCCAACAGCGTGATCTATGGCAACAACGCCGACACCATCGGCGCGACCTTCTCCGCCCAGGAAGGTGCTAACGCAACCATCGTCGGTGGGATGATCCTTAATCGCGACTAACCATGTGTGAGCTGGCCTGTCTGGCTTGCTCACCACCTGCTCTGAATCATATCCTCTATCAAAAGCAGGATGTAACCCAAAATGGTGACAGCGCCTCGTCCCTCGAGGCGCTGTTTTCGTTACAATCAGGCAGTCTGAAAATCTCCAAATCATTTTTGTCAGGCGCATCAAGAACCCACCTTCTCCGTAAGAGGGGTAGACATGCGCACAATTTCGACAGTCATCATCAAACCGACCAAGGGCTGCAATGCAGATTGCAGTTATTGCTGCGCGCCGCCAGATGGTGCGCCAAAATGGTCAATTGAAGAATTTTATGACATCTTCGATGCCCTCGAGCCACGCCTGCACCCAAATGCAACGCTGATCTGGCACGGTGGCGAACCCATGCTTCTGGGCGTGGAGTTTTACCGTCAGGCTCATGATTATGCCATATCCAGACATCCTGGTATCCGCTTTTCGATGCAATCGAACATGCTGGCCTACAATAAGCGCTGGCGCAATGCATTCCGGGATGTTTTTCAGGGTTCAATCTCGACGAGTTGGGACCCGGATGAGCTATGCCGGACAGTCAAGGGCAGTCAGGAACTCTACTCCCGTCTCTATCACGCAAAGATGGCACAGATCCTTGACGACGGATGGCGGCCCAAGGTGATTTCCACCTTCGATGAGGAAACCATGCCCCCTCGCCCATGATGTCTACGATCTTGCCATGGCTGCGACGTCAAAGGGGCAGGTCTACGATATCCGCCTCAACTACCGCTATCCCGCGGGCAGGGCACAGGAAGAGGGTCCATCTATCCTGCCTGCGACCTACGGGCGCATCTTGACTGAAATCTACGACCGCTGGATTGTCGATACTCCGGATTTCCTGGTAACCCCGCTCGATCAGATGTTCAGGAAGGTCACCGGCGACGATCTCGGTAGATGCCCCTGGGCAAAAGGATGCACCGGACGGATCATTGGCCTTGAGCCAAATCTCGATATCTACAACTGCGGCGAGTTTGCTGATCTCGCGGATGAGGAATTTCGCTTTGGCAACCTTCTCGATGACGGGATTGATGCATGTCTCACCTCCCCTGCCGCGCGCAAGCTTGCGATGCGCCAATTCAAACACCCTGAAAGTTGCAAGACCTGTATCCACTATAATGAGTGCGAGGCGGGCTGTATGCGTGACAGCGCCCTCTTTGGCCGCGGACTCTTCGGGAAGTTCTTCTATTGCGAGAGCTGGCAGGAACTTTTTTTCCCGCATCAAGGAAAGTATTCTAAACGGCGAGGCCGACGCGGCACTGCAGAAATTCGGGCACGATCCGGATCGTATGCGAAAAGTTGTGAAAGAACGGCTCTCAAGCGGCCTCATCCGTGGTCACAAGCACATGCGCCGATCCATTCCCGACCTCGGACACATACCCGACCACATGGATCTTCAACAACCAGACGAAGGAATCTGATCATGTCTGAGGTCGCAAGCATGGCTCCTCCAAATCTCAAGCCAACCAAGCGCACAGGACGGCCGGTCACGGCCTACCTGAAGCCATCCGATTACTGCAATGTCGGGTGTGATCACTGTTACCTGCCTCTCTCTGTGCGCGCCAACAAGAGCAGGATGCCGCTCGAGACCCTCGACCTTGCCATTGATGCAATCAGGGATATGGTCGAGCGCCAGCGCGCACCTGGAGCCATGGTGGTATGGCATGGCGGCGAACCCCTCGCCCTGCCTGAGAAATATTTTCGCCAGGCCTGTGAACGCGTCAAGAAGCGTATGCCTGCGGCCATTCAAACCATTCAGACATCCCTCGTGCCCTATCGATCAGAATGGGCCCCCCCCTTGATCCGGGATTTTATGGACGGTCATATTGGAAGCTCCATCGATTTTTCCCAGCGCAAGATTCGGGGTGATGTCGATCGCTACCATGACATGTGGCTGGAAAAGGTTGCTCTGGCTCGGTCGGATGGATTTAGCATTACTCCAGGAGTGGTGCCCTCCCGGGGAGAGATTTTTCGCGGCCTGGAAATTACCCAATGGATGCTGGAAAACGACTTCCTGCACTGGAATGTGGATCGCTACAACAGTTTTGGCCGGGAAGATGACATGCGTCCATTGAATGTCGAACACTCCGGATTCCTCACCGAAGTCTTCGATGCAGTAATGGACCTTGCCAGAGCTGGCACCATCATGAAGGTTAATACGGTTCAGGCCGCGCTTGTCGGCGTCATGCATGACCTCTCTGGAGATCGCTGGGGCGGATCATGCTCAAGTGATTTTATCGTCATCAATCCGGATGGTTCAACCAGCGCCTGTCCGGACAAGATCAGCTTTGAAACTTTCGGCAATATCTCAGAGGGATACGATGCTTTCTCAAGATCGGAAGCACGCAAGGCCTGGATCCGAACACATATGACCGGACATCGCAATTCCCACTGCGCATCCTGTCGCTTCAACAGCTTCTGCCGGTCCGGATGCCCACTGACACCCAACGCCCCCGGAAAGCGAAGGGGAGTGCTCTGGGTATTATCATCATCTGATTCATGTGGCTGACTTCGCAGCACAGAATCCAGATATCTCGAACCTTTACCTGCGGGAAACCATGCAATGACCAAAGACCCGACACAGGGTGACGGGCGCCTGCCCTCAAGCGCCGACTTCGATCACCTGATTTATGTCCGGATCTTCGAGGGGTGTAATCTGCATTGTCAGCACTGCTTTATTCCCTCAAATCCGAAGCGGATGAGTGATCAGGACATCAGGGAAATCCCGGAACATATCCGTAACCGGATACCCGCCGGATCGGCTATTCTGATACAGTGGCACGGCGGCGAGCTACCCTCATGGGTGCCGATTTCATCCGCGACGGAATTCACGCCATTCGAGAAGCTGGCAAGGACTACAAATGGCGTTTTGGCATCCAGACCAACCTCATGAGCTTTGATCAGGCGTGGGCAGATCTCTATCGAGATGAATTCGGCGGGGAAGTTGGTGTGTCATGGGATCCGAAAATTCGCCTGCTCAACAGTCACGCCATTGACTCGAACCCGGAATTCAATGAACGCTTTGATGCCCGCCTCACCGACCTGATTCAGAGTGGCTTGACACCCTATGTGGTTGTCACGGCAACCAAAACCCTGTTCAAGGCATTCCCCAATCCATTCGACTTTTTCCAGCACTGGATGGATCGCGGCGTCTCCCATGTTCACCTCGAGCGCGTCACGCCAACCGGATTTGCGCGCCGGAACTGGGATTTTATCGGCCTGTCAAATGCACAATATTCCGACAATATGTCGCGCTGGATGAAAGCCTATCATGCATTCAAGCCTCACAGTCCGGCCCGACACCACTTTTCCTCTCTCCTTTCGAGAATATCCTCGAAAGCACAATCTCTCTCGAGGAGGGTAATCCCCATGCCCAGGGCTGCTGGTCGGGAAAATGTGACACCAGATTTCACACTATTGATGCTGATGGGTATAAACCTGGATGCACCGCCCTTACTGGCGAGATCGGCAATCGGAATGCTAACTTTCAGCTCAATCTTGGCGACGACCTGGAAGAAAAGCGTGAGTTGCGAACCTATGACTGCCGCAAGTGCAGATTTCACCCAATTTGCTCCTCAGGATGTCTGGCTCTAAGTTTTGATGATGGAAGCGGAGAATGCTCGGGAGGATATCGCCTGTTTGAAACAGCGAGTCGTCTCGCAGGACACTCGGCCTCCGAACACAAGACAAAACCAGCCGAACAGGCAATCCCGAGGCTAAAATGAGCAAGAAGAATCAAATAATCATGTCAGCGGCATCTGTATCGGCTGCTCTTGCCGCCGTCACCACAATGTCGCAGCAAAATCAGATCATAGACACACCCAAGGCTACCCCCTTTGATACCACCGCCTTGGAAGCAGTCGTAACAGCAAAATCCCAAGCCATCATCCGATCCTCCTTCCATCATGTCGCCAGAACCATCCGCCTCGACGCAGACCTGGGACGCGCCATTTACGCGGAAGTTGCGCAAGAGGGAGAAGGAGCGCCCTGGTGGCCTGATCCAAGCAACCCTCCCGAGGAGGGTGAAGAAGAGCCCGAGATTGTCTATGACGAAAATGGCATTCCGATCGGCCTCGCCGCCCTCTTCAGTGACGGAGGCAATAGCGATGGCCTCTCCCACCTTCAGTTTAACACTGCCGAGGAGCTTGTTGATCTTCTCGGCCTTACCCCTCCCCCGGATCAGACTGCTGAAGAATACATGGAATGGCTGGAACAAACCTACTACAGCGCATTGGCCTCGGATGACACTCTCCCTGAAGAATTCTCTCTTTCAACACTCACTGGTGGTAGTCATCTCATCGACTCGGTTCATGCCGGGTCCAACTTCCTCTGCTACAGCAATTGTCATGCCGCATGTCACGGCTCCCGTGGCTGGCGATAATCCCGAAGGATTACCAGATCACAACACAATCCTGGCAATGGCCGGAAAAAGCGCATGGTCTGTTTACTCATGACTACCACAAATTCAGATTCCAGCCCATTTGTTCCTCAGGATATCTGTATCTAAGTTTTGATAATGGAAGTGAAGAATGCTCCGGATGATTTCACATGTTTGAATCGGCGGATTAGCTCGCAGGGCGCCCATCTCCTGAGTGCAAGACAAAACCAACTGAATAGACAATTCCGAGGCTAAAATGAGCAAGAAGAACCAAGTAATCATGTC
>LLEQ01000040.1_pt1 | contig 13572 bp, 20 predicted proteins | sample 595901 | NCBI WGS metagenome assembly LLEQ01 (sample SAMN02919317, study PRJNA255460) | bioreactor metagenome | biome: chemostat; feature: culture 2012_25.3; material: sediment; isolation source: day86 25degC chemostat 2012 inoculated with Wadden Sea sediment taken from... | place: Germany: Bremen ... | reverse complement strand
AGCTAGTGAATAGCTTTCATACGGTCACGTCGCCGCCGTCTCGTCAAAAGATGAGTGTGGTGCTGCCGTGGCCGTATGACTACGGCTTCCCCCGAAGTATCCGAGAATGCTCTGTAAACTAAGAGAAAAGCCAACCTAGCCATTCATCAGCTCGGGCAGGATCGTAACGATCTGCGGGAAGACAGTGATCAAGACGACGCCTGCAAGAAGCAGCAAAAAGAACGGATACGCCGCCTTTGCCACGCGCAAAATGTCGATGCCTGTCAGGCCTTGAATTACAAACAGGTTGAAGCCGACCGGCGGTGTAATCTGGCTCATCTCAACAACAATAACCAGATAGATACCAAACCAGAGCGGGTCGATTCCGACGGCTGTAACCATCGGCATGATGATCGACGTGGTCAGCACGATGACCGAGATACCATCAAGAAAACAGCCCAGGACGATGAAGAAAATGGTCAGCGCAACCAGCAGCGCCGAGACCGAAAGATCCATGCCCGCAATCCACGTTGCCAGATTGCGTGGCAACCCGGTAAACCCCATCGCCACCGACAGAAACGCCGCCCCCAGAAGGATCAGCGCAATCATGCAGGAGGTGCGGGTCGCCGACATCACCGCTTGGCCAAACAGCTTCCAGCTGAACGCGCCTGAGAGCCAGGCCAGCAAACTGGCCAACACCACTCCAAGCGCCGCCGCATCGGTGGGCGAAGCGAGGCCTGCATAGATCGAACCGATGACGCCCCCAATCAACAAAGCAACAGGGATAAGCCGCCGGGAAGCTTTGAATTTTTCCCGCCAGGTAAAGGTCTCTTCGATCGGCGGTATAAGATCGGGATTCATCCAGGCACGCACCGCGACATAGCCCGCAAACATCGCGATCAGCATCAGCCCGGCAGCACACCGGCGATGAACAGCCGTGCGATAGATTGCTCGGTCGCCACGCCATAAACGATCAGAATGATCGAGGGTGGGATAAGCAGCCCCAAGGTGGCCGACCCGGCAAGCGTACCAAGAATCAGGCTTTCAGGATAGCCGCGCTTTGTCAATTCGGGCACTGACATGCGGCCAATGGTGGCGGCAGTGGCGGCCGACGAACCAGAAACGGCGGCAAAAATCGCGCACCCAAAAACGTTGACGTGCAATAGCCGCCCAGGCGCGCGGCTGAGCCATGGCACAAGTCCGCTGAACATATCGTCGCTCATGCGAGATCGCAGCAGGATTTCCCCCATGAGGATAAAGAGGGGCAGGGCGGTCAGCGCCCAAGAGTGTGAATGCCCCCAGAACGTCGTGGCAAGGATCAGACCCGAGGGTGCGTTGGAAAAGAAGACCAGCGCTGCGAGGCCAACAAGCGTGAGCGCAACCGCGACCCAGACCCCCGCCGCAAGCAGCCCTATCATGAGCGCCAGCAGCGTTAGGGCAATCATCGGATCGGTCATGACTATACCTCATCCGGTGTTGAAAGGATGGGCTTGCCCGCCAAGAGCAGATCGACAAATGTGTGCAATATCGCAACCAGCAGAAGGCCTAGCCCGAAAGTGGCGATACCCTGCGGAATCCAGAGCGCCACGGGAATTATACCTGGCGAGACATCGCCATAATGCAGGCTTTCACCAACAAGACCGCCCATGAACCACACTGCATAGCCAACCAGCGCCGCGGCAAGGATCAAAACGAAACCTTCGAGAAAGAACCGCACCTGTTGAGGGAACCTGTCAGCCACAAGGTTGACACGGATGTGGCCGCCCGCGCGCAGCGTATGCGCAAGCGCCAGGAATGTCGCCCCGGCCAGCATAAAGCCGGAAAAATCAGCATAAGATGGAATGGTCGAGGGGAATGTGCCGGGGCTGATACGCCCGACGGCGTGAGAATGATCTGCATGCTGATCAGCAGGCAGATACATATGATCAGCCCGCCTGCAAGCGCGCCACAAATATCATAGAGTTTTTGAAGTGCCTTGCTCATGGTGTCCCTGCCTTGTTGGAAGCAATAGGGCCGACAACCGGGTTCGGCTGTCGGCCAGACGGGAGCTAAGCCCTAGTTATTGTTGTAGGCGTCAAGAATGGCCTTCGCGCTATCGGAGGCTTTGGTCTGCCAGCTTTCAAGCATCTGTTTCCCGATGCCTTGCAAACCTTCAACCAGCGCGGGGCTGGGGTCGTATACGACGATGCCGTTTGTCGCCAGCTCAGCCGTCTTGCTTTCAGCTTCTGCCATCGACATTTCCCAGCCGCGTTTTTCTGCAACAGCAGCGGCATCCAGAACGGCTTTTTGTGTGGCTTCGTCAAGGCCATCAAAGACACGCTGGTTGACCACCACGATGTTTTTGGGAACCCATGCGTTGATCGGGCTGTAGTGGGTGACAAAGTCCCAAGCAGTCGAGTTTACACCGGTTGAGGGGGGATGTGATCATCGCTTCCACCTGTCCTGTCGAAAAGGCTTGCGGAATGTCGGGCGCTTCGATCTGAACCGGTGCTGCACCTGTAAGCGCCGCAAATTCTTCGAGGGCTGCGTTATAGGCGCGGAAGCGAAGGCCGTTCAGATCGTCGACCGTTTTGATTTCGCCGTTGGTGTAAAGCCCCTGAGCTGGCCAGGCGACCGAAAAAAAAGCGGCTTGAGCCCCTGTTCAGCCAATAGCTGGGTGATGACGGGCTTTTGCGCATCCCAGAGCTTTTGGGCTTCTTCATAGCTGGTTGCCACAAAAGGCTGGCTGTCCAGCCCATAGGCGAGATCCTCGTTGGACAGTCGTGACAAGAAGAACTCACCGATCGGAACCTGCCGGTTGCGCACTGCATTCTTGATTTCAGCATGAGGAAAGAGCGACCCAGCCGAATGGATGGTGATGTCGAGGCCATTATTCGTGGCGGCGCGCACATCATCGGCAAATTGCATTATGTTCTGGGTGTGGAATGTCGCATCGCCATAAGGCGTCGGCATATCCCAGCTTTCGGCTGTGGCGGACGTCGCAAATGCAAAAGCAGCTGCGCAGAGAAGTACATGTTTCATAATTAGTCTCCCTTGTTGAACCGGTGATCTTTTGTCACCGAGTGTTCCAGGTTGATTGTTAATACATGCATCGCCTTTGGTCTATCAGGACGATTCCTTCCTGCGCCTAAGGGGGGAGCACGATGTGATAGCGCAGCAAGTCGGTGGCGGACACTTTAACCTGCAAGATGTAGGCTTCCGACGGCTTGACTGATGCTGGCGTAAGTCCCACTCTGTTGTTTGGGGGTTTTCCGCGCGCACCGATGTAGTCTTGACGATCGAAGCAAGATGAGGTCGGACTGGCCGCCGAAACAAATAAACTACAACAACGGAGAGAAACGAATGTCGCTGAAACACACAATAGCCACCGGTTTGCTGATGACCATGATGGGCGTCTCGGCATCGGCCCAGTCGCTTGTCTACTGTTCGGAAGGATCGCCAGAAGGCTTTGACCCGGCACTCTACACCGCCGGGACAACTTTTGACGCCTCCAGCCACCCGATCTACAACCAACTGACCGAATTCAAGGTCGGCACCACCGAGGTTCTGCCCGGTCTCGCCGAAAGCTGGGAAGTCAGCGAAGACGGCAAGACCGTGACGTTCAAGCTGCGCCAAGGGGTCAAGTTCCACTCGAATAGTCAGTTCACGCCAACGCGCGATTTCAATGCGGATGACGTGATTTTCAGCTTTGATCGCCAAGGCAACCCGGACAACCCCTACAATTCGGTTTCCGGTGGCACGTTTGAGTATTTCTCGAGCATGTCGATGCCCGAGCTTGTCGAAAGCATCGAAAAGGTTGACGATTACACCGTTGTGTTTCATCTGACCCGGCCCGAAGCACCTTTCATCGCCAACATGGCAATGGATTTCGCCTCGATCCAGTCCAAGGAATATGCCGACGCGATGATGGCCGCTGGCACGCCCGAGATGCTGAATCAGGCACCTATCGGCACCGGCCCTTTCACCTTCCAAGCCTATCAGAAAGACGCCGTCATTCGCTATCTGCGCAATGACGACTATTGGGCGATAAGGCCAAGGTTGAAAGCTTGATCTTCGCGATCACGCCGGATGCGTCCGTGCGTTATCAGAAACTTCAAGCAGGTGAATGCCATGTCATGGCCTATCCCAACCCTGCCGACGTGCAGGCGATGAAAGATAGCGATGACATCGTGGTGATGGAACAGGAAGGCCTGAACGTCGGCTATCTTGCTTACAACACCATGGTCGCACCGTTCGACAATGCCAAGGTTCGCAAGGCTCTGAACATGGCCATCGACAAGCAGTCGATCATCGACGTGGTATTCCAAGGTTCGGGCCAGATTGCCAAGAACCCGATTCCGCCGACAATGTGGTCCTACAACGATGCAATCGTGGATGACGCCTATGATCCCGAAGCGGCCAAGGCGATGCTGGCAGCAGAAGGTGTCGAGAACCTGAGCATGAAGATCTGGCGATGCCTGTGCAGCGTCCCTATAACCCCAACGCGCGGCGTATGGCTGAACTGATGCAGGCCGACATGGCCAAGATCGGCGTCAACGTCGAGATCGTGTCCTATGAATGGGGCGAGTATCTTGAGCGCTCGAAAGCCGAGGACCGTGACGGTGCCGTTCTGCTGGGTTGGACCGGCGACAATGGTGATCCGGACAACTTCCTCGCCGTGCTGTTGGGCTGTGACGGTGTTGGCGCGGCCAACCGCGCACAGTGGTGCAACGAAGAGTTCGACGCCAAGCTGAAGGAAGCCAAGGTTCTGTCCAATCAGGCAGATCGCGCCAAGCTTTATGAAGAGGCGCAGGTCATCTTCAAAGAGCAGGCTCCTTGGGCCACCATTGCGCATTCGGTCGTCTATATGCCGATGCGCCCCGAAGTTGATGGTTATGTCGTGCACCCGCTGGGTGGCCACATCTTCAACCAGGTTGGCCTGAAGTAACACTCCATGTTAATCCGGGGGGCGGCATTTTTGTGTCGCCCCCTATTTTTTTTCGTTTCATTGGAATATTTCTGTGAGCAGATCACTTGCCGACCGCCTTGCTGACTATGCTGCCGTCGCGTCCGATCTGGGTGCCGACGCTGTGGCGTTGGTGCCGGGGGGGCCGAATTTTACCCGCGTGTCGAACACGGCTTCATGAGCCACGAGCGCCCTTTTCTGCTGGTAATTCCTGCAACTGGATCTGCAGCAGCCTTGGTGCCCAACCTTGAATTGGGCAGCTGGGATCTGGTTGGTTTTGAAGGTGCGGTTTTTGACTGGCGCGATCAGGATGGATACGACGACGCCTTCGCCGATCTGTTGCAACATCTGGCAATCAAATCGCTGGCTGTCGAAGGTCAGGTTATGCGCGTTTTTGTGCACCACGCATTGAAAAGGGCGCAACCCGATCTCAGGATCATCGACGCCGAGCGCGAAATTTCCGCGCTGCGGATGATCAAGACACCCCAAGATATTGCCGCGATGCAGGCGGCCATCGACATTTCCGAACGTGCTTTGTCGCGCACTTTGGCCAGTGTAAAACTTGGCCAGAGCGAAAAAGAGATCGAACAGATGCTGGTGCAGATGCTCTTTGCCGAAGGGGCCGACGATCAGGCCTTTGCCCCCATAGTGGCGGCCGGTGACGGATCGGCGCGCCCGCATGCAAAGGCGCGACATGATTACGCGGTCAAGGCAGGTGATGCGCTGTTGATCGACTTTGGCGCACGCAAGAACGGGTTTTGCGCCGACATCACGCGCACGGTATTTCTTGATCATGTCAGCGACGAGGGCCGTGCAGTCTATGACACAGTTTTGCGTGCCAATCTCGCCGGGCTGGCGGTGACGCGCGCAGGCGTAACGGCGCATGAGATCGACGACGCGGCCACTTTGGTGCTAGAAGCAAGTCCTTTCGCCGATCGTATCCGCACCAAGACCGGCCACGGGCTTGGCCGCGAGGTGCACGAGGCACCTTACATCATGCGTGGCAACCATATGGTTTTGCCAGCGGGTACGGTTTACACAAACGAACCGGGTCTTTATCAGATCGGAAATTTCGGTGTGCGCATCGAGGATGACGTTCTGGTCACCGAAGAGGGATTTGAGACGCTGACACATTTTCCCAAGGAGCTGACGGTGTTGTCATGTTGAATTATGTCCTCAGCCGCTTGCTGACCTTCATCCCCACTTTTATCGGCGTGACGCTGATTTCCTTCAGCTTTATCCGCGCACTTCCCGGTGATCCGATCGTGGTCATGGCGGGTGAGCGTGGCTTAAGCGATGAACGCTATGCAGAACTGTCCAAGCAATTCGGCTTTGATCAACCAATCTACGTTCAATTTTGGGATTACCTGACCGGGGTTCTTCAGGGCGATCTGGCACATCCTTCGTCACCAAACGTCCGGTGTGGGACGAATTCTTTGCCCTCTTTCCCGCCACGCTGGAACTGTCGATCTGCGCTATGATCTTTGCCGTCGTTCTGGGCCTTCCTGCGGGGGTGATCGCGGCCGTAAATCGGGGCAAGTTTTTCGACCGCGCACTGATGTCGACTGCTCTCATCGGGTACTCGATGCCGATCTTCTGGTGGGCGCTGCTGTTGATCATCATCTTTTCCGGCAATCTCGGCTGGACGCCGGTCTCGGGGCGCATCAGCCTGATGTATTATTTCCCTGACGCGACGGGGTTCATGCTGATAGACAGTCTGGCCTCGGGACAGAAAGGGGCGTTTGCCTCGGCAGTGCTGCACTTGCTGTTGCCGACTATCGTGCTGGGTACGATTCCGCTGGCGGTGATCGCGCGCCAGACCCGCTCGGCTATGCTTGAAGTGTTGGGCGAGGATTACATCCGAACCGCGCGCGCCAAGGGGCTGAACCCGGGACGGATCAACGGCATTCACGCCCTGCGTAACGCCTGATCCCCGTGATCACCGTGATCGGGCTCAGCGTCGGCACTCTTCTCGCCGGTGCGATCCTGACCGAGACAATCTTCAGTTGGCCCGGAATCGGTAAGTGGATGGTCGACAGCATCTTCCGGCGCGATTACCCGGTGGTGCAGGGCGGGTTGCTGCTCATCGCTGTCATGGTGATGGTGGTGAACCTGACCGTCGACATGCTCTACGGTGTCATCAACCCCCAAGATCAGGAAGCGCTGACATGGATGATGCCCTTTCCGCCGAAGCAAGGTGGGTCACGAACGACCCGGACGTTTGCGCGAATTCTGGTACTATTTCCGTGAAAACCGTGGCGCCGTTATCGGGTTATGGATCTTCGCGGTATTTGCCTTTCTGGCGCTGTTTGGGCCATGGGTCGCGCCGCATAGTGCGACCGAGCAATTCCGCGCCGATGCTCTGCTACCACCGGTCTGGCAGGAGGGCGGCAGTTGGAAATACATCCTCGGCACCGATCCTCTTGGCCGGGACATGCTGTCGCGCTTGATCGTGGGGGCACGGTTCTCGTTTTTTTTGTGGGGGTTGTCGTGGTCACAATTGCGGCCTCTGGTGGTATTTTGGTCGGCCTGATCGCAGGCTTCGCGCCGAAATGGCTCGACAGCATCATCATGCGGATCATGGATATCATTCTGGCGTTTCCATCGCTGTTGCTGGCGTTGGTGCTGGTGGCCGTTCTGGGGCCATCACTAACCAATGCGATGATCGCCATCGCCATCGTGTTGCAACCACATTACGTACGTCTCACCCGCGCCAGTGTGTTGTCGGAGAAGCAGAAAGATTACGTCACTTCCGCTCGTGTAGCGGGGGCCGGATATCTGCGGCTGATGTTCATCACCGTGCTGCCCAATTGCCTCGCCCCGATTATCGTGCAGGCGGCGCTGTCCTTCTCGACCGCCATTCTGGATGCGGCGGCGCTGGGCTTCCTTGGCATGGGCGCGCAGCCCCCAACACCAGAATGGGGCACCATGCTGGCTGAAGCGCGCGAATTCATTCTGCGCGCATGGTGGGTCGTGACCTTCCCGGGCCTCGCTATTCTGGTGACCGTTCTGGCGATAAATCTAATGGGCGACGGGCTACGTGACGCGCTCGACCCAAAGCTGAAACGGAGCTGAGCCGATGACCCTTCTGCGCATCCGCAATCTCAGCGTCGATTTTGCCACCGCCTCGGGCGCGTTTCGCGCCGTAGATGGTGTAGATCAGGACGTGGACACGGGCGAAATCCTTGCCATCGTCGGCGAAAGCGGGTCAGGCAAGTCTGTCTCCATGCTCGCGATGATGGGCCTCTTGCCCTGGACCGCGACGATCACCGCCGATGAAGTCAATTTTGATGGTCACGATCTGCTCAAGATTGAGCCGCGCGCACGCCGCCGCATCGTCGGCAATGATCTGGCGATGATCTTTCAGGAGCCGATGTCGTCGCTCAACCCCTGTTTTACCGTTGGTTGGCAGATCAAAGAAGCGCTGCGCTACCATCTTAAGATGGCCGCCACGCGCGCCACGCTCGCGCCATTGAGCTCTTTGAGCAGGTTGGCATTCCCGACCCTGAAAAACGCCTTTCGGCCTTTCCACACCAATTATCAGGCGGGATGAATCAGCGCGTGATGATCGCCATGGCGATCGCCTGCAAACCCAAGCTCTTGATTGCTGATGAGCCGACAACTGCGCTCGACGTGACCATTCAGGCGCAGATCCTCGATCTGTTGGCCAGCTTGCGTGACGAGACCGGAATGGGCCTTGTGCTGATTACTCATGACATGGGCGTTGTTGCCGAAACGGCAGAGCGCGTAAGTGTGCAATACGCAGGTCAAAAGGTTGAGGAACAGCCAGTTGGTGGGCTATTCTCCACGCCGCATCACCCTTACACAGCCGCGTTATTAGACGCTCTGCCGGAACGGGCGACCGAACGTATGCTGCCCACCATTCCCGGTGTCGTGCCGGGGCAATTCGATAAACCGCAGGCTGCCTGTTTTCTCCACGATGCAAATTTGCTGACGCCAAGTGCAAATCAACACCTCCACCGCCACTTGGTGCTGACCTCGGCTTCGCGCGCTGCTTCTACCCGCTCAATACCGATGAGAGGATTGCATCATGACCGATGCTCCCGTCATGCAAGCTACGGCGTTGCAGCGACACTACGAGGTGAGCGGAGGTTTCCTGCGCAAACCTCGCCTGTTGAAAGCCGTGGCAGGTCTCGACTTTGAGGTGGCACCGGGTAAAACGCTCGCCATTGTGGGCGAGAGCGGCTGTGGCAAATCCACCCTCGCGCGCATGGTCGCGATGATCGAGGAACCGACGACGGGCACGCTGATGCTAGATGGAAAACCGGTGGTGCGCGAGGCTTGGGCCGACCTGCGCCAATCGGTGCAGATCGTGTTTCAGGATCCCTACGGATCTCTCAACCCGCGCCAGCGCATCGGCACCATCCTGATGGAGCCGCTGGTGATCAACCGCAAGTCGATGGGCAAGAGCGAGCGTGAGATCAAAGCCCGCGAAATGTTGCGTCTTGTCGGTCTGCGCCCGGAACATTTTGACCGCTATCCGCATATGTTTTCGGGTGGCCAGCGCCAACGTATTGCCGTCGCACGCGCATTGATGCTCGACCCCAAGGTGTTGGTGTTGGACGAACCCGTCTCGGCGCTCGATCTGTCAATTCAGAGCGCGATCCTGAACCTGATGCTGGAACTACAGGACCGCTTGCAACTGGCTTATCTCTTCATCAGCCACGATCTGAGCGTCGTGCGTCACGTTGCCGATGAGGTGATTGTGATGTATCTCGGTCGCGCGGTTGAGAAGGCCCCCAAGGAGGCGCTGTTTTTGGCGCCGCGCCACCCCTACACAGTGGCGCTTTTGTCGCTACGCCGCAGGCGGACCCCACAAGTGTCAAGCATCGCATCAAGCTCAAAGGTGAGTTGCCTTCGCCGTTGGCGGTACCCGATGGGTGCCCGTTCGCACCACGTTGCTGGAAAGCACAAGATAGATGCCGTGCGGAACTGCCGACGCTGGGGGGAGGGACCACATGCCGCAGCCTGCTTTTTCCCCGAGAACCAAGACTGAACTTGCGCTGTCGCAATTGCGCCAATGACTGATCCCGAGCGAACCCGCGGATCCCTAATGACATGCGTCAGGCGTAGCCCGCACCTTCTGCCATTGCCAATGTCCGGGCTGCACGATAGCAATTTGACTGGATCAATGTGAGATTTAAGGAGGGCTCCAAATGTTTCTAAAGAAAATTCATCAGACAGCTTTGATTGCGGCCTTGGCCACGATCACCGCAAACGCGGCAGTCGCTGAAACCGAAGTCAAGATCGGCTATGCGCTTGCGCCCGATTCCCACTATGGCGTTGCTGCCCAGAAGTGGCAGGAAGTTGTCGAAGCTGAAACCGATGGTAAATTCAAATTCCGTCATTTCCCGTCTTCCGGTCTGGGCGGTGAGCGTGAAGTCGTCGAAGGGCTGCAACTCGGTACTGTCGAAGCAACCATCGTGTCGACTGGCACGCTCAGCAACTTCGTTCCCGAAACTGGCGTAACCGATATCCCGTTCCTGTTTCGCAGCCTGGATCACGCGCGCCGTGTTCTTGACGGCCCTGTCGGGCAGGAAATTCTGGCCAAGTTTGACGATGCCGGATTGGTTGCAATTGCTTGGGGTGAGCAGGGATTTCGCCACATCACCAATAACCGCAATCCGATCAACGCACCAGAAGATCTGGCCGGCATGAAGCTGCGCACGATGGAAAACCCGGTGCATTTGCAAGCGTTTAACGCGCTTGGCGCCGCGCCCACGCCGATGGCATGGCCCGAGGTGATCGGTGCACTGCAACAAGGCACAATCGACGGCCAGGAAAACCCGCTTTCGGTGATTGTCTCGGTTAAACTCAACGAAGTGCAAAAATATCTCACGCTGTCGGGCCATGTCTATTCGCCCGCCATGCTGCTGATTTCCAAACCGTTCTGGGATGGTCTTTCGGACGAGGACAAAGCCGCCTTTGAAAAGGGCGCAACCGAGGCTGTGGTCGCAATGCGCGGGTTCGTGGACAACGTTGAAAAAAAAGCGGTGTCGAGACCCTCAAGGAGCGCGGCATGATGGTCAACGAACTATCGACAGACCAGAAGGCTGCACTGCGCTCATCGGTCGAAAGTGCCTATGAAGGTTACTATGAAACCTATGGCAAGGATCTGATCGACCGTATCTCGGCGACAGAATAATCCGTGACGTGAAACTAAAAGCGGCTGACGGCTCAGGCTGTCAGCCGCTTCTTTCTATTGTTGGGGGGGAACGGTGCGCAGGGTTGAACGCATTTTCGTGGCACTGAACGGCGCGGTTGTCATCGCGCTTTTGTCGTCGATGGCGCTGATCGTCGGTGCAAACGTCACCTTGCGTTATACCACCAACCATTCCCTACCATGGTCAGACGAGGCCGCGCGTTACCTGATGATCTGGATGACATTTCTCGGCGCCGGACTTGCGCTTCGACAGGGGGGGGCATGTGGCGATCACAAACCTGCATGACCTGCTGAGCACGCGCACTCAAAGAGTGCTGCGCGCAGCTATCGTGGTCGCATTGCTGCTCTTTTTTTTGCATTCATGGTCTATGTCGGCTGGCAATACATGGACCGCACCAAGTTTCAGAAAACCCCTGCGTTGCGGCTTTCATTTCGGTATATCTATGCTGCAATGCCTGTAGGCTTCAGCCTGCTAATCGTGCACCTGTTGCTGATCGCAAAGCCATTCATCCTTGCGGGCCACTATAAGAAGTCTGACGGCGAAATTGACGCGATGCCCGGTGGTGCCAATGGCTGAAATCTTGTTCGCTTCTCTCTTCGTGTTGATGGTTTTGGGGCTACCTGTGGCTTTTGCCATGGCAATTTCGGTGTTTATCGCGATTGGGTTGGGGAGTTCCTATCCACAGATCGTTGTCGTCAAAGAAATGTTTGGCGGCCTCGATAGCTTCCCTTTGCTGGCTGTGCCGTTTTTCATCCTCGCCGCAGAAATCATGACAGGCGGTGCGATCACCCACACGCTATTGCGCTTCGCCTCTCAATTCGTCGGGCATCTACGCGGCGGATTGGGCTATGCCAATGTGATTTCCTCAACGATGTTTGCAGGGATATCCGGGTCGGCGCTGGCCGACGCGGCTGGACCCGGCGCGATGATGGTCCGTATGATGGAAAAGGGTGGTTATGACCGGTCCTATGCGGGCGCGCTGACCATTTCCAGCGCCGTGATTGGCCCGATTATTCCACCCTCGATCGTGATGATCATCTATGCCCTACAAGACGAGGCGGTTTCCGTCGGCTCGCTCTTCATGGCAGGGGTCGTGCCGGGCTTGTTGCTGGGGTGCGGCAGTCTGGCTGCGAACTGGTATGTCAGCCGTAAACGCAACTATCGCAGCGATGCAGCCCGCCCAGGCCGGACCGAGATGTTGCGCAACACCGCTTTGGCGCTGCCTGCTTTGGGACTGATTGTCTTGATTGTCGGCGGCATTCGCGGTGGCATCTTTACCCCCACAGAAGCTTCGGTAATCGCTGTCTTTTATGCGCTGTTCTGCGGCATGGTCATTTATCGTGCGTTGGGTTGGCGCGATCTTCCGGGCATCATCCTCCGCGCTGCGTTGATCAGCGCGGCCGTGCTGCTGATCCTTGGCGCTGCGCGTGCGTTTGCTTGGGTGCTGATCATCGAGGGGGTGCCGCAGTTCCTTGCTGAAACGATCATCTCTTGGGATCTGTCACCAATCCTCTTTCTGCTGGCGGTCAACCTGTTGATGCTGATTTTCGGCCTATTCATGGACCGCTTCCCGGAGTCATGATCTTGGTGCCAATTCTGGCACCAATCAGCCACGCGCTGGGCATCGCGCCGGATCATTTTGCGATTGTTGTCATCGTCAACCTGACGCTCGGCCTGACAACGCCACCGGTCGGCAGTCTGATCTTCGTCGTGTCATCGGCGGCAAATCTATCGCCCGCAGCACTGGTGCGTGAAATGCCGCCCTTCTTTTTGGCGAATTTGATCGTCTTGATGCTGTTGACCTTCGTGCCGACGCTCAGCACATGGTTGCCATCGGTGAGCGGCTACTGAGCCTCACAATTCCGTTTCAACACAAGTCCGACGTATCAGACAGGTGAGCGCCGGAAAAGCCAGCGCCTGCTCTCACGTCAGAACTAAGTCACCCTAAAATATGGGCGAACTCAGGGTTTGCCACCTTTTGGATGGCTGCGCGGCTTCTTGGGCTTTCGTGTTGGCGGGCCTGATCCATCCGGCTTGCCTGCCACCGACAGACGTGCCCGGTTCTTCTTGCTCGAAGGCTTGCCGACTGGTGGCTTTGGCCCCTTCGGGCCGCCGTCCGGGTTGCCGGGACGTTTTGATTTTGAAGGGCCGGACTTGCGGGGTTTCCATGCTTCACCATCCGCTGTCGCGGCTGGTTTGGCTTTGGCGGCAAATTTCGGCTTGCCTTTGTGGGCCGGTTTCGCGCCACCCTTGGGCTTTTTGACCCGAGGTTTCGGATCATCATTCCAATCCACCGGAGCTGACGATCCTTGCTTTTCTTCCTTGGCCTCTGGCGGGTTGCTCTTTTGCTTCGAAGGGTGCGATGCGCGGTCTTTCGGGCGTCCCGGCTTGTCGGGGCGCACTGCGCGTTCAAACTTCGGCGCCGTCGCCAGCCGGGTCAGTGCTGCGCCATCTTCCAGGGTC
>LLEQ01000039.1_pt1 | contig 13627 bp, 19 predicted proteins | sample 595901 | NCBI WGS metagenome assembly LLEQ01 (sample SAMN02919317, study PRJNA255460) | bioreactor metagenome | biome: chemostat; feature: culture 2012_25.3; material: sediment; isolation source: day86 25degC chemostat 2012 inoculated with Wadden Sea sediment taken from... | place: Germany: Bremen ... | reverse complement strand
GCCTTGGCGTTCCACCCCCCGGAGCGCCCTGACGCAGGTTTTCTATAAACCCGTAACCATCTGTATTATCAGCATGAATCTTGCCATCCTTGCGGAAGATCAACGTATTCGCCGCCCCCGATAAGCGTCGCGCGATCGGTAATCAGATCGGCCATATCCAACACGCGTTCCTTGTGTGGAACAGTAATATTGACCCCCGACAAATCCCATCTTCGGCAACGTCTCAAGCACCGACTTCAGATTATCGGTGCTCACATCCATCGGAATATAATGCCCACGAAGCCCATAGGTGCGCAGCCAGTGGTGATGCAGCTGAGGTGATTTCGAATGTGCAATCGGTGAGCCGATAACACCAGCCAGTGGAATTCGTTCTGTCGTCATGTTTCCAAATCTCCGCTTGCCGACAAATATGACAGGAGTTCGACAAGGGGCAATCCAAGCACGGTGAAATAATCTCCATCAATGCGCGAAAACAAGCGCACCCCCTCCCTCCTCAAGCTTATATCCGCCAACGGAATGGCGAATGCTCTGCCAGTTTCTTTGCAAATACCCATCAAGATAGCCATCGGACACATCGCGCATGGTCAACCGGACCTGCCCGACATGACGCCAGATCGCCCTCCCCTGATGACAGATCACCGCAGCCGACAACAAAGCGTGCCGCTTGCCGCGCAGCTGGACAAGCTGTTCACGCGCTTCCTCTGGCGAGTCAGGTTTTGACACCAGTCGCCCCTCAAAATCCAACACCTGGTCGCAACCGATTACCAACGCCTCGGGCCGCTTGCCGCTGAGCTTCATCGCCTTCCCTTCAGCCAGCGCATCGGCAATATCGCGCGGGCTGGTACCATCGGCCACAAGCGCCGCCTTGATCGCCACTTCGTCCAATCTTGGCGAATCAGATTCGAAATTCACGCCCGCTTGTTGCAGCAATTGACGCCGTATCGAGGATGTAGAGGCAAGAATGATAGGACGCGCCATGTGGATAACCTGGTGGATTTGTTAAGGGGTTCTTAACCCACCTTATGGGATAATTCGGGCCAATTCGAAAGCGCGGTTGAATAACCCGAAATTTCGGCAGGTTCACCGCATTTTGTCCCTTGTGGAGGGGGATAAGTCAGCCCTGTGAAGAACCCCGGATTCTTGCCGCATCCTCTTCGATCATCCACAGAGTGACGCGGCCCTGCCTCACCTTGAATCCTGGCGTTTCAACCAATTTGGCCGAGTTATCCACGAAACCTCGCACAGCATGATAGTCTATGTGAACAACACCTGCACAACCTGATAATCCACAGAAAGCATGATCCCTTACATCATCATCATCCTTTTCTTTTCTTTTATATTTATTAGATAGCCTCGACGTGCGGTGGCCGTTTCATGCAAAGAACAGGAAGAGTTGACTCCCCGCTCTCAGGTTCGTATCTAACATCACAACCAGCCCATCCGGGCAGACTGGTTTTCCATATCTCATACAAGATCGCACGCCGTTTCTGACGGTCGGTCCAGGACATTACCATGAAAAATGAACGCATTTCGCTTGCCGATCTGAAGGCGCACACGCCCAAACAGCTTGTCGATCTCGCCGAAGAGCTTGAGATTGAAAACGCTTCGACCATGCGCAAGGGCGAGATCATGTTCTCGATCCTCAAGGAACGCGCTGAAGAAGGTTGGGATATTTTTGGCGATGGTGTTCTGGAAGTGCTGCAAGACGGGTTTGGGTTTCTGCGCTCGCCCGAAGCAACTACCTTTCCGGCCCCGATGATATCTATGTCTCGCCCGAGATGATCCGCAAATTCTCGTTGCGCACTGGCGATACCGTTGATGGCAAGCTGGTGCAGCCGCTCGAAGCCGAGCGTTATTTTGCCCTGACCGACGTTACCCAGATCAATTTCGAAGACCCGGAAAAGGCCCGCCACAAGATCGCCTTTGACAACCTCACACCACTTTACCCTGACGAGCGGTTCAATCTGGAAATCGAAGATCCAACGATCAAGACCGTTCGGCCCGCATCATCGATCTGGTTGCACCTATAGGCAAAGGCCAGCGTTGTCTGATCGTGGCGCCGCCGCGCACCGGTAAAACCGTGTTGCTGCAAAACATCGCGCGCTCGATCGAGGTGAACCATCCTGAATGCTATCTGATCGTTCTTCTGATTGATGAACGCCCGGAAGAGGTGACGGACATGCAACGTTCGGTGAAGGGTGAGGTGATTTCTTCAACCTTTGATGAACCTTCGACGCGTCACGTTGCTGTTTCCGAAATGGTCATCGAAAAGGCCAAGCGTCTTGTTGAACACAAACGCGATGTGGTGATCCTGCTCGATTCCATCACGCGTCTGGGGCGCGCCTTTAACACCGTGGTGCCGTCTTCGGGTAAAGTACTGACCGGTGGTGTCGACGCCAACGCTCTGCAACGCCCTAAACGCTTCTTTGGTGCCGCGCGTAACATCGAAGAAGGTGGTTCGCTTACCATCATCGCCACCGCCCTTATCGACACCGGAAGCCGCATGGACGAGGTGATCTTCGAGGAATTCAAAGGCACCGGTAACTCCGAGATCGTTCTTGATCGCAAGATGGCTGACAAGCGCGTCTTCCCGGCGATGGACATCCTCAAATCCGGCACGCGGAAAGAAGAGCTGTTGGTTGATCAGAGAAACCTGCAAAAAAAACCTTTGTTCTGCGCCGTATTCTCAATCCGATGGGCACCACAGACGCTATTGAGTTCCTCATTGGCAAGCTCAAGCAAACCAAAACCAATTCGGAATTCTTTGAATCGATGAACGGTTAGAAACTGTTGTAATTCAACAGGTTAATTGAAAATGGACACGATTTTTGCCCAAACCACGGCGCACGGAAAGGCGGGCGTGGCAGTGCTTCGCATTTCCGGTCCGCGGGCTTGGGATGCGGCGTCTGCGCTCTGTGGTTCCCTGCCCGAACCGCGTCTTGCGGCGTTGCGGATCCTAAAGGATCGTAACGGCGTTCGCCTTGACGAGGCGCTCGTTCTTGTCTTTGCAGAAAATGCGAGCTTCACCGGCGAACGCGTTGTCGAATTGCAACTGCATGGCTCTGTCGCGGTTGTGGCGGCCGTCCTGCGCGAGCTTGGCAATATGGACGACCTGCGTCCCGCCCAGGCCGGAGAGTTTACCCGCCGTGCGCTGGAAAACGGACGGCTCGATCTGGCTCAGGTCGAAGGTCTGGCCGATCTGATTGATGCCGAGACAGAAGCACAGCGCCGCCAAGCTTTGCGCGTTCTGTCCGGGGATCTGGGAAACCGCGCGGAAACTTGGCGCGCCGCGCTTATCCGTGCGGCCGCGCTCTTGGAAGCCACGATTGATTTCGCCGACGAAGATGTGCCGGTTAACGTAACACCCGAAGTTCGCAGCCTGCTGGACACCACCCGCGACAGCCTTTCCAAGGAAATAGCTGGCGTTGCCACTGCTGAACGGGTTCGCAACGGGTTCGAAGTCGCCATCCTCGGCGCTCCCAACGTCGGAAAGTCCACCCTTCTTAACGCTCTGTCCGGGCGCGATGCGGCGATTACATCGCAATACGCCGGCACGACACGTGACGTGATCGAAGTGCGGATGGACCTTGGCGGCATCCCGGTAACTCTGCTTGATACGGCTGGCCTGCGCGAAACCGAGGATCACGTCGAAAACATCGGCATCACTCGCGCGCGCGAACGCGCCGAGTTGGCTGATCTCAGGGTGTTTTTGATAGAGGGCGATAAGTTGCCCGATATGGTCCCGCGCCCAAATGACATCTTACTGCGCGCCAAGGCCGATCTACTCGATAGCAAGAGCGGGGCGGTTTCCGGTTCAACAGGCGAAGGTGTGGCCGAGCTTGTTGAAATGATTCGCTCGCGTCTCTCAGAACTTGTGGCCGATATTGGCGTGGCCACCCGTGAACGCCACAAGATGTCGATGGAGCGCGCTATTTCTTCTCTCTCCCGCGCCGATCAAGCACTTGACCTTGGACCAGAACACACCGATATCGCAGCAGAAGAACTGCGCAGCGCCGTACGCGCGCTTGACGCGCTGGTGGGCCGAGTGGATGTTGAGAATATCCTGGACGAAATTTTTGCCAGTTTCTGCATCGGGAAATGAACCCGACAATCGCGAGGAATGTTTCACGTGAAACATCTTGATTTCGATGTCATCGTTGTTGGCGGCGGCCACGCCGGAACCGAAGCCGCCCATGCTGCGGCCCGGATGGGTGTGCGCACCGCGTTGGTTACGCTGCGCCGGGCCGATATTGGGGTGATGTCCTGCAATCCAGCCATCGGCGGCCTTGGGAAAGGTCACTTGGTGCGCGAGATCGACGCCATGGACGGTGTTATGGGCCGCGTCGCCGATCTTGCCGGAATTCAATTTCGTCTACTGAATCGCCGAAAAGGCCCCGCTGTACAAGGGCCCCGCGCCCAGGCTGATCGTGCGATCTATCGACGGGAAATGCTTCAAGAGACCGAATCGCGCGAGAATCTGTCGATTATCGAGGGCGAAACCACAGACTTCCTGATGCAAGGTGATCGCGTTTGTGGCGTCACGCTGGCTGACGGCTCAGAGATTCGGGCAAAATCCGTAATCCTGACAACCGGCACTTTTCTACGGGGCGTTATTCATATTGGCGATGTCTCTCGTCCGGGTGGACGCATGGGCGACAAGCTTCAGTGCCCCTTGCTGAACGCTCGATAGCTTCTCCCTGCCCCTTGGTCGGTTGAAAACCGGCACGCCACCGCGTCTTGATGGCCGCTCAATCAACTGGGATATTCTCGAAGCGCAGCCCGGCGATGACGATCCGTCATTATTTTCATTCCTGTCAAAAGGTTGTTCTGCCCCGCAGATTTCTTGCGGGATCACCCACACCAACCCCAAAACCCACGAGATTATCCAGGAAAATCTGTCGCGTTCTGCCATGTATGGCGGTCATATTGACGGTATCGGTCCGCGCTACTGCCCGTCGATCGAAGATAAAGTGGTGCGCTTTGCTGATAAGGATTCGCATCAGATTTTCCTTGAGCCAGAGGGGGTTAACGACCACACGATCTACCCCAACGGAATTTCAACCTCCCTGCCCGAGGACGTTCAAGAAGACTATGTGCATTCTATTGTCGGGCTTGAGCAGGCGCGCATTCTCCAACCTGGCTATGCCATCGAATATGACTATGTTGACCCACGCTCGCTTACCCCGACGCTTGAGTTGAAAGAGGTTCGGGGCCTCTATCTGGCTGGGCAAATCAACGGAACAACAGGATATGAAGAGGCTGCGGCCCAGGGGCTTGTTGCGGGTTTGAGCGCTGCGCTGGCCTCACTTGGGCGGGATCCTGTCTATTTCAGTCGCGCCGAGAGCTACATTGGCGTGATGATTGATGATCTGGTGACGCGCGGCGTCTCCGAGCCGTACCGCATGTTTACATCGCGCGCCGAGTTTCGCCTCGCCCTTCGCGCCGACAATGCGGATCAAAGGTTAACGCCCCTTGCCATGTGGCTTGGCTGTGTTGGCAAGACGCGCCAAGTGGCTTTTAACGCTAAGATCGAAGCCCTTACCAAAGGTCGCGATGCGCTTGAGCGGCAAACATGGACCCCCACCAAGCTTGCCGCGCTGGGCTTTGCGATGAGCCAAGATGGCGCCCGCCGCAATGGAATGCAGCTCTTGGCGTTCCCTGACATTGATTTTGATCGCTTGATCACGCTCGACCCCGCTTTGTCCGAGATCGACCGCCAAACCCGTAGTCAGCTTGAGAAAGACGCTCTTTATGCAAACTATATCGAGCGTCAGAAGCGCGATGTAGAGGCGCTTAAACGCGATGAGGGTCAGGTGATCCCGGTTGATTTCCGGTATGATGCGATCGAAGGGCTTTCCAATGAGCTTAAATCAAAGCTGTCGCAGGCACGTCCCGGTAATCTGGCCCAGGCTGGCCGGTTGGATGGAATGACTCCGGCTGGGCTGGCGTTGTTGCTTGCCAAGCTTCGGCAATCGGAAAGGGGCAAATCGGCATGAAGCCTGACGTCACCAGCTTGAATGTTTCACGTGAAACATACGAACGGCTGGAAATTTTTGCCGATTTGTTAATGAAATGGAATCCTCGCATCAATCTCGTTGCGAAATCCACTATCGGCTCGCTTTGGGAGCGTCACATCCGCGACTCTCTGCAGCTATTACAGCTTTTGGACGCCCCCGTGCCGATTTGGGCGGATTTGGGCAGCGGCGGAGGCTTTCCCGGGCTGGTTGTTGCCATCGTTGCCGCAGAAACGGGTAATCCTGCAACAACTACCTTGGTGGAGAGCGATCAGCGCAAGGCCACGTTCCTGCGCACGGTGCTGCGCGAAACCGGGGTAGCGCCTCTGTGATTGTTGAGCGAATCGAGGAGGTTAGCCCGTTGCAGGCTAGCGTTCTGTCGGCCCGGGCGCTGGCTGATCTGGGCACGATCCTCGGCTTTGCCGAGCGCCACCTTGCGCCGGGCGGCACCTGTTTCTTTCAGAAAGGCAGAAACTGGAAGTCAGAGGTTCAATCCGCCCACGGCTTGTGGCAATTTTCGTATGACGCGATCCCAAGCGAAACCGAATCCGAGGCTGTTGTGCTGAAAATCAAAGGGCTTTCCCGTGTTTGATCCCACGCGCCCCCCTGGGCCGAAAATTATTGCCGTCGCCAACCAAAAAGGTGGTGTTGGCAAAACCACAACCACGATCAACTTGGGCGCCGCCCTTGCCGAGCAAGGCCAGCGTGTTCTCGTGGTTGATCTTGATCCGCAGGGAAATGCATCGACGGGGCTTGGAATTGAGGCCGATAACCGCGAATTTACCACTTATGATCTGATCTTGGGCGATGCGGCGCTTTCGGATGTCATTCAGCAGTCTGATACCGATAACCTCCTGATCGTGCCAGCCAACGTAGATCTAAGCTCGGCGGATATGGAGTTGATCTCAAACGAAAAGCGCAGCTTTCTTTTGCACGATGCCCTGCGCCAACATGCGATTGACACCTACCGGCTTGATTACATCCTGATTGATTGCCCGCCATCGCTGAACCTTCTTACGATCAACGCGATGGTGGCGGCGGATTCGGTTCTGGTTCCGCTTCAAAGCGAGTTTTTCGCGCTTGAAGGGCTTTCTCAACTGATGCTGACCATCCGAGAAGTGCGCCAAACCGCCAACCCGAACCTTCGGATCGAAGGTGTGGTGTTGACCATGTATGACGGACGCAACCGGCTTTCGCAGCAGGTTGAAATGGATGCGCGCGACAACCTGGGCGAGCTGGTATTCGAGACGATCATCCCCCGCAATGTGCGGGTAAGCGAAGCGCCTTCTTATGCGATGCCGGTTCTGAGCTATGATTCGGAGTCCAAGGGGGCCCAAGCGTATCGCGAACTGGCGAACGAATTAATAAAAAAGCAAACGCGCGCAGCGGCGTAGCGTCGGAAAGGGAACGATATGGCCGAGAAAAAAAACGGGGTCTGGGGCGCGGGCTGTCGGCTTTGATGGCCGATGTAAACCGCGACGAGCATACGAGACCCGAAAGCGCCGCCCCGCGCCGTGGCGAACAGATGATGCCGATCGAAAGAGTCGCGCCAAACCCGGATCAGCCCCGGCGACGGTTTGATCCGACCAAGCTGGAAGATCTGGCCAACTCGATCCGCGAAAAGGGTGTCATTCAGCCGCTGATCGTGCGCCCGGACCCTAAGAAAAGCGGTCAATATCAAATCGTTGCAGGAGAACGGCGTTGGCGTGCCGCGCAGCAGGCGCAATTGCACGAAGTTCCCGTTCTGGTGCGCGATTTCGACGATACCGAGGTGCTCGAAGTCGCCATTATCGAGAACATTCAGCGCGCCGACCTCAACCCGGTGGAGGAGGCCGCAGGCTATCGCCAGCTGATCGATAAATTCGGCCACACGCAAGAGCAATTGGCCCGTGCCTTGGGTAAGAGCCGCTCGCATATTGCCAATCAGATGCGCCTTCTCGGCTTGCCACGCGAAGTGCTTGATCTCTTGGAGTCCGATACTCTTTCCGCCGGCCATGCCCGCGCGCTGATCACGGCGGAGGATCCGGCGGCGCTTGCCCGTATCGTTGTCAAAAAGGGCCTGTCGGTGCGCGAAACCGAAAGTCTCGCAAAGCGTGGGATTGCCGCGAATCCGGCCAAACCCTCGCCGAAGGCGAAACCTGCCAAGGATGCCGATACGGTCGCGCTCGAAGGTGATCTGTCAGCTAACCTGGGGGATGAAGGTCGAGGTGAGCCACGACGCAGGCAAGGAGTCCGGGCGCTTGGTGATCAGCTATAAGACGCTCGATGACCTGGATGAATTGTGCCGCGTGCTGACTAAAAGTTAGGACGCGACCAGATAAAAATCAGCACCAGCGTCAGAACCCCGGCCTGAATCCCCAAAATCAGAGGCCGCAGCTCAAGCACGACCGACAGCAGGAAAACCGCAGCAATAGAGATCGTTGCGATTTTTTTTCACCCGAGGGTTAATCGCGCCGTTCGTTTGCCATTCGACGATCGGCGGGCCAAGCTTGGGGTGGCTGATCAACCAATAGTGCAAACGCTCCGAGGATTTGCTGAAAAAGAAAGCCGCCAGAAGCATGAACGGCACAGTCGGCAGGATTGGCAAGACAACACCGATCAGGCCAAGCCCCACACAGATCAATCCCAATGTTGCCCAGATATACCGCATGCCTAGCCCGCAAAAAGCTCCTTGATCACGGCATTCAACACCATCCGCCCCTTTGGCGTAACCCTGAGATAATCACCCGGCGGCACGATCATGCCCAACTCCTGCAAACTCATCAGGGCAGAGTTATTGAGGGGCTGACCAGAAAGCAAAGAATATCTTTTAATATCAATACCTTGTCTCATTCTCAAACCCATCATTAGGTATTCTTCGGCCTGTTCCTGCGACCCAAGCGCGCGGCGGTGGCTTTCGCCGTTTCCCTGCTCGGCGGCTTCTAGCCATGTATTGGGCAAAAGCGGTGTTTCAAGCGCGTATCGTTGCCATCTACGGTCAATCGCGAATGTGCGCCGGGGCCGATCCCGGCATAATCGCCGTAACGCCAATAAATCTGATTGTGTCGCGACTCTGCGCCCGGCTTCGCATGGTTGGAAACTTCATACGCGTGAAAACCCGCCGTCTCGCACATTTCCTGCGTCAGCAAATACATCTCTGCCGAAAGATCTTCGTCCGGCAATCCGCGCAACTTTCCTGCGTCATAGCGATCGCCAAAGGCCGTTCCAGGCTCGATTGACAGTTGATAGAGGGAAAGGTGATCCGCCGCAAATTCCAGCGCTCCGCTTAATTCTGCCCGCCACTCCTCCAACGTCTGCCCTTGCCGGGCATAGATCAGATCAAAGCTGACCCGCTCAAACGTATTGCGCGCAATCTCAAGCGCCGCCAGCGCCTCTTCAACGGTGTGTAACCGCCCCAGCCGCCTAAGATCGGCATCATTCAGAGCCTGAACCCCAACAGAGACACGATTAACGCCTGCGTCGGCATACCCGCGAAACCGCCCCGCCTCGACCGAGCCGGGATTGGCCTCAAGCGTGACTTCTAGATCATTCGCCACAGGCCAATGCGCGCGGATACGTTCCAAAATGGCGCTGACGGTATCGGGCGCCATCAAACTGGGCGTTCCCCCCCCGCCAAAGAATATCGAGGTTAAAACCCGCTCAGGAACCTCCGCGGCATAGCGATCAATCTCGCGCAAGTAGGCTCTAACCCAGCGGGATTCGTCGATTTCTGCCGAAACATGGCTGTTAAAGTCACAATAGGGGCATTTCGAGGCACAGAACGGCCAATGCACATAAAAGCCAAAGCCGCCCTGTTGCCAATCCTCAGCCAAAACAGCCCCCCCGCACAAACTTGGCAAACGCATCGGCGCGGTGGCTCATCGCGTCTTTGCGCTCCGGGGCCATTTCGCCGAATGTCTCGCTTTCGCCATCCGGCAAGAAAACAGGGTCGAAGCCAAAACCGTTCTCGCCGCGCATTGGCCAAACCACCTGCCCGTCAACACGACCTTCAAACACCTCGTCATGTCCATCGGGCCAGGCGAGACAGAGCGTGCAATTGAACGCAGCCTTGCGAGGCGCGGGCGCGTCCTTCTCTTCCAACAGCCGCCAGACCTTCTCCATCGCCATGGGAAAATCGCGCCCCTGCGGTGTTTCGGCCCAATCGGCGGTATAAACGCCAGGCGCCCCGTCCAAAGCTTCAACCGTGATTCCACTATCGTCGGATAGTCCGGGCAAACCGGTGGCCTGCGCCGCAAAATGCGCCTTGATCCGGGCGTTGCCTGCGAAGGTGTCTTCCGTTTCTTCGGGTTCTTCCAGCCCATGATCTGCGGCAGAACTCACGCTTACGCCGAACGGCGCCAAGAGCGCTGCGATTTCACGCAGCTTGCCCTTGTTGTGCGTGGCAATCACCAGAGCATCGCCGTCAAACTTACGCACTGCACGCGGCCTTTTGCATTTCGGCCAACTCGCCAACACCCTTGGCAGCAAGCTCCATCAGGTTGTCCATCTGCTCGCGTGAAAAGGTCGAGCCCTCTGCGCTCATTTGCACCTCGATCAAACGACCATTGCCCAGCATGACGAAATTGCCATCAACCCCGGCTTCGCTATCCTCGGGATAGTCGAGATCAAGCACTGGCTGACCGGCATAGATCCCACAGCTAACAGCAGACACCGGATCGATCAGCGGATCAGAAACCACATCGCCGACCTTCATCAGCTTGTTGACTGCCAAACGAAGCGCAACCCAACCGCCGGTGATCGACGCACAGCGTGTGCCGCCATCGGCCTGAATCACATCACAGTCGATGGTAATCTGACGCTCGCCCAGCGCCACACGGTCAACACCCGCACGCAAGCTACGCCCGATTAAGCGCTGAATTTCCACGGTGCGCCCGCCCTGTTTGCCCGCTGCAGCCTCGCGCCGCATCCGGCTTGTGGTTGAACGGGGCAACATGCCGTATTCGGCGGTGACCCAACCAAGGCCCGAACCTTTGATAAACGGTGGAACCCGATCTTCCAGCGTCGCAGTGCACAGCACATGCGTATCGCCCATTTTGATCATGCACGAGCCTTCGGCATGTTTAGTTACCCCCTGTTTCAATTGAAACGGGCCGCATTTCGCCTAGATCTCTGCCAGAGGGTCGCATCTGATATCCTTTCATCGATTTGAATCGGCAATACAGGTGCGTCAGTGAGATGCGCAACCCCGATTGACGTTTGATGCCCACGCATCTCTAATGCCTGCTGGCTCAAGAAGAAGAGATCAATGACCAACACAGGACAAATCCTGGCCGAAATGAACGACCGCTCTCGCGAAGTGTTTCGCCGTGTTGTCGAGTCGTATCTCGAAACTGGCGATCCTGTTGGTTCGCGCACGCTGACGCGGAGTTTGAACGAAAAAGTGTCCGCTGCAACAATCCGCAACGTAATGCAGGATCTAGAGTTTCTCGGCCTTCTTGATTCGCCGCATGTCTCTGCGGGCCGCGTGCCGACCAGACGGGATTGCGGATGTTTGTTGATGGTCTGCTCGAAGTTGGCAGCCTGACAAGCGACGATCGTCAAAAGATTGATGCCACAATGGGAAGCAACACCGGCGATGTTGGAACGATGCTTGATCGTATCGGTTCGGCCTGTCTGGGGGGGTGACTCACGGTGCATCGCTGGTCCTTGCGCCCAAACAGGAAGCGCCGATCAAACACATCGAATTCGTGCATCTGGCGCATGATCGCGCCCTTGTCGTTTTGGTGTTTGCCGATGGGCAGGTCGAAAACCGCATTTTCAACCCTCCGCCCGGCCAAACGCCCAGTTCGATGCGCGAAGCCGCCAATTTCCTTAACGCCCTGATCGAAGGCCGCACGCTCTCGGAATTTACCACCGTGATGCGCGACCAGATCAAATCGCGGCGTCAGGAAATCGATTCGCTCGCCGCCGAACTGGTCGATAGCGGGCTCGCGGTTTGGGAAGGTCAGGGCGAAACCCACGAACGCCTGATTGTGCGCGGCCGATCCAATCTTCTGTCGAGCAGCGACGAGGCAGAGGGGTTGGACCGCATCAAAACCCTGTTTGACGACCTCGAACGCAAGCGCGACATCGCCGATTTCCTTGAGCTCGCAGATCAGGGCGAAGGCGTGCGCATTTTTATTGGCTCAGAGAACAAACTTTTCTCACTTTCGGGTAGCTCTTTGGTGGTCTCTCCCTATATGAACGCTGATCGTAAGATAGTCGGTGCGGTTGGCGTAATTGGCCCCACCAGACTGAACTATGGAAGGATTGTGCCGATTGTAGATTACACGGCACAGCTTGTCGGCCGGATGATCTCCGACCGGAGTTAGAGGTAAGAAAATGGCAGAGCGCAAAGAAGAAGACTTCCTGGACGATATCGACGCAGCAGAAGCAGAAGAGCTGGCCGCCGATTTCGCTGAGATTGACGATGCAGAGGCCGAAATTGATTCCCTGCGCGCCGAGCGTGACGCGCTCAAGGAGAAATTCATGCGCGCCCTGGCCGACATGGAGAATACCCGCAAACGTGGCGAGAAAATGCGCCGCGAAGCCGAGCAATACGGCGGTTCCAAGCTCGCCCGTGACATGCTTCCGGTCTATGACAACATGAAACGTGCACTCGAAGCTGCCACCGAAGAACAGCGCTCGGTTTCCGCCGCCCTGATCGAAGGAATCGAGCTGACCATGCGCGAACTGCTCAACGTGTTCGGCAAGCACGGGATCGAGCTCGTCTCGCCACAGGTCGGCGACCGCTTTGATCCGCAGATGCACGAGGCGATGTTCGAAGCCCCCCCTACCGGCACCAAGGCGGGCGACATCATTCAGATTTCTGCCGAAGGCTTCATGCTTCATGACCGCCTGTTGCGACCCGCACAGGTCGGCGTGTCATCCACTCCCAAGTCTTAACGGGTTTCAGGGTTCGACCGCAATTCGCGGTCGCCCCGACGCCTCTACAGTGAGGGTCGCCTCGATGAACACATCGCGACCCTCCACAGGCGAATGCTTCAGATCCCGCAGCACGGTGATTTGAAGCTCACCCGCTCCGGATGCGCGCGCGTCGGCCTCGGCAAACGCGCGCAATTCGCACTCCAGACTATGCAGCGCCGCCTCCGGCTCGGTGAAATCCACTGGCTCGCCTGCGCCATGCACCCGGTATCGCCCCCCTCGGCAGCTGGTGACTGTTCCGGACTTGCGCATGGTGATCCGCCCCACAACTGCCCCTACGGCATTGGCCACCCCGGCATGTTCGGGCAGGATCATTTCACAACCAAGATGCGCGCCCACTGCCGGATAATACGTACTCGCAGACGCGCCAAGCCCGACAACCGGGATGTTCAAACCCGCCTCGATACGCAACAGGCCTGATTGATTCGATAGCCCACGTTGCATCAATTCATGTCGCGCCAGAATCTCTGGCGCACCGAGAAACTGATCTTGTTCTTCGGCAAAAGCAGTCTCTAGCAAGGCCAAACTCGTCTGGTGGGTCAGTTGTGTAATGATCATCCGGGCCAGCGTTGGCGCATCCGCCGCAAGCCTGTCGCCCGATCCGCCGCGCCGCCGTGCCATCAGGCGCAGCGCCAATTCCGCAGCATCAGCACTCCAGGCGTCCAAAAGCTTCAGAACATGCGCCGCAT
>LLEQ01000038.1_pt1 | contig 13742 bp, 18 predicted proteins | sample 595901 | NCBI WGS metagenome assembly LLEQ01 (sample SAMN02919317, study PRJNA255460) | bioreactor metagenome | biome: chemostat; feature: culture 2012_25.3; material: sediment; isolation source: day86 25degC chemostat 2012 inoculated with Wadden Sea sediment taken from... | place: Germany: Bremen ... | reverse complement strand
TTTTTTTTCTTAAATTTACTGAAGTTTTCTAGGCTTCCCATCTGCATCCACCGCAACGAGTACAACATCTGCACTCATGATGCGGGTGCAGGCATGGTCGGGATCAGACCATGCAGAAAGAAACAGGTTAAAGGAACTGTTGCCGCGCCGCGTTAGCTCTGCGTGGATAACAAATTCCACACCCGCAGAGAGCGCTGCGTGGAAGGTCAGATCTTTGATCGACAGGATCAAGGCCTCTCCACCGGAGACTTTGCGCCCCGCAAGGCCCGCCGCGATATCAAGCTGGCCCATCAGCCATGCACCGGTGACGGCCCGCGCGGGGTGACGGCATCAAAGGGCGAGAGGGTTGCGAGGACGGGGGCGGTATCGGGGCGGCTTGGCGCCCCCGCTTGCGCTTTATCCAGCATGGGGGATCACGGCGGTCGCTTCGATTTCAACCTTAGCCGCGTCTTCCATGAGCGCGACGACCTGCACCACCGCCATCGTCGGGAAGTGCCGCCCGATCACCTCACGATAGGCCGCACCAAAGCCGCGGAGGTTCTCGAGATACTCGGCCTTATCAGTGATATACCATGTCAGACGGGTCAGATGTTCGGGCCGCGCGCCAGCGCTGTCCAATACGGCGACGATGTTTTCGAGGGTCTGGCGGAACTGGCCAACCATATCCTCGTGCTCCCATTCCTGTTGCGCGTTCCAGCCGACGAGGCCGCCGGTGAAGACCATCCGGCCCTCCGCTAGAATGCCGTTTGCATAGCCTTTTGCAGGGGTCCAGCCATCCGGCTGCAGGAACATATGGGGGGGAAAGAGCGGTCATACTATTGCTTTCATCTTAATCTTCGGAAGGGGAGAGGTAGCGTGCCATCGCCGCGCGGGCCGTGTCGGGCCACGGCTCCGAGCCGCCGGTCTCAAGCCGCGCATAAACGAGCGTCGCCTTGCAGGTGAAGCGGTGTTGGCCGCCACAATGGCAAAGGATTTGTATCGTCGCCGAAGAGGACCCAATGCGCTGAAGCGTCAAGGAAAACTCCAGCATATCCTCGAGCCGTGAAGGAGCATGGAAGCGCACGTTGATCTCGCCCATCGGCGTGCCCGCGCCGCTGTCCCGCCCCATCTGTGCCCAGCTATAGCCAATCGCATCGGCGAAGAAGCGCTCCGTCACGGCGGAGATCATCTCGAAATAGCGCGGGTAGAACACGATTCCGGCGGGGTCGCAGTGGTTGAATTCGACCTGACGGCGCAGGGTGAATGTCTCGCTCATGTCTCGCCTCCGGAAACGGAAATCGCTGTCCGGTGACCATGTCCGATCCAGCCGCGCAGAGCCAGAGCACCGCCTGCGCGACATCCTCGGGCGGGACGAGCCGATGCATCGGGTTGGTCGCCTCGAGCGAGGCCCGCGCCTCCACTGCGGTGCGTCCGGTTTTGGCGACGATATTGGCGATGGAGCGCTCGGTCATCTCGGTATCGAGAAAGCCAGGGCAGATCGCATTGACGGTGATGCCTTGCGCACGAGTTCCAGTGCGAGGGATTTCACCATGCCGACCACGCCATGCTTTGCCGCCGCATAGGGCGCCACATAGGGGGGTACCCTTTCAGGCCAGCGGTGGAGGCAATCGCGATCAGCCGTCCCCCCCATGGCTTGCCCTGCATGGCCCGCGCGCCTTCGCGCAGGGTCAAGAAGGTGCCGGTAAGGTTCACCGTCATCATCCGCTCAAAGGCGGCCAATTCGGTTTTGACAAAGGGCGCGCTTTCCGAGGCCCCCGCATTCGCGATGACGATATCGGGCGCTGTCTGCGCGATGGCGGCACTGATCGCGGCCTCATCGGTGATATCGGCCACAACCGCGCGGATCCCGCTATGGCTGGCCGCGACGGTTTGCAGTGGCTCAAGGCGGCGACCGCAGATCGTGACCTGCGCGCCCGCCTGCGCCAGATGGAGGGCGATCACCGCCCCCCCACACCCGATCCGCCGCCGGTGACAAAGGCCGATTTTCCCACGAGCGGTTGCGCCATACTCATGTTGCCATCGCTTTCGCTCGCTCCGCCAGTTGGTTGGCCTGACGACGACCGCCCTCATAAGGCGCTGGCCAGTCTTGCTCGGTATCGCCCAGCTCAACAGCGGCGTGCAAGGTCCAATAGGGATCGGCCAGATGCGGACGCGCGAGCAGCACGAGATCGGCGCGACCCGCCATCAAGATCGAATTGACGTGATCGGGCTCGTAAATATTACCCGCCACCAGCGTGGGAGCGCCAATCTCGTTGCGCACGCGGTCCGAGAACGGCACTTGGAACATCCGGCCATAGACAGGTTGTTCGGCCTTATCGGTCTGCCCCGAGGAGACGTTGATCGCATCGGCGCCCGCCTCTTTGAAGATCCGCGCAATCTCGACAGCCTCTTGCGGGGTGACGCCTGCATCGCCCATCCAGTCATGCGCCGAAATCCGCACCGTCATCGGTTTCGCCTCCGGCCACTGGGCACGCATCGCGTGGAAGATCTCCAGCGGGAAGCGCATCCGGTTTTCCAAGGATCCGCCATATTCGTCGCTGCGGGTATTGGTCACGGGCGAAATGAACGACGCAAGCAGATAGCCATGGGCCGCGTGCATTTCGATCATATCAAACCCCGCCGCATCTGCGGCTTTCACCGCCTCAACGAATTGCGATTTGACCAGATCCATATCGGCGCGGTCCATCGCTTTGGGAATAACGTTGCCTTCATCAGCGGGAGTGCCGAGCCGAAAGCAGATCCAGTTTCCCTCGGTCAAGGGCTGGTCAATGCCCTCCCACGCGAGGCGGGTGGAGCCTTTGCGGCCCGCATGGCCGATTTGTGCGCAAAGCTTCGCGCCTGTCTCGGCATGAACAAAATCGGCGAGGCGCTTCCAAGCGGGCACTTGCTCTGCCCCGATGCAGGGGGCAACCGGGCGTAATCCGGCCCTGCTTCGAGACGCAGAGCATCTCGGTGAACACCAGCCCCGCACCGCCTTTCGCGCGCTCGGCGTAATGCACGAAATGCCAATCCGTCGGCATCCCGTCTTTCGCCTTATATTGCGCCATGGGCGAGACGACGATGCGGTTTTTCAAGGCCATATCGCGCAGTTTGAAGGGCGCGAACATCGGGCTGCGGTTGGAGTTTTTGCCCGCTTGCGCTTGGAACCATGCCTCTGCGGAAGCCAGCCATTCCGGATCGCGCAGGCGGAGGTTTTCATGGCTGATCCGCTGCGAGCGGGTGAGCAGGGAGTAGGTGAATTGCATCAGATCAAGCGTCAGGTAGCGCTCAACCTCCTCGAACCATTCTGTCGAGTTGCGCGCAGCGGAGGTGACGCGCAGCACCTGTAGCTTGCGCTCCTCTTGGTAGGATTGCAGCGCCGCTTCCAGCGGTTTGCCGGCGTTGAGCTGATCTGCCAGCGCGATGGCGCTTTCCATCCCGAGTTTGGTGCCCGATCCAATCGAGAAATGGGCCGTAGCGGAAGCGTCGCCCAGCAACACAATATTCTCGAAATGCCAGTTTTCACAGGTCACACGGGGGAATTGGATCCATGCCGAGCCACGAATGTGGTTGGCGTTGGTCATCAGGGGATGACCGCCCAGATGCTTGGCAAAGATCTTCTCGCACAATGCAATGCTGGCTTGCTGGTCGAGCTTGTCGAAGCCGAAAGCTTTATAGGTTTCAGGGCCGCATTCGACGATGAATGTCGCGGTATCCGCATCGAATTGGTAGGCATGGGCCCAGATCCAGCCGTGCTCGGTTTCTTCAAATATGAAGGTGAAGGCGTCGTCGAATTTCTGATGCGTCCCGAGCCAGACGAAATGGTTCCGGCGCATGTCGATCTCGGGCTGGAACTGATCTTCATAGATCGCGCGGGTCCGCGAGTTCAGGCCGTCTGCGGCTACAACGAGATCATAATTCGCTTTCAACTCCGCGATTTTCTCGTCTGTCAGATTGGTCTCGAAGGCGAGGTTGACGCCGAGCTCGCGGGCGCGATCTTGCAATACCATCAACAGCTTCTTGCGTCCGATGCCGCAGAAACCATGCCCGCCCGAGGTCATTGATTCCTCGCCGCGGACGGTTTTCACATCGTCCCAATAGGCGAAGTTGTCGCGGATCGATTTCTCGCTGACCGGATCATTGCCACCGAAATTCGACATGGTCTCATCCGAGAGCACAACGCCCCAGCCAAAGGTATCATCGAAGCGGTTGCGCTCAAAAATGGTGACGTCATGTGTCGCATCGCGCAGCTTCATCGAGATTGCAAAATAGAGGCCGGAGGGGCCGCCGCCAAGAATCGCTATCTTCATGTCGCTCTCCAGTATTGGTCCGGCGGCTATCGAGGATCCGCCCCATATTTATTTTAAGTATGAAGTTAAATTGGCTTTGCCACTCTGTCAACGCTTAACGCAACGCGGGGTGGCACGGCGGCGCTGGCGTGAAACGACGTGAAAAATGGCTGGTAAGAGATTGTTTTCGTTGAAAGGAGATCTTTCTCCCCTCGTTTGCAGGATGCGCCGCTTCTCGTAAAAGAATTGAGCGGAACGGGACAAGCCCGCGAGAAATTTGCGATTCCGCCGGCGGGAAAAGCCGCGTTTGACATCTCAATACATTTTAAACATAAATTATGTAGCAGGGCGCAGACCCGTCATGTGCCTCGTCTTTCGGCCCAATGCGGCCCCCAGCCCGAAAGGACTCCAGATGCCCTTTACGATTTCCAAGCCAATGCGTTTTGGCGATTGCGACCTCACTGGCATTGCTATCACCCCGCGTATCTTTCGATGCTCGTCGATGTGAACGAGGCGATGTTCGCCTCCTTTGGCGTGACGTGGAAAGAGCTGATGTTTGAGCGCCACCTCGGCCTGCCGAGCGTCAAGATGACGATCGAGTTCAAGAAACCTGCGATGTATGGCGATGTGCTCGATTTCAACGTGCATGTGCGCAAAATCGGCAAGTCGTCGTTGGATCTCTACACGGTGGTGAAGGTCGGCGAGGATGTGATCTGGACGATTGAGCAGTTGATCGTGATGACCTCGACCAAAGATCACAAATCGCACCCGTGGCCAGATGATTGCCGCACAGGCTGGAGAAATATCTGCATCCCGAACTGGCAGGGTAGGCCAGAAATGCGTTGCCGCGTCAGGGGGTGTTCCTGACGCGGTTCGAGGCCCTTGCCAGACAGAACTAATGGCCGAAGATCTGGCTCAAGAATAGCTTCGTGCGCTCATGTTGCGGGCGCGCGAAGAACGCTTCGGGAGCGTTTTCCTCGACGATCACGCCCTTATCCATGAAGATGACCCGATCCGCGACCTGACGGGCGAAGCCCATTTCATGCGTCACACAGATCATCGTCATGCCGTCTTCCGCGAGCGCGATCATCGTATCGAGCACTTCCTTGATCGTTTCGGGATCTAGCGCTGAGGTTGGCTCGTCAAACAGCATCGCGCGCGGTTTCATGCACAGCGATCGGGCAATCGCGACGCGTTGCTGCTGCCCGCCGGAAAGCTGCCCCGGATATTTCGTTGCCTGATCCGCAATTTTGACCTTCTCCAGAAAATGCAGCGCGATCTCTTCGGCCTCTTTGCGCGAGTGCCCGCGCACCGACATCGGCGCGAGGATGCAGTTTTCCAGAATGCTCATATGCGGGAAGAGGTTGAAGTGCTGAAAGCACATGCCGACTTCTGATCGCACCTTGCCGATGTTTTTCACATCGGATGTCAGCTCGATCCCGTCGACGACGATCTGCCCTTTCTGATGGGTTTCCAGCCTGTTGATGCAGCGGATCAGGGTGGACTTCCCGGATCCTGAAGGGCCTGCAATGACGATCCGCTCGCCTTGGCGCACGGTCAGGTCAATGCCGCGCAGCACGTGAAAATCACCATACCATTTGTTCAGGTTGGTGATGCGGATTGCCGCATCGTCCTGCGAGATGTCTAGGGCAGATGGGTCATGCGAAGGGCCTATATGATGAAGGTCAAAGGGGTGACGGTGCTTGCACGGGTTTGGCGCGCAGGTAGCTTTCCTCTCCTGCGAGCACGAACCGGAGGATAAGCAGCTCAACGTCGGCGCCTTTCCGGCTGGCGAAAGCGGTGAGCATTTGCCGATGGAAGGTGACAAGGATGCGGTGCGACGCAGCATCGCGCAGCGTGGCCATGCGGACAGCCTGTATCTGCGCCATGTAGCGCAGGATCGTGTCGCGCAGCTCAATATTCGGGATCGCCATGATCCACGTGCGGCGCAGCGCTTCGGAGGCATTGAACAAGAGTTCGACATCCCCCCGATTCGATGGTGCTTTCCGAAAGCGCGACGGCCCGCGCCATAGCCTCCAAGTCTTCTTCGGTCAGCGCATAGGTCGCGAGGGCGGCGGCGCGCGGCTCAATCAGGCGGCGCAATTCGAAGATTTCGAGGATTTGGCGCGGTGTGAGTTCTGGCAGGGTGAAGCCGCGGGTGGAGCTGGCCAGATAGCCCTCATGTGCGAGCCGCATCAGCGCATCGCGCACCGGCATCCGCGACACATTGAACTCTGCCGCGATGGCGGTGTCCACGAGTCGGTCTTCTTCCGCGAGTTCGCCCCGCTGGATGCGGCCGAGATACTCCTCATAGATCACATCTTTCATGTGGCGCTTTGGCAGGTCAGACATGAAACACCTTAAATTCGTATGCGGTTTACGTATATAATTTAGACAGTAACCCACAAAATATGTAAATAGAAACTTTAAGCATAAAGAAAATGTTTGAATTCGTATACGACTCGTGCCAGCAATAGGGGCAAGCGCGGAGACAAAACTGCGCAGCCCAATCCAACAACGGGGATATCCCATGACATCCAGAACACGCCTGATGATCGGCTTTGCAGCGGCGGCGCTGACAGCTTTGACGACCTTTGCCGCGACAGCACAGGAGACGCTCAAGATCGGCTCCTATCCCGCGAACCCGCCTTGGGAATTCAAGAACGAGGCAGGGGAGTTCGAGGGGGTTCGAGGTTGATATTATCACTGAGATAGCGTCGCGCCTTGGCGCCAATATCGAGATGAGCGGCTCGATTTCCGTGCGCTCTTCGTTGCAACGGCGTCTCGGCGTATGGATGCGGTGATCTCTTCTCTCACCATCACAGATGAGCGGCTGGAGGCCCAATCCTTTACGCAGCCGTATTTTTCCGGCGCGCTCGGGTTCGGCACAAAACAGGGTGCGGGCATTGCCAGCATTGAGGATTTGAGGGGCAAGCGGATCGGCTCCATCGCGACCTCCTTCCCAGAGGCTGGCTGAAAGAGCGTGAGGCCGAATTGGGCTATGCGAGCTATTCGAGCTATGACAGCACCGCAAATATGCTCACTGATCTGCGCAGCGGGCGGATTGACGCAGCGTGAATGACATTGTCAGCCTGCGCTACGCCTTTACCCAGCCACAAATGAGCGGGCTGACGATTGGGCTCGAAGTGCTACGGGCGATAAATTCGCGATCATGATGCCGAAGGATTCCGAGAAGCTCGCGCCGTTCAACGATGCGCTCTCGGCGATGAAGACCGATGGCACCATGGCGCGTATCTATGAGAAATGGTTCGGCGTGGCCCCCGCAGCGGATAGCCTGACGCTGACACCACTGCCCATTCCAACATCCGCCGAATAAGGCCCGGACGGGGAAGCCCCCCGTCTCCTCACCTGAGCCTGTCGCAAACCGCATGAGGAATAGCAGAGTAAATCATGGAAATTTTTGATATTTTCTTCAATCTCGACGTGATGCGACGGGCCTTCCCGATTCTGCTTCGAGGCTGGTGAATACGCTGCTCCTTGGCGCGGCGGCGACGCTTTTTGGCGGCATTCTCGGTGTCTTGATTTGCCTCGTGCGCCTCTATGCGCCCAAGCCGCTCCGGCTGCTCGCCGTTCTTTTCATTGATGTCATGCGTGCAATCCCCGTTCTCGTTGTGTTGATCCTCGTCTATTACGCGCTGCCGTTTGCAGGGATCGTGTTCTCGTCTTTCGTCGCGGCGACGATTGCACTCTCGCTGGTGCTGGCGGCCTACACGGCGGAGGTGGTGCGCGCGGGGATCGAGGCGGTGCCAAAAGGCCAGTTCGAGGCCTCCGAGGCACTTGGACTTTCGTTCTTCACAATGATGCGCAAGGTGATCTTGCCGCAAGCATTCCGTATGATGATCCCGCCACTCGCCTCCTATGTCGTGTCGATCATGAAAGACACTTCGCTCGCGTCTGTGGTCACGATGGGGGATCTGCTGAAACAGGCAACCGATGCGCAGGCGCTGTTCGCGAACCCAACCCCGCTGCTGCTGGCCGCGATGATGTATATCGCGATCCTTTGGCCAATGGTCCGTTTCACGGGCTGGCTCGAGCAGCATTACAAACGTGGATACCGCTGAGGCATTTGCCTTAGCCATCTGACTGACGCGCTCTCGCGCTCCCCTCTATTCTGGAGACTACCATGCCCGCATTGCACGGCGGCGGCGACGCTATTTGCTCTATCATTCCATCGGCCACTATCCCGAAAAAGAGTCCGATCTTATCCAAGAACTCACGGCCTTCTCAAAGACTTGGGCGGCCTTCGACGATGGGCAATGGGGCGAGGTTCTAACCAAACGCCAGCGGTTCATTGATCTTTGGGCCGAGCTTATTCGCGCGCCGAAAGGCTCTCTGACCACAGCTGAAAATGTCACTGCGGCGATGATGTCTTTGATCGGTGCGCTGCCGCCTGCGATGCTCAATGGCAAAAAGGTGCTCGTGGCAGAGGACGGCTTCCCGTCGATCCACTTCCTGTTGTCGGGTCTGGCCGAGCGCTACGGGTTTACCCTGCAAACCGTGCCACTGCGCCAAGGGGGGGCGCATTGGGTGGAAGAAGACGATATGATTGCGGAATGGGATGAGGATGTGGCGCTCGCGCTGCTGACATGGATCAGCTCGACCACTTCCCACCGCAATGATTTGACACGGCTTGTGGCGCATGGCCGCGCGATGGGCAGCCTAATCGGCGTGGATATCACCCAAGGCGCGGGTCTGCTGCCCTATGATGTCACCGCGCCGCAGGTCGATTTCGTGATCTCCACCAGCCTCAAATGGCTCTGCGGGACGCCGGGCGCGGGCATTCTTTATGTCGCTGACGCGCTGATGCCGCTGTGTGAGCCAGATTTGCGCGGCTGGTTTTCCCAAGCCAACCCGTTCTCATGGGCGCTGGATGCCTTTGCCTTCGCGCCCGATGCGCGGCGGTTCGACAATGGCACACCCTCGACGCTTTCAGCCATCGCGAGCCTGCCCGCGCTCGAATGGCGGATGCAGCAGGATGATGCGTCGTTCGTGGCGCATAATTTAGCACTGAGCACGCGTCTGCTTGAGGGGGGGCTGGAGGCGATGGGCCTCACGCTTGCCACCCCCCCCGCGAGCCTGAGCGCCGTGGCGGCAGTCTCATGGTCTCACTGCCCGAGAGCACGCCTGCGGCAGAGGTTGTCAATCAACTCCGCGCGCAGGGGATTTATATGGATTGTCGGGGCCACACGTTGCGGATGTCACCCGGCCCGATCACGACAGAGGCGGGCGTCTTGCGCACCTTGGCCGCGCTGGACGCGCTGCTCAAGTAAATGCGCACCCTTCTGCGTAGTCCCATCCCCGAGGCCCGTTGCTGAGAAGTTCTCTCGGCAATGGGCTGATTTTGCCTAGAGAATGATGCCAGCCGCCTTCAATCTCTCTATCTCGCGGGCGACTACATCAGAGAACGCCCGCCCGACACCGCTGAGCGGGCGATCTTTGGGCACGAATTGCGCGATTTCCCAACGGATCGTCGGGATCAGCGGGTGATCGGTGACCTTTGCGGGGTCTAGCAGCAAGCGCGCCACCGGATCCACAATCGCTATCCCCAGCCCTGCCTCGACCAGCCGCACAACCCCCGTGCAGGGTGCGGGTTTCGGCAGTGATATTGCGCTCCACATTGATCGTCTGCATCAGGTTATCGACCGCGTGCGCAGCGGGCTGCCTGTGCCAGTTCCACAAAGGTCTCGTGCCGCAGCCGGGGCAGGGGGATGTCGTCGGGTGTGTTGAGCGGATGGGAAATCGGCAGGATGCAGCGCGCTTCACAGGTCGCCAATGTGGTGACATCCGCGCCGTAGGGATCCGCATCCAGCGTGATCCCCAGCGCCATATCGCAACTCCGATCACTGATCGCATGCAGCAGCTCGCTCATCCCGACATCCAGCAGCCGCACGCTCACTTGCGGATGGGTGCGCTGGAACTCCCGCAGCACATCAATCAGGAAGGTGTCGCAAAAAAAATCGGCTGCGCCGCGATCACCAATTGCCCACGCTGGTTATTGGCGATGGCCGCGGCTTCCTCGTTCAGCGCGCGGATACTCGCAAGGCTGCGCGCGGCGGTGCGGTGAAATTGAAACGCTTCGGGTGTCGGCACCAGCCGATTGCGTTTGCGTAAAAAAAAGGGCAAAGCCCAATTTTTTTTCAAGTCCCGCCAGCAAACGACTGATCATCGGCTGGCTTAAACCGGTTTCTTCTGCGGCGCTTTGCATCCCGCCGAGGCGCATATAGGCGTCAAACGCCTCTAATTCGCGGATTTTTAGCATCTGGCCCCTCTCAGTATGCATTTTGTGTATACTATGATCTTTTCTTGTAAAAAAAAGAGAATGCTGTGGATTTTGTTCCTCCAGATAAATTGATCGTAAGATCTCACCTCGGAGGGTCTCAATAATGAAAAAAAATTCCTGTCCACTCTCGCTATGGCGGCAACTCTGTCGACTGGCGCAGCTTTGCAGGCGACTACCCTGATCAAGCCATCACGCTGGTTGTTCCCTACGGTCCGGGCGGCGCGTCCGATCTGGCAGGCCGTGCGCTCTCGGAGGCCGCACGCCCTTATCTCGCCAGCCGCTGACGGTTGTGAACAAGCCCGGCGCTGGCGGCATGAACGGCGCGCGCTCTGTCGCTGAGGGCGAGGCAGATGGCTACACTGTTTTGCTGGCTCGCGTTGGCATGGCGCTGACCCCTGCCGTCAATCCGCAAGGCTCCGTCGAATGGGATGCCTACACCTTCCTCGGCGCGCTCGAAGCTTCGCCGATGATCCTCGCGGTGAAGGGCGACTCCCCTTACACCTCGGTTGAAGAGCTGCTGACCGCGATCAAAGACAGCAACGGCGGCATGTCCTATGCGGCGTCCGGTGCGACTGCAATCGACGGGTTCTCGACGCAAGCGCTTCTCTCGGATGTCGATCTTGATCCGCTGACGGCTGCGACCCTCGTGCCCTATAAAGGCGGCGGTGAGCTGGCGACGGCGCTTCTGGGCGGCCATGTCGATTTCCTCGCGATCTCTGCAGGCTCCCTGATCCCGCATATCAAGAGCGGTGACATGAAAGCGCTGATGGTCTTCGCACCCGAGCGGATGACAGATCTCCCCGAAGTACCGACCGCCGCTGAGCTCGGCTACAAGCAAGCAGGTCAGGTTACAGGTTGGAGCGCGCTCTACGGCCCGAAAGATCTGCCCGCAGATGTTGTGGCGAAATGGGACGAAGTTCTGGCAAAAGTCGCCACGGATGAGACTTGGCTGACGCTGACCGAGCGCCGCGGTTCGATCTCCACAGTTGGTAAGGTGGACATGCCCGCTTACGCGAAAGAGCAATACGAGCTGTTCCACGGGCTTGCGAAGAAATTCGGTTACCTCCCCGCCGAATAATCCCGTTTTGACGCATAGCTGTGGCCCCGTGATGCGGGGCCACAGGCTTTGATGAGGAGTTCCCTGATGCAGACTTCCCTGTTCCGTGGCCCGCTGTTTCGGGGGCTAGCGATTTTGGCATTCTTCGCGGGTGTCGGGCTTGTGCTTGTGCCGATTTATGTGCCGCGCCCCCCCGCGTTTATTCCGGGCTTCGCGCCGCCGCCCGATATGTGGCCGCGCACTGTCTCGATCATCGGTGCTGCGCTTGGCCTTTTGGCGGTATTCCTCGCGGCAACGGGGGGGCGATCCGGCCCTGCGGAGACGTTGGAGACCGACGGCGCGCCGCTCAAAGCCCATCTGATGCGCTTTATCGGCGTTGTGGTGGCCTTTGCCGGCTTCCTGCTGCTGGTGCCTATGCTGGCTTTCTCATCGCTCGATGATGTTGATTGCCACGGCGATCTTGCTGACAGGGGAACGTGGCCACAGGCTTTGGGCTATCGGGCTCGCGGTGCTTGGCCCGCTGCTTTTGCTGAACTTTTTCCATTCCGCGCTCGGGACACAGTTCCCCCGTTGGCGCGCTGGCCAAATCCTTTGGCTTTTGATCGGAGATCCTGATGCTGCATGATATTCTTTTCGCGTTTCAGGCGGTTGCCACATGGCAGAACCTCCTGATCATGGTCGCAGGGATCTGGGGGCGGCGTGATCGTCGGCGCGATTCCGGGGATGACGGGCACGATGGCGGTGACGCTGGCGCTGCCATTTACGTTCTACATGGCCCCGGTGCCCTCGATCCTGCTGCTCGTAGCGCTCTACAAAGGGTCTACCTATGGTGCTCCGTCTCCGCGATCCTGATCAAGACACCGGGCACAGCTTCGGCGGCCTGCACTGCGCTGGATGGCTATCCGCTCGCCCAGCAGGGTAAGGCGGGCAAGGCGCTCAATATGGCGCTCTATTCATCGGTTATCGGCGATTTCATCTCCAATCTTTCGCTGATCTTCCTTGCCGCCCCGCTCGCGATCCTCGCATTGAAAGTCGGCCCGCCCGAATATTTCATGCTCATGGTCTTCGCGCTGATGACGGTGGCGGGGGTGTCGGGCAACTCCTTGCTATTGGGCGCGGTCTCCGCCGCATTGGGGCTTTTGCTCGCGACGGTGGGCGAGGATATGTATGGCTCGTTCCGCTTTGCCTTCACCAATGACATGCAGGCGGGGCTGTCGGTTGCACCGGTGCTGATCGGGCTGTTCGCACTGCCCGAACTGATCAAACTGATCGTGTTCCGCGCCGCGCGCAAAGACGAGGCGGCGAAGCTGGGCGATCAGAATGTGACGCGTGCTGAATTCATGGGCTCGCTGAAATCCATCCTGCGCGGCTCGTCGATCGGCGTGGTTCTGGGCGCGATTCCGGGCATCGGGCCATCGGCTGCGGCGTTCTTCTCCTACGGCGAGGCGCAACGGACCTCGAAGAACAGCGCGAACTTCGGCAAGGGTGAGTTGGAAGGCATTGCCGCATCTGAATCCGCGAATAACGGCGCTTGCGGGGCGACAATGATCCCGCTTCTGGCGCTCGGCGTGCCGGGGGATGTGATCACGGGCGTGATGCTCGGGGCCTTCATGATCCAAGGGCTGACACCCGGGCCGCTACTGTTCCAGACCAATATCCACGAGGTCTATATGCTGTTTATCGGCATGTTGATGTCGTCGGTGCTGCTGTTTGGGGCGGGCAAACTGACGATGCGGATGTTCTCCCATGTGGCGCATATCCCGCAGACGCTGCTGACGCCGGGGGTGCTCTTGCTGTGCCTGTTCGGGATCTACTCGATCTCGTCGAGCATGTTTGATGTCGCGATTTTGCTGATCATGGGCGTTGTTGGCTTCGGTATGTTCTTGTTGAACATCCCCGCCGCGCCCTTCCTGATCGCCTTCATCCTTGGGCCGATGATCGAGGAAAACCTGCGCCGCGCCCTCGCGATTTCGCGCGGCGATCCCTCGGTGCTGCTGTCCTCGCCGATCACATGGATCTTCGCAGTGCTGATCGTCTTTGTCGTCGGGCTGACGGTCCGGCGTGAATACCGAAAATTTAAGACCTGAAAGGCCTAAGACTATGAGCCTCAAGACCC
>LLEQ01000037.1_pt1 | contig 13868 bp, 25 predicted proteins | sample 595901 | NCBI WGS metagenome assembly LLEQ01 (sample SAMN02919317, study PRJNA255460) | bioreactor metagenome | biome: chemostat; feature: culture 2012_25.3; material: sediment; isolation source: day86 25degC chemostat 2012 inoculated with Wadden Sea sediment taken from... | place: Germany: Bremen ... | reverse complement strand
TTTTTCTCTGTCGGGATCATTCCCGGTCTCACAAATGAGACCGGGGGTGACCCCGGCACTCAATCCCCCTGCGGAAAAGCTGTAGGCCAGCAGGGCAAACATTATCCCAAGTGCGCCAAGCATCACATACAGAGGGTCAGCAAAGTCGATGAATATCGGCAAGCTGGCATCGCGGATGAAGCTGATTTCCGCGCTGAGTTTCCCGGCAACGATATCATAGAGGGAAAGGGCAAAAGTGCCCAATGCGCCGAGGAAGAGGGCGGGCATCATGATCGAGATGGCGCAGGCGATCCCGTAAAAGATCAGGTTCAGGTTCAGCATTTCAGTTCACCTCCGGAACGCCGCGGGCGTCGAGGGGGTCGATTTCGGACAGTGGGATGTCCGTGATCTTGTAGCCGGCAGCTTCAGCGCAGCGGTCATCGAGGCGCCGTTGGATACCGGGACGGCTTCCTTGATCATTTCGAGCGTTGCATCGAGATCCTGAGCAATGGCGCCGAAATTGGCGCACTCCGGAATGCGCGCCCGCACGGTCTGCTCCATGGCGATCTTTCGTGCACGCCCCAGTGCGGAGATCACCTCGGCGATGTCTTCGTCACTCATGTTGTCGATGGCGGCCCGAAAGCGGATAGGTGTCATGGGGGGCATCTTGTCTCTCCTTCGCTCTGTCTGTCTTTCGTGGCAAGGTGTTCTGCCTGCATTCACCAATGAATGCAGGGAGGTAGCACCGTCGCCGGTGCCGGGGGATGCTGTGAGGTCCATCCATCTGTCAATCCAGCTATCGAACTGCCAGACACCCGGCTTGTCAGGATGGGGTGGCAGGGTGTGGTCGTGAATATCCCAGAGGTCGCTTGTGCAGATATCGCCAAAGGAGACTTCAAGGATCTCCATGATGGTGAGATGGAAGCGCTGGCCAAAGCCGAGCGTGCCATCCTTGCGCACGAGGTGCGGCGGAATATCGGAAAGCTCGACAAGGATATTTGTCAGCCCGGACTGGCCTGGATACGGCCTGCACCCTTCCGACAAGGAAATTTCCAGAGTGATGATTTCCCTGACGGTGTGGCCCTGTCGGTGACCGACAAAAGGATTGCCCGGCACCCGGTAGGTCTGGCGCCAGGGCATCAGCCGATCGACCCCACCCGGTCACAGCCATAATGGATGCCGACCCGGATCAGTTCGCGGAGCTTTGTGGCGACCTCAAGATGCCATTGGGTCAGGTCCGGGAGATCAACCTTGCCGCGATAGTAGTCGATGAAGTCATCAACATCGCGCGACATCTGCTGGATGCAGAGGTCATCCTCACCACCGTAGGTCAGGAGCAGCTCGGCGAGGTGCTCGCGCCAGTTGCCATCGGAGAGAGGGAAGCTCTTGGAGTCGATGGCGGCAGTCTCAGTGTCCGAGAACTCGCGTGGGGCGGAGGTGAATGCGGAAATAATGATACCCATCGGGAGTTTCCTTTCGGTCGGTCTGTTTTTCTCGGGAGGACGCATGCCCACCTTCGTCTATGAAGGCAGACATGCAGGTCGATCACTTCATTTGAAAAAAAAGATCGAGATGTTTTCGATGACCTCATCCTCGTCGATCTCGCCCTTGACCCATTGGGTCAGTGTGCTGCGCACCGAGAACAGGTGAGGTGGGGAGGTCTCCGGCAGGTGCGGTCCGTCGATATCATCGCCAAGGCGGGCGTGAAGCTTGAGCACAGCGCGGCGCGCCCCGATGGCTTCGGCCAGTTCGAACACGATCTGGCGGGTATCATAGAGGTGGTCCTCAGGATCGCCCTCAAGCACCGGGCCGGTCCGCTTCGAGATCTGCTCGCCAGCGGCGATGGCAGTCTCGACCTCATCGACCTCGAACGGGATCGCCATCCAGGCGACGATCGGCTCGCCATATTCCGCATATGGGCAGTCATGGGCATAGTCGCGGATGGAGCCATCCTTGGTGCGTCGCACGATAAAGGTGGCGAATGGCGTCGCGCCGTAACCCGAGCGTGCAATCCCGAGGACAAACCCGTCGGACTCGCGAAGCGTGGCGATCGGCTGGACGATCAGTTTCTTGGAGAGGTTGGATTTGGCCATGAGTATTCTCCTCTTGGGAAGGGTGGTGCCGACTTTGGCATCTTCACCAATGAAGATGGCAATGTCGGACCTTCCTGACCTTCTCGCCCCCGAAAGACAGACAGAAAGACAGACAGGCCCCGGGGGCATCTGGATGGATGTGGCGATCAGTGCCCGGTAATGACTGGCGCGATGATCAGGCGAAGGCGGGTCCGCCTGTCTCACCCCCCTCTATCGGAGAGAAAGACAGACAGAGGGATGGTTGAGGTGACCTGGTAGCTGTCGGGTTGCCATTGCCGGGGACACCTCTGTAGCAATCTCCTGCAAGAGGTGGGTTGTCTCGTCATTGGACGGAAAGCCCTGTATGCATTTTGCCCAGGGCGCACTCTATCGACAGGACGACTATGAGGCGGGTGTCTGTCCTGATGGTCCTCACAAGAAAAAAAAGGCCGGCACACCTCGCGGGTGGCCGACCGTCATCGTTTTTCTGCCTGTCTTTCCGGATATCCGGATCAGGCGGGGATCAGGCCCGCGGCCTTAGCCTTGTTGAAGGTCGCCTCTGCGGCAACAACATCCCGGGCAATAAGTCCGGCGATGAGGTGTTTCGCTGTATCGAGAGATGCGAGATGATCGTGCCCGTCCTGGCAGACTTCATCATTGATGACGACAAACCACTCATCATCAGGGCCTCCGGGATTGGAACTCCCGGAGTAGATGTCGTAGGTCTGCATCTCATTGATTGGGGAGGTCAGCAGGAGTTCGCCACCATCACCTTCCTCAAAGCAATCTTCGATCTGGCCATAGACGGCATTGGTGATCTTTTGAAGGCGCACATCAGACATCCTGAAACCTCTTCGTTTTTTTTTCGGGACTGTTGCCCGTCTCACTTATGAGATGGGCGACAGTCTTGATGCTTATGGTATCCCGTAAGTCCTATTCGGTCAGCAGGATCATCGAGTGGCCAGTCTGGGCCATTCCGATCATGGCAACGATATACTTGGCGAACTCGCTGTGAAGCGCAAGGTCGCCTTCGGGATCGTGATGGCGATCGTGCCAAGAGCTCAGGAGGTGCTTTGCCTCCGAGGGAGTCAGCAGACAGCCTTCGTCATTCTCCGAAGTCGACATCGGAACGGCGGCTCGGCCTCGGCCATCAGCTGCTGCGACATTATGGTCGAGCAAGAGACCTGGAAGGCCTCCATCGAGGGGCGTCGGCCTTCGGTGCCGGATTTGATCATCAGGGCGCTGAGTTCGACTGGCATTTGATATTCTCTCTCTTGTCTGTTTTTCGCGGCTGCGCGCAGCGGCGGCGGTCTCACCAATGAGATCGTCGACACTGCAGGGATTGTTTCAGGCCGCTTCGTCGAGCAACTCGTCAATCTGCGAGATGGTGAGGCTGGGGATGGAGTTTGCGGCGTGGCGCCCGGCCCGGGCAACCGCATCCTTGATGCAGCGGTAGCGACCCAATACCTTTTTGTTGGCGTCGATCACAGTCCAGGTGTTCTCCAGCTGGCTGATGTAAATCCGGTAGCCCAACTGGCTCACCAGGTCGCCTGTAATCCGGTCTCCCCAGACGAAGTCATCAAAGCGCGGCCTGAACTTGAGCAACCCGTCTACAAGAGGGAAGTCCGGAGCGTCAGGGTGATTCACGGTGATCTCGGCAGGCTCGGATGCAGGCATATGGCCCAGAGTATCCTTGACGGCTTTCTGGACGATCAGGTCGACAAAGCCATTGATCACGGATGGAGCGATTGTTACGCGGATGCCGGAGGCGTTATTCGTGCGAGCCATATGGAACTCCCTGGTGATTTTCGATCTGTCTGTCTTTCGCGGCTGCGCGCAGCGGCGGCGGTCTCACCAATGAGATCGTCGACACTGTGTAGGGTAATTCGCGCGACCCGCGCCGACCTCGCACAACCACCCACTGAAAAGGAAAAAGCCGGCCCTGCAAGGGACCGGCTATCCTGGCGTGAGCAGGAGCATTTATGGATGGGGCATCAGCCCGCTCATCTCCCTGGGTGGGGCCGGGCCGGACCGGCTCGGCCTCGCGTGCTTTCAGGTCCGCCGCCTTTTGGCGAATAGTGTGAAGGCGAAGAGCTCTATCCGCCGCTTCATCTCGGAATCAGACACCTGGCTTGCGGGTGTCTCGGGGGGGCGCCGCGGGATGGCGCGACGGGGGGGTGAGGCTTTTTCTTTTGCCTCCTCGGCAAGGCGCCGCATCTCGTCAGCAACGAGATCGGGGACATCGCGCGCGTAGCGTGTGGGGATTGTCTTGAGGCGGCCTGGTTTTTCTGGCGTTTGACATCCAGAATGGATTGTCCAATCAGCTCAGGGGGCGCGCGGCCGATGACCCAGGAGGCCTCACCATTTTCATTGGCGGTTGGCAAGACGAGAGGATTGTCCTTGAAGTCGTATTTGGCAATGCCAAGAGTGCGGGCATAGGAGGGCTTGTGTGAAGCAAGTCCGAGAGATTCCAGTTCGGATGGTTCGTTGATCTCGAGATGACGACCTTGCTGATCCCGCCGACTGGAAACTGGCACGAGCAGGGCTTCATTGTCCCTGGCATAAACCACCAGACAGGGCCGGAACTTGGCAATCTCTTCTTTTTGGGATTTCAGCGTGGAGACGGAACCGGCTTCACGCTTTTTCATCGTGTCGACGGCATCGTCGAACTCGTTGAAGAGATGAAAGGCCATGACGATGTCGCCGGCCTTTGGCTCATAGGGCGGCAAGTCGTGGTTCAAGACAGCACGGGCTGCGCGTGGCAGGGGTCGTTTCTTGATGGACACTGGCAGCATCTCCGGGAAAATGAATATCCATCTGGAAATGGGGCCGTGGCGAAGATTTCGACACGGGCGATAGCACCACGAAAAAAAAGGCCGGACCCGAAGGTCCGGCCCTGAATGGGATAAAGCTGCATGCGCCGCAATATTGAATGCCGGGCATTCCTCCCGGTCGGCTTGCGCTACTCGTCGCTGTCTGTCGGGATATTGTTCACAACAGCTTCGAGTTTCATCGACGCAAGGTCGCTTGCGCTTTTGAGGATATTCGCTTGCGCCTCCTCGACCTCGGGGCTTGACGCGAGTTCGTCGAAAAAGCTGCTGTCACCTTCTCCGTCGCCCTCAGCCATCATCGCGGCGAAGAGAGGGTCTTCGTCGGAGGCAACCTCGCCGCCCAGCGGCTGGCCAGATTTCTTCAGGGCCTGGGATGCGGCTTCGGATGCATCGTCGATGTAGATGGTCTTTTTCTGATCTGACATCTTGGTTTTCCTCGTCTGGATTTTCGGGCGGCGATCACCCCTTCACTTATGAAGGGGTGGGCGGTGCGCGCAAGGGTCCGGCGTCAGTTTGTGCGATATCCGCGTCATCTTCTGCCTCGGCCTTGGTCATCATCGCGGCGAAGCGATCGTCTTCGTCGGTTGGGATGCTGCCGCCAAGCGACTGGCTGTCAGGCTGCGGTGATGACCTCTTCGATGCGCGCGATATCGATCATCTTGTCTCTCCGTTTTTTTTGAGGCTGCGTCTGCCCTCTTCACAAAATATCCCGAAGACCGGCGCGGATCTCTGTGAGAAGCGCCTTTCGTGCAGGATCGCACGGCCGCTCGAGGGATTTCAGCAGGCTGCGGACATCTCGGAGAGCCTCGATGCGGCCTCTTTTGTGGGACGCGTCGCCGAAATCCTGGGCGATGCGACTGACCCGATCGACCGCTGTGCCAAGATCGGGACTCGGGGGCAGTCGCCTTTTTGTGAAGGGGCGCTTCGGTATGGGTCTCTGCATGGAGATCTCCTTTGCCTCATGAGGATATTGGGCCGGCTCTGAAAGAAAAATGGCCGGACCCCGAAGGGCCGGCCAACGATCCCTTTGGGGTGAGTTTGTCACCAACAGGGGGAGTTTTGCTTTTTGACTTCAGCGATAACCTCACCGATCGACGGGCTGGACATGGCCGGCACAAGGCTGATAGCAAGGATGATCAAGGTAAAGCTCATCGCGCCAGTATCCAGGTAAAGCGCCAGGATGGGGCTGGCAGCGACACCGGCAGCGAGCAGCGTAATGCTATAGCGCCACGCGGCTATGCTCATGGTCAATATGCACAGAACTACCGATCCAAAAAAAATGCCACAATCGCCAGGAGTTTACCCATGAACTCCATCAATCCTGCCGTGTTCGGGTAGGTCTCGGAGAGGACTCCGGTAGCTTCTTGCGAACTGGCAATCTGGAGACCCAGCGCGAGACCTAAGCTGGCGGCGATGATGAGGTGGGCGTTGAGCTTGTGCATTGGAATTGTCCCTTTTCAGATCAGTGGTGTTTGGTGAAGTGCTGTGCAGAATGTAGCATTGCCATACGCACAGGGAAGGACTTCACGAGGCGTGCAAGCTTGTGCGATCGGCATCGATGACCTCTTCCATCATTTCCGCGAAGAGATCATCTTCGTCGGTATTGACGGTGCCGCCCAGCGGCTGGCCGGAGGCTGCAAGAGCGGCATTCAGGGTGTTTTCGATTTCCTTGATGTCTGCCATCTTCATCTCTCCGTCTGGTATCGGGGCGTCGCTTGCCCCCTTCACCAATGAAGGGGGTGGGCGATGTCCTGACTCCGGATTTCTATTACCTGTTGCGCTGCGCGCTGTTGGAGATCATCACCTCAAGGCCCCGCAGGCTGCCCATGACTGCGCTGTCAAAGGACGGCGCGCGCTCCATCACCAGATGCTTGCGATCGGTGTCGGCGTTAATGATGATGAGACTCACCTTGCCGGTCCCTTTCAGGGTGCCATCCATAGGGGCGAGTTCGGGGGGCAATGACATAGTTTGGCCCCCTTGTGGAGATACTGGCTGTCCAGGGTAAGCTCAAGCTTGCCGTTGAAGATGCGGATCGCGATCGGGATGTGCAGCGGCAGGCTGGGCTTGCGTCCGATCAGTCGGCCAAATAGCCCGGGCCTGGTGAGTTTGATGCCGGAATTGGCAATCTGAGTCATCGCCTGTTTCAGCCAGTAGGCTGGATCTTGCTGTCGACCAGCATCTCGCACAGCTTGAGCGTATGACGCGGACCGGGCGCGAGGCTCTTCTTTTTCGGCACGCCATTCTTCAGGGCGGCGTAGGCGGCATTGATGCGCGCCATATCTTCGGTGCTGGTCTCGCCAGCCACATCGGGATGAGCCTGCCGCGCGGCCTTGCGCCAGGCGATCTTGACGGCCTCGGCCGAAGCTCCCCCCCAATTGACACCAAGTGTTCTCATATGCGGTCTGATCGCTGCCTGGTGCATATCCATCCCTTTCCCTCTGTCTGTCTTTCAGGGCCGCCGGGCCCGCCTCATCAATGAGGTGGGTGCGTCGGCACGAAGGACGGCCGCCCCGCGGGGTGCCAGTGCAGGGATGCTCCACAATCAGAAGGTATTGGTGAGCGTCACCGGAATCTTGCGATGCCCATCGATTATCTTGTTGTCGAGGGAGGGAACGCGATACATCTGCAAGGCTTTGCGTGCGACTTTTATTCTCATGGTGAAAACATTCATCTTGTTGTTCTCGACAATGCTGTCATCTCTGATGGAAAATACGGGAATAACGATATAATTCAGACCTTTGGTGAGATATTTGCTGTTCAGTGTGAATTCGACCCCATCATTGGTGAATCGGATCGATGTTGGCATATGGAGTGGAGAAGAAGGGGCGAGTCTCAGCAGTCGGCGAATTAGCCGGGGCTTTGGGAGAGTGATGCCTTCCGTCTTGAGAAATTGCAGTGCAATGGTTTCCCAGCGAGCTTGATGCTGTGGGCTGGCGACGAAAGTTTGCGTCCGGATTTTTGCGCGAAAAGCGGCCGATTTGGAGACAGGCTTTGTTGGCGCACCGTCCTTGAGGGCGGCATAGGCAAGATTGATCCGGGCCATCGCATCGGTGTTGGCATTTCCTGCCACATCGGGATGAGCCTGCTTGGCAGCATTCCGCCACGCGAGTTTGACGGCATCGGCCGATGCACCCCAGTCAACGCCGAGTGTTTTAAGGTGAGGCTCGATCGCAGAGTGTGGCATTCTCATTTATCCCTGACTGTCCTTGATGAGTTTTGAGCGTGGTCCGATGATGAAATGGGGCTGTGGCCCCAAAGATTGGAATCACAAGGCCGGTCACCCGTGAGAGTGACCGGCCTGAAATATTGCTTTCAATCAGCGATGAGGTGGGTGGCGCCCTGAATTGTTCCGTTCAGGGTGACAGCCGAGGTTTGTGCAAGGCGTGGCAACAGGTCGTTATTCGCCAGGATCTCGTGCCGCAGATCTGTTGGTGTCAAATCGCCCCATCGCGCCCATGGCTGCCATGGCCAGCCCCAGTGAAAGACCGGTATCAGGCTGCGGTGCAGGGTAATGAGGCCGGCGCGCCCGGGGGTGGCGCTTGCCGGATTTCATCTGGGCTTTCAGGCGGGCCTGTCTTTTCTTCGCGGCAGGGCGCGCGTTCTTGCGGGCCATCAGGCGGCCGCCATCTCGGTCGAACTGTGCAAGATGGTGACGAAGTGCAGCCGCTCGCCAACGCGAAAGTCGCTGTCGTCAAACATCGGCTCGCCGTGCTGGAATCCCAGCAGCAGGTCGGTCGGCGTCTCGCTATCGCCGATGGCGAAGCCCTTTTGGGTGATGCGATAGACATCGGCTGTCAGGCTGGTAATGTCGTCGCCTTCGTCGCCATAGACGGAGACGGTGAAGCCACGGGCGACCCCGTCGGAGACGACAATCACCGGGCTGTCGGCACAACTCACCGGGTTGGTCTCACGCGTATAGGGCGTGGTGATGACCAGCAGTTCTGGCATCTCGGTCTGCAGGGCAATTGCAACAGCCATGGCGCGGTTGGACATATCGTCTCTCCTCAATATCTGCAGCGGTCAGCGGACCGCGTTCTCATCAATGAGAGCGCGGGCCGATGGCCCGTCTGCATCCTGATTTTCTGTCTGTCTCTCGAGGGGGCACCCGCCCCGCCAGATGTGCCCGGCGTGTGTTTTCGGATCACACGGTGATGAGATCCGGGGCGGCAACACTCCGTGAGAGAGATATCTCGTGGATCGAAAACAGCCATGGCCTGGTTTCCGGGGTGTCGAGGCGATACCAGTCGCCCCGGACCATGGCGCGGAAGATCGACTGGCGATCTTCATGCCAGAAGCTTCCTTCACGCGCGCCCGAGGATATCGAGACCGGCCAGGCCGACATCGCGGTAATGGGAATCTGCCGGGAAATGTGCCAGCACGCGGCGATTTCCGACCAGGGCATGGAGGATGAGTCCGCCATTGATAGGGTCCGGCAGGGTGTCACCGATATCGTTCGGAGCCAGCAGGTCCGGATCACTGATCCGGATTTCCATCTGGCCATCGCGCCCCTCGGCGATGAGGTCGGCAACGGCTGCGGCTCGGTGATCCTGGGTATTGTGTAGATGTGGCATGACGATATTTTCCAATCCTATCATTGCGGATTAATCTGGTCATTCGGGGGAAATTCCGGTGAAGGATGCTTCAGTGCCGATGGGTCCGTCGGCAATGGGCGCGTGTTTCGGCGCGCAGAGCAGATCGCAATACCCGTGCTTCAATGCGGCTGGCGGTGAGGAGGCGAAGGCGCAGGCTGAGACGATAGAACATGAGGGTGATCCTCTCTTTGCTGAGTTTTCCGGGATACCGTCCTGGTGACGGTCGCACTGTCGAGACTGTCACCAGGGTGATTATTTGAGCCCGCATCCTGCTGGAGATGCGCTCACTGAAACAGGATGGGAAAATAGACATCGCGGGCGAAGGCGATTTGCCCGGGGTCTGCCTCAGCGGCGCAGCGCGTCAGCAGGTCTGACGCCACATCTTCGCCGGCAACGCCGGTTGGCAATGGCGCCTCGCGATACAGTGGCTGCGGTATCGCCGGATTGATGCATCAGACGCACAATCTCCTGATCGCAGTTGACGATAGCGGAAAAGCCGCCAGTCCTGGTCAACATGGTCTCGGCCTGGTTGAGGAAGGCACCAATCGTCATTGTGTTTTGTGCGGTCATGGATATTGCCTTTTTTTTGCTGTCTCTCACCAATGAGAGGCAGAAGAAAAAGGCTATCGGGTCAATCCCGGCGAAGCTGCAGAGAAAAGGCCGACCCTCCTGTAAAGGAAGGCCGGCCTACATCTTTTTTTTTCAAGCACAGGAGGGGTCAGGCTACTTTCAGCGGAAAGTCCTTGTCCATCTGGGCCTTGAAGGCGGCATAGCGCCGTTTACGGTAACCCTCGTCCCAGGCCACCAGATCGGTGGCACCATCGACATCATTCTCTTCGGGAAAGCGCAGAATCTCGACTTTCAGCCTGCGGCCGAACATCTTGATGCCATCGACCAGATGGTATTGCGCGTGCTTCGCGTGATCGGTCGGCTCGTGCAGGGCGCCGGCAACGCCGTCGAGATCAACATCCCAGATCAACTCCAGCAGACGCTGCTGGGGGGGGCCGAATTCCTCAACCGTGGTGATGGTCAGCTCTGGGTTGTAGCCATTTTCGAAGGGGCGTATCAGCGCCGCTACGGCGTGTTTGTGAAAATCTTCAACCTTGAAAAAGGTGCACCGTCATAGCCACTTACGGTGGTCCAGATCATTTTCAATCGAACGCGATTTTTCATAACAAGATCCCTTTTAGTGAGTGTGTTCTATCTGGCCAAACTGGTCAGCGTCTTCACCAATGAAGTCGCTGCACCAGATTGGATTGATCGAAGGTTTGCTGCTTCCTTCAGCCACTTTCAGCCCGACAAGAGGCAGGTTGTGCGGATCAGGCCGCCTCGGCGGCCCGGATTTCGCGGCGCACCAGCATCAGGATTTCTCCCAGCAGGTTGCGCCCTTCCAGGACGCCGTCTTTTTCCACCACACCCCAGATCCGGTCACCCCAGGTATTGCCCTCAAAGAGTGGTGCGTCACCGGTTGCGATGAGCTTCTCTGCCAACGCCGGGTCGCGAAATTTGCGCCGCACCAGTTCCGTGACGAGATCCAGCTTCACGCTGTCCCAGTCAGGCCGCATGAACGGCTTGCCATTCCAGATGCGCCGGCGCCCCAGTTTCTTGGCGGCACCGGGACTCGCTGCATCGGCGATTGCACGCATTTCCGCGAGCACTTCGTCGCGGGAATGAATCCCGCCGTTGGGATCAAGCTTGGCAGCGGCGAACGCATGTTCAACGGTCGGGAAGGTGATGCCATACATTTCCACGGCGCCGGCGCCGAAGTTCGACAGGAAGCGATGATCGCCCTCAAAGAGGGTGATCGCCCCCTGTGCTTCAAGCTCTGCCCGGGCTACGCTCTTCATATTCTCATCCATCACCTGTCTCCTCTCAATCTCTCGGGGATCCCCGTTCCACTGATGGAATGGGGATCATTCCGGGATATCCGATAATGGAGATATTCCCTGGTCTGAAGGCAACCTCATCCAGAGGTTGCCTGATCGTGTCGACAAAAAAAAGAGCCGACCCCCGAAGGTGACGCATTCCGCGTGGTGGGAGGTTGAATATCTGGACCTGTCGCGTTGCTCGCGGCAGGTCTTTGATTTTGCTTGGATAGTTGCATAATATAAAACAGAAAAAAAAGCGCAGGATATCCGAGACTATTTTCTCGGACTGACAAACTTCGTCTGCGCTCGCGGAAAAACTCGAATTTGCTTAGATTTTTCCTTCGTGTCTGAAGGATATAGCCAATATTATTAGACCACAAGCTTGACGTCCGCACGATCGCGGAGTTCGCGATTTTCTTTGTCGCGTCGACTTCAACCCATGCGGTTTTTCTGCTTTCTGGTCGCAAAACGACTCAAGGAAGAACCGCGGAAATCTGGGGTTCTGATGGCAGACTTGGCTACATTCAACTTCAAGCTCTCGCAGCTCTATCCGGGCCCAGGCGAGCATCATCTTAACACGTGCGCAAATCCGGACTGCTCGAACTTCGGGCAGCCGCTGACGGCACGCGCCAGCCGCAAAGCTCACTGGGAAGAGAAGTGCCCTGACCTCACGCCTGAACAACTCAAGATGTTCGAGATGCATGGGCCCGGAGCCTATAAGCTCTCGGGCGCGAAAGAGAAGCATCGTCGGGTTTCGCGTGTTTTTGAATACGAGAACGAGCGCATACATGGTCCGACCAGCGCACAGTCAAGTGCAAGGGCCAAACCAGTAAGGGTCAAAACTGCGGTTCAGCGTTCTCCATTCTCTCGCCTGTCCATCTGAATGAAGAAGTCGAAAGACTCCGGAACGCCAATGGCGTTCTTGACGGACCTGCCTGTGGCGCCTGTGGTGTCCGGTTCCTTGATGACCCTGATCAGTTCGCTCTGGATGGGGTCCATGAGCGAACCAAGGATCACGATGGAAAGGTAATCCGGAAGAAGAAGACACCGACATCACTCCGCGTTTTGCACAAGCCTTGCCGGGGCAAGAAGGGCGCTCGGTTCTCCGTGTCGCTGCCGCACGCAGGCCAGAAATCCACGGCAGACAATCTTCGTATCCTGGGAGCAATCCTGAACAGCGCGGGCATCGTCGATATTCAGCGAATGATAGGGACGGCCGCGACGGGTAAGAAAATCGGCATGTCGCGGATATACGACCGGATCGCCTGGCTCGAAGAGGTTTTCCTCGCTTACGAGCGCGAGATGTTGCGCCGTTGGAAGGGCAAGGTCGAACGGAGCGGCGAGCCTGTCGAACATCTTCTGAGCATGATGATATGGTGCTGACGGTAAACTGGGAGACGTCAATCGACCGACGGAACACGCAACTGAACTGTTCTGTCACCGCGGATGCGCGGAGTGGGTATGTATATCGGCTCGACGTCGATTTCGATCCCTGTGCGACACCGCTGGAAACGTTCAATGCAACCTATCTTGACGATGTGGGGATGCCCCAGAATCTGACCCACGACTATGCGGGCAGCAAGGTGAAGGCCGCGCCCAAGTTTTCATGGCAGCGCCCGACTGGCCGGTTTCACGAGCGTCAGTTTTTTTTGCTGCCTGCGTCAACGAGATCAAGGCCTTTCAGAGCCGTGCCAAGCGACGTATGCCGAAGAAAAGTAAGAATCAGCTTGCTGCGCGGTCGGATGTGATTGCGCGCACCAAGGCCATGATCTCCAATATCAGTATGATTGCCGAGGGCTGGTTTGGTTTCCCTATCGACGAATCCGAAGAGCGCGGCTCCTTCAAAGGTATGACGACACGCGATATCTACACGAAAGGGGCTCACTTCGTTCTGCTGAAAGAAATGCTGCCACGCGGCTCCATCGTGCTGACAACCGAACAGGAGGCAACCTTGCCCCCTCTGATCCCTCATATCTTCGACGAGGAGATCCGGGAGGATCGCTTTGCCTGGCTAACATTGTCTTTCAACAAGAAGGCAATAAAGCCCGAAATTCTCCGGAAGATGAAGGAATACCAAAAAGCGCGGGGGCTCTTCCGCAACGAGGCCATGTTCGATCAGCGATTTGATCCCGAAACGGATGCCCGGACGGTGACTGAAGCATTCATTGCCGCCAAAATGGAAAATGCGATACGGGACTCAGGAGCCCCGTTTCAGATCTCGAACTATAAAATCGTGAGCTTCCCCTCGCTTTGGGTCAAATCCGGGACCCAAGCCAGTGGAGAAATCGACAAGGTCGTCGGCTTTCCGATCTTGCCACGCCATCTGCGCAGACCACTCAAGGAGGTGCCGTTCGACCAAGAAGATCTGAGCCAAGGTCTGCGCGAGGAGCTGGCACCGTGGGTCTACAAGGCGACCATGCAGCCAGTCAGCACGTTCATGAACTCCCTTCGTGAACGATTGAGCGCCGCCAGCCGAGTCGGTGGCGGCGGCGCGCGCGTCGGCGGGTCCTACATCCAGGGTGCGA
>LLEQ01000036.1_pt1 | contig 13877 bp, 15 predicted proteins | sample 595901 | NCBI WGS metagenome assembly LLEQ01 (sample SAMN02919317, study PRJNA255460) | bioreactor metagenome | biome: chemostat; feature: culture 2012_25.3; material: sediment; isolation source: day86 25degC chemostat 2012 inoculated with Wadden Sea sediment taken from... | place: Germany: Bremen ... | reverse complement strand
GGCGCACAGCCAACACGCGCTACAACATATGCAGCGGCGGCTGATCCGCGACGTACCGCGTCTTCCAAGGACTTTCCTTGCGCCAATGATGCAACAAGGGACCCCATAAACGCATCGCCCGCACCCGTGGGCTTAATGGCCTTTACCGGATAGATGCCAGTTTCAAACGAACCATCTGGGGTAAAGGTGATCGAGCCAAGTTGCCCCATCTTGTAGATGGCAATGCCGACCCCTGTTTTCGAAAGCTCACACGCCAGTTCCTTGCCTTTTTCGTAGTCATTGGCCATTACGCCAAATTCATCATCATTGCCCACTAAGATGTCGCATTGCTTGGCAATTTCGGAATAGGTTTGTGCGGCATACTCCGCCGACGTCCAAGAATAGGGGCGATAATCCACGTCAAAAATAACAGGCAGCCCTGCTTCTTTGGCTCGCGCAATGGCGTAGCGCGTTGCCGTTTGAGATGGCTCGGCAGCAAGCGCTGTTCCGGTGAAAATGAACGCCGCATATTGCGTAAAATCAAGTGATGATAAGTCATCGGCCATTACTTCAAAGTCAGCCGCACCATTGCGATATATGACCGACTGGTGGTCTTCAATTCGGCTTTCAACTACTGCAAGGGATGTTCGTGCTTCGCCACCAACCAGCTTCACATGTTTTCGTCCGACGCCAAAATGGTCGAGTTGATTGAGTACAAAATGGCCGACAGCATCGTCTGATGCGGAAGTGACAAGATCTGCGATGCTGCCGTGCCGAGTTAAGGCAACCGCGATGTTTGCGGAACTGCCACCAAGGCACGCAAAAAAAATTGCGATGCCTCGCTGGTGCGGGTGCCCGGAGGGTCTGGGTAAATGTCCATGCCAGCACGGCCAAAAACCAAGAATCTTTTTTTTGCTGAAGGCGTGAAAGATCAACCATTACACACCTTTTCTTTGCTTGTGTCGGCTGCTCTCCCACTCAGTATGGGCGGCGCGAACATCAGGATCGCTACTCACATTTGGTGTGCCAACTTCCCACCACGCATGCCCCTCTTTAGTCCAACCCTCATAAGGGTCGACTTTTAGGCAGATAACGTATGTGCGTATTGACGTTTTTGCGCGTGCAAAGGCTTCATCAAACTCATCCATATTGTGAATTGTCTCGGCGGCAGCGCCCATGGATTTCGCATGGGCTTCAAAGTCAACGGCGAACGGTTCGCCAACGATGTTGCAGTCTTCAATCAAATTATTAAATGACGTGTTGCCGGTGTTGTTCTGTAACTTGTTGATCACGGCGAAGCCGCCATTGTCGCAAACAACCACAATCATTTTCTTGTCCGTGAGAACAGATGAATAAATGTCCGAGTTCATGATCAAATAGGAACCGTCGCCAGTGAAGACGATCGTATCGTTGCCAAGCGAAGTTTCGGCTTGTGCAATTCTTGCGCCCCAACCGCCAGCGATTTCATATCCCATGCATGAAAAGCCAAACTCAACGTCTACGGAGGATAAAGATTTTGTGCGCCAATTCGCGGTGACTTCTGCCGGCAGTCCACCTGCGGCAGCGACGACACGGTCTTGGTCGTCGCACAACCTATTCACAGCACCGACCACTTGCGCGTATGAAGCGGGTCGGTTGCTGCCGTCGGGCGTTTTGGGGTCTATGTTTTGATCAACATAATCGTCCCAAGCTTTGCGTTGCGATCTCGCGACTTGCAACCAAGCATCGTCGCTGCGAAAGCCCTTTAGTCCTTTGGAAAGGGCAGGCAGGCTCAGCCTCGCATCACCAACTACCGGCGTTGCCATGTGTTTGCCCGCGTCGAACCGTCCAACATTTAAGGTGACCAGCTTCGCGTCGTGCGCGAACGCCGTCCATGAACCCGTCGTGAAGTCTTGTAGTCTTGTGCCAACCGCTAGCACTAAATCTGCATGTTCAGCCAAGTAGTTTGCGCTGTTTGATCCTGTCACTCCAAGTGGCCCACAGTTAAGGTCATGGTTATGCAACAAGTTGGCTCGGCCGGCGATGGTCTCAACTACCGGTATTTGGTGGTCTTCCGCAAAATTGCGCAGCTCTTTGGTGGCGTTTGCATATTGCACGCCGCCACCTGCGATGATCACTGGGCGTTTTGCTGCAACGATTGCGCTGATAGCATCCTCTAATTCACGCTCGTCAGCTGGTTGCGACCGCACTCGATGTGTTTTCTCTTCAAAGAATGAAAGCGGGTAGTCATATGTCCAACCTTGGACGTCCTGAGGCAGGCCAATAAATGCAGGGCCGCAATCAGCCGGATCGAGCATAGTTGCAATTGCGTTGGGTAGCGAATGAATGATTTGCGCGGGATGCGTAATCCGGTCCCAAAATCGTGTGACTGGGCGGAAAGCGTCATTAACACTCAATGTCGGATCATTGAAGTTTTCTACTTGTTGCAAAACCGGGTCCGGCAAACGGGTGGAGAAAGTGTCGCCGCATAAAAACAAAACAGGAAGCCTATTTGCGTGTGCCAAGGCTGCTGATGTAACCATATTGGTGGTGCCCGGCCCTGCAGATGCGGTCGCAAACATGAAACGACGGCGCAGTTTTTGCTTGGCATATGCGATTGCAGCGTGCGCCATCGATTGTTCGTTTTGACCGCGATAAAGCGGTAACTCGTCACGGTGCGCATAAAGCGCCTCACCAAGGCAGCTCACATTGCCGTGCCCAAAAATGCCAAAGCCGCCTGCGCATAGACGCTGGCGCTTCCCATCAATCTCCACAAACTGGGCGGCCAAATAGCGCACCAAAGCCTGTGTCGTGGTAAGTTGAACGGTGTCAGTATTGCCTGACATAAGCTACTCCAAAATATTCTAACTGCGGTCTGCAAATCATCAATGAGATTTAGCCCTTGACGATAGACCATATTTGGAGTTTATCTATTTTGCAACCGGTTGCAAAAAGAATTTCAGTTTTGTTGGGAATTGCGTGTGGAAATTGGAGTGGGAATTGTTGGTGGTGGTTATATGGGCAAGGCGCATGCGCTTGCAATGCGCGCTGTTTCTGCTGTTTTTAACACCAAGCTGAAGCCGCGCCTGGAAATGGTGTGCGCCACATCGCAGCAATCCGCCGACCGGTACAAAGAAGATTTTGGCTTTGCGCGCGCAACCTCAAACTGGCGCGATTTGGTCAGCGACGAACGTGTGGAAGCAGTGGTTATTGCCTCACCACAAACCACTCATCGCGAAATTGCAGAACAAGCGTTTGCATTGAATAAGCCGTGCTTTGCGAAAAGCCAATGGGCGCCTCTCTTGCGGATAGTGCTGCAATGGTGGCAGCGGCTGCGCGGTCGGGCGCGGCTAATATGGTGGCGTTCAACTATATCCGCACCCCCGCGACGCAGTTTGCGCGCCAACTTATAAATGATGGCAAGATTGGTGAAATCACTTGGTTTCGAGGTGAGCACACTGAAGACTTTTTGGCCGATCCCGATTTGCCTGCAAGTTGGCGCACCAAAGGGCGGGCAAATGGAACAGTGGGCGATCTTGCGCCTCACATGATCAATGCCGCCCTTGCTTTGGCCGGGCCAATAACTGGTCTAATCGCCGAGGTTGAAACCGTTTATGATGCACGCCGGTCCGACAAGGGTATCGAAAAAGTCACCAATGATGATCAAGCGCAAATGATGTGCAGGTTTGCTTCCGGTGCGATGGGGCATCTCTATTTCTCTCGCACAGCTACCGGGCGAAAGATGGGTTATGCCTACGAGATCACGGGAACCAAAGGTGCAATTCGGTTTGATCAGGAAGACCAAAATGCACTTTGGTTTTACGAAATGGCCGGGCCAGAGCAGGAACGGGGCTTTAAAAAGATTTTGGCCGGACCGTATCATCCGGATTATCTGGGATTTTGTCAGGGGGCGGGCCACGGCACCGGCTACCAAGATCAAATTATCATTGAGGCAAAAGATTTCCTTCAAGCAATCGCAACTGGTGAACCCGTTTGGCCAACCTTTGCCGATGGGCATGAAGTGAACAAAATTGTCGATGCAGTATTTGCATCGTCAGAGCAAAAAAAAGCTGGCTCAAAGTCGGCACAAACTGAGAGTGTTCTTGAAAGGCACCAACATGACAATCAAAATTGGCAATGCGCCATGTTCTTGGGGCGTCGAATTTGCTGACGACCCACGCAATCCAAACTGGCTCAAGGTTTTGGATGAATGTAAAGCCGCGGGTTACAATGGCATTGAACTCGGTCCCGTTGGATTTATGCCTGAAGAGCCGACACTGGTTGCAGAGGAATTTGCCAAGCGTGACCTCGAATTGATTGGCGGCGTCGTGTTCCGAGCATTTCATGACGCGGCGCAATGGGACGACGTGCTTGACGGCGCAGTACGCACTTGTAAGGCGCTTGTGGCGCATGGTGCCCAGCATTTGGTGTTAATCGATTCTATTTCGTCGCGAAGAGCGCCAACCGCAGGTCGGCCGCTTGAAGCTGAGCAAATGGGGGCCGATGAATGGAAGGCTTTCCGGCAACGTATCGAGCATGTGGCGAAAATGGGCGCGCAGGAATATGGATTAACTGTGGGTATTCATCCACATGCCGCTGGGTTCATGGATTTTGAACCTGAGGTTGAAAAGCTTTTAGAAGAAGTAGACGAGAATATTCTCAAGATTTGCTTAGACACTGGGCATTCACATTATGCTGGATTTGATCCAATTGCGTTTATGGAGCGGCATTTGGACCGTATTTCCTATATGCATTTCAAGGATATTGACCCGAACGTGAAGGCGCAAACAATTGCAAACCAAACCGATTTCTACAAGGCCTGCGGTGATGGCATATTCTGCAATTTGGGCGACGGGGAAACGGACTTTCCGGCAGTGCGTGATCTGTTGCTCAAGTCTGGTTTTGAAGGCTGGTGCACGGTGGAGCAAGACTGCGACCCCGAAGGGGAAACATCTCCAGCAAGCGATGCAAAATTGAATCGCAATTATCTCCGTACAATCGGCTTTGAGTAGGGGTTCTGACATGGCAAAACTAAACTGGGGCATTGTTGGAGGCGGTGAAGGCAGTCAGATTGGCCTTGCCCACCGTATGTGTTCAGCGCTGGATGATAAGTTCATATTCAAGGCAGGTGCAATGGATATTGATCCAGTGCGCGGAAAAGATTACGGCGTGCGGTTGGGGCTGGAGGCAAGTCGTGCCTATGGAAGCTGGCAGGAAATGCTTGAGGCAGAATCGCAACGGGAAGATCGGCTCGATTTGGTGACCATTGCAACGCCCAATGCCACGCATTTCGAAATCACCAAAGCATTTATGGAAAGTGGCTTTCACGTTTTGTGTGAAAAGCCAATGACCATGACGTTGGATGAAGCGAAGGAAATTGTAGCCTTACAAAAATCTACGGGGCAGATTTGCGCGGTGAACTACGGATATTCCGGATACCCGATGGTGCGGCAAATGCGCGACATGGTTGAACAAGGTCAATTGGGCAAAGTTCGCTCTTTCGTGGCTGAGTTCTCGCACGGTTTTCACGCCGACGCTGCTGACGCGGACAACCCGCGCGTGCGCTGGCGCTACGACCAAGCAAGCCGGGGGTTTCAGCGCAATTTGCGGATTGCGGTATTCATGCGTTGCACTTAGCGAGCTTTGTGCTGGGCCAAAACCCGCAAAAGCTTTCAGCGGATTTCGCAGCTTGTGTTGATGGTCGCGAACTCGAAGATGACGCGCTGTTGGCGTTGCGCATGGACAAAGGTGCAGTTGGTCGACTGTGGAGCAGTTCGATTGCCATTGGCAGGATGCATGGACTGACACTTCAAGTATTCGGAGAAAAAGGCGGCTTGCGTTGGGCGCAAGAGCAGCCAAATCAGCTCTATTGGAATCCGATTAATCAAAGTGTTCAGATTCTTGAACGCGGGCAAAATGGCTTGAGCGCAGCGTCAGGTGATGCGTCACGCTTAACAATTGGACACGCAGAAGGCGCTCCGGTCGCATTTGCCAATATATATAAGAGCATCGCAAAAGATATTGAGGCGCGAAAAGCCGGCAGTCCATTGGGTGAGGCTGAAGTGGCATATCCCACAGCTTTTGACGGCATGGTTTCAATGGCGGCGATTGATGCGGCAGCCAAATCGGCGAAACATGAGAGTGCTTGGACCGCGCTTGATTACTAAGATGTCTATTTCGGAGGGGGGCGTAATGTGCCTCTCTCCACAACCTCGCAAGGAATAATCGTGTTTCTAAGCCACGATCAGGGTTGTCGACCATCGACACAACCAATTCGATCGAGCTTTTGATTATGTCACGGGTTGGTTGTTTGATCGTTGTAAGATTGTAGCTCTCCAAGACGCCATATCCATGTCGTTAAAGCCAATGAAACCTATGTCTTCAGGGATCCGAAGGCCCTTAGTCCAGGCTTCGTCCATCGCGCCGATGCAAATTAAATCGTCGCCACAAAATATCGCTTCTACTTTGGTTTCTTCCAAAAGTTCATGCATGGCGCGGCGCCCTGCATCATAAGCATAGGCATCTGCATACCGGACATCGGCAATTTCAATGCCTTGCTCTTGAAGTTGTTGCTGAAACCCAAGTTCACGATCTTGAGTCGATGTTGCGGTTTTGGGACCACCTAAGAAGCCAATAGATCTATATCCATGATCAATCAGTGTCTGGGCTGCCATGCGCCCGCAAGCTAAATTATCTATGCCAACAACATGTACATGGTGTGCAGGGTTGAAGCGGCCAAAAGCATGCACCACTGGCACATCGGCTTTTTTTTGAACGCGACCGCGAATTCGGGCGGGAGAGTCGAAGTTGCGACAATTACCCCGTCTACCCGATATTGTCGGAGCATTTGTACCGAATGTTCGGGATCGGTTTCATTCGTCAGATTGACCAAAAGCGGGCGCAGACCTTTTTCCTGAAGCGCCTGCGTATAGAGATCAAAAACTTCTAGAAATATTGGATTCTGAAAGTTGTTTGCGACGAGTCCGATTAATTTCGTACGGTTCGTGGCCAGGCTCCGCGCGATTAAACTTGGGCTGTAACCGAGTTCACGCGCGGCTTTCTCTACCTTTTTTTTCGTGTTTTGTCGGAAACACTAGCGCCGTCCGTAAAAGTCCGCGAGACCGCTGATCTTGAAACACCAGCGAGCTCTGCTACGTCTTTTAATGTTACTGCCATTGCGCTTTTGCGAACCTACTAGAATTTAGACTTGCTACTACATCTCACCAAAAAAAACATAAATTTCAAAAGATATTTTTGCAACCGGTTGCAAAATGGATTTGTTTGTGCTTGATTATGTGCGGCAGACAAAAGTGTCTCCTAAAGACGCAACAGTTTCCCTATCCTGGGAGGAGGATTAAATGAAACAGATAATGAAAACAGTTTTCGGTGCCCTCGCTGGTGCCGCGTTGCTTACTTCAGCAGCGGTGACAACCGCTTATGCTGAAGGAGAACGCTACATCTTGGTCAGTCATGCGCCCGATTCAGATAGCTGGTGGAACACCATCAAGAACGGCATTGCGCTTGCTGGTGAACAAATGGGCGTTGACGTTGAGTATCGCAACCCGCCAACTGGCGACTTGGCTGACATGGCGCGGATTATCGAGCAGGCCGCGGCATCGGGGCCAAATGGCATTATCACGACTTTGGCCGATCCAGATATTCTAGAAGGGCCGATTAGAGCCGCGGTTGATTCAGGTGTTGATGTAATCATCATGAACACAGGCACACCAGAAAAGGCACGTGAAGTTGGTGCGCTCATGTATGTTGGGCAACCTGAGTATGATGCCGGGTATGCTGCTGGGCTTCGCGCTAAAGGCGATGGTGTTGGATCATTTCTTTGCGTAAACCATTACATCGTTCAACTCATCGCAAGAACGCTGTCAGGGCTTTGCTGACGGGTTGGGCATTGAGCTCGGTTCTCAAATGATCGATGCAGGCCAAGATCCTGGCGAGATCAAGAACCGGGTCCTGGCTTATCTTTCAGCTAACCCAAGCACAGACGCTGTATTGACCTTGGGTCCAACTTCCGCCGATCCGACAATCTTGGCATTGCAAGAAAACGGCATGGCTGGAGACATCTATTTTGGTACCTTTGATTTGGGTGGCGAAATCGTTAAGGGCATCAAAGACGGCACCATTCAATGGGGCATCGATCAGCAACCATTCTTGCAGGCATATTTGCCAGTGGTTGTGATGACCAACTATCACCGCTACGGTGTGCTACCAGGTAACAATATCAACTCAGGCCCAGGATTTGTAACTGCCGATGGCTTAGAGAAAATTGAGCAATTTGCGGGCGAATACCGCTAACATAACGAAATGCGGGCGCCTTAGATTATCTTGGCGCCCGTAGTCTATTTGCCATTGACACACGAACGACTGGGGAGGGCCTCTCACCATGAGCGAGGCAGTTCAAACAACCAAAATAGCGGATGAGCGTATTAAGAAAATATCGCCGCTCCGAAAGGCACTCATTCGCCCCGAGCTTGGCGGCATCGTTGGCACAGTTGCTGTTTTTACATTCTTTGTGCTTTTCGCGTTTGATAGCGGAATGTTTTCAAGCCAGGGCGTAATGAACTGGTCGATCGTCTCAGCGCAATTCATGATCATCGCAGTTGGTGCTTGTTTGTTGATGATCGCGGGCGAATTTGACCTCTCCGTTGGGTCAATGATCGGTTTTGCGGGGATGATGATCGCGATTTTCGCAGTCACCCTTGCATGGCCAGTTTGGATGGCGATCCTTGTTACCTTCGTACTTTGTGTTGCCATCGGCGCTTTAAATGGGTTCATCGTTGTACGGACTGGTTTGCCCAGTTTCATTGTGACATTGGCCTTCTTGTTTATTTTGCGTGGTTTCACGATTTTCTTGCCACAAGTGATCGAGCGCAAAACCATCATCGGCGGCATTAAGGACATCGCAGAAGGGGATTGGCTTGCACCATTTTTTTTGGTGGCAAAATCCTTGGGGGTGTATTTGTTTGGCTCGGCGAAAATGGGTTGATTGCAACGTTTGAGCGCGGCACGCGCGCCGGTCAGCCAGTGGTTGATGGGGTGCCTATGCTGATTGTATGGGCGATTGCACTTGTGATTTTCGGCCACATCTTGTTGACCAAAACTAAATTTGGTAACTGGATTTTTGCAGCGGGTGGTGACGCAGAAGCCGCGCGTAACTCTGGCGTTCCTGTGAACCGCGTCAAAATCCAAATGTTTATGTTTACTGCCTTTTGCGCAACGGTTTTCGCCGTTTGTCAGGTAATGGAATTTGGATCTGCTGGCGCAGATCGTGGCTTGTTGAAAGAGTTTGAAGCGATCATCGCCGTGGTGATTGGCGGTGCGCTGCTGACGGGCGGCTACGGTTCCGTCATTGGGGCGGCACTCGGTGCCTAATCTTTGGTGTGGTGCAACAGGGGCTATTTTTCGCCGGTGTAGAAAGCTCGCTGTTCCGCGTATTTCTAGGCGTGATTTTGCTCTTCGCGGTAATCTTGAACACCTATATTCGTCGTATTATCACAGGGGAGCGTTGAGATGGCTGACCAACCAATCATTCGCATGAATGAAATTGAAAAGCATTTTGGTTCCGTGATTGCCTTGGCGGGTGTATCAGTTGATGTTTATCCTGGCGAATGCCACTGTTTGTTGGGTGACAATGGAGCAGGAAAGTCCACATTCATCAAAACTATGTCCGGCGTTCACAAGCCAACCGCAGGTGACATATTTTTCGATGGTCAGCCAATGCAATTTGAGGACCCTCGCGACGCCATTGAAGCGGGCATTGCAACGGTGCACCAGCATTTAGCAATGATCCACTAATGTCGGTTAGTCGTAACTTCTTTATGGGCAACGAGCCGGTAAAGAAGTTTGGCCCTTTGGAATTATTTGACCACGAACTAGCCAACCAAATTACCATGCAAGAGATGCAAAAAAAATGGGCATCAACTTGCGTGGTCCTGATCAAGCCGTTGGTACGCTGTCAGGCGGTGAGCGCCAAACAGTGGCTATCGCACGCGCGGTGCATTTTGGCGCAAAGGTGCTCATTCTTGACGAGCCCACTTCAGCGCTTGGTGTGCGACAAACCTCTAATGTGCTAGCAACGGTCGATAAGGTGCGAAAGCAAGGTGTTGCGGTGGTATTTATCACGCACAATGTGCGTCATGCACTGGCGGTTGGTGATCGCTTTACGGTGCTAAATCGCGGCAAAACACTTGGAACAGCCCGGCGTGGTGAAATTACTCCTGAGGAGCTGCAAGATCTAATGGCCGGTGGTCAAGAACTTGCGGTGCTTGAAGGATCACTTGGTGGAACCGTTTGATATCAAAATAGGCAGAATGTGGCGGGCGGTGGCAGGATTGAACGCCCACCTTCCGCCAATGAGGCCAATTCAACAACTTGGCTTCGGGCGGTTTTTCTGGGAGCGAAGTGGTCGACGGTTCGATCAGGTTTGGCTCCACCAATTACTTCTTCAATTGTAAAAATCGCAAGCGACTCAAAACTAGGATTAGCGTTGTGAGAACGCCGCCGTCCGTTATCCAAAAGTAATTATTCGGCCGGCGATGATGCTGTCTGTGCACGCGTGTTTGGGGGACGTCCATTTGCGTATTCTGCTCACGAGTTCACCTCGCTTGCGCATAGATGGTCGCTCAACCAAATAGAATGAGGCGATCGCAAGCAGCAGGATTATCGGCGAAGCAATCAACATCAAAGTGGCGGCATCTAATTGCGGAAAAAGGCTGATTATGACTTGTTTGACAGGGAAGCCATATATGTAGATGCCATAGGAAAAATCGCCCCAACCATTGAACTTCCGAACCAGGCCGTTTGGGATATACGCAAGCCAAAAAAAACTGCGTAGCCCATGGCAAGAACGAGTGCCAGTTGATAAACACCAGTTTCACGCAGCAACACTGGAAGTAGAACGAGTGGCAGTCCAATGAATATGGTGACCGGGATTTTTGCGCGGTAGACATAGGCAAAAGTGCCGAGCAAAAAAAACACAACCCAAAACGCATTATGTGGTCAACCGCACCAATTGTTTCTCGCGAATCGGTCCACACAGTAATTGCGACATACATTCCAAGAAACAGAGCAAAAAAAACACACCGAAGCGCAGCCGTGTTGCAAGCAATCCGATGGAGCCCAATACAGCCAGACCGACATAAGCCATTGCTTCCCATCGCAATGTCCAAAGTGAGCCATTCACCTCATATGCCGACGGCGCATTTGCAAATAGCCCGGCAGTTCGCCATTATCAATGAGCATTGAGCTGGTGAGAGGCACATATGTCCAAGTCGCTAGCTGTGAAATGTATGCCGCCGCATCCAATTCAGACATGAAGGGACCTATTACAAAGGCTGTTACAACGGCTGTTACGAGCAATCCAGGCACGAGCCGCAAGAACCGGGCGGCGAAGTATTCAATTAGGTCTTTCGAACGCTGTAAGCTTTGCGCGATGAGAAATCCACTGATGATGAAAAAGACATTTACGGACAGATGTCCAAGAGTGTAGCCGGTTTCTTGCATCAAGGGCTCAGTGGCTGTTTCGCCTGTTACCACCAGCGTTGCGTGGCTCCAAACAACCGCGAAGGCAGCAAGAAATCGCAAAAGGTTCAAATTGTTGTCGCGACTGTCACTATAACTGCCAAGCATTTTTGGTCTTGTATAGTTCATTGCATTTCTCCCTTTTGCGCCTCTCAAAAGCTGATTACTCAGCAGGCGTTTTCGATTCATCTGCCCTATTGTCAACGACCGAAATCGAGGTTGCGTTTTGACGCTTGATAATGTTTTCGACCGCCATGCAGATGTAAGAAACAGCGATCACGGCCATATAAGTGCTGTGTTCCAAAAGCTCCGCTCGGTCGCCAACCACGGTATCAAAAGCGCAAAAACCGATAAATGTCAGCGCAGAGACGAATAGGCCGATGATGAATAGTCGGTCTGCGGCGTCTTCTTCACGTTCACCAGCCACAATAGTGATATTGAGTGCGGAAAGAAAAATGATGGCAATCAACAGTTCCCAAATGCCGGCAAATGTGAGAATTCCGGGCACAAATTCTAGCGGCAAACCGAGATTTTCCATGTAGACGCCAAACTGCCAGTTTCGGTCTTTTCCAAACCAAGTGATGCCGCCAAGGGTGGATCGATTTAAGAACTTGTCCATCCCGTTAAAAAGCCAAAACACCATCCAATAAAGTATGAACAATCGTGAGTGCCTTCGATGTCAGATACTTAGATTTCATCGCGCTAATTGCCTATTTTTCAAGTGGTTGCTCTGCAGTTGCTAGAGCCAAGTCAGTTTGGATTTGGGGCATAGAAAATGTTTCGAGTTCCGCCAATGCGTTGCTCATATACAGAACAAAAGATTTGCGCTTCGCGGTGCATTGGCCAGTGTCGCCCACATTTTCATCTGGTCCGTGGACTTTTCTAGCCCGCCAAGTTGGTCGGGCCGAAACAGAATCAATAGCTGTTTTCGTGCCTTTATCAGGCGAGCAAAAAGCGCAGAACTGTCGCTCTTCTCAAATTTACATTTCTCGTCCATGATCCAAGCAAGGCGTGCGGCTTGGTATGTCGCAAAAATCCGCTTTTGATCTGGTTTCGGATTCAACAGGCTTTTCGTTGGCGTACCAAACAAGGCTTCTGCTCGCTCGGGAAACTGAGCAATCATTTCCATTGCGGATTTCACACTGGAAGTTGCAGCTTGATCGCATTTTGTTCCGCCGGTTGTTTGGCGCCATGCCTTTTCGCCCATTTTTTTTAGCGATCGTTTTGTTTACGCCAGTGCGTGCTCGCCACATCCACCAATTTGCTTCCACATAATCGGCCATAAACGAGATCTTTTCTGCGTGGGACGTGACGTCGCAAATTTGATCGATCGCATAGCCAAATGAAATTTTTGCAAAGTCGGAGCGCAGGCGCGCTTGATCCTGAGGCGTCGCGGCTATGGCGATCGCCGGGAACAAGGCAACAACAATGTAAAATATGACTCGGCGCAGCAAAATTGATCATCCCACATCAATTAGTTAACAAGTCGTTTATATCAAATCGTGCATATGTGAGCGATCAAAGTCTTTGAAATTACATGAGTTTTGCGTGCCGTAGTTAACTGGCAAGGTTAAGACGAGCCGCTTTTTCTTACCCACAACATGAAAAAGGGCGCCGCATTTCTGCGACGCCCAATAATCTGATTGTGGATGTTAAAGCGTGTGCTTAGAACTCTTTCCAGTCCTCGTCCACGTCCATATCAACCGCCGCATTGCCGTTTGAAATGAAGCTCTTGGCAACATTTTTCACTTTCTCTTGAAGACCTTTGATGCCGGTTTGCACGGGCAATTCTTCAGGTACTTCGTTGTTCGCACCAATCGGTAGGCGCGGCGAGCCGCCATTCTCAGTTACAAACACATCAACAATCCGGTCAAGCTCATTGGCTTGCGCTTCGGTTTGTTCAATGGCGGCATTTGTTTCTTCAACCAATGCTGCATTGTGCTGCGTTGTTTCGTCCATTTCGCGCACAGCCATGTTGATCTCTTCAATCGCTGTGGCTTGCGACTTGCTCTTCTCAGCGATTGTAACCATCGATTCGTTGTTCGAGCGCGCTGCTTCAAGCATTTGATCAAGGCTCGCTGCAGCTTGTGCCACCAGCTTGGTGCCGCCACTTACTTCATCGCCAGATTGCTCAATAAGCACCTTCACTTCAGATGAAGCTTCAGCAGCTGATTGCGCGAGGCGACGAACTTCAACAGCCACAACCGCAAACCCTTTTCCTGCTTCACCGGCCCGTGCAGCCTCAACAGATGCGTTAAGCGCAAGTAGGTTGGTTTGGAACGCGATGTCGTCGATCATGCCGATAATATTTGAAATTTTGCCAGAGCTTTCGGTGATCCGCTCCATCGCAGTGTTGGCTTGGCGCATAACCTCGCCACCTTCTT
>LLEQ01000035.1_pt1 | contig 14135 bp, 19 predicted proteins | sample 595901 | NCBI WGS metagenome assembly LLEQ01 (sample SAMN02919317, study PRJNA255460) | bioreactor metagenome | biome: chemostat; feature: culture 2012_25.3; material: sediment; isolation source: day86 25degC chemostat 2012 inoculated with Wadden Sea sediment taken from... | place: Germany: Bremen ... | reverse complement strand
CGGCGTCACTGAGGCCTTGGTCGGGGGTGGTGCATCAACGCGTTCAGTGTCTGTTGCAGGCGTTGTTGCACTTCGACCACGCTCGCGCCATCGCGCGAGAGCGCGCCGAACCCGTCTTGCAAGAGATCGGTAGGATCGAGCGGCGCGACATGGAGATGATCGAGCGGGTTTTCACGCTCGGTCGCGGTCTCGTCTGAGTAATCGCTCAGGATGCGGCCAATACGGGTGATCACATCGATGGCGGTGCCGGGATCGTTCACGCCGGGCGACAGCGCGCGGCTGCCGATCTCGCCCATCACCATGAGGCCAAAACGCGGGTCTTGCTCAAAGGTTCGCACGTCGCCCAACCGGATATTGGCGCGCACGGATTTTTCAAGGCTTTCGCGATCATGGTCGTCGTCTTCGGGTTCACCGGTTTTCACCACTTTCAGCAGGGGTTCATTGAGGAAAACGAACGAGCCGATGCTGCGGGTCAGGTAAAGCGCCACGCCATGGGATTTAGCGGTGTTATTGAGCGCTTCGGGATATATCTGTTGGATGTAGCCGCTTTCAGAAGCGCGGATCGTTTCGGCGTTTTCTGGCGGGTCGCCACGCAGCGCGCAGGCACCGAGACAGGGGGTTATCCAGCCGGTCGCGGAACTGGTAACGGGTTACCTTTTCGATCTGGCGGGTGGTGTCGATCAGGCTGCCGAAGCCTTGCAGATGCAGCACCCAGCGGATCAGATAGAGCACGATCACGCCGAGCACGAGCACGGTCATCACGAAGAGCACGAAGGCGCTTTCATCGTCAAACACGCCCAGCTCGCGCAGGGTGATCGCGACCAATGCGTAGACATAGGCGCCGATGAATACGGCCAGGGTGTTTTGCGTGGTGCGGTCCTGAATGATCAGGCGGTGCACCCGTGGGGTCCATTGGGTCGAGGACGAGCGATAGACCGAGACCATGACGGTGATCGCGAAGATCGTGCCGGCCAGCATGGCGTTGGCGATGATGTCGAGCAACCGATCTGCCGCAGCACCATTGAGAGAGCGTGACAACTCGCGCGGCACGAAATCTTCAACAACCTGCGCCACGGCCAGCGCGACCAGCGACATCAGCCCCATGATGACCACGCGCACCCAGAGCTTGCGGCTGTATTCGCGCAAGCGGCGCACCAGGGTCGAGGGATCAAGGAACTGAGTGAACATTTCGGGCTAAATCACGCGTGTTTGCATCTGAGAGATGCGGGTTTGCGACAAAACCTGTCGTTGACAGGCAAGGAGACGTTCGGCCACCCTTTAATCTTTGGTGCAGAAACAACGTTAGAGGCCTTGAGACATGCAGTCTACCACTCGTGTTGCCGTGATCGGAGGCGGCGTTGTCGGCGCTTCGGTTCTTTATCACCTGACCAAGCTTGGCTGGTCTGATGTGATGCTCTTGGAACGCTCGGAATTGACCAGCGGATCGACCTGGCACGCGGCGGTGGGTTTCATACGCTGAACGGCGACACCAATATGGCCGCGCTTCAGGGCTATACCATCCGGCTTTACAAGGAACTTGAAGAGATTACCGGGCTATCGTGTGGCTTGCACCATGTTGGCGGGATCACCTTGGCCGACAATCAGGATCGCATGGATATGCTTTTGGCTGAACGGGCCAAGCACCGGTATATGGGGCTTGAGACCGAAATTGTCGGGCCGGAAGAGATCAGGAAAATCGCGCCGGTGACGAATATCGAGGGCGTAATCGGTGCGCTTTACGATCCGCTTGATGGGCATCTAGACCCAAGCGGCACCACCCATGCCTATGCCAAGGCAGCGCGGATGGGCGGCGCGACAATTGAAACGCATTGCATGGTGAAAGAGACCAACCAGCGTGCGGATGGCACGTGGGATGTGGTGACCGACAAGGGCACGGTGCATGCCGAGCATGTGGTCAATGCCGGCGGGCTTTGGGCGCGTGAGGTGGGCGCAATGGCGGGGATTTATTTCCCGCTGCATCCGATGGAACATCAATACCTTGTCACCGAAGAAGTGCCGATGATCCGCGAGATCGTGGAAGGCGGTGGCGAGCATCCGCATGTGATGGACCGGCGGGCGAGAGCTATCTGCGCCAGGAAGGCAAAGGCTGTGTATCGGGTTTTACGAACAACCCTGCCGGCCATGGGCGGTGGATGGCACGCCTTGGAATTTCGGGCATGAGTTGCTGCCCGATGATTATGACAAGATCGAAGCGTCGATTGAATTTGCTTACAAACGCTTTCCTGCCTTGGAAGAGGCCGGGGTCAAATCGGTGATCCACGGGCCGTTTACATTCGCGCCCGATGGCAACCCGTTGGTTGGGCCGGTGCCAGGAGTGCGCAATTATTGGAGCGCCTGCGCGGTGATGGCCGGGTTCAGCCAAGGCGGCGGTGTCGGCCTGATGCTGGCACAATGGATGGTTGAGGGCGAGACCGAGCGCGACACTTGGGCGATGGATTGTGCGCGGTTTGGTGACTGGATCACGCCGGGCTATACCCGCCCCAAGGTGATCGAGAATTACCAAAAGCGGTTTTCTGTGAGTTACCCGAACGAGGAACTGCCCGCCGCGCGGCCTTTCCGGCAGACGCCGATGTATGACGTGTTTGACAAGATGGGCGCGGTTTGGGGCGCGCAATATGGGCTTGAGGTGGTGAATTACTTTGCCAAGGGCGATGAGCCGCGTTTTGAGACGCCGTCTTTCCGCCGCTCAAACGCTTGGGAGGCGACCAAGCGCGAGGTGAAGAACGTTCGAGAAGCCGTTGGAATCAATGAAGTTCATAACTTTGGCAAGTATCTGGTGACGGGTCCGGGTGCGCGCGCATGGCTGGACCGGATCATGGCCGGACGGGTGCCGAAGCCGGGACGGCTTGCGCTCTCGCCGATGCTGTCGCCCAAAGGGCGGTTGATCGGGGGGGATTTCACGATGTCCTGCCTGAGTGATGAGGCCTTTCAACTGACGGCGAGCTATGGCGCGCAGGCCTATCACATGCGTTGGTTTGAGAGCCACGAAGCCGAAGGAGTGCGGATTGAAAACGTCTCGGATCGGCTGAACGGATTTCAGATTGCCGGACCCAAGGCGCGCGAGGTCTTGCAGGCCTGCTGTCGTGCGGATGTGTCGGAGATGCGCTTTATGGATGTGCGCCAATTGACGGTAGGGATGGTCGATTGCCTGGTGCAGCGGGTCTCTTACACCGGTGATCTGGGGGGGTACGAGATTTATTGCGATCCTATGGCGCAACGCAGCCTTTGGGATACGCTTTGGACAGCGGGTGAGCCGTTGGGCATGGCACCGTTCGGGATGCGGGCGATGATGTCACTGCGGCTGGACCGTTTCTTTGGCTCGTGGCTGTCTGAGTATTCGCCCGATTACACGGCGGCGGAGACCGGGTTGGATCGCTTTATCTCCTGGAAGAAAGATGATGATTTCATTGGCAGAAAGCCCGCCGAGGCAGAGCGGGAAAGTGGCGCGAAACGCAAGCTCTGCGCGTTTGAAGTTGAGGCCGAGGACGCTGATGTGGTGGGGTATGAGCCGATCTGGCTTGATGGGGAAGTTGTGGGGTTCTGCACCTCGGGCGGTTATTCACACCACGCCGAGAAATCCATCGCGTTGGGGTTGATGCCACGCGATGCGGCCAGCGACGGGCTGGAGGTGGAAATCGAAATTCTGGGGCAGATGTGCAAGGCGCGGCTGATCAGCACGCCACTTTTTGACGCCGATGGGACGAGGATGCGGGGCTAGACCCATGCCGAGGGTGCGCTGCCTTGTCGCTTGACAGGGCCACGTAATTTGGCGAATGGTGCGGCATAGTTAACCAGGGGTGCTCCGTTTAGGGGCTGAGATGCGCGATTTGGCGCGAACCTTCAGAGCTGATCCGGATAATACCGGCGGAGCGAGGGAAAAATGTACATCGGCGCACAAGTATCACTGTATCCTATGGTCTCGGATTTTGTCCGGGTCATCCTTTCGGGGCTTGAGGCGCTTGCGCCCTATCGCGACCGGCTGAGAATCGAAACGGACGACATGTCGACCCTGATGGTTGGCGCGCCGGAGCCTTTGCTGGATGCGATCCGGGACTTTTTTTGCGCGCGCAGCGCAAGACCCGGCGCATGTGACCATGCATGTCACCCTATCGCGTGGCTGTCCGGGCGAGCCGGATGATCCCAATTGCCGCTGTGAAATATTGGCAACCGCGCAGGATACGCCGCTGGCCGAGAGGCAGGTGCAGGCGCTTGAAGCGGTGCGCGCGGCGGCGGATATGGGTGTTGAGATTGACGTGCAGTTCTCGCTCTATGTGTTGGGCCAGGATCGCCATATGGACGAGATTTATGGCTGTATCGACTTTCTGAAAGACTCGGGCTGCTTCCATAATTGTAAGAATTTCTGCACACGTTTGCGCGGCGATGCGGGCGCGGTGTTTGAGACGATAAGACAAGCGTTTCTGCGCTTTGGCCCGGCAGAGGGGCATGTGACGATTGACCTGACCGCCTCGGCCAACAGCCCGAGCGTGCGATAAGCCCCTGTTTCTGAGCCAAGGGGCTTTTCAATGCTGTCGCGCGTATTGCCGTCGCTGATCCTTGGCCTGCTGGTTTTGGCGGGTTGGGAGGTTTATTGCCGCCTATCCGGGGCGTCACCGCTTATCTTGCCGCCACCTTCGGGCGTGATCCGGGCGTTGGTGTTGAACCGGGCGGCGATCGGGTCGCATGGGGTGGCGACGCTTATGGTGGCGAGCATCGGGTTCGCGCTCTCTGTCGCGTTTGCCTGTCTGACCTCGGCGGCGCTCTATTTCACGCCATGGGCAGAGCGCGGGTTAATGCCGCTGTTTATTGTCAGCCAGACGGTGCCGTTGGTGGCGCTGGCGCCATTGATGATCTTGTGGTTCGGGTTCGGGCTGTTGCCCAAGGTGTTGCTTGTCATCCTCGTCACCTTTTTGCCGATGCTGTTGAGCCTTCTGTCGGGGTATCGTCAAACGCCAGAGGCATTTGTCGATCTTCTCGCCTCGATGGGGGCCGGGCGATGGGCGATCTTTCGTCGCGCCATCTTGCCATCGGCGCGGGCGAGTTTTCTGGCGGGACTAAGGATTTCGGCCACTTACGCCATCGTTGCGACGATCTTTGCCGAATATGCCGGGGCACGGCAGGGGTTGGGGGGGATTTATATCCTGGCCGCCAAGAACAACTTTCGCGCCGATCTGGTGCTGGCGGCGGTGGTGGTTTCGGCGGGGGGGCTGACCCTGACGCTGCTCGGGGTGATCGCGCTGGTTGACCGGCTTACGGCCAAGGGGCCGAAGGTGCGCCGCGATGCTTGAGATCGAGGGGCTTTCAATCCGGGCAGAAAAGCGCGTTCTGGTGCGGGACTTGTCGCTGTCCCTGCCCTCGGATGGTATCACCGTGCTGATCGGTGCGTCGGGGTGTGGCAAGACATCGGTGCTAAAATGGATGTCGGGATTTTGCCTCATGGCTTGCAGGCCGAGGGGCGGTTCTTGATGGATGGCACGCCGATTACGCCACCGCATTCGGCGCTGTCCTATCAGCCGCAAAGCGATGCGCTGTTCCCTTGGTTGACCATCACGGAAAACGCGGCCCTTGGGTTGGAAGTTGCGGGGCTATCAAAGCGCGAGGCACGAGCGAAGGTCGTGCCGCTGTTCGCCTCGTTCGGGCTGAGCGGCAGCGAGGCGTTGTTTCCGTCGCAATTGTCCGGCGGTATGCGCCAGCGCGCAGCGTTTTTGCGCACCATCGTGCAGGACAGCCGCTTTGTCTTGCTGGATGAGCCGTTTTCGGCGCTGGACGCTGTGACGCGGCTCAGAATGCAGGACTGGCTTTTGGCGCGGCTGGCCGAGCGTCCGCGCGGTGTTTTGCTGATCACGCATGATTTGCAGGAAGCCACGGACCTTGGCGACCGCATTCTGGTGATGGCGGCAGAGCCGGGCCGCATCATCGCCGATATTCCCATCACCACCCCGCGAAATCAGCGCAGCAAGGCAACGCTTGCCGGTTGCGCGCAACCCTGAAATCCCTACTTCTTGAGGAGACACTAGAATGAAAAAAACTGCTTCTATTGGCCACCTGTCTTGTTGTGCCATTTGCGGCGCAGGCCGAGACCGATGTTACCATCGCGCTCGACTGGACGTTGAACACCAACCATATCGGGTTGGTTGTGGCGCGCGACAAAGGGTATTACGCCGAGGCGGGGCTTGACGTTGATCTTCTGCCTATTCCGATACTAGTTCCTCGGCGCTTCTGGCGGCGGGTGTGGCGGATTTTGCCTATCTTACATCGCTGGGGTTCATGAGCGCCAAGGCGGGCGGTGCCGATCTGACCGCGCTCTGGGCGACCATGCAGCATGAAGCCGGACGGTTGGTTTACAATACTGACAATACGGCGATCACCCGGCCGGCGGATCTGTCGGGCAAGACCTATGCCGGGTTTGGCAGCGCGTGGGAAACAGCATTGATCGCCACCATGATCAGCGCCGATGGCGGTGAGCCGGTCTGGGACACGGTTACGCTTGGCACCGGGGCTTATGAAGCCTTGGCGGCGGGGCGGTTGATTTCACCCTGGAAGTCGCGACATGGGAAGGCGTGAATGCCACATTGTTGGGCCGCAAGCAGTCGTCATTTGCCTATGCCGATTATGGCGTCCCGGATCAGCCAACCGGCTATATTGGCACGCGATCGGGCACGTTGAAGGACGATCCCGAACTGGTCACGCAATTCATGCGCGCCACCCAGGCGGGATACGAATGGGCGGCGGATCATCCCGCAGAGGCGGCGGAAATCTTGATCGCGGCGGGCGATTTTCCCAACACTGAGCTGGTTCACGGATCAATGCAGATGATAACCGATGGTGGGTTCTTGCGCGATGGTGACACGCCCGTGGGCTATATCGACACCGAGCGGTTTACTGCGATGGCGCGGTTCCTGTTTGACAGTGGCGTGTTGAAGGATGCCGATGGTGCCGTTCTGGAATGGCCCGGTGATATTTCAGCTTGGTATGATCAGAGTTGGATGGTGAAGTAAGGCGCAGTTCTTTCGCGCCTGACATTGCTGTGCTAAACATCGGGGTGATGGCATGAGAGTTTACATGAATTCAATGTATTAGGCTTGTGCCCTCACCCAACATCCCTGCCGGTGGCTGGCGAAATTGCCCCGGCCCAGGAGGTGCCTGATGACGCATGACAGTGACGCAAGCGATATTCTGATCCTGATCCCGGCGGCGGGGGCGTCATCGCGGATGCGTGGGCGTGACAAGCTGTTGGAACTGGTGGACGGACAGCCGTTGTTGGTGCGCCAGGTGGCGCGGGCATTGCAAACCGGGGGCGCGCGTGCTGGTCACGTTGGCGCACGATCGCCCGGCGCGCGGCACGGCGTTGGCGCATTTGGCACAAGAGCGGTTGCACGTTCAGGAGATTGATGGGCGCGAAGGCATGGCCGTGTCGATCCGTGCGGGCGGGGTCTCTGCCGAGCAGAGCGGTGCGACGGCATTGATGATCATGCTGCCGGATATGCCGGAATTGGAGACCGAAGATTTGGCGACGTTGATTGCGGCGCATCTGGAGGCGCCAGAAGCAACGCTGCGTGCCGCATCAGCCGTGGGCGCGCCGGGCATCCGGTGATCATACCCCCCCGGCGGCTGTTTCAGGAATTGGACTCGGTGACGGGCGATGCCGGGGCGCGCGAGGTGCTTCAGGGCGAGCAGGTTCGGCTGATACCCCTGCGCGGCGAACGCGCCGTCACCGATCTTGATACGCCCGAAGAATGGACGCGATGGCAATGTCTGTTTCGTTGATGTCTTTTAGTCGGCTTGCTGATCAGAAAGCGCGGACAAGGCCCTGATCCTCTGGAAGTGTAGCGTGCTCTGTATCCAATCCGCGCGCCGGGTGGAATAGAGCGCCCCTTAGGAGACGCGCAGTTGTGGCAAAGGCTGCATGCAGGGCGGCAGAATGATCTGTTCAACCCCATGAAACACCAGGCTGTCGGCGCCATCGGTGATTGAACCGCTGTGCGTTCCGGTCCAGTTGATAACCACCGGCTCCTCCAACAACGAGAGGTCGATGACGCGGTAATTCGGGCCGCTGGCCCCGCCGATGATCATGTCACACCCAAGGCCGAGATAGCGCGGGGTCACGACGAAGTGGTCCTCATCAGGCTGACAACAGTCGGGAAGCTGAACGATCGACGGGACGAAATCGCGGGGCGGGTGATTTGAGTTTGAGTGCATGTCTGCGCGCCTCTTTGCCTGATCGACGGTCAGTTGTTCCGACCCTTCACTTGTTATCTTCCCATCCGCTTGTGGCGGGAATGCGGGTAACATGGGGGGAAATTGCGGCAAATGGGTGATAAACCCCCAAAAACACATAAAAAAAACGGGAAGAGACTCGCGCCTCTTCCCGTTGCCCGGGCGAAGGGTCTAGCGACACCCAAGGCAGCTGCATATTCCGTGAAAGGAAGGGTTGGACGGGGCGGGCGCGCGATGGGTGCCGCCCCGTCCTTTTGGAGATGAAGGGGTTGGTGCCCTGCCTTAGCGGACCAGCAACCGTGCCTCATGTTTCTTCAGAGCGCGCCGCGCGGCGGTGTAATCCTTGATCCCTTCAACCGATTTCAGATCGGGGGAACAGTTCGAGGATTTCGTCGCGTTGCTCGGTGCCCATGCCATCGAGCACATTCGCACCGGGCTGGAAGCTTTCTGTCCAGGCGCCGTTCGAGAGCACAACTTCGTGCTGATCGAACATGAAGTGCACATAGGTGACCCCAAGTGTGCCAACTTCATCGACACCCGGCAGATCGGTCAGGTGCTTGGCGGCGGCCAGAACTTCACGCTCTTCAAAGTAGAGCTGGGTCTTGTCGCCAGTCAGAAGCATACGGTGCTGGGGCGAGACCAGGATGTCGTGCTCGGGCAGATTGTCGCCAAGCGCGCCCTTCTGGATCAGGATCGGGCGCAGATGCGGCGCACGGGCCAGTTCGTGACCGGTGAGGCCACGACGACCAATCCAGCGGATTTCCTGAATGCCGTTGTCGCGGGTGATGATCTTGTCACCCTCTTTCAGCTCCTCCACCATGCGTTCGCCTTTGGGCGTCGCAATTGCGGTGCCGGGAGTGAAGCAAGGCACGACATTTTCAATGTCATAGAAGTCCATCTGGCCGGTGTTGTTGCCATCAGCATCAAAGAACTCGACAAAGCCATCTTCACGGTCGGCCGTGGTGTAGGTGATGTTGATCGTCCCACCTTCGGGCGCTGTGCCGCGCAGATCGAGCGTATCGTAGTCATAGGGCAAGCCATCTTCTGGGTTGATCCCATCAGGCGAGGAACCGCCATCGACATAGTCGCCGACGTTGCCGCCAATGAATGTATCACGGCCTGATTCACCCCCACATCGAGTCGGCACCTTCGCCGCCGATAATGGTGTCATCCCCTGCCCCGCCAACGATGCTGTCGTCGTCGATGCCACCATCAAGGTAGTCATTGCCGTTGCCACCCAGAAGGGTGTCATCGTCATCGCCGCCATAGATGGTGTCGTCGCCCTGGCGTCCGTCGAGATAGTCACGGTTGTCGTCCGGGTCGGGATCGGTTGCGTCGGGAATGTCCAGCGCACCGTCGACATCATCACCATAGATGACATCGTCGCCGTATCCGCCAGTGATCGTATCGGCGCCTTGCTGGCCGTAGAGCGTATCGTCACCCTCGCGGCCACGGATAATGTCATCGTCGATGCCGCCGTCGATTACATCATTGCCTTCGCCGCCATCGAGGCTGTCATTGTCGTCTTCGCCAAAGATCGTATCGTTGCCGGCCCCGCCAAACACCGTGTCCATGCCGTTTTCAGGCACCGGATCAGTTGCATCGGGTGCCTGACCCCAGAGCAGGTTGCTGTCGCCAGCGTTGATATAGTCGTCGCCGTCATTGCCTTCGATATAGTCGGAGCCATGGCCGCCAATGATTGAATCATCGCCGTCTCCGCCAAACACGGTGTCATCATCGATTCCGGCGAGAATGGTGTCGTTGCCGGTGCCGCCGTCGATCCAGTCAGCATCGTCGCCGGTTTCGATCCAGTCGTTACCCGCGCCGCCAAGGATCGTATCCATGCCATCGGTGGTGTTGGGATCGCTGAGGATCGAGCCGATGGGCAGGTTGGGATCGTCGCCAACGTAATCCGAGAAGGTGTCGATACCCGCAAGGATGGTGTCGTCGCCGTCACCGCCGTCGATATAGTCGGAGCCTTGAATGTCGTTGATGAAATCGTTGCCCGCGCCGCCGTAGACTTCGTCATCGTCGATACCCGACAGGATGGTGTCGTCACCATCACCGCCGAAGATGGTGTCACGGTCATCACCGGTGGTGATGTGATCGTTGCCGTCACCGCCTTCGACGTAGTCGCGGTCATCTTCGGGATCTGCATCTACTGGGACACCCGGGAAGGTCGGCACGTCGATCGCTGGATCAGAGCCCGATGTGTCGATCACATCGTCGCCTTCACCGCCATAGACAGTATCGTTGCCATCGCCGCCAAGCAGGGTGTCATCGCCCTCTTCGCCATGGAGCACGTCATCGCCATCTTCGCCGCTGACGTGATCATCGCCTTCACCGGCATAGACAGTGTCGTCTCCATCACCGGCAAGAACAGTATCCTGCTGCGGCGGGCGGGTCGGATCATTGTCGTTGTGGTCGATCATGTCGCCTTCGGGGTCGCCGGTATAATCGTAGTCGATCAGATCGTCGCCCGGGGGTGCCTTCTACGATGTAGTTGGGGCCGCTGCCGCCTTCCTCAACCGTGACAGTCACGGTGGCGGTGTCGGAGTTTAATTCGGGATCAGTCACTGTGTAAGTGAAAGTGTCTTCGCCAATAAAGCCCGCGTTAGGCGTATAGGTGACAGTGCCGTCGCCATTGTCGACCACAGTGCCGTTGGCCGGCGGGGTAAACGACGCGATGCTCAGCGGATCGTCTTGCGGATCGGTGTCATTCGCCAGAACGTCAATGACCACGGCAGTACCGACGGTGGTTGTGCCTTCGTCATCGGCTGCATCGGGTTCTTGTGGTTCGTGATCGAGTGTCGAAAAATGGACATCGGAAACCATGATGCGCTGTGCGCCGGCGTCATCGTTTTCGTAGTCGATCTCGATACGCGCAACGGGACCGGCGATTTCGACAAGTGCAGAGGCCTGGGCATCGGTCGGCAACCATGCTTCGTCTCCGCCCTGCGCACCGTTGCCACCCAGAGCCTCGACATCCGAGCCGAGCGACAGGGAGACCGGCACTTCGTTGCCGTCAGCGTCATAGGCGCGGATCGTCACCATATCGAGGTGGTTTTCGTCACCCGCTTCGGTATCGCCGCGACCAATGTCGATGTCGTTGATACGGAACGAAACATTATGCACTTCGTTGCTGTATTGATCATCGGTTGCGCTGAACGAGAGCGTCGTGGTCGAGGTGTCGTCGGCGGGGCCTTCGCCGCCTTCACCAAACAGCTTGAGGAAGGAGTTCGGATCAAACGGTTCACCTTCGCCGACGTAACCATCGGCGTTAAAGGTAAACGCCTGCGCGCCTTCGTCTTCCTCATTAAAGCCAACGGTAACTTCGATACCCCCGGTATCCACCGACTGCGTTGCACCCAGGTTGGTTCCGTATGCACCGAACAAACCCCAATCAAGTACCAAATTAGCCATCGCTCTAGACCCTTCTAAGCTGTCCGGTGCTACAAACCGGTTTTCGGCCGCGAGCCAGAAATTCGCTGGCGCGCTAAAATCCCATCAAGTGCGATGCGTGGGACAATCCTCGAAAAGGCAGAGCAGAAGGTGGAACGCAGGTGCGCTCCTCTGGCAGCTTTGGTGCAATCGTCGATCCAGCAGCGGATCAAACGGACGCACCCCTTTTCGCATCTTATCGATGCATCACAGTTCAGCGGTCGCCCCACGACCAATAAACGTGCCCCCCCAGTCGGGCAGTTACATTCATAGCAATCCGTAGCCTGACCTCAAACCGGATTCTGACGGGAATAAAGCACAACTCCTCCCCCTCGACCTTGTGAACGCCATGGTTCTGCCACAAATGAGCGGAGAATCTGCGTGATTGTTTCCAAGTGAACTATTGGGAAAGGCCGGTCAAACGCCTTGTTTTCTGGCGTGGCAGCTTGTCGCACCACGGCGGAGAGTAGTCGCACATCAAACGGACTGTTTCCAAATGAGAAACGGTAAGCAAATGCCGGAATTGGTCAAAATAAAGTCGAGATTACGAAACTGCGGCGCAGCATTGACCACGTGGGTGGAACCAATCCCCGGGTTTTCGTTAAATTGATTACAAAATCGAACAATCGCGCCGCGAATCGCCTGCGCAAATAGGCGAAAATTGATTCGCAAAGCGACGCGTCGAAGGCAAATATGGCGAGGTTGTGAAAGGTCAGAGCCACGCGATTGGTCGCTTTCTGCGGCGCGGCACGCCACGAGCAAAAGCGTTGTGCGGCGGTTGGACCATGGCACCCAAGGCCGGACACAAACCGGCAAGTTCGTTAAGGCGGGGGATTTTGAATTTTATGGAAAGTCTGTTGTTTCAACCACCTGCAAGTTTTGCCTCCCACACGAAATGCCTGTTCGACAGTGCCTGTGAGACTCCGAAAATGTAGGAGTTCGAGGTGCACAAGGCGGCAAAAGTCGCCAGCAAGAGCCTGACCCTTGACGGTTCGTGTCAAGTCGAGGCTTGCTGTCCCGTTTTGCAGGACCTGTTTCGGGCAAAGTTCTCTCAAACGTTGCCCGAAACAGCCTCGAATACAGTACCTATGGGTCTTTGTTTGCCACGGCTACGGCGCGAATACCGGGAACCAGTGATCCCTCGCCGTTGACGCGGATATCTGCGGCGTTTGCTTCATCGGTATCAATATGCATCTCGGTTACGGACTCGGCGCTAACGCGGATCAGCGTCTTGCCAAACACCAACCCGCGCTCGTCGTCGCCGATATGAACGTCCACCAGCATACCGTTTGCGAGGCCCAGGCGTTTGGCTTCCTCGGGGTTGATATGGATATGGCGCGCCGCCACGATCAGCCATCGGTATCAAGCTGCCGGCAGGGCCGACAAGCCGAACCATTGGCGTATCGTCCAGCTTGCCACTGTCGCGAACCGGCGGATCAATGCCGAGCGCAAACCCATCGGTTCTTGAGATTTCGATTTGCGTCCGGGGCCGCTCAGGCCCGAGAATAGCAACGCGATCCAGAAGGCCTTTGGGCCCCTCCAGTGTCACACGCTCGCGCGCGGCCCATTGGCCAGGCTGGCGCAGCGGAATGTCGGGCGTCAGCTGGTATCCGGCGCCAAACAGGGTGTCGATCGCTGATCGGGACAGGTGAACATGACGAGCCGATACCGCGACGGGAATCGGTTCGGGCACGGATGCCTCGGGTGTCAGAGCGGCAGCGGTCTCGCGGGCGATCATCAATTGCTCGGCGGTTTCGGTCACGAGCACGCTTACCCTCGCACCATAGGTCTGAATTTGCGGTGCAGCGTGGTTGGCCAGTTCGACAGACTGGTTGCGGTCGTGGTCGAGCCTCAGGCCCATGAATTCGAGGCCATCGCAGACGCGCCGACGCATTGACGGTGAGTTCTCGCCGATGCCGCCAGTAAAGATGACAGCATCGAGACCACCCATCGCTGCCGCATAGGCTCCGATATATTTCCGGGCACGATAGGCGTATAGTTCGATGGCAAGCTGAGCATCGGCGTCGCCCTCGCCTGCCCGCGCTTCGATATCGCGCATGTCGGACGAACCGGTAAGGGCCTTGAGCCCGCTCTCGGAATAAAGCGCATTCTCTATCTCGGTGATCGATAGCCCATGTTGGCGTGACAGGAAACCGAACAGGCCGGGATCGACATCGCCCGAGCGCGTTCCCATCACCAACCCTTCAAGCGGCGTCATGCCCATGGACGTGTCCATGCTCTCGCCGTGGTTCACCGCACATACACTGGCGCCGTTCCCGAGATGCACGCTGACTATCTTGAGATCACGCGGTGGAACCCCAATCTCTTCGGCGGCACGCATCGCCACATACTTGTGCGACGTGCCATGAAAGCCAAAGCGTCGCAGACCTGCATCGCGCCAACCTTTGGCACAGCGTAGGTCGTTGCGCGCGGGGGATTGGTGCCATGGAAGGCGGTGT
>LLEQ01000034.1_pt1 | contig 14210 bp, 22 predicted proteins | sample 595901 | NCBI WGS metagenome assembly LLEQ01 (sample SAMN02919317, study PRJNA255460) | bioreactor metagenome | biome: chemostat; feature: culture 2012_25.3; material: sediment; isolation source: day86 25degC chemostat 2012 inoculated with Wadden Sea sediment taken from... | place: Germany: Bremen ... | reverse complement strand
GGGGGGCTACTGAGATCACCGGCCCGGCGCACCCGTTTACCCGCAGGTTTGGCGAACTGTCGATCGGAGAAACGCTTCACACCGCATCGCGGGTCATTTCCCTTGAAGATATCGAACATTTCGCAGAGTTCACCGGCGATACGTTCTATGCCCACATGGATGACGAGGCGGCCAAACGAAACCCGTTCTTCCTGGACGTGTGGCCCATGGCTATTTGCTATTGAGCTTTGCGGCGGGGCTGTTTGTCGAGTCGAACGAGGGGCCGGTTCTGGCCAATACCGGCCTCGACAACTTGCGGTTCATGAAGCCGGTGCAAGCCGGTGACAGCATTGCTGTGCGGCTGAGCGTCAAGGCCAAGACCGCGCGCAACGATGAGTATGGCGAGGTGCGCTGGCACGTGACCCTGACCAATCAGGACGGTGACATGGTGGCGGAGTATGAGTTGCTGACCATGAATGCTTTTTGATCGGGAGCGGACAGGCTGACCCAAAAAAAATGCGCTCTACACGGGTGGGCACGGTGGTGATAAGGTAGTCGTCATGGATCAGGGAATTCCGGTGACATATCAGACCGTTCTGGACCGCCTGCTGGCCTGTGGGCCAGTCAAGGCGTGGTCGTTGATCGTGACCATCCTGGGCGACCTGGCCGCCGAAGAGGGTGCGCGCGTGCCCGGCCCGGTTTTGACAAGGCTGACTGATCCGATGGGAATCAAGCCCGAAGCATTGCGGGTGGCGATTCATCGTTTGCGACGCGACGGCTGGATCACTTCGGAGCGTGACGGGCGAATGTCGCTTTATGGGCTTACGGCGCATGGCCGCAAGTTGACACGATCAGTCTATGCGCGGGTTTACGGACAAGCCGTGAGGGACCCCAAGCAATGGCAGATATTGATTGCTCCCAATGCAGAGGCATTGCAGGGCGTTGATCATCCTGACTTGATACTGATAAGCGCACGCGTGGCGATTTTGCCGAATGGGGCAACGGAATTGCCCGTGGCTTTGTTTGCCTGGGACGCTAAGCCCGGAGTTGTGCCCGACTGGATGAAATCAGTTCTTGTTCCCGAAGAATTGGACACGGCCTATGCAATGCTGGCCGAGGCGCTGACTCTTGCAAAGGAATTGGGAACGCCTCAATCTGTGTTGGAACAAGCGGTTTTGCGTCTTGTTGCGCTGCACCAATGGCGCCGGTTGGTATTGCGCCATGGTTCGGGCGTCGAGACGTTGATGGGCCCCCGAGTGGCACGGCGCATTGTGCCGCACGCGGGTAAGCGATATCCTTGGTCTGTTGGTGCGACCCACCCCTGCAAGTCTGGTTGCAGCGGTGGAGACCTGAGGGTCAGGACTGTTCGGAACCACCTTCTGTTTCACGCTGTTCGATGAAGTTGGTGAGGCTGATTTCGAGGTCTTTTTCAAGGTCGCGCGCGCGTGCGAGGTAAGCCTTGTTCTTTGATGTTTCGATTTTTGGATCCCAAAGTTCGGCGAGTTCGAGCATGGACTCGCGATCGCGCGCGTAGAAGGCCTGTTCTGTGGCGGCGGCTTCATATTCCGTAAGCCCGCATTTTCGAGCACATAGCGACCGGCCCGCAACGAACTGTCAAACATCTCGCGAACAATATCGTTGGCGCCGGCATGAAACAGTTGAAAAACATGCCCGCGATCACGTGCTCGCGCAATGATGTGCAGATCCGGGCGTTCACGACGTGCAAATCGAACCAGTCGAACAGCGTCTTCGGGGTTGTCGAGTGCGACGACAAGGACTTGTGCTTCTTTCAACCCGGCAGCGTGCAGAAGGTCAGGGCGGGTCGGATCTCCGAAAAACCCCTTGTAACCAAACTCGCGAAGCAGCGCGATAGCCTTCATGTCGTGATCCAACACGACGGTCTTGAGCCCGCTGGATCGTACCAGACGGTTCACGACCTGTCCAAAGCGCCCGATGCCAACGATAATGACAGGGCCTTTTTCGTCGATTGCATCCGGTGCCGCAGCTTCCTCGGATATGGAGGGCGCGAAACGCGACAGGAATTCATAGGCGATGAAAAGCACAGGTGTTGCCAGCATCGACATGGCCACAACGAGCAACAGTTTTTTCGCTGAGATTGGGGGGGGATAACGCCTTGTTGCAGCGAAAATGAGATCAGCACAAAGCCGAATTCACCCGCTTGTGCCAGAGCCAGCGTGAAGAGCCAGAGATCGCGGTGACGCAGGCCAAAGGCGCGCCCGAGGAGGTAAAGGCCAACGCCCTTGACCACGATCAACGCAAAGGTCAGGCCGATGATGTTGGCAGGGCGTGACAGGAAGGCGGAGAAATCAATCCCGGCGCCGACCGTGATGAAGAACAACCCGAGAAGCAGGCCCTTGAAGGGTTGTAGATCGCTCTCGAGTTCATGGCGAAATTCGGAGTTGGCCAGAACAACCCCCGGCCAAAAACGCGCCAAGCGCGGGTGAAAGCCCAACCAGCGTCATGCCAAAGGAAATACCAATCACGATCAGCAGGGCCAGCGCGGTATACATTTCGCGCAAGCGTGCCGTGTGGATATAGCGAAAGAGCGGCCGCGTTAGGTAGATCCCGGCAAGTATGATCGCCGCGACCATGCCGATGGTGACAAGCGTAACGCCCCAACCCGGCAGGCCTTCGACCAGGGAAGGCCCGTGATGCGCCGCGTCCTCGACCAGCAGACGCGTCATCGAGCCGTCAGGGTTCAAGGCAACGGGCGTAGATACGGCGAGAAGCGGTATGAGCGCCAACATCGGGATGACCGCAATATCTTGTGTCAGCAAGACGGAGAAGGACGAGCGCCCGCCCGGTGTTTGCATCAGACCCTTCTCGGAAAGAGTCTGTAACACGATAGCAGTTGAGGACAATGTCAGGATCATGCCAACGGCAATGGATGCGTTTAGATCAAGGCCGAGAGCAATCGCAACGAGAGAAATACCTGCCCAGGTGCCAACCACCTGAATGCCGCCCAGCCCGATCAAACGGTGGCGCATATCCCAGAGCGCGTTTGGTTCCAGCTCGAGCCCGATCAGGAACAGCATCATGACAACGCCAAACTCGGCGAAATGCTGCAAATTCTGAGTTTCCGACCCGATCCCGGGGGATAAGCCCGATCAGAATGCCGGCCGCGAGATACCCCAGCACCGAACCGAATCCGAGCCGAGCGGAAATCGGCACGGCCACGACGGCGGCTGCAAGGTAGATCGTGGCCTGAAACAGGAAGCTGTCCATGTCCCGCTCTTTCGCGTCTTCTTACACTGGCAGAACCGCATCGGCCTTGACCTGGTCCATAACGATCTGGCTATGAACCCGGCTGACAGCTGGATGCGGCAGCAGGACTTCGTGAATCAATCGATTTAGCCCTGCCAAGTCTTTGGTATAGATGCGGAGTAACAGATCTGCATCCCCTGTCAGCGCCCATGCGCTAATAACTTCCGAACGGGTTTCGATCAGGCGGGTGAAGCTGCTGGCCTGTTCGGGTGCGTGGGTCGTGAACTGGATCTGGACGAAAGCCTGAACCGCCAATCCCAGTTTAAGCGGATCGAGCCGTGCGTGATACCTTGGATGATGCCGCCCGCCTCAAGCCGCTGCCGCCGCCGACCGGCCTGGCTGGCCGAGAGATTGAGTATCTCCCCGAGCTCCTGCGCAGTGAGATGTGCATTTTTCTGAATTGCAGCGAGAAGCCGCGAATCGGCGTCATCAAGCATATGCGGGTTTCCTGCAGGCTTTCGTCAATCTATGCGGAATTCCCGCGAAAATACAACATTGAATAGCTAAGAACGCGCAAAGACACCCTGCGATGTTATGTATCTTGAAAGCTGAAACAGGACGTGATGCCAAACAGGAGACCGATCTCATGGGCCCATTCCCGCACGATGCCCCCCGCGCAACGATTTCCGATGAAAACCCCGCCGGCACAGACGGCTTTGAATTTGTCGAATTTGCTCACCCTGAGTCGGCGAAGCTTCGCGAAGCCTTTACGAAGATGGGGTTCTGCCACGTTGCCAACCACAAGACTCGCGCAGTCGAACTGTGGCAACAGGGCGATATCAGTTATTTGATCAACATGGAGCCGAACAGCCACGCTGCGGCTTTCGTTGAAGAGCACGGCCCCTGCGCCCCCGGCGATGGGTTGGCGGGTGGTGAACGCACAGCATGCTTTTGACCACGCGGTAAAGATGGGCGCAAAGCCCTACGAAGGGTCGGGTAAGAGCATGGATGTGCCCGCAATCTATGGCATCGGTGACAGCCTGATCTACTTCATCGAGGACTATTTCGATACCTCGGCCTATAATGCCGAGTTCGACTGGATTACCAATTCGCATCCCGAGGGCGTGGGATTTTACTATCTCGATCACCTGACCCACAATGTTTTCAAGGGGAACATGGACAAGTGGTTCAATTTCTATGGCAATCTGTTCAATTTCAAGGAAATCAGGTTTTTCGATATTCAGGGCAAGTTCACCGGGCTATTCAGCCGTGCATTGACCTCGCCATGTGGCAAGATTCGCATCCCGATCAATGAGGATCGGGGCGAAACCGGGCAAATCGTAGCCTACCTGAAAAAAAATACAATGGCGAAGGTATTCAGCATATCGCAGTTGGCAGCGAGAATATTTATGACAGCACCGACGAGATCGCATCGCGCGGGCTGACCTTCATGCCGGGACCGCCGCAGACTTATTACGATCTGTCTTTTGATCGGGTGAAAGACCATGAAGAGCCGGTTAACCGGATGATGAAACACGGAATCCTGATCGATGGAGAAGGCGTTCTGGGTGGCGGCGAAACCCGTATATTGCTGCAAATCTTCTCGAAGACCGTGATAGGACCGATCTTTTTCGAATTCATTCAACGCAAGGGGGGGGATGATGGCTTTGGTGAGGGTAACTTCAAGGCGCTATTTGAGTCGATCGAGCGAGAGCAGATCGAAAACGGTGAGATTGAAGCCGCGCAGTAACTCGGTGTGCCATTGAATATTAGAAGCCCCGGCCGGATGAATCTTGGTCGGGGGATTCACTTGCGGGCTTGAGAGGTTTGCGCTCTGATGGAGAGACGATCAGCGCAGTTGCAAGCCTTGTGTGTGGCTCGTCCACCGTCGTCTTTGCGCTATCCGCGCGGCATCTTCAGGATAACGTTACGACCGTTCTTCTGGTAACTGAGTTCGTCGTCACCAATGGTCGAAATGCGACCGCCATCAATCCGGTCGCCCACTTGAACCTTCTTGTAGCGACCATTTGACAGTCGCACGAGCGCGCGGCGTGAACTGGGTTTGCCATAGACTCCGATCAGGTTGATCTTGCGAAGATTCAATTGGTTGCGCACGGTTGCTGCCTTGGCGACCGAGGATTTTGACGGAATTTTCGGCGCGGTCTGTTGTTGTTGGGGAACGGCGGCAGCGACCTTGGTTACCTCTTGTGTTTCGTTTGAATCGCGGGCTTTTTCGACCACCCTGGCAAAGTTGCTTGGACGTGGTTTGGGTTTGCGCGACTCTGCCACGGCCTGTGCTGTGCCGGTTTCAAAGGGTGTCGTCGCCGTCGCGGCCTCAGCCAATGCACTTTCCACCGCTGCCTTCGCAGCGGCAGCTTCGGATTCTTCCTGATCCCGCTTTGCCTGAGCTTGTAGTTGAATTGATGCGGGCCGAGTTCTGGGCCGTTTGCCTGCCAGTTCGCTGTGGGTTAGCCCACCCAGATTAGCGCGCTCGTTCTGCGCGATCAGACCTTCGGGGCGCACGCGTGGCCGTATGGCCGCACGTCTCTCATTCGCTGCCGAAACGGCAGGCTCCTCAACCTCGTTGCGCTGAGGCATGGCCGCAGGAGTCGAGGGTGGGCGGCCTGCGAACACAAGAAACCCTTCTGGCGTGAGCGAACCTTCAGCCCGGGCAACGACAAGGCCACGATCATCAAGTTCAAACCGGCTGCCTCGTTTGGCAGGCAGAGGCACCCGGCCCATCACCAGATCAGTGGCAAGTGCCGCAATTTCGGGAAGCGCGACTGCGTCCTGGGCATCGACCCGCGGATCAATCGACGTGAGATAAAGGTCATCAAGCGAATTCTGGTCTGGTAGCTGAGGCTCTTGCGGGGCGCGTTGCCACACGCCGGTTACGGCATAACGATCCTGTGCTTCCTTTTCGCTCAGCGCTTGGGGCAAATTGGGTTGGGCCAACGGAGCGATTTCAGTGGGCTCCTCTGGCGCTTCCAAAGAAGCAATGGCGGGGGCCATCGCCTGGCATTGCGGGCACCATCGCCTCGTCACCCTCGACATTCAGCTCATCCGCAGTGCCGGGGGGGGCAGGATTGCGACTTCGGCTTCGCGGGGGGCAAAAAGCCGGGCCAGACCGTCATCCATGAAGATTGACGCCCAAGCCGCAATCCCAGCCAGGAAGACCAGCAGGATCGCCGTCAGCATGAGGCCGAGATAGCGCGGCTTGCCACCGATGGCTTGCTTTTCGGTTTCCGCTTTACGGGCGCCGAAAACCGTCATTCTCTGACGTTCGCTTTCCAGTTCTGGCTCACCTGCCGACTCAAAGCTGGCTTCTGCCGCTTTTGCTCCGGCGCGGCGAGCGGACCTGTTTGCAAGCGAGTTTCTTACACCGCCAGCAAGGCCAGAAGCCATCTCGGAGCCCCGGCGGCTTAAGAAGGAAAGCCGCCCTCTTGGTGGTTCGGCGTTTGAATCGGATTCGCCTATATCGTCGTCATACTGGGCCGGCTCTTGGAAATGCTCCAATTCTGGCGCTGGTGCCTCGACGTATACATCGTGCTCAAGGTCAGGTTCTGGTTCCGCTTCAATTGGCTGAGGCGCGCGTTCGACATGGTCATCGATTGCAGGCGTGAGCGGCTCGGCTATCAGACCTTCTAGATTGCGGCGCACCCCGCTCAGTGAAGGTGCGACGGTGTCCTTATCATCGTCGCGAACCGCGCGGATGGTGGAAAAAGAAGGGGTGCTGTCGTTCCCTTCGTCAACCGCATCACTGGCCGAGGTAATTTCGTCAAGCGAGCCGAGTGGAACGACATCGTCGCCAGCAGCAGTTGCTTCTGTCCCCCACTGTCTCCGGTTCCGCCTCGCTTCTTCGCCCTCTATGGAGGGTAAAGTATCAGAGAGCACAGAGACACCCAGCGAACCGAGATCGGATTCTGGCTCGGTTTCCTCGTCCAGAGCGGGCGCTATTGTCGCGGAGTCCGAGGCAATCTCTTGCGCCGCGTCAGGTTCCAAAGCGTCAACCGCAGCAGATGTCTGCTCCGGCTCGGTCTCAATTGGCGGGTCGTTGGCGATGTCTGCGTCGAGGCTGGTCGAAGCGTCGGGTGTTGCCTGTTCGGTTTCTTCATCCCCGGGGTCGGGAAGCCGCACGACACCTGTGACCTTGATCGGCGCCATGTCGCGATGCACTTCGTCGCAGTCACCCAACAGCACGGAGCATAGTCGGTGGGGCCAAAAAAAACGGCTCGCCCGCGAATTGCCCAGGTGGGGGTATCGCTACGAAGCAGACGGGGCCGAACCCGTGGTCTGACGCGAATTTTTCGGCCTCTGCGAGAGTTTCACGCGCCACGGCAGCAATCTGTGTCTTCTGCCGTCCATTGTCCAGTCATAGACGAGCTGATCGACGGGGTAGGGGGTGGCGTCTTCGAGGGCTTTCAGAATGGCTTGGGTGCGTTGAACCTCATCCATGAGGCCGAGGTCAAGGCTGAGATATTTGATCTGCTCATTCGGTATGATGAGTTTGGAGGTCAGGTCTTGACCATTTATCTGCTGTGCAGTCTCGCGAAGTACCTCAAGCGCGCCGGGAAGATCCGGCGAATCCAGCGCAACCTCGCCCACCCGGTTCCAGCCGGGGAAGGCCCTGTGTAGCAGGCCTATGCCCTCAAACGAGAGCGATAGCGCAAAATTTGGTTTCATTGCCGGGGAATTAACACTCTTTCAGATGTGATGGGAGTCTTACCCAACATTGACTAATTTTATCGCAACAAATTGCCGGGGCAAAGGAGTTTCGGGTTCAACCGGCTCAGGGATGATATGGGGACGGAGCCGGTGCATTCAACCAAAACCCCGGCAACCATGGGCAGCCGGGGCGGAAAAGAGTTCAGTCAGCTCAGAGATGTGTCAGGCAGTGGCCTTGGCCAGCCCCCTGATCGAGATCGGCGATCAGATCTTCAGCATTTTCGATGCCGATGGAAATGCGCACGGTATCCGGGCCCGCACCTGCGGCTTCTTGCTGCTCGGGTGTGAGCTGCCGGTGGGTGGTGGAGGCCGAGTGGATTATGAGCGAGCGCGTATCGCCGAGATTGGCAACGTGCGAAAACAAATCAAGACTGTCGACCAGTTTGACGCAAGCGTCATATCCTGCCTTTAGCTTGATCGTGAAAAGCGCGCCTGCTCCTTTTGGGCAAACCGTGTCTATGCGGCTGTAATAAGGCGAGGAGGGCAGGCCGGCATAGGTAACGGCTTCTATTCGCTCGTCCTTTTCCAGCCATGCGGATATCTTGCGTGCGTTTTCCACGTGGCGTTCCATCCGCAGCGAGAGCGTTTCGATCCCCATTAGCGTGTAATGCGCCGCCTGCGGGTTCATCGTCATGCCAAGATCACGCAGCCCCACGCGATGCCATGGAAGGTGAACGCCAATGGACCAAAGGTCTCATGGAATTTAAGGCCATGATAGGCGGGTTCGGGTTCGGACAGGGAAGGGAATTTGCCCGACGCAGTCCAATCGAAATTGCCTGAGTCGACGATACAGCCACCCATGACCGTGCCGTTACCGGTAAGGTATTTGGTGGTGGAATGCACCACCAGCGTGGCGCCCAGCTCAATTGGCTGGCAGAGGTATGGCGTGGCCGATGTGTTGTCGACAATCAGCGGGATTTGTGCGCCGTCGGCAATTGCCGCAATTGTCGGAATGTCTGTGATATAGCCGCCCGGATTGGCAATGGATTCGCAGAAGATTGCGCGCGTGTCATCGTCGATGGCTGCTTTCACGGCGTCGACATCATCGAAATCAACGAATTTGGCCGACCAGCCAAAACGTTTGATCGTTTGTGCGAACTGGGTGACCGTGCCGCCATAGAGCCGGGTTGACGCGATAACGTTACGACCCGGTTCCATCAACGGGAACAGCGCCATGATCTGGGCGGCGTGGCCCGAAGAACAGCAGACAGCGCCCTGGCCACCTTCCAATGTGGCGATACGCTCTTGCAATACGGCTACCGTCGGGTTGGTCAGGCGCGAATAGATGTAACCCACTTCCTGAAGATTGAAGAGCGCGGCGGCGTGATCGGCATCGCGAAAGACATAGGCCGTTGTTTGATAGATCGGTGTCTGGCGGGCACCTGTGGCCGGGTCAGGGCGCGCGCCGCGTGAATTTGCAGTGTATCGAAGCCGTAGGTCATGAAAAAAAACGCTCCCGTTGATTTGTGTTTGAGCAAGTCCTAGGGCATTCGCTTTGCTCTCACAACTGTGCTCAGCGCGGAAAGGAGGGTGTTTCAATTGCAACGCCGGAAATACAACAGCGTTCCGGGCTTGGCCAAGTGCTAGGAAGATTGGCTCGGTTCATCGCATCCAGAAACCGGCTTTCTTGATTCGGTTGCGGATTGCCTGCTCGCGTCGGGGAGATTTTCCCGATCGAACATCTCACGCACCTTCTGGCCGCGGTTCTGATAGACCATCCGTTTGATCGGCTCGTATTGCTTGAGCACTTTCTTGATCTTGTTGGGGGCGGTGACTTCTTCCAAAGCGGCGACGACCGCATCGCTTTCGCGGGCATAAAGAAGCGGAAAGAGCCTGATAATGGCAACTGACCTGGCCATCAAGATACCCTGCGGACAGCGTGTCGCGGCCGCCACCCAAGGCATGGATCACCAGCGGGAGAGCAACCTGATCAAGCCACGGGTCAAGCTCCTGACAGACCAGTTCTTCCGGAGCGTCATGACTGATCGCCAGCGCATATTCGAGGAATTTTTCGCCGAAGGTTTGGGGCATTGATAGAAAAAGTAGCCCGCATTGAAGTAGAGATAGCGCTTCCAGTATTCGTCGGGCTGTGACTGATCGAGCGAGCTTTCGATATCCAGCCCGAACTTGTCATAAAGCGATTTCCAGATATCGGTGTACCCGGGGCCATAGAGTTCGAGCTTGGGCCACGTGCCTTCACAGCGCAGTGACGCCGAGGGACGTGTGAAATCAAATGGAACATCCTTCAAATCGCCCGTGATCAAGGTGTCTGTATCGAAAAAGACGAAAGGTTCACCCTCGGGGAGGGCGAACAGGGCCTCGATCTTATTGCCATAGGGATAAGTCTCGCCGAAATGATGGTTTTCGAAACTCAGGATTTCGGCTTCGAGCCCCTCAAGAGCCTCTATGACCGCGCCATTGCCGATGCGTGGATCGCGTGACCATTTTGGGCCGGGCTGGGGTTCTGCCACGAAGATGCGGCCTTTGAAATCGGGATTGAAATGGCGAAAAGAGGCTACAAAAAGGAGTGCTTCATATTGCAGGCGTCCATTTTGACCGATGATCACCACATTGAAGGATTGGCTTTCCTTTGCCTTTGCGGCCATTATTGCACCTGCCTCGCTCTGCTCAGCGTGCAGTATAGAAGGAGTGAGGCTGACGACAAAGGCCTTTGGAGAAATTGATTACAAATTTGACGTGAAAGGAATTCTACATGCTCGACAATATTTTCATTGTTTTCGCAATTTCGATGGGTGCCGCCGGTGGGGGGTGGGCCAATGAAGGCGCCCGTGCCTGCACCTGCAACTGACGCGGTGGTCGTTGAGCAACCGACGCAGAGTTCTGGCGGGGGCTTGTTGGATGGCACGGACGAAACCGAAACCGCTCTGACCACCCCCGGAAACCGGTGCATATACCGCCGAACCGCAAGTGCCGACTGGAAAGTTCACAACTGCGATCGAGATCAAGCCGATCATGAGCGCAACCAAGGGAAACTGGGTCGCCATTCGAGAATATGATGGTAAAGATTTGGTCTACTTTTCGCATATACTGGCTTGGCGATGCGGTTTGGCTGGCGTGCGTTATTCGATCAATGGTGCGCCGATGCAGGAGTGGCCATTGGCCCCCTGCCAACTCGACACAAACGCTCCAAACGCGATACCCAGCGATGCAAAGATCTATGAGGTGCATCCATTTCAATCGGTCAATTCGCTGTCCGTCGAGCTTATATATGATGATCTGACACGTGAAGCTGCTGTTTTTGAAAGAAAAAAAATGTTCTCATGCCTTGATCCGTGCCGCCGGGGCATTGGAATGTGAATGTGAATGTGAATGTGAATGGCAAGGCGTAAGCCTAACCACGTGGTCGGTGTGTCATGCGCAAAGCCATCAAAGCAGAATTCAGCCCGCCGAGCATGATATTGGGTGGATAAGGGCCATAGCGGTTGGACCCAACGATGAAAATCACGCCGATTTCTTTGCCTGGTATGTCGTGAAAAACCAAGTGATAGGTTTCTGTCTGTTGTGACAGGGTGGTGGTGAGCAGTTTGTGCAGTTGTTCTTGGGTAAGTGTTCCGGTCGTCTCGCGCCCCCAGTTTACATGAATGTCAATTTTTGCATTGCCATTGCCCTCTTGCGCGTTTTCTAGGGCAGAAATGCCTTTCTTGGTCAATGCAAGTGGTTGCAGATAGGGGTCATCGGAATAGTTACTCAGGATACGGACGGTTACGGCCGGCGCCGCCAGGAATACGATGATCAGGATTACCCGGAGAAGATTGCCTTTGTCGCCCATGGCGCAAAAACTGCCATAGCAAACCTGATAAATCGTTAATCACTGGCGCGCGCATTGAAACTCGTAAAATTTCCCAAGGCGTGACCCGACTGCTTGACTGACGCGCCGCCTGCGCGTGAACCTGTGGGCCTAGCAAGAAGATAGAAGTGTGGAAGAAGTGGTGGGCGACCTGGAATCGAACCAGGCGTGCGTCTCCGCGAGGGAGTTACAGTCCCCTGCCACACCTTGCGGCCTGTCGCCCACTGTGACGGGGTGATTACTGTGGTCTCATGGGGTCGTCAACAGGAAAATCCCGTGATATGCGGCGGGAAAGACGGGGCGTTCGGAGACCGCGATGAAGAAGCCTACCTGGGTGATCGATAAGGAAAAGGCGCGCCGCAAGGAAGCTGCGGAAACCGTATGGCTTTTTGGTCTGCATGCCGTGCGCGATGCGTTGCTGAATCCGGCTCGCGAAAAGCTGCGTTTGGTGGTGACGAGGAACGCCGCTGACAGATTGGGCGAGGCCATTGCCGAGGCCGGAATCACCCCCGATCTATCCGATGCTCGCAAGTTTGCAGCGCCAATTGACGCACAATCGGTACACCAGGGCGCGGCGCTTGAGGTCAAACCACTGAATTGGGGGGGCAGTTTGGCCGAGCGTTGTGTCGGCGTGCCCGAACGGGTTCCGCGTGTCTTGTTGCTTGATCGGGTGACGGATCCACACAATGTCGGCGCGATTCTGCGTTCGGCGGAAGTGTTCGGTGCCTGCGCGGTGATTGCGCCTCGGCATCATTCGGCGCCTGAAACCGGGGCTTTGGCTAAAACTGCGAGCGGGGCGCTTGAACGCCAGCCCTATTTGCGGGTGCGCAACCTGTCGGATGCGATGGAAGAGCTGAAGGCGATGGGATACCTGATGCTTGGGCTTGATGGTGGCGCCGATCAAACCATAGAATCGGCGCTTGAAGGGGTTCGGGATCGCCCTGTCGCGCTGGTTCTGGGGGCTGAGGGGCCGGGTTTGCGCCAGAAAACCCGCGAGACCTGTGACGCTTTGGTCAAAATCGATTTTGCAGACGCATTTGGGTCGCTCAACGTATCGAACGCGGCTGCGGTCGCGCTTTACGCATCGTTGCCACGCTAGGGCAAATTGGTCACGCGGATGTTGTCTTCACAATTATCTTACTTCCCCTTCATAACTTGCAAAGAGTTTCTATCTGAAGATCAGAAAGGCAGGCGCGGAACTCCTGTCTTTCACTTCACTGTCCCTCGTTCCGTGACTGGCGCCCGGACAAGTCCGGGCGCTTTTTTTTCCCGAGCGCTTTAAGGCTATAGTTGGCACATGAGTGAAACCTATTCAGATTCGCATTTGCGCGAAATTCTCTCCCGAACCAAGACCATAGCGGTTGTTGGGGTGTCGATGAACGAAGTGCGTCCGAGTTTTTATGTCGCGCGCTATCTTTCGCTGAAGGGTTACAAGGTTATTCCGGTCAATCCGGTTCACGCGGGCAAGGTGCTTTTGGGCGAAACCGTGCGCGAAAACCTTTCGGAAATCGCCGAGCCTGTGGATATGGTTGATATTTTCCGCCGGTCCGAACATGTTCCGCCAATCGTAGATGAGGCGTTAGAAGCCTTTTCAGGTCTGCAAACCATATGGATGCAGATCGGGGTGGAACATAAGGAAGCCGCCGAGCGTGCGCGTGCGCGGGGTGTGGAAGTGATCATGAACCGCTGCCCCAAGATCGAGTATCAACGGCTCTTTGGAGAGCTGCGCATGGGCGGATTCAACACCGGCGTGATTTCTTCGAAATTGTGAAAACCTGCCTTTTCCGGGTCGGATGCGGAAATGGCGAAAACCACATGTGTGCAAGGTGAAAGTCGGGTATATCAGGTCCGGCTGGCTTTTTCTTTCAGCCCGGATTGACCTTGACGGCAGGCAAGCTCCTCCAGGACGTCAGCAAGGCAATGTCGCGCGATTTGAGCATGACAAGCAGGTGAAACAGGACATCCGCCGCCTCAGAGGTAAGGCGCTGGCGGTCGCCCTTTACGGCCTCGATCAGTGCTCGATGGCTTCTTCCCCGAATTTCTCGGCCACTTTCTCCGGACCCTTGGCGAGCAATTTTGCAGTCCAGCTTTCATCCGCCGAGGCGGAGGCGCGTTCAAAGATGATTTTTTTTCCAGCTCTTCCAGCGTCATGTCAGCCTCATCGGGATGTCGGCGGCGGCCATATATTGCTTGGCCTCGCCGATGGTGTATTCGCCGAAATGAAAGATCGACGCGGCCAGAACGGCCGAGGCACCGCCTTTGGTGACGCCCTCGACCAGATGGTCGAGCGTGCCGACGCCGCCCGAAGCAATCACCGGAACATCGACAGCGTCGACAATCGCGCGTGTGAGCGGCAGATTGAAGCCAGCGCGCGTGCCGTCGCGATCCATCGAGGTCAGCAGGATCTCACCGGCGCCTTTTGCAACCACGGTGCGGGCGATTCAACCGCGTCGATACCGGTGGTTGCGGCCCC